>CDYI01000858.1_pt1 | contig 34215 bp, 25 predicted proteins | sample 557711 | NCBI WGS metagenome assembly CDYI01 (sample SAMEA3182054, study PRJEB8094) | gut metagenome | biome: human; feature: gut; material: Stool; isolation source: human stools | place: Canada | collected 2012-11-13 | reverse complement strand
AATGGTTGCCGCCTGGCCGCTCCCGGTGAGTACACGCAACGGGCCTTCTTGGGCGGCAAAATGGACCTAAGCCAGGCCGAAGCCGTGGCCGACCTCATCGCCTCCACCTCTGCCGCCACTCACCGCCTCGCCATGAGCCAAATGCGCGGTGGGTTCAGTAAAGAGCTGGCCTCACTACGCGACCAATTGCTGCACTTCACATCACTCATAGAACTGGAGCTGGACTTCAGCGACCACGAAGAACTGGAATTTGCCGACCGCTCCGAGCTATGTCTCCTAGCAGACGGCATAGAGCAGGTAATTTCCCGTTTAGTACAATCCTTCAGTGTAGGCAATGCCATCAAGAACGGCGTGCCCGTAGCCATCATCGGCGAAACGAACGCTGGTAAATCCACCCTGTTGAATGCACTACTAAACGAGGAACGAGCCATTGTAAGCGACATACACGGGACAACCCGCGATGTGATAGAAGACACAGTCAATCTTGGTGGGATAACTTTCCGATTTATTGATACGGCAGGCATACGCGAAACGAACGACACCATCGAGAACCTAGGAATTGAGCGAACCTTCCAGAAATTGGAGCAGGCGGAAATCGTGCTCTGGATAGTTGATGCCACGAATGCCGTCTCACGGATACCACAACTAACTACCCAGATACTTCCCCGTTGCGAAGGGAAACGGCTCATTCTCGTATTCAACAAGACCGATCTGGTGCAAGATGCCTCAACCATCCCCAACTCCAGTTTCACCGTGGCCGCTACTAATGTGCAATGCATCTCCATCTCTGCCAAAGGACGTACCAACCTCGACAAGCTTCAGCAAATGCTAATCTCTGCCGCTAACCTGCCCACGGTTACCCAAAACGATGTCATTGTCACGAATATACGCCACTACGAGGCTTTGACCCATGCCTTGGAAGCCATCCACCGGGTCCAACAAGGATTAGCAGAAAATCTATCCGGAGATTTTGTTTCACAAGATATCCGCGAATGCATTTTCCATCTAAGCGATATTGCAGGGGAAGTTACGAACGATATGGTACTTGGGAATATTTTCGAACATTTTTGCATCGGAAAGTGATGGCTTGGAAATAGCCATAAGCAACCATAACCATTTAGAATAAAGTCGCTGTATTTCAGTGACTTTTCTATTTTAACGGTTTCCAATCCGTATTTGGAGATAACGGTTTTTATCCATATTTTTCTATCATATTTCTACCACGACAGAAATTCACGGTTAACCCGAATGTCACAGTGACGCATTAGTTGACGTGTGTTGACAGTGGTTTACATGTGTTGACAAAAATCGGGAGAAATAAGGCGAAATTACCGCCAATATAAACGAGAAAATATGGAAGTAAGAAAGATTTGTCAATGGTGCGGAAAGCCATTCATAGCTCAAAAAACAACGACCTGTTATTGTAGCCATCAGTGTTCCAATCTTGGCTACAAGGAGCGCATCCGGGAACGTAAGCGACAGTTGAAACGGTCGCAAGAATTATTGCAACCTCGACAAGCCGCCGAGGGGCAGGATTTCTTCTCTTTTGCCCAAGCAGCAAAGTTAATAGGCGTAACCAGACAGTACATATATAAATTGGTAAAGGAATCCAAACTTCGGGCTTCACGCATCAGCGGCAAGAAGTCACTCATCCGCCGTGCTGACATTGAACTGATGATGAAAACCAAACCTTACGAGCGTGTCGTGCCCAAAGAGGACTTCGACATCTCTGAGTATTGCACAGCCGAAGAGATTGCAGAAAAATACAAAGTCAACGCTAAATGGGTGTGGACTTACACAAGGCAACATAAAGTGCCGAAAGTGAGAATCCGCCAGTTCAACTATTACAGCAAGAAACATATCGATGCCGCCTTTGCCAAATACGAGGTGGATTCCGACCTTACTGAATGGTACACACCGGAAGAGATTCAAGAGAAGTACGGCATGACACGTGTCGCCATCCGTTCGCAGGTGTATCGGAACAACATTCCATCCAAGAAGGAGCATGGGCAGATATTCTACTCAAAGCTCCACTTCGACCTCTCGAAGAGTTCCGAGCAGGAGAGCAAGGCGGAATACTACACCGTCAAGGAGGCGATGGAGAAATTCAAGCTCTCTCGTGATTCGGTTTACGGTATTCTGCAATTCCATCAGATCAACCGTGAGAAGAACGGACGGTTCGTCAGATTCCTGAAAGTGGAGTTTGACCGGGTAATGGGTGTCCGCAAATAGTCTAATTTATGACTATCCGTAAATTATTCAAAAATTAATCCCTGCTGTAGGTAATCTGCATGATTACATTATAGAGTTTCGCCGACGAATTAATAATAACCATAAAAATATAACATTATGCATGAATGCAAGACCGTGACATTAAGGACACGTCCGCTAAAAGGCAGGATGATGTCTTTCTATCTGGATTATTATCCGGGGTATCGAGACAAAGAGACAATGAAAGTTATCCGTCATGAATCGCTTGGTATTTATATCTATGCCAATCCGAGAAACAAACGTGAACAGAATTTCAACGAGGTAATGACCGAGAAAGCCGAAGCCATCCGTTGCCGCAGGTTCGAGTCGGTAGTCAATGAACGGTATGACTTCTTTGACAAGTACAAACTCAAGGCAGACTTTCTGGAGTATTATCGCAAGCAGCTCCGTAAGCATGACCAGAAATGGGAGTTTGTCTATCTGCATTTCAGTAACTTCGTACATGATAAATGCACTTTTGAAGAGATTGACATCGACCTCTGTAACAAGTTTCGGGAATATCTGCTGAGTGCCAAGAAGCTAAGGCGTAACGGACGTATCACACGGAACTCCGCATCAGGATACTGGTCTACTTTCAGAGGTTTCCTGAAAATACTCTATCGTAATGGGATGATAAAGACCAATGTCAATGATTTCTTGGAAAAGATAGAGACAGAAGATGTAATGAAAGAGGCCCTGTCAGTTGAGGAATTGTACAAATTGGCTGAGACACCTTGCAAGAAACCTATTCTGAAAACGGCATCGCTGTTTTCCTGTATGACCAGCTTGCGCATCAGTGACATTCTCTCGCTATGTTGGGAAGACATCGTGGACTATTCTGCCGGTGGGAAATGCGTACACATCATTACGCAAAAGAACAAGGCGGAAGACATCATTCCCATCAGTGAAGAAGCTTTGGGATTGATTGGCTATAATTCTGAAAAGAAAGGTTTGGTATTCAAGGGGCTTATGCGCAGTTGGACGCAAATACCGATGAAAGAATGGATTCGTTCTGCCGGAATTACCAAGAACATAACATTTCACTCGTATCGTAGAACATTTGCGACGCTACAAGCAGCTGCCGGGACGGACATCCGCACCATACAGAGCATCATGGCACACAAGAGTATCACCACCACTCAAAGGTATATCAAAGTCGTGGATGCCAACAAACGTGAAGCCAGCAAGAAAATCACCCTGACACGGCAAGACTGACAGCTGCTTTGTCCTCGATTTCTGCAGTCAGAGTATGATTTTTCACCCAAAATCATACTCTAACCGTTATTTTTTACAAATATTGAGCGATTCGTCATCACTAATTATATATATCTGGAATATAGCACATAACTTTGCCATATAACCATTTCAAATACTTGCAGCAGATGACAAATAATACTCAAATTCGGACCAAGAGGATAAGTTTTATTCTTGCATTATTGGTAATTGCCTATGTGGCAGTAGACACTTACCTATTCACTTATCACCAAATCAATACCACAACAATAACAACTCCAGTTATAATAGGCCTTGTGGTTACAATTATATTGTGCGGTCTCCTGCAACGATTTTTCTACACTTGGCTAACGAAGAATCCTATCAACTTCTCTTTGGGCGAGCTATTTACGCCTATTGTAGAATCAGAGAACGCCATAGAATCTATGGATGCTACTGAAATACTGCCCATCGAGCAACCGATGGGTTTGGCTGAACAGGAGCGTCCTCCGTCCCAACAGTCAAATCAAAATACTGTAAACTCTGATTGTCCGCAAGATTCTCATTTGAATAAATATGATTCCATATTAGTGGAACTCAAAAAGAAAGAGATTGAAAGGCAAGCGGAAATCATGGATGCGATTCGGGAATATGTAACCGTCAAGACTGCCCCCTATCTCTCCAAAGAGGATATTGCCACCCTCATTTCCAATATAGAGTATATGGCTTACGATCAACCTGAGTCATATAAACCGATTCGTTCCAATATAGACAATCCGCTGAGGTCGCCTGGACTTCGCCATTTGGCATGGAATGTCGGTGAACGCTTGGGAGTACCCTTGGCGAAAAGAGCCGTTTTTATCAAAGAATCATTTCCATACGAACTCGTAAACGCGACCCTTGAATATCTTAAACTTAATTTACGGGATAATGTTCCAAGCCAGATTCCCATTGATGTACCAGATAAAGGCGACTATCGCTTCCATTTAGATGTAGATAATGATGACTCGCAATAAAAAAAGTATGCAGACGAAATAATTAATCCGGTCTGTATTGTTCTGCAAGGTTTCATTGAGTTGGTTCGCAGCATGTTAAACGATTAAAATAGTCATAATATGGAAAAAGACCAACTGACATTCAACGACCTGCCGAATGTGGTAGGCGAACTATGCGACAGAATCGCAAGTATGGAAAACCTGCTTACGGAGAAACTTTCCAAGCAGTACGAAACCAAAGAGAACACGCACGTCCCCATGACCGTACAGGAGGCTTGCAACTATCTTAAAATGCCGTTGTCGACCTTTTATTACAAGGTCAAGAAAGACGATATTCCGGTTATAAAACAGGGAAAGCATCTCTACATCTATCGTGACGAACTGGATAGATGGCTGGAATCTTCCCGGAAGAATCCGGCTCCGCAAAGTTTCGAGGACGAGAATGAGTCTTTGCTCGCCTCCCATCGCCGTAAACCGAACCCTAAAAACTGGTAGCGATGGAAAAGACAGACACTATTATTCTTTCTCCTGAAGAATTGGCCGCTTACATGGCGGAGTCTACAATAAGCGTAACGAGTACATACGAACACTCCCCGGTGGTTCTGATGGTGGACGATACCATTATCGGAACATTGGGAAACTTCAGTGCTTCCATCGGAAAAGCCAAAAGCAAGAAAACTTTCAACGTTTCAGCCATTGTCGCATCGGCATTGAATAACAGCACCGTACTTCATTACCGGTCTACATTTCCCGAAAATAAGCGGAAAATTCTATACATAGACACAGAGCAGGGGCGGTATCATTGCCAACAGGTATTGAAACGCATATTACGTTTGGCCGACTTGCCGGAATACAAGAATCCGGATAATCTGATTATGCTGGCTCTGCGCAAGTTTTCCCCTAAACTACGTCTGGCGATAGTCGAACAGGCCATTGGCATAATACCGGATTTGGGATTGGTCATCATAGATGGCATTCGTGATTTCCTTTACGACATCAATTCCTCCAGCGAATCCACCGACATCATCTCCAAATTCATGCAGTGGACGGATGACAGGCAAATCCATATCCATACCGTCTTGCATCAGAACAAGAATGATGAACATGCCCGTGGTCACATCGGCACGGAACTAAACAATAAAGCGGAAACCATCATGCAGGTCGAAGTGGACAAAGAGGACAAAGCTGTAAGCGTGGTCGAAGCCGTCCATATCCGTGACCGTGAGTTTGAGCCTTTCGCCTTCCGCATAAACGAGGAAGCCATGCCCGAACCGGTAGAGTCCTATCTGCCCAAAGAGAAGAAGACCGGACGACCAACCAAAGGACCGTTCGATCCGGACAAGGAGATTCCAAAGAATGTACATCGTCCAGCATTGGATACCGTTTTTGCCAATGGCAACATCAGCAATTACGATGATTATATAGAACGCTTGAAAGAGGGTTACGGATTGCAGGGTATAAAACTCGGTTATAACAAGGCGGTAAAGGTCGCAACATTGCTCAGCGACGAACGAATGGTTATAAAAGAAGGGAAAGATTATGCCTTCAATCCAGAATACCATTATTGAGTTCAACTTTACTTTATTGTCGGGGCGTATACATAAGAATAAAGTAAAGTCGGCAGGAAGACATCATGTGAGATATTCATATTCTCCCCTCTTTTAGAGGCTCATTTCATTCTATGTTTCCTATCCGAGTGCCAGTTCACTATACGCATCCGATATGGCTTGCCGTGAAGCATCAACAGGTAACTGTTGCGAGATATGCCAAGGTATAACCTCACTGCGTTACGGTTGTACATTGGCGCTCTCGCCTGCTCAGTTCCCTCGCCGGTGCGGTACTCGCAAGCTCGCACCTATTCAACCATTATAAAACGATTCAAATGAAAGAAGATATTGAAAATACATCGGACTCCTCGAAAGAAACCAGAAGTGTCTTTATCGGAGCTAAAGTCACTCCTACTCAGAAGGAGCATATAAAATCACTGGCCGGGCAATGCAGCATGACCGTAAGTGACTACATATTATCACGTGCGTATAACTTCAAGCCCAAAGCAAGGCTTACGAAAGAAGAAGCTGCTCTGTTGCAGAATCTGGACGATTGTCGGTCAGACCTCATAAAATACACATCCGCCCTACACGGAATGTCCACAAAGCAGCGCATGGCAATGTTCAATCAGATTCCGTTCATGGTCGGCTGGCTCAAGGAACTTGGCAATGTGGCCGAAAATGTCTGCCAGTTCCTGAATGCAGTAAAAGAGAAGAATAAAATTCCGTCTAACCCAAAATCCGAAGAAGAATGATTGCGAAAGCCAAAGCCATATCGCACGGTATAAACGACATCCGTTACATTACCGGCGAATCACAGCACAAAAAACATCCGGAGAAGATTTATCGGGTATTGGACAACCTATTGCCCTCAGAACCGGACGCTATGGGGATATGGAACTCCATGCAATTGACCCTATCCCAGCATCGACCGATAAAGAACTCCGTTATCAGAATCGAGCTGAGTCCTTCGCCCGAACATACCCAGTTCTATGACATAGAGGACTGGCAAAAGCTCTGGCACGACTTTGCTGAGGAGTTCGACAAACAAGTGATTATCGGCAAGGACGGAAAAGTCCGTTCTTGCCAAACCAATTTGGCTAATAGCAAATACTCGGTTTGGCTGCATACGGAATCTAAAGGCGAAGTCCCCCATCTCCACGCTGCGATTTGCCGTTTGGATGAAAATGGCAATATCAACAATGACCACAACATTCATCTTCGAGCACAACGTGCAGCCGAGCGAGTGGCAAAGAAACGTGGCTGGACGACTGCAGCACAAATCCGAAATCTCAACATTCCACAAGTAAATCGGGACTGCATGGAGGTGCTGAAAGCAATGCCATTGTGGTCATGGGATGACTACAAGAATGCTCTTATACGGAAAGGTTATACCGTCCATGAAAGGGAGGACAAGAAAGGTCTTCTCCGTGGATATGCTCTCATGAATGGAAACACCAAATACAAGGCTTCAGAATTGGGAATCGGCAGGAACCTGATGGTCTCGAAACTTCCTGCAACATGGAAGAGACTGCACCATCAGCCAACTTCCGTCATTAGAAATAATACTTCCCAAACCGTTCAACAGGTAGCGACACATAAGGTTGCCCCTATTGACTATACCCAATATCTCACATATAGTCAGGATATGATTTCCTATGTCCTCAGTCATGAAGGCAAGGATTACAAATTCTATATCCCAGAAAAAGTACTTGACTGTTTCAATGACGAATTTGATTACAGGTTTATTGCCAACTGTCAGGAACTTACCGATATGGCTGTAGCTATATTTGTCGGACTGATAAATACCCCCAATGTAACAACCGGTGGAGGTGGTGAAGGTTCGCAAAGCGAGCTTCCGTGGAGAGACAAGGACGAAGACGATTTGCAATGGGCTCGCAGATGCGCTCGTGCTGCCAGCCGTTCGTTAGGGAAGAAACCGAAAACAGGACTAAAACGCTAAGCCCATGAAAAAGAAATTTGATTTTTCCGCAGAAATGAGTGAAGTGGAATCCATAAAAACCACTCCCAAGAATGAATATCTGGAAGAAGAAAAACGACTACTCGATGTAAATGCCAAGGAACTTGCCAGCCTGAATGACAATGTATATAAGCTGAGAATAGAAGTTGAAAATCTGTCCGGCTCTATACGAAAGTGCAAACCTATCATTTCTGAAGAAATGCAAAAGTTGGCAATTGAATTTGGAGCAACACTTCTCTGCAATTTTCTTGGTCAGATTGAAAGCAAATGCAAGGAAGCCGAGCGGAGAATAAAAAAAGCCGACAATGCTATCCATATCCCGGCTACCGCATTCTACATTTTGATTATCATTGTAGTCGCTCTGTCTTCTTTTTTCGTGTGCATGATAGTGGCTAATGCAGAGATTTTGCATTCCGGATTGATTTGGAAAGCAGTTATCTGCTGTATTCTCATTGCCGTTTTAGGAATTGGTATAGCGTTAATAGTACAGAAGTTTTTAGATAGAGGTAAATAAACGAAAAGTCTCAATCGGATAGAGATTGCTACCAGTTGAGACTTTTATAATATGCCTATGTTATTGAAATTTTATTACAGGAACTACTTTTTCACCAAGTTTGGTCTCATAACGAAATGTTCCTATTTGCATAGCCTTTTTACCTTTAGGTACTTCAATTACCTGATCATCATAAAACAGATTCTGGCCATCTGTCACAATATAGACGACCGGCCCAGTAAAAAATGAAGTTGAATGCCCTTTCTCCTCACAATTGGCCAAAGCACCATCCCCAAGAACCTGAAAAACTTCAAATTTTGTTGCGGTAGTAAATACCGTCTGTTGCTCGGCAATCGTAATATCCGATTCGTTAGCATTTGAATTGGTAATACCTATAACAAAAAGTACTGCAATTGTTAATACACACCCAGTAACAATTCCCAAGAAGAATATCAAACCCTTTCTCATAAGTAATATTTTTAATAACATTCAAATATACAACATAATTCTGAATCACAAAACAATTGTGAGCGAAGAAATTACAGCATTAATTCCCTCGCTCTATACATAACTTTATTTACCCAGTGACTTGAAAACCTTGGTAATGCAACGCTTTTTCTGCTCCATATTGGGATGAACATATAAATCCAAAGTAGTTGAAATGTTGGAATGCCCTAATAATACGCTGACTGTTTTATAGTCACAACCGACTTCTATACAGCGAGTCGCGAAACTGTGACGGAGTCCATGATACTTCAGCTTGGGAATATCAAGTTTCTCCATAAGCCTTTTATAGTAGTTGCGATATGTGCGTGGCTCTGTCGGACGCTCATCATTAGTAAGAATGTAATAATCGTCATTAATTACTTTTTTCAAAGGCTTTAACATAGTAAGCAATTCTTTGTTTATCGGGATTTCACGGCAAGAGTTTTTTGTCTTTGGCGTGTTGATGACCAGCTCTGTATGTTTTCTCTCTCCTTCTATGATATAGATGCGTTCTATCGTCCGGTTAACGGTTAGAATCCCGTCATATACATTGATGTCGCTCCATTTCAAAGCACAGATCTCCCCTATACGCAGACCGGTACTAAGGCTGATATAGATACCAAGTCCCGGAAAGGAAAAGTGGCTCTGAATATAGTTCAGAATCTTTTTATGATTTGCCACGGACAAGACCTCCAACTTTTTACCAGCAACGTCTGTTGGGTACTTAATATCCCATTCGTAATAGTTCATCCATTCGTTTTTCACCCCGAATTTCATAACCATCTTTAGGACAATAAGAATGTCCTTAACAGATTTCACGCTCAATCCGCCTTCCAACTTTTCAAGCACAAAGCCTTGTACATCATTTTCATGAAGTTCGTTACTCTCACCAAACTTTGGCAAAATGTGATTTTCAAGAATCAACATGTAGGCTGCCAATGTCGATTGTTTCACATACGGTCGCTTGTTCTCTCGCCATGCGTCCGAAATTTCTCTAATTGTCTTCTGAATCATAATTTTGAATTTAATTGGTTCTAATAATTAGAGAAATATAATAGGTAATGTTCCCCATTTGAGATTTCCGGAGTTTAGTGGAGAGTGGAACAAGTACACCATAAATGATTTAGCAACAGTGGTTGGAGGTGGCACACCTGATACTACAGTGAAATCATATTGGGGTGGAGATATACAATGGTTTACTCCAAGTGAAATCGGTAAAAATAAATATGTAGACTTTAGCAAAAGAACTATTACAAGAGATGGTTTAGATAATTCAAGTGCAAAGCTATTACCATTACACACTATATTATTAAGTTCTCGTGCCACGGTAGGAGAATGTTCTATTGCATCAAATGAATGTACTACAAATCAAGGTTTTCAATCTCTTATTGCGAAACAATGTAATATTGATTTTCTATACTACTTGATTCAAACTAAGAAAAAAGATTTGATTAGAAATGCTTGTGGATCAACATTCTTAGAAATCTCAGCAAATGAAATTCGCAAGATTAAAGTTGCTGTTCCTGTACAAAACGAACAGGAACAAATTGCGAAGCTCTTATCTTTAATTGATGAGCGTATCGCTACCCAAAACAAAATCATTGAGAAACTTCAATCCTTAATCAAAGGACTTGTTGACGAATTGATGACAGTTCTTTTGAAAGGAAAACTTTATCCGTTTTCTTCTTTCTATATTAAAGCTGGTGAAGGTGGCACTCCGACGACATCGGTAGTTGAATATTATACAGAAGGCACAATTCCATTTATTAAGATTGAAGACTTGTCTTGTAAATATCTGACAAATAATAAAGACTTTATAACAGAACTGGGTATGCAAAAATCATCAGCATGGCTTATTCCATCAAAGTCTGTTATATACTCCAATGGTGCTACCATAGGTGCAATATCTATAAATGAATATCCAGTTTGTACCAAGCAAGGTATATTGGGCATTGTTCCGAACACAAATATCAATGTAGAGTATTTGTATTTGCTGATGTCTTCTTCTTACTTCTCAAAAGAAATAAGCAGAATTATTACAGAGGGAACAATGAAAACTGCATATCTTAAGGACATCAATCATATCAAATGTCCTTTACCATCTATGGCACAACAAAAGAATATAACAAACTTAACATCCTCAATAGAGGAAAAACTGTCTATAGAACAGGAACTTTTAAGGTTCTTGAATTTACAGAAACAATATCTATTGCACATGATATTTATATAAACAACATACGCAGCAGGTAAGATTTTTGTGCGCTTAGTGATATAACAAGGTTTTGTTCCACAACTAACTTTTGCTCGATGTTATGTAGCAATGATGCAATCCTTATTCGCTTTTCAATGGATGGATAGAATAATTTTGCCTTCCCATAATCTTTGAAGTAGATATGAGGGATAGCCATTCCTGTTATATATGGAGTGAAATTGAACGCCATAAGTGCATAATACAGGTAAAGAATTGAGTAGTTTTCTTTGGCTGTTAGATAGTTGAGTGTTCCAATTACAGAAAAATGGTCATTAACATACGACAAAGAACCAACACCGGAACCATCTTTGACTATTAAAATTGATTCGCCATTATAAGCATAGTTGTTGGTATAGCCAATAAGTCCAGTTGCACCATATACAGGATATGAGCCAGTCACAGATACGCAATTTTCTTGCAATGTGGATGAATGGCATTCAAGGCAATCACACAAGCGTATATTGGGAGTTCCTGACTGTGTAAGTTGTGCTGCAAGTCCTTTGATTAAGGATTGAATAACGGAAATGTCTGCGATTAGTAAACAGGCATTTGCTCAAAAGCCTAATGGATGGAATAGATTAGACACTTTGTTCTCAAAAGGTAAGGCTGGCGGCACTCCAACTTCTACAAATAAAGAATACTATAATGGAGAAATACCATTCTTGAGTATTAACGATATAACAAAGCAAGGTAAGTATGTCCGATACACGGAAAATCATTTGAGCCGAAGTGGATTAGAGAACTCTTCGGCATGGGTGGTTCCAGAGTATAGTTTAATAATATCAATGTACGCATCGGTTGGCTTGGTAACTATAAATGAAGTACCTATTACTACAAGCCAGGCAATGTTTGCGATGCAGCTCAGAGACAAAGATTTATTGGATTATCTGTACTACTACTTGTCATATTTTAAGTATCGCCACATCCACAAATATCTTGAAACTGGTACACAAAGTAATATTAACGCTGATATTGTTCGCGGAATAATGATTCCAACTTATGGACATAGTCGCAATATGAAAATTGCGTCAACACTGCAAGGCATTGATGCGAAAATCGACAATGAGTTATCAGTTCTTAAACTATTCAATAGGCAAAAGAACTATCTTTTGTCCCAGATGTTTATATGAACATCTGGGTAAGGAGATATTGCTTCTGCATGGTTAACAAGGTTAGTCTTCGCAGCTCATTAATGATGCACTCATCGTATGAATGTAGTATTTTTGCAGCAAAAAGAATGTTATTGCCATTTGAGGAATACGGTAACACATAGTTTTCTACATCCCCTTTACCAATATTCATTTGGGCAGCACCTTGACCACAAGCTATCATACTATTCTCAAATCTTTGAGAAGATAGAATTTGATATAGGAACTCTTGATTTACATTTTTCGCAAGTTGTAACAAACCAACTCGTTGGTTGAGTAAATAGTTCCCATTCTTACAAAGAGAAACACGCCCAACATTACCCGTAAGAGATATTAAAATATCTCCTTCTTTTAATACTTGGTGGTCTTGTATATCGTTCGGCAAGTTGATTATGCAATTGCAATCTTCATCGTTTATATATCGCTCGCCAGGCACATTTGTTATTGTGAGGATTTTCCATTTGCCCAGTGCATTATACTTGCCACTCTGGAATGCGTAACCATTTTTCAATGTCGCAATATTCGACAAGCATATAGTAGTTTCTAACAAATCTTTTCGTGCGAACAAATATTTACTAATCGCAGACTTTAGTTTTTTCAAATCCTCAATGATTTTGTTTTGGGTTGCTATTCGTTCGTCAATGAGAGATAGAAATTCAGCTATTTTTCTCTGTTCCTCAATTGATGGAAAATATAATGATATTTTGGATAATCCTTCCTGCCCAATATTGAAATGTTGTGCTCCTGCTCCCATTCTGCAAGTTCTTTTGCGCGCTAATGGCGTAGCAAGCAAATACTTAAAGAACAAAGGATCATAATTGCCGATTTTACGACCACGAATAACAAAGCCTCCATAAATGGCGGTACGATTATCCATGTACACATTAGCTCGTCCAACATCCTCCAATGTTTCTGAGCTACGTTGGAATAGCAAATCTCCGTCTTTCACTCCGAAACATTCTATTTCTTTTTCAGTAGCATTGACCTTGCCACGAATATTGTCATAATTGATAACTCCTTCTGAAAGAATATCCATCACCGAAATGAATGGTAGTCCACTTCCAATACGTTTAGCGTCTGGATTAAGACCATTCTTGAACTCCAAATATTCAGAAAGCGTATGCTCTTCCCACTCTCCACTAAACTCCGGAAATCTCAAATGGGGAACATTGAGGACTTTATTTTCGTTATTATCTGCCATAATCATTATTCTTTATCGGGATTGATATCAAACGGCAACAATTTGTCACCATCATTAAACCGGTCGAAATCGGAGATAAACGAACGGTCTTGAATCACTTTATATTTTTCATACTCACCATACGCCTTCTCTCGTGCCTCTTCTTGAGAAACTTTACCGGCCGAATCTTGTGCTTGATAGTCCATTGTAGCAAGAAACTGTTCAAGACGCTGCTTCCAGTCTGCCATCGTTGTAATGATATGGCGTTGAGCACGCTGTTCTGCAAATTCAAGAAATGCGTTAGTTACGCCGTTGAGTTCTAAAACCTCTTTGTCAGACAAGTAGTTCTTTGCTACAATCGTATCAGATTTCTGTACTCTGCCATTGGGAGCTTTTTTCCAAGTAGTCAGTCCCATGTGCGGCATTTCCGAGTCGGCACGTTCATATACTATTTCGGCAGCAGTACGATGAGTTACAGCCAAGTGCATCATGTTTTGCACCATCTTGAAGAACAATTTGGTACAATCCGACTTCGGGTCGTAATCCGCACTGCATTCGGCATAGATGTCTGTTATCTTTTGGTAGTATCTGCGCTCTGAGGTACGTATCTCACGAATACGCTCCAGTAAATCGTCAAAATAATCTTTGCCAAAATGTTTTCCTTGCTTCAAACGTTCATCATCAAGCGCATATCCTTTAATAATAAACTCCTTCAATACAGATGTAGCCCAGATACGGAACTGGGTGGCTTGATAGCTATTGACACGATAACCTACCGCAATAATAGCATCCAAATTATAGAACAGAGGTGTACGTTCCACATCCCTTTTTCCCTCTGATTGAACTATCCCAATTTTTCGGATAGTTGCCTCTTTTGTAAGCTCGCCTGTTTCGTAAATCTGACCAAGATGATAGTTGACAGTCCGTACATCCACCCCGAACAAATCGGCCATACGCTTTTGTGACATCCAAAATGTTTCACTGTTGAATATCACTTCTATTCGTGCCTCGCCTTGCGCCGTTTTATACAGCAAAATGTTAGAACTCAACGAATTTTGCATCAATTCGTTTATCGAAAGTGTTCGAGTAAAATAATCGCGAGCTTGTTGTACCAACACTTTTTTGACATTGGCATTTTCGGCAACAATCATACATGCCATACGAGACAGACGGAAGATATTGACCTTACGGAATGAACCGCTTCCAATCCTTACCATATCAACCGCTTGGTTGAAATGGTCGTCTACATTCATTCCTTTTTCACCTGCCACCTTGATAGCCTTGTCTATGACTCTTTGGAATTTCCAATAAACCGAATAGCCCATAGCAGCGCACAGGTCGCGAGAACTCCAGTATTCGTTTCCGCCCTCATCCTGACGGCGTATATTGTCGAATGATGGACGCATTTCGGGGATGTTGTCTATCTCTGCCATAGTGTAATTATTCAACCAGTCCCAATTCTTTCAAATAGCCTTCTATCTCCTTATCCAGTTCGGCTCGCTTGGCTTCCAATTCCTTTATTTCAGCCATGACTGCTTTGATGTCAATAGGCTCTTCTTCCTCAAAAGTATCGACATAACGAGGAATATTCAGATTATAGTCATTTTCGGCAACCTCCTGTAACGTAGCGAGGTGACTGTACTTTTCAATTTCCTTGCGGTCACGGTAGGTTTCTACAATCTTCTGTATATGCTGAGGGCGGAGTTTGTTTTGGGTCTTGACCTTTTCAAACTCTTTGCTGGCATCAATGAACAAGATATTATCGTCTTCCTTACGGCATTTCTTCAATACGAGAATACAGGTCGGAATGCTTGTACCATAGAAAATATTGGCAGGCAGCCCGATAATGGCATCAATATAGTTTTTCTTCTCTATCAGGAAACGGCGTATAACGCCCTCTGCATTCCCTCGGAACAGAACTCCGTGCGGAGCAACGCAAGCCATCGTACCACCTTCATTGAGGTGATGAACCATATGCAGAATAAAAGCATAGTCGGCTGTTTTCTTAGGTGCAAGTCGTCCTGCTTTACTGAAACGGTCGTCGTTGTTGAATTTGTCGGCAGCACTCCATTCGGCAGAGAACGGAGGATTTGCAACCACTGCATCGAACTGCATATCATCGAATGCGTCCCATTCAAGCGTATCGCCATTCTCTATTTTGAAGCTGCTGAATCGGATACCGTGCAGCAACATATTCATTCGGGCAAGGTTGTAAGTAGTCGGATTTTTCTCCTGTCCATAGATATATGCCGCCTTACCGATACTTGCTGCACGGAGCAATAGTGAACCACTACCGCAAGTAGGGTCGTAAACATTACGCAAACGGTTATGCCCAAGAGTAACAATCTCCGCCAATATGCGGCTGACCTCTTGCGGAGTATAGAACTCACCGGCTTTCTTGCCTGCACCGGCAGCAAACTGACTGATCATATACTCATAAGCATCGCCCAAAATATCAATCTCCTGAGAGGCCTCCACTCCGAATTTTATATCATCAAGTGCAAGCAGAACATTGCTTATAAGCGTATTCTTGTCATCGGTTGTCTTTCCGAGCTTAGGGGAAGCAAGGTCAATATCCGAAAACAGACCACCAAAATCCTCTTCGCTGTCACGTCCGAGCGTACTATCCTCAATGCGTTTCAATGAGCGTTCCAGCATCGGAAGGATATTTTCTTTCCGCTTGATAGTTTCGATTACAGACGAAAACAAGAATTTCGGTTCAATGAAATAGCCTATATTTTCCAAGCATTGGTTCTTGACCTCTTCCTGCAATTCCGCAGCATCCGAATCGGTCATTTCCCATAATTCCTTGAATGTAACTTCATCATCCTCCAATGCACTGTTGGCGTATGTTTCTATCTTCTCCGACAGGTATTTATAGAAAATGAATCCCAAAGTAAAATACATAAAATCGCTTGCCGACATATTGCCGCGCAAACGGTTTGCGACCGCCCAAAGCTGGTCACGGAGTTTCTGTTGCAGTTCTTCACTCATATCCTTATTGCTCTATATTATTCTGTATTACATCACTTTCCGGCAATGGTATATTGCTTTCAATTATACTTCTCAGGTCATCCAGCACTTTCCCTTTATATGAGAAATATTTTGCCCCTTGATATGCACCCGATGTATTCCGTTTCTCTTCCGGCATAAACGTACCGACAAAAGGGGACAATTTATAAATACGACCTTGATATTCAACGGAATCATCGCTTGCCACCTTGACTTCTGTATTCGTAGGCATGAAGGTAACACATTCCCCTATTTTAATACCGACCATGCTGAATTTGAAACGCCCTCGCTTTACGGTTCGCTTCTGCACGACAGGCAATGAATCTTTTTCGTTATGGCAAACCGGTTTATTATCTACATAGACCGTAACAACCGCATCATCAATCATCTTGGCTATGTCATTGAATATATCCAAAGCTATTTGCGGCGGCACATTGAAAAACTCCCGATTCTGACGAATACGCAAATCCGTCAACCGATCAATAGTCTTGTGTACATGCTTTTCAACATCGTTATATTTGACCGTCTGAATGGTTGCATAAATCTCAAAAGGCAACGGAACAGCCGTGTTGTCAAGTTCCTTGGAACGTATATCTACAGGCCGCGCACTTTTACCGATTTTGACCCAATCCTCACGAAAACTTGGATTAGTCAAGATATACACATATCCGGGTTCATTTGTCTTTACCATATCAGTATTTCTTTTAATCCCAACTGAAAGTGCGTATGATATTACGCAATCTGTCTAAAATCCTCGTCAACGCCTTTCTCGTCTTTATCAATCCGAGATGCTTCTCTTTCAATGCCTTTTGTATGATTTCTGGCTGCTCTTTTTGCAGATAATCATATTCTTTAAGGAAATGATTCAATACTGATGACGATATTTTCTCTTCCTCAGCCAATGAGTTGACGGCATTTTCTCGTTCAACAGCAATATAGCGGTTCAACCGTTCTTCCAAATCGCTTGTACCGTCAGCCTTGCCTCGCTGCATCATGAAATTTTCCTTATCGTCATCCACATTCTTTTGAATGAAGCCATCAATAAGTTTTGCCTTGCTGCGCATTTCAGCATCCTTAATCATCGTGTCAATGATATTCTGGCGGCGTTCCGCGTAATCGGCACTATATGGGTCAAGTTCTGCAATGAGTTCAAGGATATATGCCACATTGATAATGTCGCTATGTAGGAGTTCAAGGCAGAAATCCACATCACCGAGGTCTCCGTCATCCGGAACATCTGTATCATCATCCGGTTTGGGTGACGGTGCTGGAACAACGAGTGCAAAAGTATCATGGATATCAAGATACTTACTTCTGAAATCCATAAATTGCTGTTCCGTCATGCCGAGATCATCAGACTCTTCATTATAATCCTCGTATATCTGTATTTCAGCATGTTTACGGATAATATCACGGAACGCCAAAACAAACTCTTTCTTAGCTTTTTCACTCTGCAAAAGGTCTATACAATTTGTGTCCGGATATTTCTTCAAAAAATTGGTAGCAAGCTCCTTGTATTCCTGTTTGACTTCTTCAAACGGAGGTCGCACTATTTCTTCCGGATTGTTACTGTTGCTGAACAATTTGATAGCGGTATCAACATTGCTTTTCAAATCACGGAAACACACAATCTTTCCGAAGCGTTTCTTTTCATTCAGCACACGGTTTGTCCGGCTGAATGCCTGCAACAAGCCGTGGTATTCCATATTCTTGTCTACATAAAGCGTATTGAGTTTCTTGCTGTCAAAACCGGTAAGGAACATTCCGACGACCAGACAAAGATCAAGCGGCCTCATATCAACTCGCTTCTTTTTCATACGCAGGTTGATGTCATCGTAATATGCACGGAAGTTCTCTGTCGTAAACGATGTCCCGAACATTTCATTGTAGTCATCCATGATGGCTTGCAGTTCATCAACCTCACCGGCACTGTCATTCAGATAAGAACCTGTACCCATTCCTGTCAGATCATCATCTTGACTTCCATTGGCTGCATAAGTAAAAACTGCACCTATACGAATCTTGGGATTCAGTTCCTTGAATATCTTGTAATAACGGATAAGCATCGGTACGGACTGTACAGCAAACAATGCATCGAACTCTCCGTCAAATGTTGACTTATTGAAATTATTAAGGATGAATTTAGCGATTTCCGTCATGCGATTAGTACTGCCGTTCTGCACTTCCTCACTGCCATGATAATACTCTACAAGGAAACCGAGAACATTTTCATCAGCAATGGCATCTTTAATCAGATAGCGATGCAGGCAGTTGCCGAATACCTCTTTGGTCGTATGCCCATCAACTGCATTTTCTGTAAAAATAGGAGTTCCGGTAAAACCGAATATCTGGGCATTATCGAAGAATTGCATAATCTTCTTATGACTCTCCCCGAAGTGACTGCGGTGGCACTCATCAAATATCATCACGATACGGGAGTGGCATATCGAATCTATCTTGCTGCTGTACCATATCTTACTTACGGCAGCATTGAGTTTCTGAATAGTGGTAATGATAATCTTGGAGTTACTATGCAGCCGTTTTACCAGTTCATCCGTATTGTCCGTACCGTCAACAGCTCCCGGTTCAAAGGCTTCATATTCCGACTGCGTTTGTGTGTCAAGGTCATGACGGTCAACAACGAACATTACCTTATCTACATCATCCAACTCCGAAACAAGCTGTGCTGTTTTGAATGAAGTCAAGGTTTTTCCTGCGCCTGTAGTATGCCAGATATAACCGTTATCGTTGGAGTTCTGTACCCGATCCAATATCTTTTCTACAGCATAAAACTGGTATGGGCGAAGTACCATCAAGCATTTATCCCCTTCATGCAATACGATATATTTTCCGATAATCTTACCGAGCGTACACTTTTCCAAGAAAAATACAGCAAACTTATCCAGTTCATTGAATGGCAGATTTGCCGCATCCGTCCAGTTGAACGTGAATTTATATCCACCATTGGGATTATTGGCGAAATAACGAGTATTTACGCCATTGGAGATAACAAATAGCTGAATATAGTCGAACAGCCCATGAAAGGATGTCTTATGATAGCGTTGTATCTGATTGTATGCCTGCTTGAGTTCTACACCCCGACGCTTCAATTCAATCTGAACCAGAGGGAGGCCATTGATAAGAATCGTCACATCATAGCGACACTTCTTTCGTCCCTCCACCGTAATCTGATTCGACACCTGAAACTCGTTCTGACACCATTGTGTACGATTAAGGAATTCCACCCAAATACGCTGCCCGTTCATTGTGTCAAGAGGATATAGGTCACGAAGTTTCTTAGCCTTTTCAAAGCGAGTACCACCTTCCAGATATATCAATATCTTCTCAAACTCTTCATCCGTAAATGAGTTACGACCAACTTCCGCCAGCTGTTTCTTGTTGTGAATTTCCAACTGCCGCTTGAAGTTGGCATAAAGATTATCTTCTTCGGTAATCTGGACATACTCGTAGTCCATTTGCCGAAGTGTGGCTATAAGTCCGGCTTCCAATGCCGCTTCGCTCTGTATTGACATATTCTTTCCCTACTATGGTGTTATTACTTATTTATTCCAGCTTGTAGTATTTTGATACCTAATGCATTTTCTATTTTGCACAAAGTTTCCAATGACAGATTCTCGCGACCTTTCAACACCTTGGATACATATTGCTGGGTGCAGTTCATTTTCTCAGCCAACGCTCGTTGTGTCATGCCAAGTTCCTCCATTCGGTTTGACATGGTTGCAGCTATAGCCTGCGAATGGCAAACCCAATCTTCGCTTTTGCATTCCACTGTTTCCTCTTTTACTTCCAGTGCGTTGTCTATCTTATCTTCTGCCATTGTATGCATCAAAAATACCTTTGCCTTATTTGGTAAGCAAAGGTACTATAAATAATTGAGATGACACAACTTTCAGGTTGTTAATCGGTTCTTTTTTGCGCTAAGAATATTCTTATTTAATTGCTGTTACTCTTAAATCATATCTACGGCTACCCGTGTCAAGATCGACATCATACTCTTTCAGTCCTTTTTCAACTGCAATCTGATGTAATTCTTGCTTATCCTTTTGTGATATATCTGGACCATAATATATTGCTTTCAAGCATCCAACATCCGGTATTGCAACATAATCATTCTCATCTTCTAAATTATAGTAAATCATTCTCCATTCATGTTCGTGCTCGTATTCTTTTCTGTCTTTATAAAGATAAACTCGATACCAATATAATTGATTAACAGATATTATAGACGACAAAAAGCTTAACCAATTTTTATCTCCAATCTGCTTGAAATATTCGTAAGTATGAATATTTCCCTCATCTAATGTAACATCCGGTCTTAAATCTGTATAAATCACAGGAAAGAGATTAACACTCATTCCCAATGAATTATATTTAAAAATGCATCGTCTGAGATCATATTCTAATGCAAACCCCTTATATCCATCTGCATATCTATCCCACATATACTTAGACTGCACACTTTCTGTAAAACAGGCAATTTTTGCACTATTTCTTGGATTTCTAAAACGCGATTCTTGTTTTTTTATCGCAGCCCCTATATTATTGCAAAAATCAACATAATCATCTGTCAATATTTTATCTATAATTTGTTCATCCGTATATCCGCACTCTCTATAATAACATATTTTCGTTGCTTTTTCCGCCCTTATTTCAGGGGATTTCTGTGTTATATGCGACAATGTTATGCGCAACGCATCTTTCAATGCATTTTTTAGATCTTTGTGAATCTTATCTTGATCTATATATAAATACGAATCATATTTATCTGGAAACATTCCCGCATGGCATAATGAAATAGTTTTAGATTTAAATGATTCAATTGTATAGCCCTTATCGTCTATTCTACGATACCTAAAAAGTTTTTCCGGTATATTAGGAAGTACTAACTTATAAATATTACTCCATACGTCAGAAGTCGCAGTTTTATCTATATTGAAAGGGATATAAGATTGTTCTATAATCTCTTGGAATTGTTTTCTAAAATCCAACATCTGCAAATCACGAATTTGTTATTTCTTTATTTCATTAACTCGACAATATTTTCTGGCAACACGGCGTTTCTTATACCATCTTTCGGAGCATTCTTAAGGAACAGCATTGGAACGACGGTGTAGCACTTGGCAAACGGTAGCAGATTAGCTTTGCGGAGAAGTTCGGCAGTCAGTTGTTTGCCATTCTCTTGAGTAGTCCATTTGCATTCTCCGACCAACAAATACTTTTTGTCAAGCGATTCGGCCATAACATCAAACTCGACTTGTTCCGGCTTCTTATCCTCATTGAGCACAGAACCCCACCAGCGTTTTGCCTTGCCATAAACCACTCCATTGACAAGATTTCCTGTTACGGCATCCCGACATAATTTTTCCCATTGCATACTCACATACTCCGATAAATGAGCAGTCAAAGCCTGTTCTATTGGCAAACGACGACCAAGCTCGATGAACGAACGATTAGGTACGACAAACTGATAATAAAATGCCATAAACGGATCGGCTATCTTGTAAAGACTCTTTTTCGCATTCTTTTCATCAATCCCAAACGGAACATCTTTCTCCAAAAATCCGAGATCAATAAGTTTCTTCAATGGACGCGACAGGTTGGTTGCAGGCTCATTGCATCTTGCGGCAATCTCAGAAAGCCGATTTGCGCCAGTACCGATATAAGACATTATCGTCGAAGTCTTAACAATATCCTTTACATCGTCCTGAAACAATTTTATCGGTTCTTCGTAAAGAGTTCCATTTACAGAAAGGATATTGTGCCACAAAGCATCATTAAGTGAATTTTGGTTTTCCCTTAGTTCCCAATAACGCGGTACACCTCCCCAAACAGCATATTCTTCAATGGCATTCATCGCATCAAGGCTCAAAGCCTCTTGAATATATGGCAAACGTATCGGTGCAAGTTTCATGATCTCATCAGCACGACCATAGAGAGGTGCAGTAGAATCAAGAAACAATCCATACATCATATTTTGTGACGAACCGCAAAGCACAAGATTATACTTCAACAGCTTTTCATCAACCAGTTTTTGTAGCACAGACGGCAGTTCAGAAGATTGCTCTACAAGATACGGAAACTCATCCAAACATAAAGTAAAACGCTTGTCTGTTCGATAATTGACCGCACGAAACATAGATTCCCAATCCGGATATGTCAGTTTGTCGAAATCCGGGAACACTTGTGCTATTACTTTTGCAAGCAATACTCTCTGATGTTGCCCTTCAGAACGGTCAGCAAGGAAGTAAACATCCGTATCCGACAACACCCTTTTGATAAGCGTTGACTTACCCAACCGTCTGCGACCGTACATCACGACTAACGAGGACTTCTCTCTTGCAAGAGCATCCTTTAATCGTGCAGCTTCATCTATTCTATCAACGAATTTCATATATCTTATTTATTATGCAGTGCAAACATAATGCTTTTATTGCATAACACAAATTTTTGAGCCATATTTTTTTATTCCCAAAGAGCAAATTGCAACTTATGTATAGGAGAACATGTGCTCTATTCCTTTTTTGAAGCTCTTTTCCTTGTTTTCAAACTCAAATCTTGCAAAGCTTTTCCCAACTTGTCTTCTTTGGCCAGCCATAGAATATCATCGTCAAGCTGTAAAGCATACAGCACTCGCAAATAGATTCCGATTGCTACTGTCGGTGTGCCTTTTTCTATTCGGGACACAGTCAACGGAGAACAAGTGGCACGTTCTGCCACCTGAGCCACACTCAGATTCCTGCGCAAGCGAGCCAGTTTAATCTGCTCTCCCACAATTGACATCTTCTGCACCAATTTTCGGGGCAGCTTAGTCCCCATTGTATTCTTTGCCATATTCAACACATCATATAATATGTAAATTTATAACTTTTCATCTATTTAATGATGTATTACAGGTAAAAAATCACAAGATTAGAAGAAACGCTTGACCAAGTACAATATAACGGTTATACACTTTTTCAAGCGAATAAATCAGATTCGTTATACTTTTTCAAACGAATTCTATGTTTATAAAAGTTGCAGCAGCTTCCGACAACCATCTTGGGGAAAGTGTGTAAAACAAGATAATTTTGCTTTGGAGAAATATAAACGCTATTATATTGTTTATAAGCGCCAAATATCCACACAACAAACAATATGTTATTTGTTGCGTAAACACATACGATTCCTCCACACAACATATATTCAAGATTAGTTGGCTATTCAAATGAAAAACAACTTTACTTTATCCCCGTATTTATATATACGTGCATTAAAGTAAAGCTAACAGAGGGAGAAAAAGAAATGACTTCGCCAAAGCCGAACCGAACTATATCTGCCGACTTTTTTAGAGACTGCAAAATAATCACATAATTTGCCAAATCCCTTTGACCATTATGTCTCATTTTTGAGTCGAAAACAGTTCATTTTAGAAATTCCATCGTTTATCATTAAATGTTATCGACTAAAATCAGTACCTTTGTATAAGAAATCACTTAGAGTATAAATGTGGTAAGAATTTGATTATCACTCATTTCATCTCTAACCCATAATACATTCTTCATCTCGCACTGTAAATGATTAATAGTTCTTGGCTGAGCTAAGTGATTAAAGTTTAGATAGATGTTACTAGTAGTTCAAATATAATGTCAAAGAAGATAGGTCGTAATGAGCCTTGCCCTTGTGGCAGCGGCAAGAAATATAAGCATTGTTGTATGCAAAAGGAACAGGCAATAGGAATATTGCCAGTAGCAAATCATGCTTTGTGGCCATCTTCTTGGCTTGATGTACCAAAAACGATAGCGTATTTAAGTAATCATGCAGTCCCTCCCATATTGGACTATTTGATAGCAATGCAACTTAATCCACAAAATCGAGGGAAGAATATCCGAATTGAGCACCTTTTGCAAATAGCAGTTGCGAATCTCGGAAAGAGTAGCCAGATTCCTGACATCAGTGAGTTCAAGAGTATAATTGACCAAGAGTTCTCATTTGATCTTATGGAAGACATGCCGATTAACATGTTTGCCGAACCTGTAGTGTTTTATGGAGGCAATTACACATTCTTTCCTGGCATCTCGACACATGCGACAGAAATTTTCCGTTCAATGACAGAAGCCATATTCAATAAAAGAAATATATTTACGGAAGCTTTCCGTAATGAAATTTATGATGGAGTACTCTTCATGCTTGAACTGAGCAAGCTTTTGTCAACCCAAGCAGGGATAAGTGGCTTAGTACGCGGAAATGAGACCCCTCGCGAGACGCTTAACGAACCAAAAACTAGCCAATCTTTTGTTATTAATTTGCCGACAATGACAGAACTCATTCATCGGAATAGGCTGAATCCAAATGTTTTGAAATCATTTTTGTTAGAAGTTAATGCTACTGATATACTAACCCAAGATGCAGAAAAGAATCCGTTGTTATACAGACCAATCGTTGAGTTTGACAATAACTTCTACTTTGCCGGAATTTCCAGTCAAGGCTGTGCCATTAACAACTTTATCTTAAAAACAGCTCTAAAACATCGTTGTCTTGAAGAACTAGTAAAACAGACCCATTATGGTGTCTGGATGCGCATCGGGCGTTCCTGTATAGAACAGCTGCGCTGGGTACAAAATTCAATGGATGAAATACTTGCTCCTGTTGAAGGCTATTACGAAGATGTATTCCGCATTGATGTCAACTGGCTTGCATACGTGTGCTATGCTCATGATTTAGCCCGTAATGTAGCCATAGATGGCAATGAGAGTTTCAACAATCGAGATCTCAGCCAACATTTACAAAAACGTATTGATACCATCAGAAATGATAAAAGGTCGAAAGATGACCATATCCTGACGCTTGTTCTGTATTCTACAATGGGGGAGACATACAGATTTGCCATGAAAAAGCAAAATGGAACTGACTATTTTCTTCAATTCTCTGCTTATGATTTCTTACAACTGATACAGACTGAGAAATGGGACAGCTTGAGTCTTGTTCGTTATGCTCGGTCCAAAGAGAACGTATCATCTCTCGAGACTCCTCTGAATCAATCTCTCGATGTATATGCTATATATAAGCATTATGGTGAAAGTTTCTATATGACAGACAACACACCATCAGACATGCTTTATATTGAGCCAAATGATGGATGTGATCTCATATTCAAAAGTAAAGATCAACTGTATTTCCACGGAACGCTGAAGAGATTAAATGGACAGTATGCTTATATACCAGTGATACGTGATCTCGACTATGCGGCAATTTTTAAGCCTGTCCATTCAGGTTTCAATGCCAAGAGTTGTGAATCTTATAGTATTCCTGTGTGGGTAAGTTGTTATCAAGAAGAAAAACAGGGAATAAATCCATCCTCTATTTCCGATACTGTAATAACAGCTGTTGCATACTGGATGGATACTTTACAACCAGCCATAGCCGATATGATCAGCCAACGCTATGAGCACTCCGTAGAAATAGAACTTGTCTTCAGTGAAAAGGTCTTGGCCGATAAAGGGATACACTATGATGACGACATAAAGCCTACGCAAGGAGGAAATCTTAACGTATCCAAGACAGAAGGCGGAGTTTCCGTTACATTTGATGATGATTATATCCATTCTTTTATGGGAGCTGGCAATGAGAGTGAGCGCAACATGATGCGTTGTATCATAAAAAAACTCCTGGAAATAGACGAAGAGACTGCATGCCAAATTATTGATACTCGCATCCCCTTTGGTCAAGCAAAGATGATTCTGATGATGGAGCAGTCACTCAACCCCCTGTCAATACCCTTGTGGCTTTATACTCCTATCTATATTCATGCCGCCACTAGCCAACTACTACAAGACAAATTCCCACAGTGGATGAAGGAGAAAGGTCATGATATAGCAGGTAAACTCAATACAAAAACTGAAAAAGAAGACTTCCTCCACAAAGGAGTAGATGTGCTCCTTAATGAACTTGATAAACGCCTATCATCATTTGATACATTGTGGTTGCTGCGTATGCTCATGCAGAATCACGAGACATTGGTTTATCAGCGAGAGCATAACAGAGTCTTACAACCCGCACAGATTCTTTGTTTTGGAGAAAATGAGTCAAAACGTAAAGAATTCTTCGATACAGAAAGACGACTTGCTGATGCTGGAATATCTACCCGTGCTATGATAGAATATATAGCTGCGACACAGTATCGTGGCGGTGGTGTTAAACCAGGCAATGATGATGTAGAAAGCCTGTTAGCTATCATGAACGAAGTGATATCCATTGGTGGTATATGTGACGCCATACATTTAGATGTAGCTAATCATACCATTGAGAAATTAGGCTCTGGACGTTATGGTATCCACGATGATGTTTTTTCCGACAATGTAGGAGAGTTTGCAGCAACGCGCACTATTGAGAGTGTAAATGGGCAAATCGAAGATTTCGAGAGTAAGATGGCCAGGATGGCAGTACGTCCAGATACAAAAGAAAAAAACAAGGATGCAGAACTCGAGGAGATAGATGTGGCATTCTTAGAGGATTGGGGAGTATCATATTCTAACATCTTGCAGTTCCTTTATGTTTGTTACATCATAGCTATGAAGCAGCAGAAGTCTGTTATTGAGATGGAAGAGTCTCAACTCATCAAAGCTATGCAGGAGCATTGTACAGAACTAACTGAAGATTTAGCAAAGAAATGTATCATTCGCCTTTCTTTGGATAAACGGGAAAACTACCTCACTCCGCCAGTAGGATTAGCGGGCAAGGATATCTTCCCTTGGTCATACAATAGGGAATTAAGTTATCTGCGTCGCCCAGTGATTCGTTATCAATATGATGATGGCACAGTTATGTGCATGTTTGGGTTCCGCTCCTGTATTCAAGCCGGCATTCAGCTATCTGACTTGCTTTATTCTGGTCGCTTACGTTATGTGGGAAGGAAGATAGAAACCTTGCTTGGAAAATTTGAGGCTATAAAAGGGGCTGCGTTCAATGACAAGGTACGCTCTTTTTTGGCAAAGATACCAATAATGCGAGTATGGGAACATGATGTCACTATCAAATCTGGAGGTTATTTTGCGGCAGATAAAGATTATGGCGATATTGATGTGATGGCTTATGATACATCACGTGATATACTCTACTTGATAGAATGTAAGAATACCAATCCAGCCAAGAATATTAAGGAAATGAAAACCGAGATGGATGAATATCTTGGTCGTGGTGATAATCCCGAGAGAGACAAGAAGAGAGCTCTTGTTCTTAAACATTTGCGTCGTCATCGCTGGGTAACGGAGCATATTAATGAAGTTGCGAAACACATTGGTGTAGCAGTTACACCCCGAGTAAAGTCAATGATGCTGACAGCTACAGTAATACCAACATCCTATCTCAAAAGAGAGAAAATACCAATGTCAATTCTGAATTACCCTGAATTAAAGATAAAGGGCGTGAATTTACTAGATTCGTGCAAAGAACCAGATTTAAGCGTACTTGATATATGAGACTTTTAGAGGTGCTGATGCATCACGCCTTCTAATTTTTACCTACTCCTAAAGGTAGTATGGAGCAATCGCTGACGGTTTATCATCTCTGCAATCTGTTCAGTTCGCATTCCCCTATTCTGGCTTGCCAAACAGTAGAGTATAGCCTCTTCAATCTTCATATTTTCAATAATTTAAAGTGTGCAAATTTTGCACAAGTTGTTACAAAAGTACGGAAAAATACGGCAACGGAGGCTCTCTGAAAAAGAATCATATCTGAAAACTTTCTCTTTTGACTGCAAAAGAATACGAAATCCCGACTAACAAGCCTGACAAAATTTCATATATGAACTTTTATACATATTTTCGTCCCCCAAAGAAACAAAATTATGGAAACATCAAAAACATACAATAGAACAATTAATTTATTAGATAAGTACACAAAGTTTATCAAGTCTATTGACACCGAGGATATTGGCAACAATCTTACACTAGATAAATTAATAGAACTAAAATCAATACTGTCCGATATTAATAACATAATGACATTAATATCGACTCGTTCTATTGCAACAAAGTTATCAGATATATTATCATTTAAAAATGAAGATAGAGAACGGATATTTAATGATATTGATAAACAAAAGCCAAACACAAATGGATTCGACATAAGAATTGACTCTCCTGTAAAAATATTAGTAGAAGTCAAATGCAATTCTCTAATCCGCAACAAAAAATTTGGTGCTGCACAAATCAATGCAATTCTTGAAGATGCTAGAAAATTACGGTTAGAATCATCTCGACATATAAAGGCAAGTAAAAGTATTCAAGACACAAAAGATTATATTAAGATAATTGCTATTGTCAATTTTGGCAATAGGTCTGACAAAGATTTAACGTCTCAACTACTGAGAGAAACCAAGTGTAAAGAATCCACTAATTCTGCAAGAAAAGAACGAATGAAAGTGAAAAAGTTTTTAAGACCATTATATTCACTATCGCAAATACATGAAATAACAGATCTAGAAAATGTTTATCTAACAATTTTACATATAAATGATTTAAAAAATGAGTTAGAGCGAATACGATGTGAGTACAGTTTATCACTCAAGTAAAAATACAACATAGCTTTACTTTATCCCTGTATTCATATATACGTGCATTAAAGTAAAGCTAACAGAGGGAGAAAAAGAGATGGCTGCGCCAGAACCAAGCCGAACCATAACTGCTGACTTTCTCTTTTGGCTGCAAAAGACACAGAAATCCTGCTCACAAAACAAACATGATTCGAGCCCTTGTCAAGCCACCAAAAGCCCATCCGAAAATCCGTAAAATTACCCTCTATTTTACAGCCACAATCGGCGAAATAATCACCGATATGCCTTATCTTTGCGAAACGGAGATTTAAGAGCAAAAGAGAGCCATTATTCTCTTTTCCCCTTCGTTTGAAGACAAACTAAGGTTAAAAACGTTAAATCTTCGATTTTCGGCGAAAAAACAAGTAAATTTTTGAGCAGTCTATCTTTTAAGCCGTAAATTATTGATAATCAATTAGCATAATATGCTGCATCGGCAAGTAAAGCTAATCATATATACCCAGTTATCCCCAAAACGAAAACGATGAGAGATTTTCCTTTATAGATAGCTTAGGATGTTCAGTTCTCCTATCTCCCATTTCAAAACAAAGGCTGTCCATTATCTAATATGTGACAGCCTTTCTATGAAAGTTTTCTTCAGATAAATATCATACTTTTTTCATAAACTCCTTCGGTGTTTTTCCAAAATACTCCTTATACCTGCCTCTGAAGTTTTTCAGATTTCGCATACCCACCATTTCAGCAACCATAGTCACAGAAAATTTTCCGCTTTCCAAAAGTTCCCGTGCCTTCTCCATCCTGATTCTCGAAATCAAATATTTGGGTGCTTCTCCCGTCAACAACTTCCACTTATTATAAAAGGTTGTCCGGCTCATGCACATCCTGGAGGCAATATCATCTACTGTCAAATCCTCTTTATCCATATTCTCCATAATGTAAAGCTTCACTTCATTCAAAAATGCCAGATTGGCATCCTGCTGAGCCCGCTCCATAGGTTTCGTTAAAAAATCTTCTCCAAAAACTTTCTGAAGAAATGTCTTCCGAAGAAAACGGCTATTATTTATCAATATGGATATTTCCACTTTAAGGTCCTCCAGATTAAAGGGCTTACATACAAAGAGATCAGCCTGAGAAGAACAACGCTTTTCCCGCCGTTTCACATCAATGTGCGCCCCCATCAATATCACCGGAATAAAGGAGGTGTCCCTCGACGTCTTCAGTTTAGAAGAAAGTTCCTCACCGCTCATACCTTTCAACATGATATCACAAATCACCAAATCCGGATACTCTTCACATATTACCTCCAATGCTTCCTGACCGTCATCAAAGCTCCTCACTACAAAACATTCCGATAAACGTTTCTCAAGATAATCCTTGAATCCCTTGTCATTATCCGCAAGTATCACTAAAGGTCTATCCATATTTTTTTTCTTCGAGAAACCATGGAAAGCTATTTCCGACTCATTCACCTGAAAAGTGTCCGGAATATTTAAGGATGTATACCCCCCCGAAACCGCACACGAACATCTTATGGGAAATCGAAGCAGAGCCTCCTTTTCCAAAGTCAGTATTTTCCCGTCACATATATTCATCAACTTGTCAAAAAACACACCGCCCATGCCATACTGCTTGCCATGCAGAGGTCGCAGAATAGGAAGCCGCGACGAGTACCATCTGCAACATTTCAGAAATCGCTTGTTGCCTGTATCCTTAATCCTGATTGCCCAGTAATCTCCCTTCAACGAAACCTGCATCGAGAGATGCGTTTCCGGCAGAGAACACTCGATGGCACTCAATACAAACCGGTCGATAACCGGAGATATCTTTCCCGGATCAAACCAAGCGCTTGCATAGTCAAAATCCGGAACCAAATCCAGCTTCATCTGTAACCCGGCCACATGAGACTGTAAAAAAGACACTTTCTTCCTCATAAATGCGCCGATTTCATGTTCTGCAACTACCAGGCTACCAGAATTGCCAAATAGTCGTTTCAACTCCATCAACGCTATCAAGTGCTGCTCCAGCCCGCCTATATGATGAAGTGCAACAGCCAGTTCCTTCTTTATGTCTTCCGGACAGTCTCCTTCGTAAACTGCCCCTAACGGTGTCTTAATCAAAGAAATGGGATTACGTATGTTTTGAAAGGTATCAATGAAATACTGATTTCCCTCTTTCAGTAAATCTCTTTCTTCACTGATACAGAGTAAATGGAACAAAAGCCAACATAATATACAGATTCCACTAGCCACTATTGGCAGAACAGACCAGGGAACCTTATGATATACGCCGATGGATAGCAGGAAAACGCATAATGACACTACTATTATTATTATCGATAAATGTTTCATACTATTATAAGTTTAAGTAATAATGATTCATACTAATATATACCCGAGTTTTCAGTCAATAGCAGGATAATCCCAAGTATGTCATCAGGAGGCGGTCTAATGGGGGAACGGCAGGTTCCTTGAATCATCGAATTCACCTTACCAACCCTCGTTTGCTAGCAGAGCCTGCATTCCGTCCACCTGCATTTCATACCCAGCAACTCTCTAAACCATTCATTTCCCATGCCCAACGTATCTTTAAATATCAATACAACATTCCGCTTATCCAAGATAGCTCCAATCAATTATTCTCAAACAAAATAATAGTATAACAAACGGAAAGGCTAAAAAGATGATACCACTTCACACATATTCTTATCATACTCACATATCTTGCGCATGAAACAGAAAGACATTATCTTTGCAGCATGAAACAAGAACTGAAAGAAAACGGAGGATTACCGGCACATATACTCTGGACACTTGCTATCGTAGCTGGCGTGTCCGTAGCCAACTTGTATTACAATCAACCCCTGCTTAATATCATGCGGCATGAATTGGAAGTTTCTGAATTCAAAACGAACCTCATTGCCATGATTACACAAATCGGATATGCGCTGGGATTATTGTTCATCGTCCCATTAGGAGACCTCTATCGACGCAAGAATATCATCCTAACGAATTTCTTCCTACTCATATTTTCCCTTCTAGCCATTGCCATGGCACCGAACATCTACATCATCTGGGCAGCATCACTCATTACCGGCATCTGCTCCATGATACCCCAAATATTTGTACCGATTGCCTCGCAATTCTCACGCCCCGAAAACAAGGGACGGAATGTAGGTGTCGTCATCTCAGGATTACTGACTGGAATACTTGCATCACGTGTTGTCAGCGGATTTGTGGGTGAAGTGCTTGGCTGGCGTGAAATGTACTTCATCGCCGCTGGAATGATGTTACTATGCGCTATCGTTGTATTAAAGGTACTACCGGACATACAACCGACTTTCCAAGGCAAATATTCCGGGCTGATGAAGTCTCTTTTCTCATTAGTAAGAGAATACCCCTCTCTACGAATCTACTCGATACGTGCAGGACTGGCCTTTGGCTCATTCCTTGCCATGTGGTCCTGCCTTGCATTCAAAATGGGAGAAGCCCCGTTCCATGCATCCAGCGATGTCATCGGCATACTAGGGCTCTGCGGCATTGCCGGAGCCTTAACCGCATCTTTTGTAGGAAAATATGTAAAAAAGGTAGGCATACGCAATTTCAACTTTATCGGTTGCGGAATGATTCTGCTTGCATGGGCCTCGCTCTTTTTCTGCGGAAACAACTATGCAGGTATCATTACCGGTGTCATTCTTATAGACATAGGCATGCAATGTATCCAACTCAGCAACCAGACCAGTATTTTCGACATCTACCCGTCTGCCTCCAATCGGGTAAATACGATTTTCATGACCACTTACTTCATCGGCGGCTCTTTGGGTACCTTCCTTGCAGGAAGCAGTTGGCAGACTTGGGGATGGAGTGGCGTGGTCGGCACCGGCGTTATTTTAACAATAATATCGTTGTCCATCACCCTTTACAGCAAGAAATAACAAGGATACTATCATTTTTCCAAGCAAACGCAAAGATTTGATAATTTTTATTTGTCATGCAAAGGATAAGGAAGATATTGAACAGAATTGTTATACCTTTGTCGCATCAAACTATAAACGACAGATTGATAATAGATTCGTCAACCAAGCATAGTCAAAAACAACCCTATGAATTCAGCAAAGAAAATACCCTCTCCACTCGTTTCTCTATTTCCCATCGCTTTTCTCGTAGGAATGCTGTTCGCCACCATCCATACTTTCGGAAGTGACGCCTTGAGTGGAGGAAGCCAGATTTCCCTGCTTGCCACCACTGGTATGTGTGTCTTTATCGGCATGACTTTCTACCGCATCCCTTGGAAAGATTATGAACTTGCCATCACCAACAACATTTCAGGTGTTGCCACAGCTATCATTATTCTATTGATTATCGGTGCTTTGAGCGGCACATGGATGATAAGTGGGGTGGTACCTACCCTTATATATTATGGTATGCAGATTATCCATCCGAATTTTTTCCTTGCTTCTACCTGCATTATTTGTGCATTGGTATCAGTAATGACGGGAAGTTCATGGACCACTATCGCCACCATCGGTATCGCCCTTTTGGGCATAGGTAAGGCACAAGGTTTTGAAGAGGGATGGATAGCCGGTGCCATCATTTCGGGAGCCTATTTCGGAGACAAAATTTCACCGTTATCGGATACCACGGTCCTTGCCTCATCCGTAACGGAAACACCGTTATTCAGCCATATCCGCTATATGATGATCACCACCGTCCCCTCTCTCCTCATCACCCTTGTCATCTTTACAGTAATGGGACTCACACACGAAACGAACAATACACAACAGATCGCGGAATTTACGGCAGCATTGGACGCCAAATTCAACATTACTCCCTGGTTACTGGCTGTTCCCGTGATTACGGGAATACTGATTGCCCGGAGAGTGCCTTCCGTCATCACACTCTTTCTCTCCACTCTGCTGGCAGGGATATTCGCCTTCATCTTCCAACCGGGACTACTGAATGAGATAGCGGAAGGTGGGAATATGTTCAAAGGGATAATGATGACATTCTATGGCAGTACCAGTCTACAAACTGACAGTGACATGTTGACAGAACTGATTGCCACACGAGGTATGGCAGGAATGATGAATACCATCTGGCTCATCATCTGCGCC
>CDYI01046356.1_pt1 | contig 38034 bp, 36 predicted proteins | sample 557711 | NCBI WGS metagenome assembly CDYI01 (sample SAMEA3182054, study PRJEB8094) | gut metagenome | biome: human; feature: gut; material: Stool; isolation source: human stools | place: Canada | collected 2012-11-13 | reverse complement strand
GGCAGCGCCGATGGCGCTGCACGGGGCAAAGGGGGAGGTTCTCTTTTAAAAGAGAACCTCCCCCTTTGAATCCCCCAAGAGAACGCGAGGGGAGACCCCCTCGACCCCCAACATTGGCAGTTTACAGCTTGAATGACTGCACGCGCTGCGCAGTGTAAGTGCAGTGTACGTGGCTTCGCCACGAGTCCCTGCGGGTCGGTTCATCCAGCAACCGCGCCTTACTCCGTGAGGCGCGAGTGACGGAAGTCTGGCGGCGGACTGCGTGCGGGCGCGGCATTGCTGCGCCGTCAGAAGAGCGGGGTGGATAATCCAAAAAGGAGGGGCAAGGCCCCTCCCTTTTGGTCGTTAGGGGTGCAGGGGCGAGATCGAAACGCCCCTGCCGTTCTCTTGGGGGATTCAAAAAGGGGGCCTTCTCTCACGTGAGAGAAGGCCCCCTTTTGCTTCAGACTTCACGGAACGCTTCAATGCGATAGCTCCCGTCTGGGCGCACTTCCAGCGTCAACTCATCGTGCGTTCCTTCGCCGTTCTCGCCGCGCGGCGCGCTCCACAGCCGGATGCTGTCGCCGTACTGCTCACCGCCCACCGGAATAAAGGATCCGGGGCCAAAGTCGCTCGTAAACTCATAGAATGCGTCATACTGCGCAAGGTATATCGCGTCCTCCTGATCGCGCAGATCGTCCACTGTGATATCCGCCCACTGCATCAAAAGCGCGGAAACGTCACTCTTGGGCATGCGCCGCACGGGGACCGCCCAGTCATCCGGCACCTTGAACCTCTCCGCATTCTCTATTCCCAGCGTGTCGAGTACAGCGTGGAATTCCTCCACGTCCGCGTCTCCCAACGTGGTGCTGAGCGGACAGTACCGCAAAAATTCTGCAAGGTCGATATCGCGCGGATCGTCGTAATGCGAGGTGAAAAAGCAGCTCACCGGCGTCGAGGTCGTATAGCGGTACTCTCCCGTTGTCTCATCCGTCACATCGGCAGTGGAGGCAAACAACTCCTTAAATTCTTCGATCTGCGTCTCCGTCAGCGGCGTCGTATCATCCTCAGGTCCACCGTCCGATTTGTCATCATTCGCTCCCGCGCAGCCAAACAGCGCCAGTGCGCACACGCAGGCGAGCAAAAAGGCAAATAATCTCTTCATCGTTTCTCTCCTTTTCATTTTTGCATCATTTGTTTTTTACTGCCGTCGCGCCAGCTTTACTCTTATAGGCTGTTCACCGTGCCGAGGAAGAGCGGCAGACCGTCCACGCCGGTGATCATAAAGGCAAACGGCCGGTTCAGATTCATCTCCACCACTGGAAGCTCTTCGGGCATGGCGGCGGTGGCATCCGCCGTGACGGCCGTGAACGCCGCGGCCTCGCAACCCTTTTCGTCCACCTTGACGCGCGCGGCGTGCTGCACCTGCGTCACGGCGACGCTCTCGTCGAACTTGTCTTTGTCGACGAGGGGCGAGAAGTCCGCCTTGTTGAAGTCGAACACATCCGTGACGCCCATCGCCTTGAGCGCGTCGGTCAGCTCCAGATTGGAATCCACGTCGAACTTCGGCACGCTCCAGTGGATCTCCGCACTCGGCAGCGCAGCGTCCATGTCGTAGGCCATCAGTCCGCCCACGACCTCACCATTGGCAAGCAGGCTCTCGAGCGTCGTCCCCTCATCCGGCAGCAAAAAGCGCATCGACTGCCCGCCGCGGAAGCCGAGCTCCGCCACGGTGTAGTTCTCGCCGCGATAGTACGCGGCGCGGTCGTCCGTGCGGTGCATAAAGTCGACGGTCTGCTTCTCGCCGCTTGCCGCGGTAAATGTGTCCTTCTTCGTCGCATCCTTCCAGAATTCGTCGCGCCACTGGTCCTTAAAATAGAGCGTCGTCAAAAGGAGCATCACGGTCTCGGGCTTCGTCTGGATCTCGCCCGCCGCGTCCTGCAAGAGATTGCCCGTGTTCTCATTGATCCATTCGCCGATGGCCTTGTCCGTCTTCTCATCTCCCATCGGAGCGGAGAACGTCGAAGCAAGGTACTGCTCGGCGAGCACCTGCAACGTCTCTTCATTATAGGGGACGTTCTCATTCAGCCACACGGAACTGCCGAGCAGCGTCTTTCCCGTCGAGGTCTCGCCGTAGAGATTGCGCCAGACATAGTTGCCCGCAGCGCGCGGCGCATCGGTATTTTCAAGGCCTAAAAGCGACAAGAGCTGTGCGCGGCTGTCGCCGTCCGTCGTCTCGCTGAGCATCGCAAAGGCAAGATACAGGTTTGCGGGCGAGAGAACGGTGTTCTCCTCCGCCGAAAGCAGCGTGCCCGTCTCCTGTGTGAAGTGCAGGAATGCCGCGGGGTAGCTCGTGCCCTTGCTGCGCAGCGCCTTGAGCGCATCGTAATAGGCATTGCTGCGCGCGTCCCAGTCCTCCCAGATCTTCTCCTGCGCCTTTTCATAGGCATCCGCGCCCATCTTGTCATAGTCGATGGTGCTGAATGCCTCGTCAAGCTCACTCTCGTTCGGCATGGCGGGCAGCACGGGATAGTCCGCCGTCTTCACGGCGAGGTCCTGCAAATACTGCGCGGCAATGGGGTCTTTTTTCACATTGTCCTCCTCTTTTTCATTTCGGATCGTCGTTCCGTTGTCTCCGCAGGCGGCGAAGGACAGGACCATCGCCGCGGCGAGCAGCAGCGTTAAGAATCGTTTCATGTCGGATGTACCTCCGTTTCGGGATTTGTTATATTAGACGGCGCGGATGGAAAAAAGTTCCCGTTTTGTCAAAAATAGCATGCCGCCCTTTTACGAAACGGGCGAATGTGGTATACTTTCAAAAATATTTTCTCTTTTGTGTAACGCAAACGGCAAAAAAGTTGTCTTTTCCCCATGATGGCAGACAACAGAAAGGAGCGAACCTATGGACGACCATGAGATCGTCGACCTCTACTGGCAGCGGGACGAGCACGCCATCGAAGCCACCGCCGCCAAATACGAAAGCTATTGCATGAAAATTTCGCAAAACATTTTATCTGACCGCGCCGACAGCGAGGAAAACGTCAACGACACGTACTTACACGCCTGGCAGGCAATGCCGCCGCAAAGGCCCGCGATCCTGTCTGCCTTTCTCGGCAAGATCGCGCGCAATCTGGCGCTGAACCGCTATAAGGCGAGGTCGGCGCAGAAGCGGCAGGGCGACGTCTTCGCGCTCTCGCTCGACGAGCTGGACGACTGCGCACCCGCCCTGTCCTTGCCCGACGACGAGGCCACGGCAGCAGAGCTCGGCCGCAGCATCAGCGCGTTTCTGCGCACGCAGAGCGAAGAGGTGCGCAGCATGTTCATCCTGCGCTATTTCTACTGCGAACCGGTCGAAGCGCTGGCCGCGCGTTTTCACTGCGGCGAGAGCCGCATCAAAACCACGCTCCTGCGCACGCGCAGAAAGCTCAAGGAGCATCTCATCAAGGAGGGATACTGTGAAGCATGAAGTTCTGACCCGCGCCATAGGCGAGCTCGACGATGAGCTCATCGCGGACGCCTACGCCTACAAGCCGCGCAAACGGTACGCCCTCCCGCGTTTTCTTGCCGCTGCGGCATGCCTTGTGCTCGTGCTGGCCGCCGCCCTGGCGATGACGCGCGACACCTTACCGGCTGAGATCAAGGTCGAAGGCGCAGCGCTCTCCTCAATCCCCATTCCCATCAGTCAGCCCGCAGCGATGGCGCTCGACGCGCGCGGCAGTCTGAGCGACCCGCTCAGTCCGATGCTCACCATCGAGAGCAAATCGGGCGAGGCCGTGACCGTTACGGTGTCGGATGGTGTGCTGACCCAGCCTCTTTACTCGCTGCAGGAGGAGTTCACCTCCTACACCGTCTCCGGCAAGGTGCAGCTTTGCTGGACCATCGAAGAGCCGGACACGGGTACGGTTTACACGCTCTCTCTTGACGGCGCGCCCGCCGTCACGCTGCGCTACGACGAGGCCAACGGCTATTGGGCCGCCGCGCGGGCGTAAGCATCCCATTCCACATTACTATTGACAACACACAACATTTTGGAGGTAAATTCCCATGAAAAAATTTCTCACCCTGCTGCTGGCCGCAGCGATGACTCTCTCCCTCGCCGCCTGCGGCAGCAAGACGGATGACAATAGCGGCAATAACAGCCAGCCCGCGAGCGCTCTCGAGCTGCTGAACGCCGTATGGGCCAACTACAGCGACGACGACAAGTTCCCTGCTGCCGGCGGCGACTTTGATGAGGCGAATATGACCGAGGACGCGCCCGGTAACTTCTCCGTCGAAGACGGCGACGCACTTGACTACTCTCTCTCCTTCCCCGCCGCGGACGCAGGCAAGCTCTCCGACGCCGCGTCCCTCACCCACATGATGAACGCCAACACCTTCACCGCGGGCGCGTTCCATGTTGCGAGCTCTTCCGACGTTGACAGTGTCGTCTCCGACCTCAAGGACAACATCATGAACCGCCAGTGGATGTGCGGCTTCCCCGACAAGCTTGTCATCCTGACGCTTGGCGACTATGTCGTCTCCTGCTACGGCGCGGAGGACCTTGTCGACCAGTTCAGCGGCAAGGTCACCGAGACCTTTGCCGATGCTGCCGTCGTCTGCGACGAGGCCATCGCCTGATTTGATCTTCTGAAAGGCGGAGAAGTTTATGCTCTTTTCCAGCGTTCCCTTTCTCTTTTACTTTCTGCCTGCGGCGCTGCTGATCTACTTTGCAGCGCCGCGGCAGCTGAAAAACGCGGTGCTGCTGCTCGCAAGCCTCTTTTTCTATGCCTGGGGCGAGCCGAAATATATGCTGCTCATGCTCGTCTCCATCGTGCAGGGCTATGGTTTCGGCCTGCTGATTGAAAAGCACCGCGGGCAAAAGGCGTCGAAGGTCTTTCTGACGCTCTCGATCCTTGTGAGCCTTGGGCTTCTCGGCTATTTTAAGTACGCGGACTTTTTTCTCTCCAGCGTCAACGCCGTCACAGGGCTCTCCCTGCCGCTTTTGAAGCTGAGCCTGCCCATCGGCATCAGCTTCTACACCTTTCAGGTATTGAGCTACGTCATCGACGTCTACCGCGGTGAAACGGCGGCGCAGAGGAATTTCATCGACCTCGCCGCCTATGTTTCGCTCTTCCCCCAACTCATCGCGGGGCCGATCGTGCGCTATTCCGACGTCGCCGCAGAGCTCAAAAGCCGCACGCACAGCGTCTCCGCCGCGGCGGAGGGCGTGCGCCGCTTTACAGTCGGCTTTGCCAAGAAAATTCTGCTCGCCAACCAGTTCGGCGCGCTCGCGAGCGCCTACAAGTCGACGCAGGACGCGAGCGTCCTCTTCGTCTGGCTCTACGCGCTCGCGTTTCTGCTCCAAGTCTATTTCGACTTTTCGGGCTACAGCGATATGGCCATCGGCCTCGGGCGGATGCTGGGCTTCCACTTCCCTGAAAACTTCAACTACCCCTATATTTCAGCGAGCATCACGGAGTTCTGGCGCAGGTGGCACATGTCGCTTGGCTCATGGTTCCGCGACTACCTCTATATCCCTCTCGGCGGCAGCCGGAAGGGCAAGGCGCGTCAGCTGTTGAACATTCTGATTGTCTGGCTTGCAACGGGCCTGTGGCACGGGGCGGCGTGGACGTTCGTGCTGTGGGGACTGTGGTTCGCGGTCCTGCTGCTTTTTGAAAAGCTGGCGCTGCTGCCGGTGCTCGAAAAGCACCGCGTGCTCGGCCATGTGTACACGCTCTTTTTCGTCACGCTCGGCTTCGTGCTTTTCGACGCAGACAGCGCCGCGCAGGCGGTCTCGCGCATCAGCGCGATGCTCGGCGCAGGCGGACTGCCGCTGTCAAGCACGCAGGCGGTCTACTACCTTAAAAGCTATGGCCCGCTGCTCGTGCTCGGTATCCTCTGCGCAACACCGCTGCCGAAGATGATCGTCGCAAAGCTGCGCAAATCCAAAGGCGCAGCGACGGCGCTCGATGTGCTCGAGCCGCTGTTTGTACTGATTCCTCTGCTGCTCGGCACGGCATTTTTAGTGGACGGGTCGTTCAACCCGTTCCTCTACTTCCGCTTTTAAGGAGGGCATCGCATGAATCGAAAAATCAAAGACGCCCTCACCCTCGGCATCGCGGCAGCGTTCGTGCTTATGTTCGCGCTGTGGAGCATTTGCAAGAGCGACGACGCCGTGTCGGAAAGTGAGCGCCGCCCGCTCAAGCAGTTCCCAACGCTGAATGTGGAAGAAGTGCTCTCCGGACGCTTCCAGTCGAATTTTGAGAGCTACACGCTCGACCAGTTCCCGCTGCGCGACGAGTTCCGCACGCTCAAGGCCCTGTCCGTCCGCGATTTATTTGGCGAGAAAGACAACAACGGCATCTACGTCGCGAACGGCTACGCCGCGAAGCTCGACGACACGATCCACGAGGATTCGCTCGACCACGCGGCCGACCGCTTCCGCTACGTGTACGAAACGTATCTCAAAGATACGGGCGTAAACATCTACCTCTCCGTCATCCCCGACAAGAATTACTTTTTGGCCGCCGAAAACGGCTATCCCGCGATGGATTACGAGAAGTTCTTTGCGCTCATGCGCCAAAAGGTCGATTTTGCGGACTATATCGACCTGATGGGCACGCTGTCGCTCTCATCCTATTACCGCACCGACCTCCACTGGCGGCAGGAAATGCTTGCCCCCACGGCCAAGACGCTGGCAGATGCGATGGGCGTCTCACTCACCGCGGATTTTACCGAGGTCACGCTCGATACGCCGTTTTACGGTGTGTACCGCGGGCAGTCGGCACTGCCAATGGAGCCCGACAGGCTCGCCTACCTCACAAACGATATCATTGGTAGCTGCCGCGTGTACGACTATGAAAGCGGCGCCTATCTCCCTGTCTACACGCTCGAAAAGGCGGACGGCAGCGACCCGTATGAAATTTTCCTCTCGGGCCCGAAGTCGCTGCTGCGCATTGAGAACCCGAACGCGCAGGCGGAGCGAAAGCTCCTTGTCTTCCGCGATTCGTTCGCCGCGAGTTTGCTTCCGCTGCTTGCGGAGGGGTACAGCGAGATCACGCTTGCCGACATCCGCTACCTCTCCCCCTCAATGCTCGGAAAATTCATCGACTTTACCGCGCAGGACGTGCTGTTTCTTTACAGTACGAGCGTTCTGAACGACAGCTCGACCATCAAATGATTGCAAAAAGGGCGTGAGCGCCGTGACCGGCGTTCACGCCCTTTTTTTGTTCGGGACGAAAATTTTTTATTTATAACATAAGGATAAAAAACGCCCTCCCCTGCCGTTTCCGGCAAGGGAGGGTTCAGGTTAAATATAGCACAGCCACTTTCTTCATGCAAGAAAAAGTTGCCGCACTTTCATAATTTCGTTCACACCGCACATCCCGTCCCACTAAAGTGAGGGGAAAGTTGGAAAAACAAAGTATTGACGCTGCTTGCCCCGATGAAGTATCATTACTTATCAAATTTTTTATTTCGAAACAGGAGGTCTGGATCATGAGTGAAGCGACTCGCATTCCCGAGCTTTTTGGCTCTCTGGTGTTCAATGAACGCACAATGGAGCAGTATGTGCCGCAGAGCGCCATGGACGTTTGGCGCGGCTGCTTAAAGAGCGGGCAGCCTCTTCCCCTTTCCGCGGCAAATGAGATCGCCGACGCGATGAAGACCTGGGCGCTGGAGCATGGCGCAACGCATTTCACGCACTGGTTCCAGCCCTTGAGCGGCGTGACGGCGGAAAAGCACGACAGCTTTATCAACAACGCCGGCGGCGGCCGCGTGATGATGGACTTTTCCGGCAAGGAGCTGGTGCGTGGCGAGCCCGACGCGTCCTCCTTCCCCAACGGCGGCCTGCGCGCCACGTTTGAAGCCCGCGGCTACAGCGCTTGGGACCCCACGGCGTTTGCCTTCATCAAAGATGGCAGCCTTTGCATCCCGACGGTGTTCTGCTCCTACAGCGGCGACGCGCTCGACAAGAAGACGCCGCTGCTGCGCTCCATAGCCGCGGTCGACCGCGCGGCGGTGCGCGTGCTCAAGTTATTTGGCGACGACGCGGAAAAGGTCACGCCGCAGATCGGCGCGGAGCAGGAGTATTTCCTCATCGACCGCGAGCTGTACTTAAAGCGCATGGACCTGCGCCTGTGCGGCCGCGCCCTGTTCGGCGCAAAGCCCCCGAAAGGTCAGGAGTTGGACGACCACTACTTCGGCGCGTTCCGTCCCCGCGTGGCCGCCTACATGAAAGAGCTCGATGAAGAGCTGTGGAAGCTCGGCGTGCTCTCCAAGACCAAGCACAACGAGGTCGCCCCCGGCCAGCACGAGATGGCCCCCATCTACACCGACGCCAACACCGCGAGCGACCAGAACCAGCTCGTCATGGAGACGATGAAAAAGGTCGCCGAGCGCCACAACCTTGTGTGCCTGCTGCACGAAAAGCCCTTCGCGGGCGTCAACGGCTCGGGCAAGCACGTTAACTGGTCGCTCTCGACCGACACTGGCAAAAATCTCTTCTCCCCCGGCAAGACGCCGAGCCAGAACGCCGTGTTCCTGCTGGTGCTCGCCGCGTTCATCAAGGGCGTGGATGAGTATCAGGAGCTTCTGCGCTGCTCCGTTGCCTTCGCGGGCAACGATCACCGTCTCGGCGCGCAGGAAGCGCCCCCGGCTGTCATCTCCGTCTTCCTCGGCACCGAGCTTGAGGGCATCATCGATGCCATCGTCGACGAAAACGACTACACCGCGCCCGAGCACAAGTCCCTGCGCATCGGCGTGGACGTGCTCCCCGCCATCCCGCAGGATACGACCGACCGCAACCGAACCTCGCCCGTCGCCTTCACCGGCAACAAGTTTGAGTTCCGCATGCCCGGCTCCTCGCAGTCCATCGCGGGCCCGGTCACGATCCTCAACACCATCATGGCCGAAGAGCTCGACGAATTCTACGCGCAGCTCAAGGACGCGCCGGACTTCACCGCCGCGCTCCACAAGCTGATCCGCGACACGTTCTCTGCCCACCGCCGCATCATCTTCAACGGCAACGGCTATGAAGAGGCCTGGATCAAGGAGGCTGAAAAGCGCGGCCTTGCCAACCTGCACAACACCGCCGAGGCGCTGCCGACCTATATCCTGCCCAAGAACATTGATCTGCTGACGCGCCAGGGAGTTTACAGCAAGGAAGAAATTTTCTCCCGCCACGAAGTTCATATCGAGAAGTACTGCAAGGTCATCCGCATCGAGGCCGCGACGCTTGTTGACATGGTCCAGCACGGCATTCTCAACGCCGCTTCCGAATACGAAGCCGCGCTGTGCAACACCATCGCCGCCAAGCGCGCCGCCGCGCCGGAGCTGACCTGCCACGTCGAATCCTCGCTCGCCAACGCCATCGGCTCGCTCAACGAGCAGCTGCTCGAAGAGACCATCGGCCTCAAGACGGCGCTCGAGACCGTCTCCGACGACGCAGAGCCCGAAACGCTCCTGCACTACTACCACGACGAGGTCGAAAAGCGCACGAATGACGTGCGCAAGACCGTCGACAAGCTGGAAGTGCTCACAGCGTCGAAATACTGGCCGTACCCGACGTTCTGCGAATTACTCTTCTCCGTGTAAGTCAAAAAGGACGCTCTTTCGAGCGTCCTTTTTGAAGTGGAGTTTTGCTTTATCGCAGCAGTTTCATTTTTCTTTGACAGGGGAGGAAGAAAATCTATGAAGTACATTTTTGTCACCGGCGGCGTGGTGTCGGGGCTGGGCAAGGGCATCTGCGCGGCGTCGCTCGGGCGTCTCTTAAAACAGTGCGGGCTGAAGGTCAAAAACCAGAAGTTCGACCCGTATCTCAACGTCGACCCCGGCACGATGAGCCCGTATCAGCACGGCGAGGTCTTCGTCACGGACGACGGCGCGGAGACCGACCTGGACCTCGGCCACTACGAACGCTTTGTCGACGAGGCGCTGGACGAGAAATCCTCCGTGTCCTCGGGCAAAATTTTCTGGAGCGTTCTCAACCGCGAGCGTCAGGGCGGTTATCTTGGCGGCACGGTGCAGATCATCCCGCATGTGACCGATGAGATCAAGCGCCGCATTTACGACATGGACGACGGCGAGACCGACGTTGCCATTTCCGAGATCGGCGGCACGGTCGGCGATATCGAGAGCCAGCCGTTTTTGGAGGCCATCCGTCAAGTCGCGGCCGAGCGCGGGCGCGAAAATGTGCTCTTCATCCACGTGCCGCTCATCGTGACTATTCCCGGCAGCGGCGAGCTCAAGAGCAAGCCCACGCAGCACTCGGTCAAGGAACTCCTGAGCGAGGGCATCCAGCCGGACGTTCTCGTCGTGCGCACGGATGAGCCCATCACAGACGACATCCGCCGCAAGATCGCGCTCTTCTGCAACGTGGAGCCCGACTGCGTCATCCAGAACGCAACGGCGTCCACGCTCTACGAGGTGCCGTTGCTGCTTGAGCACGAGGGCCTTTGCCGCGTGGTGTGCCGCAAGCTGCACCTTGACTGCGGTGAACCTGACATGACCGAGTGGCGCGCGCTGGTCGACAAGATCCACGGCGTGCACCGTCATGTGCGCATCGCGCTCGTCGGCAAATACGTCGGCCTGCACGACGCCTATTTGAGCGTCGTTGAGTCGCTCTTCCACGCGGGCACGGCCTGCGACGCGAGCGTCGAAATTCAGTGGGTCGACTCCGAAACGCTGACGAGCGACAACATCGCGCAGAAGCTCTGCGGGTGCAGCGGCATCTTAGTCCCCGGCGGCTTTGGCGACCGCGGCATCGAGGGCATGATCTTAGCCGCGCAGTACGCGCGCGAGCGCGGCATCCCGTACCTCGGCATCTGCCTCGGCATGCAGATCGCAGTCATCGAATTTGCGCGCCATGTGCTCTCATGGGACGACGCGACGAGCGCGGAGTTCTCCTCCACGACGGCGCATCCCGTCATCGCGCTCATGCCCGAGCAGGTCGGCGTGACGGCCAAGGGCGGCACGATGCGCCTCGGCAAGTACCCCTGCGTGCTCGAAGAGGGCTCGCTCTCCCGCGCGCTCTACGATGCGCCCGAGATCTGGGAGCGCCACCGCCACCGCTACGAGTTCAACAACGACTTCCGCGACGACTTCACGGACGCCGGCATGCGCCTCGCCGGTCTCTCCCCCGACGGCACGCTCGTCGAGATCGTCGAATCGAAGAGCCACCCCTGGTTCGTCGGCGCGCAGTTCCACCCCGAATTCAAGAGCCGCCCCAACAAGCCGCATCCCCTGTTCCGCGGCTTTGTCGCGGCCTCCCTCGATCGCGCGGTCCATTGACCGCGCGACCTTTTTATTTTTACAATACCGCTGGAAAAATGGGAAAAGCTATGGTATGATGCTTTTACCATATTATTGGATACGGCAGGAGAATTTCAATATGAACCATCAGACCATCATCGTACTGGACTTTGGCGGCCAGTACAACCAGCTCATCGCGCGCCGCGTGCGCGAATGCGGCGTTTACTGCGAGGTCAAGCCCTACACGACGCCGCTTGCGGACCTTCTCGCGATGAATCCCATCGGCTTCATCTTCACCGGCGGCCCGAACAGCGTGTATCTCGAGGACGCGCCGCACGTCGATCCCGCGCTCTTTGACGCGGGCGTGCCCGTGCTCGGCATCTGCTACGGCTGCCAGCTCATCGCGCACCACCTCGGCGGCAAGGTCGTCGCCGCAAACGACGCCACCGCGCGCGAATACGGCAAGACCGAGACGTTTTTTGACACGAACTGCAAACTCTTCAAGGGTCTTCCCGAAAAGAGCGTGACGTGGATGAGTCACGGCGACTACATGGAAAAGGTCCCCGAGGGCTTCTCTCTCGTCGCGCACTCCGACGCCTGCCCGAACGTCGCCATCTGCGACGAAACGCGCGGGTTCTACGGCGTGCAGTACCATCCCGAGGTCAACCACACGGAGTTCGGCACCGCGATGATCCGCAACTTTCTCTACGAGGTTTGCGGCGCGACAGGCGACTGGACGATGGGTGACTATAAAAATACCGCCATCGCCGCCGTGCGCGAAAAGGTCGGCTCCGGCCGCGTGCTGCTGGCGCTCTCCGGCGGCGTGGACTCGTCCGTCGTGGCGGCGCTGCTGGCCGAGGCCGTCGGCCCCCAGCTCACCTGCGTTTTTGTCGACCACGGCCTCATGCGCCTCAACGAGGGTGACGAGGTCGAGGCGGCGTTCAAGAAGTGGGACATCAACTTTGTCCGCGTGAACGCCGAGGGCCGCTTCCTCTCGAAGCTCGCTGGCATCTCCGATCCCGAGCGCAAACGCAAGATCATCGGCGAAGAGTTCATCCGCGTGTTCGAGGAAGAGTCGAAGAAGATCGGCGCGGTCGACTTTCTCGCTCAGGGCACGATCTACCCCGACGTCATCGAATCCGGCCTCGGCAACGCCGCGGTCATCAAGAGCCACCACAACGTCGGCGGCCTTCCCGACTATGTCGACTTTAAGGAGATCATCGAGCCGCTGCGCCTGCTCTTTAAGGACGAAGTGCGTCAACTTGGCCGCGAGCTGGGGCTTCCCGAATACCTCGTCTCCCGCCAGCCGTTCCCCGGCCCGGGCCTTGCCATCCGCATCATGGGCGAGATCACGAAGGAAAAGGCTGACACGCTGCGCCTTGCCGACGCGATCTACCGCGAGGAGCTGGAAAAGGCCGGCGAAAACAAGAAGATGAACCAGTACTTCGCCGTCCTGACCGACACGCGCACCGTCGGCGTCATGGGCGATGGCCGCAGCTACGACCGCGTGCTTGCGCTGCGCGCTGTGACGACCGAGGACTTCATGACCGCCGACTGGGCCCGCATCCCCTACGAGCTGCTCGACAAGATCAGCGGCCGCATCGTCAACGAGGTCAAGGGCATCAACAGAATTGTCTACGACATCACCAGCAAGCCCCCCGCAACGGTGGAGTGGGAATGACCGTCAAAAGGTTGCAAACCCGCATGAATACAGGCTTTTTTGCCCGTCGCTGTGGCTCTTGATACTGGATTGATACTATTAGTGTCCTCCCGGTATTCCCAAGAGAATAATCACAAAGGGACAAGCAAAACCGCCCTGCTGAACGACAAATTCAGCAGGGCGGTTTTTTGCTTGTCTTATTTATTTTTTCTCCAGGTTACATAATACTGGCGTTCCTTGCCATCGTCACAAGTAGCGGGCCAGTTGAGTTTCCATTCAAAATATTCGTCCCTGGTAATCTCCCCGGCGTCAAGTTCCTGCTGCCGTAAAAGCCATTCGTGCATGAACTCGTCCACAAGTCCGTACTGAAAGTAAATCCCCACGGGAGGATGGATGGGCCAGTCGTCGTTGTCATTGTAGCGCACGCTGGTATCATCGGAGGCCCCTGTCTTGCCGGGATTGCGGACAAGCTGGAACAGGCGGATAGCGCCTGGGCTGTCCTCGTCCAGCCAGAAAAATGTCCGCATGAAGTCCTCGGCAGAGCCGGGGGCGATGGTGTAGAAGTTCTGGCGGTCTACCCGCAGCGCCTCGGCCATCTTGTCCAGCAGCTCCCGTTTCGGGACACGGTAATTCGTCTCATACTGGGCGATCCGGTTGTCCGCACCCTTTTCCTCCAAACCAATGGCAAGGCCCAATTCCTTTTGTGTCATACCCCGAAAGGTACGGATTTTCTTGATTTTATCCCCTACGGTCATATCATTCACCGCCTTTGAGGATAGTATAGCGCAAAAAAGCGAAATACGCAAGATGTATCTTAACAAAAATGCGAAATAAATTCTTGACATTAGCATAGATGTTAATGTATAATGACAATGCGGATATTAACATATTTGCGAAACTAAAATAAGGAGGTGCTGACCATGGAAAAGGAGCTGTTTGTGAGGGCGGAGGAGGTCGCCAGAGCGCTGGGCGTTTCCAAGCCCTACGCCTACAAGCTGGTGCGGGAGATGAACGAGGAGCTGAAGAAAAAAGGCTTTCTCACCATTCCCGGACGGGTGAGCAGGCGCTACTTCGAGGAAAAATTCTATGGGCTGCGGGACAGGCAGTAAGGAGGAAACTACAATGCCGGCATACAAAGACAAGGCAAAGGGCACATGGTATGCGTCCTTTTACTACGAGGACTGGACGGGCAAGAAAGTAAAGAAAATGAAACGGGGCTTTCCCACCAAGCGAGAGGCTCTGGAGTGGGAGCGGACATTCCTGCAACAGCAGACCGCCGACCTGGAAATGACCTTTGAAAACTTCGTGGCCGTCTATGTGGCGGACATGAAGGGCCGTATCAAGGAAAACACCTGGGGAACGAAAGAGCATATCCTCTACAAGAAGTTGGTGCCGTACTTCGGCAAGCGGAAGATGTGCGACATTCACTCCAAGGAGGTCATCGCCTGGCAGAACGAAATGCTCAATTACCGGGACAAGAACGGCAAACCCTACTCTCCGGTGTACTTAAAAACACTGCATAATCAGTTGAGCGCCGTGTTCAACCATGCGGTACGCCACTACAACCTAAAGGTCAATCCCGCTGCCCAGGCGGGCAATATGGGCAAGCCCAAGGGACGGGAAATGCTGTTCTGGACAAAGGCAGAGTACCTGAAATTCGCCGAGGCCATGATGGACAAGCCCCTCTCCTATTACGCCTTTGAAATGCTCTACTGGTGCGGCGTCCGGGAGGGGGAGCTGCTGGCCCTCACTCCTGGCGACTTCGACTTTGAGAAACAGACTGTCACCATCTCCAAGTCCTACCAGCGGATCAAGGGCAAGGATGTGATTACCGACCCCAAGACCCCTAAGAGCAACCGGGTCATTCAAATGCCCGCCTTCCTCTGTGAAGAAATGCGGGACTATATCAAGAGCCTGTATGGGGTGAAACCCACCGACCGCATTTTCACGGTGACAAAATCCTACCTCCACCGGGAGATGGACAGGGGTGCGAAAGAGGCTGGGGTCAAGCGGATCAGAATACACGACCTGCGGCACTCCCACATTTCCCTGCTCATTGACATGGGCTTTACGGCCCTGGCAATCGCTGACCGGGTGGGACATGAAAGCATTGATATTACTTACCGCTATGCCCACCTGTTCCCCACCCGGCAGGCGGAGATGGCGGACAAACTGGACATGGAGCGAAAGGGGGCCTAAATCATGTCAGCGAAAAATCTTGACCGACACAACCGCTGGAGAAACAAAACTGTGGCTTTCCGGGTGTCCCCGGAGGAGGACAGGGAAATCGAAACCGCCGTGCGGCTCTCCGGCCTTACCAAGCAGGACTACATCACCCGGCGGCTGCTGTGCCGGGATGTGGTGGTACAGGGCAATCCCAGGGTGTATAAAGCCCTGCGGAACGAGCTTGCCGCCGTCCTAGAAGAACTGGGGCGTATCGAGGCCGGGAATGGCGTGGATGGGGAGCTGCTGGACACCATCCGGCTGATCGCCGCCATTATGGACGGCATGAAGGAGGATTGATAGATGGATGGATTGAAAACGAAAACGACCGTCCCATATCCGTCTGTTGGCGCAGACGGGGGACAGTCGCTCTCACAAAAACCTAACCAAAGTATAGCAGAGGGCGTGACAGAACACAAGCCCCCGGAAAGAGATTTGGAGGAAATCATGCGGCAGATAAGCCGGGTCAACGACCCGGCCTATCTGCCTACCGTGTCTATGAATGACCTCTACGAGCAGGTGTACCCCGGCAGACCTCCTGTGATAGACGGTCTGCTCTATGCGGGGACATATCTCTTTGTGGGCGCTCCCAAGGTGGGCAAGTCCTTTCTCATGGCCCAGCTTGCCTATCATGTGAGTATGGGCCTTTCCCTGTGGGGGTATGAGGTGCGCCAGGGGACAGTCCTCTATCTGGCTCTGGAGGACGATCACCGCCGCTTACAGGAGCGGTTGTACCGGATGTTTGGGGTAGAGAGTACCGGAAACCTGTTCTTTGCCATCGGAGCCAAGCAGCTCGGCGGTGGCCTGGAGGAGCCGTTAAAGGGCTTTGTCCGGGAACACCCAGACACCCGGCTTATTATCATCGACACCCTGCAAAAAGTACGGGAGGAGGACGGCGGAAAGTACAGCTATGCCAACGACTACGAGGTAATTACCAAACTGAAACGGTTTGCCGATGAAAACGGGGTCTGCCTCCTGGTGGTACACCACACCCGCAAGCAGCAGGCCGATGATAAGTTTGATATGATCTCCGGCACCAACGGCTTGTTGGGTGCGGCAGACGGAGCCTTCCTGCTCCAAAAGGAGCGGCGGACAGACAACGCCGCCACCCTGGACATTTCCGGGCGGGATCAGCAAGACCAGCGTCTCTACCTCAAACGGGACGAGGAGCGGCTTGTGTGGGAGCTGGAGCAGCGGGAAACGGAGCTGCGGCAGGAGCCGCCCGACCTGGTGTTGGAGGCTGTTGCCGCCCTGGTAACGGCGGAACGGCCAGAGTGGAGAGGGACGGCCACGGAACTTGTCGCCGCCCTGGGGCTGGATATGAAACCCAATGCCCTGGCTATGCGGCTGAATGTCCGGGCGTGGCGGCTGTCTTATGAGTACCACATCCACTATGAAAGCGCCCGAACCCATGCCGGGCGGAGTATCAAACTCACGCTGGAGGAACCCCAGGTGTGACGACCGTGACAGCTGTGACAGCTTTTCGGAGTGCGGAGGCGGTGTGTAAAACATCGTCACGGTCGTCACGGCTGTCACGGGGAGCGGGGGCGAAAGTCAAGGGGGCATACCTGCGGGTGGAGATTGCCGCAAGGCAATACAACCCGTACCCCTTGACTTTCACCCCACGGAAAACACTTGCCGGGCGGTGGAAAGGCCCTTGGCCTTTCCACCCTGCCCAACGGCGAGTGACAAAGTTTAGGCGGGGTGCAGGGTGCCCTTTTCAAAGGGCGGCCCTGCTGGGGGAGGCAACCGCAGTTGCCGGGGGCAAAGTCCCCACACCACCCCGTAGGGCGCAAATGCGCTTTTGATGGCCGCTAGGCTGTCAAAAGTGCTTTTGCGTTACTTTCGTAGAAAGTAACAAAGGCCCGCCGCTTATGCGGCGGAAAAGGAAGGAGGGATTGATTTGAAAAGGACGATCAGTGCCATGGTGGGGCAAGGTTCGGTGAACCACAACAGCAGGAAATTCCACGCCAAGAACACCGACCCAGAACGCTCCCATTTGAATGTCACCTACTGCGAGGAGAATATCAAGACGGTGTACCATGAACTCTTTGACGAGGCTCTGGAACGCTACAACGCCAAACAGACCAGGGCCGACAGAAGGATTGAGGACTACTATGAGAAGATCCGTTCCGGCAAGCAGGAAAAGCCGTTCCATGAAATCATCCTGCAAGTGGGCAATAGAGACGATATGAGCGCCGACAGCGAGGAGGGGCAGCTTGCGGCAGCGGTTTTGGACGAGTACATGAAGGGCTTTCAAGAGCGCAACCCCCAGCTCCGTGTGTTCTCCGCCCACCTCCACATGGACGAGGCTACCCCCCATCTGCACATTGACTTTGTCCCATTCACCACAGGGAGCAAGCGAGGGCTGGACACCAGGGTATCTTTGAAACAGGCGTTAGCCGCCCAGGGGTTCAAAGGCGGCACCCGAGGGGACACGGAATGGAGTCAGTGGGTGCGCTCGGAAAAGGTGCAGCTTTCCCTGGTCATGGAGCGCCACGGGATTGAGTGGGAGGACAAGGGCACCCACGACAAGCACCTATCTGTACTGGACTACAAGAAAGAACAGCGGGCAAAGGAGATCGCCGTTCTGGAGACAGTCAAGGCGGAGAAAGAAAGCCAGGTGGAGAGCCAGGAACGGCGGCTCAAAGAACTTGCCCCGGCGGTGAAGAACATGGAGCGGCTGGCAGCGGATTTCTCCGCCGACCCGGACGAGATTTTACCGGAAGCGGGAACGCTGGAAACGGGCAGGGCCTACCGGGAGAAAAAGGCCAAACCTTTGCTGGCTCAAATCGTCAAGGTGCTGCGCTCCCTGTATCTGGCCTATGTGGAGTTGCGGGGAAAATTTGAGCGCCTGCAAGGGGACTATGGCCGAGTAAGAGAGAGTAACGCCCGCCTGTCTGACCGTTTACAGGAGGTCAAGCTGGAGAACAAGGCCCTGCGGCAAGTGTCCGCCAACTATGAGCGGGTCAAGCGGGTTTTTGGCCCCGAGCAGATAGAAGCGGCGGTAGTTGCTGATAAGCAGAGAGAGCAGGCGGAAAAGGTACGAAAGAGGGCATCAAGGCAGGAATTTAGATTAGATGTGCGATAATTACCAGAAGTGGAGAAAATTTTGCAGGGGCCGCCACAATCGGGCGGCCCCTGTTTCTGCTGTAACACACGTTACTCATTTATAGTTAGAGACAGATGATCCAGAATATCTTCCACTTCGTCCGAGGTCAGATATGCGCCATGCAGACTGACGGTGGCATGGCTTGTGCGGCACTGTGCCCAAACATTTCCGTTGTCCATTTCAATCAGGAACTCATAGCCATCGACAGACGTGTAATAGTAGGAGGTTTCATAACTGCCATCAACGATATAAGACTGGTCAAAATAGTTGGCTTGTGCGATATTGTAGATTGATAAATCGACATATCCGCTACCATCCTTCTTTGCGTAGAGTGCATCAAATTCCTCGCTGACATAGTCATCCTTTGCATCGGACACGACAAAGGACAAGTTGGCATCCGAGACGTAATCATACTGTTCGTTCAGCCATCCCAAATCAAAGGTCACACGGCCTGTCATGGTGTCCAAAAGGTTTGCGGGGTTTTCAGCGGTATACTCCATTTTTTCTGCGCCATCCTCCCGACTAACGCGGCGGCTGCGGAGAGTGGGGTCACTGCTCAAAACCTCAGCAGAGTCCCACTGATGGTATTCCGATACCACTCCGCCGTTAATGCTGTCACCTACGTCCCAATCGTCCGACTTAAATCGAGCAGATTCTGTCATTTCGTCCAAAGTGGCGGGCGGGTTTCCGCCAGGACCTGTGATAGCAACAGCATCAAGGGCGCCATTTTCGCTTGAAGACACAGGAATGTTATCCGCACTGGACACGATAATGTCGTTTCTGAACAGATGCACCACCGCAGCGGCAGCGGTCAGTGTTAATACCATCATCATAACAACAGCAGCGGCAATCAATGGCATACGAGATTTTAAGGTTGCTTTTTTCATAGGAATGTCCTCCGATTGTTTTTGGTAGGAGGAAAGCTGAGAACGAATACGCTCCCGGCTCTCCTGCGGCAATTTCAACTCATCAGAAATGCGCTTGAAGTTTCGCTCCATATCAATCCCCCCCAAGTTGCTTTTTTAGGATGCTTTTGGCACGATACAATCTCATGGAAACAGCTGAGATGCTGATGTATAAAAATTTTGAGATTTCCCGAAATGAGTAGCCCTCAAAATAATGCAAGCTCACAACGGCCCTATACTTTTCCGGCAACTCCATAACGGCATGAACTATGTCCCGATTCTCCGGCTGTACCGATAGAACAACCTCATCTAAAGAAATAGCTTCATGCTTCTTCGCTGCGGTGAGAAGGTTTTTGCAATGGTTAATCGTGACCTTGGTTAGAAACGCACGCTCTTTCCCGGGGTAAATGATCATACTGCTTTCCAGTAGTTTGAGAAATACAGTCTGCACAACATCTTCTGCTTCCTGTGGGGAACGCAGATAACTGAGAGCGATGCGATACACCATGTCCGCATAACGGTCAAAGAGCACCAGCACAGTTTCTTGCTCCATCGGCGCACCCCCTTCCTTTCCTTTTGAGGCCTCATCTATACAACAATTGGGTAAGTCCAATTAGCACAACATTTATATAATATTTTTTGAATATTTCTCCTATTGATAATGCTATTATACAATAGCATATTTACTTCTATCTTCAAGTTCAAGTCGAGGTTCTAACTCAATTTGAGGGAAGTTTTGATAGTGACCATTTAGGGGTGAAACCCTTGCAATCCCTCGTTTTCTGTGATACTATTTTGATACTAAGAAAATAGGGTGTCCCAAATAACAGGTGAAATATTAACATATTTGCGAAAGTTTTTCCTGCGAAATCACCTCAAATACACCCTACTATATCTGAATTTGCCGAGTGGGAATGAGAAAAAAGTGAATATGAGAGGCTGAAAAGCCTTGAAAATACTCACTTTTTGAAAATCTCATTTCCTGTTTGATAGCAAAATGATAGCAGATACCAAAGCCATTTTGTTTGTTCTTATTTTGGCGAGCGAATGGTTTGCAGGTTTGCTGTCGCATCCAATCCTATATTGAGAGCGAAAAAGGCTCTGCTGACTTTCTGTAAAAGAAGGTCGGCAGAGCCTTTTGTTATTCTTCGCTATGTTCTTTGAGGTCGGCAAGGAGCAGGTCACTCAGTTCCTGCGACGGCGTAATCTTATGCCACTGACCAGAGGTGTCAAGTTCAGGGTAGCGGTAGCGCCAGCGGTCGTATTCTTCTTTGGTAATCTTGCCTGCTTTCAGCTTGGCGGCAACTGCACCCCATGCGGTAAGCATTCTGTGAAGCTCCGCTGCGTCGCGTCCTTTGTGGATATGAACGCGCAGATGCACCTCATCCTCGCACTCACAGACCTCAAGACCGTAGCGGTCCTCCAGCGTGAACAGCGTGTGCATCAGTCCAATATAGGAGTCAATGTCCGGTACGTCCAGCGCCTTGGGCGAAACGTCAAGCACCTGTGCCAGCGCAGCGGTCACGTCCGCTTTAGGCGTTCTGGAACCATTCTCGTACTGCGCAAGGCGGACATCTGCGGATTTCTCCGGGAAACCCAGCGCCATGCCAAGGTATTTCTGCGTCATGCCCCGCATCGTGCGGAAAAAGTGGATGCGTTCACCAATCGCCATAATAGCCATCTCCTGTGTCGGTTATCTTTGATAAAGAGTATAGCAGATATGTTTAATTTCGTCAAGAAAAATCTAAGCAAATTTATTTAATATTTTCCTGCAAACCGGCTTGACTTAAACTTATATGTATAGTACAATAGTTGTAAGCTAAGCATATTAGCTTAATTCATAGAAGTTTTACAATTAGGATAGTCAACAAATGCAGAAAAAATGTCCGTTGTATGGTGAGAGGGGGTGAAATCCAAAAGAGCCAAACTGAATGGAATGACCGTCCAAAGGATACTTTCTCCGGGGAAGCAGGCGATGAGACGAGCGTGCCAAAGAGGAAAGAAAACGGCACAGCGCCGAAAAGGGTTGCCTGCCAGAGTCCTGCGGATAGAACGGCAGAAGAAATCAACCACAAAACAGGAAAGGAAGGTATTTTGCCTATGGCAGGAGAAATTTTTATGAGAGTCAATGAAGTCGCGGAAGAGCTTGGCGTATCGATTCCGTATGCGTATAAGCTCATCCGTAAGCTGAATGAAGAGCTGCGAAAGACCGGCTGCATCACCATTGCAGGCAGGATCGACCGCAAGTTCTTCCATGAGAAGTTCTACGGAACGAGAGAACCGAAGGAAAGAAGGGAATCGAATGGCAGCGTTTAAGGATAAGAAAAACGGTTCGTGGTATGTGCAGTTCCGCTATACCGACTGGCGCGGTGAGCGCCAGCAAAAATTGAAGCGCGGTTTTGCGACCAAGAAAGAGGCTCAGGCATGGGAACGCGAGTTTCTGATGCAGAAGCAGGCTGATGTCAATATGAGCTTCGAGAGCTTTGTGGCGCTCTATGAAAAGGACGTCAAACCCAAGTTGAAGCTCAACACATGGCTCAGCAAGGAGCATATCATCCGCACAAAGATTCTGCCGTATTTCAAAAAACGCAAGCTCTCGGAGATCACCGCCCGTGATGTGATCGACTGGCAGAACGAGATACGGCAGCACACCAAGTCAAGCGGCGAAAGCTATTCCCCGGACTATCTCAAGAACGTCCATACCCAACTGAGCTGTATTTTCAACCACGCCATCAAGTATTACGGCTTACAGATCAATCCCGCCGCAAAGGCCGGGAATATGGGCAGCGAGCAGCCGAAGGAAATGCTGTTCTGGACGAAGGAAGAATACCTCAAATTCATCGACGCCATGATGGACAAGCCCATGCTGTACTACGCCTTTGAAATCCTGTACTGGTGTGGCATCCGCGAGGGCGAGCTGCTGGCACTGACGCCTGCGGACTTCGATTTTGAGAAGAAAACGCTCCGCATCAATAAATCCTACCAGCGGCTACAGGGCAAGGACGTTATCACCACGCCGAAAACGAAGAAAAGCAATCGCGTAATCCAGATGCCTGACTTCCTCTGTGACGAGATGCAGGACTATTTCAAGCAGCTTTACGGACTGGAACCGGACAGCCGCATCTTCCCTCTGACCAAGCACACCTTGAAGCGCGGCATGGAGTTCGGGTGCAAGGCGTCTGGTGTCAAGGTCATTAGAATCCACGATTTGAGACACAGCCACGTTTCTTTACTTATCAACATGGGCTATTCCGCCGTTGCCATCGGCAATCGTGTGGGACACGAAAGTGTGGAGATCACCTATCGGTACGCGCATCTGTTCCCAACTGTGCAGAAGGAAATGGCAGATAAATTGAACGTCGAAAGGAGCAATTAAAATGTCACTGAAAAACCGAGACAACCACAACTGCTGGCGCAACAAGACTGTTGCCTTCCGGGTATCACCGGAGGAAGACTGGCAGATTGAAACCTTTGTCAAGCTCTCAGGGCTGACGAAACAGGACTACATCACCCGCCGCCTGATTTGCAAGGACGTGGTGGTACAGGGCAATCCACGGGTCTACAAAGCGCTGCGCGACCAGCTTGCCGCTGTGCTGAACGAGCTGCGGCGCATTGAAGCGGGCGGCAGCGTGAACGACGAGCTGCTGGATGTGATTGAAATGATCGCAGCCATCATGGACGGCATGAAGGAGGAAAACGCCTATGGAGAATGAAATCCGCAAAAAGGAAACGACCGCCCCGGACACATCTGTTGGCGCAGATGATGGGCAGCCGCTTCGCAATTCAACTGAGAACAGTATATCCACTTTTGATGAAGAAATCAACGGTGATTTTCAAAACAGCTCGGAAAGTCTGGATGAAATCTACCGCAGGATACAGCGGTTAACCGACCCGCATTATCTGCACACGATCTCCATGACCGAGCTGTACCAGACCGCATATCAGAGCAGGCCGCCGATTATTGACGGCTTGCTCTACGCGGGCGCATACATCCTTGCAGGTGCGCCGAAGATCGGCAAGTCATTTCTGGTGGCGCAGATCGCCTATCATGTCAGCACGGGCGAAGCTCTGTGGGGCTGCGAAGTCCATCCCGGCACGGTGCTGTACCTTGCGCTGGAGGACGATTTTCAGCGCATCCAGAGTCGAATGTTCATGATGTACGGTGTCAACGACACCGACCGGCTGCACTTTGCAACTGCGGCAGGCAAGATTGGAAACGGGCTGGACGAACAGCTTGAGAATTTCGTGCGGGAACACCCCAACACCAGGCTCATTATCATTGACACCATGCAGAAAATCCGTGAGGTCGGTGGCGAGGCATACAGCTACGCCAGCGATTATGAGATCATCGGTAAGCTCAAGCAGTTTGCCGACAAGCATTGCGTTTGTGTTCTAACCGTCCACCACACCCGGAAGCAACCTGCCGGTGACAGCTTCGAGATGATCTCTGGAACAACAGGATTGCTCGGCTGCGCGGATGGGTCGCTTCTCATGCAGAAGAAAAAGCGCACAGCGTTGGAGACAACCATCGACGTGGTGGGACGCGACCAGCAGGATCAGATTCTCTATCTCAAAAAGGATGCTGACACCCAAATCTGGAATCTTGAAAAAGTGGAGAATGAGCTGCACAGAGAGCCGCCCGATCATGTTCTGGAAGCCGTTGCCGAGCTGGTGTCCGCAGATCAACCGGTATGGACAGGCTCGCCATCCGAGCTTGCCGATACCGTCCATGTCGGTATGGCGGCAAACGCCCTGAGCAAGTATTTGAATGTGAAGTCTGGCAGGCTGCTGGACGAATACCGCGTCCGCTATGAGAACAAAGTCCGGCACGAGGGGCGGCGTATTACGCTGACCTATGATGCTGAAAACAAATAAGCCGCGCGACGGCTGCGACGGTTGCGACGGTAAATCTGATACCGTCAAACCAACCGTCGCAATCGTTGCGACCGTTGCGGAAAGGAGCGAAGTAACATGAAAACTGTGCAAATCCCCTATGACCTGTTTCTCGACCTCGCCATGTACCATCTGCGGGGCGAAGATGCTTACGAAGAAGAAATCCGTCATGGCTTGGAGCAGAAGCTCGACGCCATGCTGAACCGGCAGCTCTATTCCCGGTACAAAACGGCACCGACCGAGGCAGAACGGGAACAGGCACGACAGGAATACCTTGACCGGCGCGGCGTTCCGCAGAGCTATCGCTGGACTGTTTCTCCATGGGCGCTGTGACAGGAGCGTGCCACGCTCCTGTGGCTGGCAGACAAGGCAGGGCATTGGCTGCTATCCCATCGCGTCCTCCGTCCCCATCGAAAAATCCGCAGAGTTTGAGATGGATGTGGGCAGAAGATTATGCGCAGGAGCTGTCTGCAAATAATCTTCTGTCCACGCCGGTTTTTGCGGTTTGTATAGACACTGCAAGCCGTAAAACCGGCAGAGGCATCCGCAGATGCCGCATACCCCCTCGGAGAGCCCACGATACTTTGCAGCCGCAGGATGAAAGTATCATAGTGGGTTATTACACTTCCGCAGAAGTGCCTCTCCGAAAGCTCCCCCGTCCTGCACAATCTGAAATCAGGAGGTAAACTGCCTATGGCAAGAGGCGACGGTATTCACCGTACCAACGCAAGAAACGCAAGAATGAAAAACGCAGACATCGGCAACGCGCAAGCACACAACGAGCGCGAAAAATCATCGTATGTCAATCAGGACATCGTTCCTGAACGGACGCCATACAACGTCCATTTCAAAACGCCAACCGCCGGGTACAAGGAGATGTTCGAGCAGATGCGCTCTGACGGCGTGATCTCCACACGCGGTCTGAAAGCGGATGCTGAGAAATTCGGAGAGCTGATCTTCGACGTTAATTCCGCGTACTTCTTCAACCACGGCGGCTATGACTTTGCAAAACAATTTTACGCCGATGCCTACAAAGCTGCAATCAAAATCGTCGGCGGTGAGCAGTACATCCTGTCGGCAGTCATGCACGCCGACGAGCGCAACCGCGCCATGTCCGATGCACTGGGGCAGGACGTGTACCACTACCACCTTCATGTGGTCTACATCCCTGTCGTGGAGAAGCAAATCCTGTGGTCGAAACGCAGCAAGGATAAATCTCTGGTGGGGACGGTCAAGGAGACGATTCAGCAGGTCAGCATGAGCAAGAAGTGGGCTTCCAAGCCTGCGCTGGACGAGAACGATGAGCCGATTTTAAGCTCCAAGGGCAAACCCATTCTCAAGAAGTCCTACAGCGTTTTGCAGGATGATTTCTTCCGGTATATGCGTGACGCCGGGTACGACGATGTGGAGCGCGGTGAACGTGGCAGCTCGGAGGAACACTTGACTGTGACGCAGTTCAAGGTACAGCAGGAGCAGGCGCGGCTGGCAGAACTCACGGAGCAGAACCGTCAGCAGGAACAGCAGGCGGCGACGCTCAACAGACAGATTGAGAAAATTCAGAATCAGCAGGTCAATGTGGCAGCTATCGAAAAGATTGAGGCGAAGTCCGTTCCCTTCTCAAGCAAGGTTGCCGTGGAGCGTGAGGATTTTGAACGCCTGTCTACGCTTGCGAAAAAGTACGTTGCAGCCGAGAAAAAGGAATCCAAACTGCAAAAGGCGTTGGACGCGGCAAACAGGCTGATTGCAAAGCTCAAGGCAGAGATCGTCGGTTTGAAGCAGGAGCTTTCCGAGTACAAATCCGTTCGCAGCAAACTCCGCACATCGGATCTGGAACGCGAAAACGCAGAGCTTCGCGGAAAAGTGCAGCGCTATGAGGATGTAATTCAGCGCAATAACCTCTGGCATTTCTTCCGTCCACGCAGAGAAAAAGCGGCAATGCGGGACGATGCCCGCTGATGCCGTGTTGAGCTGAGAAAAACGGATTTTACCGAATGGGAGCGCCCAGATCGAGCAGCGTATCGCCTGGGCGCTCCCCATGCAAAAATCAACCTGTTTTTGCAAGTGTAGAGCTGACAAAGAATCTTGAAAATGCGCCTGTTTTTACAGAACAGGCAGAAATGGAGGCAACATGAAAACCGGACTGACCAAACGGCAGAAAACGACCTGCATCTATTTTGACGAATCCAGCAAAACCGTTGAAATCCAGACACACAATACCGCGCTCAAAAAGCGGCTGGCACAGTATGCAGCAAAGCATCCCGATTTGTGCAGGCAGACCGACGATGATGAACAGGGCGGTCTTACTTTTGAGATTGACCGCAGGCGGTTTGCCGTTCGCCTGACCGCGCCGTATTCCGACGAGCGTCGGCAAGTAGCAAGCGAACTTGCCAAGAAGAATGGGCTGAAAGGACGAGTATAAGACCGCATTAGCCACAGCCGCCCACAGGAGCTTGGATGCTCCTGCGGGCGACTCTTTTCTTTGCAAAGAACATCTCACGTTCTGAGGAGATTATCTTGCGAACATCGTCGTTTTGTGCTATAGTATAATCAGTCTAAATTTGGAACGGAGAATTGCGATGCCTATTTCCTACGATAAGCTCTGGAAGCTGTTGATCGATAAGAAAATGAACCGGACGGATTTGAAAGATGCCTCCGGTATCAGCTTCAATGTGCTTGCCAAAATGGGAAAAAACGAATTTGTCTCTATGGAAAGCCTGCATAAGATTTGCTTGACGCTCAAATGTGATGTAGGAGACATCATGGAGTTCATTGATGAAGGAGATACAGAACAGTCATGATTTCAATCGAACTACGCAGGAGTGAAAAGAAAATGCAGCAACCGTTGACTTGTGTTGAAATATGCGCTGGCGCTGGTGGACAGGCTTTGGGGCTTGCAATGGCGGGTTTTGTCCATGTTGCGCTTGTCGAGTATGAAGAAGATTATTGCAAGGTATTAAAGCAGAATCGCCCGGAGTGGAACGTCATTTGCGCAGATGTTCACGATTTTGACGGACGCCCATACCACGGCGTCGATCTGCTGGCTGGCGGCGTTCCTTGCCCGCCTTTCTCCATTGCAGGAAAGCAGCTCGGTCAGGAAGACGAAAGGGACCTTTTCCCGGAGGCCATTCGGCTTATCAAAGAAATTCAACCGCGTGCTGTCATGCTTGAAAATGTCCGTGGCTTTCTTGATCCGGGCTTTGATGAATACCGCTACCACATTTTTACATCGATTCAAAAGCTCGGCTATGTAACCCATATCAAACTCTTGAACGCATCTGATTATGGTGTTCCGCAGCTACGTCCCAGAGTGGTTATCATCGGCATTCGGAAGGATCAGATTGGAGCATTTGCCTATCCTGATGAACAACCAGACAGCGCCCCCACTGTTGGTGATACGCTCCGTGATTTGATGGCACAGAACGGATGGGAAGGTGCGAAGCAGTGGGCATCTAATGCAAACCGGATCGCTCCGACCCTTGTAGGCGGCTCCAAGAAGCACGGTGGTCCTGACCTTGGTCCCACACGCGCCCGTAATGCATGGGCAGAGTTGGGCGTAGATGGTCGAGGAATTGCAAACGAAGCACCCGCCCCCGGATTTGAGGGTATGCCCCGCTTGACAAGCCGAATGATGGCACGGATTCAAGGTTTCCCCGACACGTGGACGTTTGGAAACCGGAAAACCGTAGCCTGTAGGATGATTGGAAATGCATTCCCGCCCCCGGTTGCCCGGGCAGTTGGAGAAAAAATAAAGGAGTGTTTGGAGCATGGATGCATTGATAGCAAACGCGAGATTCCACTTTCACAAGCAGTTGTTTGAAACCAACACACTGACGTTGACCACGGCAGGTGTCGCATCCAATGCAGACACCAGCAGCCGCGGCTCAAAGGCGATTGCGCGGAGGATCGTTGACATTCTTGTGGAGGAACAGCATCATGCTGTCTCCACGGTTGACAAAATTTCCGGGCAGACTCTCGGAAAGCAATTTGAAACGCTGACAATGGAGTTCCTGCGTGAAACCTTTCCCTATTTGCAGAACCTCCGTCCCGGAAACTGGACAATTCTTCAGCTCGGCAATAACAACAAACTGAAAACAAGCGATTTTGCGCAGTACGAGCATCTTGCTTACTTAAATGCGCTTACGACACAGAACGCACAGTTGGCTGCTGCGCTGGGCAACGACTACCTCGTTGCACCTGACGTTGTTGTTTACCGCGATCTCTATGAAGATAGCGAGATCAATGCAGCTCAGCTCATTGTTGATGACGAGATCTGCAAGATGGCAGATATTCGGAAGTCCAATGGCGGCAAGCCTATTCTTCATGCGAGTGTTTCCGCAAAGTACACGATGCGTAGCGACCGCGCACAGAACAGCCGTACAGAGGCATTGAATCTGATCCGTAACCGGAAGGGACATTTGCCGCACATCGTTGTTGTGACGGCAGAGCCTATGCCGAATCGCTTGGCATCTCTTGCGCTCGGTACTGGCGATATTGACTGCGTATATCACTTTGCACTCTATGAGCTGATTCGAGCGGTTAAAGAGGCGGGTTCTGAGGATGCGGTAGAAACGTTGGAAACCTTGGTGCAGGGCAAGCGACTGAAGGATATTTCCGATCTGCCGCTGGATTTGTCTGTGTAATAGAACTGTAAGAACTCAAACTATCGCACGATTTATATTAGGTAATAACAGATGTAAAGGAGTGAGAAAGGCTTGGGAATTGGAGAAATTGCAGCGAGTACGGCTGTTGACTTAGTCAAGAGTGAAAATATTCAAAACAAAGCCGTATCATTGTTAGGTATGCTTTTTCCGTATGCAGGAATCGAGAAACGCGCTTTGGACATGTATTTATCTGATGTCGAAAAATCAGACATGTCGCCCGAATCTAAATTGATTGCGACGTTAAGCGCCAAAACAACTATTAAAAAGCTGAAGAACCAAAAAAGTATTGCCGACCAGGCAGTCTCCAATGCGAAAGAGGGTACAGTCTTTGATGCGTCTTCAGGCGTTAATCATGATTGGTTAGAACGGTTTATGGATTCGGCTGGTTTTGTATCAGAAGAGCAGGTACAACAAATGTGGGGGAAAGTTCTTGCAAAGGAGTTTGAGAAACCCGGATCAACACCTCACAATATGGTCAGAATTCTTTCTGAGATTACTTCAAAGCACGCAGAAGCTTTTCAAAAAATATGTAGTATGAAGAGACTTTCAGTTTTTACCGATGGTAACGGAAGTGTTAAAGCGGTTCGAAGTGATATTGTTGTTCCCTATGAAGGTAACGAAGCAGAATTTCGCGCTCTTGGGCTATCATTTGATCTTTTAAACGAACTTGAGACATTGGGTCTAATTAAGTTTAATTCTATTGCTGGATTTGTCGCCTTGAACACTCCTGAAAAAGGTGTTGTTACATATATTGATGGGTTAACCCAAGAAGTTGAATCACATAAAAAGGATCAATTACCTATAGGCAACGTTATGCTTACAGAAGCGGGTGATTGCCTTTGTCGAATTATTCAACCCACTCCCATACCGAATTATATTTCACTTGAAAAGAAGTATATGATCAGTAATGGAGTCGTGTTCAAAGAAAGGCCTGGATACTTGATTCTCGACAATGGAAAGGGGCAGTTGTCTCTTCATAGGACTCCGGAACCTGCTACAGAAAAGTAACGTGCGGCTATCCAAAGGAATAATGTAATACGAATATCCCAAAATTGCCTGCCTCCGCTATTGATAGCATCCCCTGATAGCTTTTTGATAGCAGAAAGTCGGATACCCCATAGGATTGGGATAATTGGTATCAAATAAAGCCAAATGGAATCAAACGGTCTATACAAAAAAGCTTAGAGCGCGTTTCCACTTGGCGAGTGGGAATAATTGCATAGGTTTAAAAAAGCCCGTAAACACTGGACTTTTTGAGCCTTGATGCCCCTCGTGGCAACAATTTGGCAACAGAATTTCATTATTCTCAAGAAAAGAGCTATCTGATTTCAAATGAAGTCAGATAGCTCTTTTTCTATCCAAAATATTCGTCGTATTCTTTGTCTGTGAGGTACTCAACAAAAGTATCTTTTGGTCCCGTCAAGATTTATGCGCAAATTTATTTGCAGGCTCCGGCTGAGTGAAGTCAGCCGGCAATAGAGGTGTCGTCCAGAGCCGCCTCCAAGTGCTTCATGTTCATGTATTTCTTGTTGCCCCACTGGGTACCCGCCACATGGCGCAGCCTCGCGCAGACCAGCATCAGGGCGGAATTTCCGTCAGGGAATGTCCCTACCACCCGCGTCCGTCGGCGGATCTCACGGTTCAGCCGCTCGATCACGTTGTTGGTGCGGATACGCGTCCAATGCTCGCCGGGAAAATCGCAGTAGGTCAGCGTTTCCTCAATGCCGTTCTCGACCTTCTTGGCGGCCTCCTTCAGCTTCATGGCGCGCAGCTCGGCAACGACGGCCTTTGCTTTCTCGCGGGACGCTTTCTTGCTCTCCTGGGCGTGGATCGCCTTGAGCATTTTTGCCACAATTTTGACCTTGGATTTGGGCACAACAGAGAAAACATTGCGGTAGACATGCACCGTGCAGCGCTGGTATTTGGCGTCCGGGAACACCTCACCCACAGCCTCCAGCATCCCCATGCACTTGTCGCCGACGATGAGTTTCACGCCGTCCAAGCCGCGTCCGCGCAGCCACTGGAAGAAATTGACCCAGCTGGCCTTGTCCTCTTTCATGCCTTCGGCGGCACCTAAAACCTCACGAAAACCGTCCTCATTCACGACGATCGCCACCAAAACAGCAACATTTTCGTACTCTCCGCCCCAGTTGCGGCGCAGGTAAATGCCGTCCACGTAGACGTATGGATAGCGCCCGCCCTGCAAGGGGCGGTTCCGCCAGTCCTCGATGTGAACGTAGGCTTTCTTGTTCAGCTCACTGATGGTAGCGGGCGAAACCTTGCTGCCCCACAGTGCCTCCGTGATGTCCTCCACACGGCGCACGGAGGCGCCTGCCAGATACATCTCAATGAGAGCTTCCTCCACACTGCTTTCCCGGCGGCGATACCGCTCGATGATGGCAGTCTCAAAGGATACGCCCTTGAGCCGCGGCATGTGGAGCGTGACGTCACCGGAAGTGGTAGTAAGGTTGCGGTCATAGTGGCCGCTGCGGTAGCCCTGACGGGCCTCGCTGCGCTCATAGCGGGCCGCCTGCGTCAGGGACTCCGCCTCCTTCTCCAGCAGCTCGTTCAGGGTTTCCTCCACGCTGCCGCGAACCAATTCCTTGATTTGGCCCTTGATTACTTCCTCGTTTAGCTGTACAATTTTCTCGGACATAGTTTGCTTGCTCCTTTCGAATGTTTGTGTGGTAACTTCATTCTACCAGAGCCTGCAAGCTATGTCTCCTTTTATGCGATTTTCAATTTGCGCAAGTTATTTTACCTTATCCTTCGTAAGTCCAGAAGTTTTTGCCACCATGTTAAGGCGGTACACTTCTTCTGGTGAAACTCTGAAAGCAACCGTAACACTGCGCCATCTGTTCTTTTTATCAAGATTCTTCGCTGACATTATCTATGTCCTCCATGATTTTATTGAGCCGTTCTGCAACGGCAATCAAATCTTTCTCATACGATTTGTTGAGAACGACCTCATCCTTCCCATGCTTTTGCACGCCGGTTTTCAGGTTGTCGCACTGGATGGTCCGGGTGACACCGCCGAAGTATTTGTAAGCATTCACATGGGCTGTGGACAAGCCTCCTGGTTCATGGAGAAAAAGGCTTCTACATAGCTGTAGCCGCTGTACGGCAGGGTTGCCACGAACACATAGGCCGGGATAATTTCACCGGTGTCTGTGTCAATAACAGCGGCAGTATCGCCGGCCCAGTCCACCTGCATAACCTCACCGGGTTTGTGGTTCAGGTGCATGGTAGCGTTGACCTTTGCCAGATAGTCGGCATAGTACTTGTTGAACTGGGTTGATTGGTATGGAATCTCGCCCGCCGTCCGGCACTGGTCACAGTATTCCAGCCACAGCAGGTTCAGAGTAACACCGCTGCGCTGGAGTTCCTTGTGGACAGAGGCGTAGTCCGGCATCTTGTAGACGGGCTTTGAGGTGCTGGACGGAAACAGACGCTCTGAGAGCTGCTTACAAAATCGTTTCGGTCCCAGTTTCAGGGAGCAAGTAGGAATGATTTCCCCAAGCCTGCAACAGTATAAATAGCAAAAGCCCGCGGTGATTTGCCGCGGGCTTTCTTATTTTCAGTTCACTGCTTCTCTTCCTCCGCGATCACTTCCGCCGCGGTTTCCAGCGCTTTGACCATCATTTCCAAACCCATGCTCGGCGCGTTGCCGTCCTTGGTCTGCTCGGGCAGGTAAGGGACGTGGACAAAGCCGCAGCGCGGGGCTGGATTGCTCCGCTCGCTCTCGTGCAGGGCGCAGTAAAGGAGATTGTTGCACACGAACGTGCCTGCGGAGTACGAGAGCTGAGCGGGAATCCCCTGCTCACGCAGGGCGTCGACGATCTCGCGCGTCGGGATCGTCGCAAAATAGGCGTCCGGACCTCCGGCCACGACCGGCTCGTCCGTCGGCTGCTTACCCGCGTTGTCGGCGATACGCGCGTCGCGCAGGTTGATGGCCACGCGCTCGACGCGTATGCAATTTGCGCCGCCGTACTGGCCGACGCAGAGCACCGCGTCGGGACGCAGCTCCGTCAAAAGTTTGTGCAGCGCAGCACCGGAGGCGTCAAACTCCGTCGGAATTTCATGCTTGATGAGCTCTGCTCCCCCGATGCGGTTGGGAAGCCGGCGTGCCGCCTCCCACGAGGGGTTGATCTGCTCCCCGCCGAACGGCGTGAAGCCTGTGACAAGTATCTTCATTTGACAGTTTCCTCCCCGATCATCAGGCGGATGATCTCGTTGTCGGTCTCGCGCATGCCGTCGCGCGCGATGCTGCTGACGGCGCGGATGGTGTTCTCCACGCCCTTGACGACGATGCCGTCGCCGCCGTAGAACTGGCTGTCGTGCCGGTACATCTGCATGCCGAGCAGCCCCGCCTCGACCGCCGAGGCGATCTTCGCCGCGCAGCTCGCCTTCGCCCCGTCACAGAGCATGCCGGAGTTGATGGCGAGCGCGTTGACGATCGTGTGGGCAATCTCATCATAGCGCCCGCCGTACAGATAGCAGATGCCGGCCCCGGCCCCTGCGCCCGCGCTGGTCGCACCGCAGTAGGCGGAAAGGCTGCCGATGCCCGTTTTCAGATGGATGGTGACAAGATTCGACACGACGAGCGCGCGGTAAAGCTGCTCCTCGCTCGCTTTCAGCTCGCGCGCGTAGACAATGACGGGCAGCGAGGCCGTCATGCCCTGATTGCCGCTGCCAGAGTTGATGACGACAGGCTTTTCGCAGCCGTTCATGCGCGCGTCCGAGCCTGCGGCAGCCCAGGCCTTGGCGCGGTTCTGCACGCTGTCGCCATAGGAATCGAGCAAGATTTTTCCGATGGCCGCGCCGTACTGCCCTCTCAATCCTGCCTCAGCGATGGCCGTGTTATATTCGATCTGGCGCGCGATGGGCGCGCGGACGTCGTCTAAATCGACCTTGTCGGCAAAGGCGATAATGTCCTCGACCGTCAGGCTCCTGCGGCTCTCGGGCGGCTGGGCCGCCTCCTCGGAAAAGGGCTTGTTGAGCAGCACTTCGCCGTTTTTCTCGATGCGCACGACGTTTGTGTGGCTGCCGACGATCTGGACGAAGGCCGTGTCCCCGCCTGCGAAAACACGCACCTGAATGTCGAATGGGCAGCGCAGCGGCGATTTGCTCACCGTGATCTCCGCCGCGGAAAGGTACTCGTCCAGCAGCGGCAGCTGGTCCTCCGTCACATTCGCCAGCACCTCTAACTGCGCGTCGGCGTCGCCGACGCGTACACCCGCCGCGACCGCGACGGGAAGGCCCTTTCGCCCGCCGGTGTGCGGCACGATGACGCTCTTGACGTTTTTGATGATATTGCCGCTCACGGTCAGCTCGATGCGCTCGGGAAGTGCCCCGAGCGTTTGGCGCGCAAGCGCACCCGCGTAGGCGACGGCGATGGGCTCAGTGCAGCCCATCGCGGGTACAAGCTCCTCATGCAAAATCTGAACGTAGGTCTCATACAGCGCAGTATTCATTTTTGCTCTCCCATCTCTCATTGCGGGCGTGCGGTCTCTCCTCCGCTCGTTACCCGCTTCTCTCTCCGCCCATTGTATCGGAAATGCGGTTACAATGCAATGGACTTTCCACGTTTCACGCACAAAAAGGCGATATCCGGTCGGATACCGCCTTTTTGATGCTATTCCGCTCTTACAAACCGTAAATTTCGCCGTACTTTTCCTCAAGGTACTGCGTGTAGACCGTCGGGTCGAACTTTTCGCCAAGCGCCTGCTCCAAGAGCGCGTCGGGCTTTTTGAGGCAGCCGTACTGCCAGATGTGCTCGCGGTTCCACGCATTGATGGGCGCAAAATTGCCGGTCTTGAGGCACTCGTCCACATCGACCGTCTCTTTCATCTTGCGAAGCAGCTGTGCGCCGTAGGCGCTGCCGAGCGCGTAGGACGGGAAGTAGCCGATGCTGCCGCCCGACCAATGGCTGTCTTGTAGCACGCCGTGTTTGTCGTCCGGCACGTCGACGCCGAGGTATTCCTTGTAAAGGCGGTTCCACTCGCCCGGCAGGTCGTGCACCTTGAGCTCGCCATGCATCACGCGCTTTTCGAGCTCGTAGCGCACCATGACGTGCAGGCTGTAGGTGACCTCGTCGGCCTCGGTGCGGATGAGGGACGGCTCCGCCTTATTGATGGCGCGGTAGAATTCCTCCGCCGTGTGGCCGCTCAGCTCGGGGAACAACTCGCAGAGCTTCGGGAACACGAAGCCCGTGAAGGCGCGCGAGCGGCCGAGCAGATTTTCATAGAAGCGGCTCTGGCTCTCGTGGATGCCCATGGAGACACCGCCGTCGAGCACCGTATAGGCGAGATCATCCGCGCTGCCGGTGTCATAGAGCGCGTGGCCGCCCTCGTGGATAACGGAGAACATCGAGGAGGCAAAATTCTCCTCCAAATAGTGCGTCGTGATGCGCTCGTCGAAGTGCGAGCCGAGGGACGTCGTAAACGGATGCTCGGTCGTGGACAGGCCGACATGGTCCAAATCGAGGACCATCGTGCGCATCAGGTAGTCGGAAAGCTGCGCCTGCTTCTCCTCGGGAAAATGGCCATGCAGCATCGCATCGTCGACCTGCGGCTTTTCTTTGATTTTTTTCAGGAGCGGCACGATGTGCTCGCGCAGCGTGGCGAAGAATTCGTCGCACTGCGCCATCGTCAGCCCATCCTCATACTCGCTGAGCCAGTAGTCATAGGGGTCCTTTTCCGGTGCGCAGTAGTGTGCGAAGCGGATGTTGGTCTCGAAAATTTTCTCAAGCACGGGCTCGAAGAGAGCAAAGTCGCTCGTCTCCTTCGCGCGGTGCCAGACGTCGTCGGCCTCGACAAGCAGCTGCTGGTAGGCGACGTACTCGTCCATCGGGATCTTCTGCATATTGCGGATGTCCTTGATGAGCAAAAACACCATGCGCTGCTGCTTTTCGTTGAGCTCGGACTTGTGCGCGTCGAGGAATTCGAGCAGCGCGACGGTCTCCCCGCCAGTCGTAAGCTTGTAGTGCTCCTCGCTCAAAATACTCATGGTCTGGCCGCGGTTCGCCGCCGTGCCCTTGGGCGCGGTGGTCGCGCCGTCGTAAAAGAGCAGGCCCATGGCATGGCCGTAGGCCGCGAGCTTGGCCTGCAAAGCCATCAGGGACTTGATCGCTTCATCGAGAGTCATGATGATCTCCTCACTTTCTCTTTTTCTGTGAAAATATCATAGCATGAAAGGGGCTTGCTGCGCAAGGGGGACGCTGAGGTTTTCCCCCTGTGGCCGCGCAGAAGAGGGGGGGCATTCTCTCGCATGAGAGAATGCCCCCTTGTACCCCCCAAGCGAACGCGAGGGGAGTTCCCCTCGACCCCCGACATTGGCAGTTTGCAGTTTGAAGATCTGCGCAGCCTGCGGAATCGAATGCCTGCCAAGTGTGGGTGCTATACGATTTGAGTTGCTTCTATTACTCGCTGCCGCTCTGCCTGTATGAGCAAAAAATTCATCATTTCACTATTTTTTCTCTCACGGTTTCGCAAGCATCTGCACTGACGACCCCCTGTTCTTTCAGCAGTGCCAGCACTGAAGCAAGCGCATCCTGCGGATCACACCAGACATCCGGAGCATAGCCCCTGTGATCGACATTTTCTCCGTCCCCATAGAGGAAAAGCGTTGACCCAAAGCGCACACCGATGCCGGTATATGGCAATGTAAAGGTGCTGACATTTCCGCAGAGCTGGTATCCCGCCGTGTTGCTGCCGACAATGAGCACATTGTCAAGCGTTTTCAAAAGCTGTACCGCGCCCTCGCCGGACGAGCCGCAATGATCGTCAACCAACACGATGATCGGAATATCATTTTCATACCAGGTCCCGTGGACTTCACGGGCAAAGCAAGTTCCCTCATCTTCCGGCAGCAAACTCTCGCTGTTTTCCGCAGCAAAAAGGGCGCTGTTTTTCTGCGCATACAGCATAGAGGTCTCAATACTGTTCTGCGTTCCGAGGAAACTCTGTATCCACTTTCTCGGCCAACTGTCCGAGCCGCCAACATTGCCGCGCAGGTCATAGATCACCGCTTTGCTCCCGCGTGCTTTTGCCCCTTCCCGAGCATAGCGTGCAAGCATATTATCATATGTGCCGGAAACAAAGCTGCGGAGGGAAACATAGGTAAGACCGTCTTCCTGTATCAGGCGGTAATCCAGCGTGCCGAGGTCAACATCAAGCGGCTGACTCTCCGTCCAGTCAAGGCGATAGATTTTCGCTTTTCCAGAAGAATTTTTCAGTGTGACACTGCTCTGCACGGCGTCCTTCCGCAGCGCAAAAAGCGTCGGCTGATAAACAATGCGTCCGTCTTGCAGAAGCGTCGGCTGCACGCTGACATGTTCATCGGAGAAGCTACTCAATGTCCACCTCTCCCCGTCATTCACCATATAATAGCTGCCGTTGACATCCTTTGAAAAATAGAAGCCGTCGGCAAAGAAGTATTCATATCGCACCTGCGCCTCGATCTCTTCCGCCGCCGGTTCATAAATCACGGCATGCGCGTCGTGCGCAAGCATGAATGCGAGAGATTCCTGCAGTTTTTCTCCCAGCGCAGAAACTTTGATCTCATCATCCTGTGAGGAAAGCCATTGTGTCACAGCGTCCTCCGCTGCGTCAAACTTTTCCTGTCCAAAGTATTCGTAAGCGCCGTAAGCGCTTTGCAGCGTGCGGAACAGCAGGGAAACATCAGACTGCGCCTGTTCCTTCGACACCGTCTCCATCGCGGCATGACCTCGTAAAAGGCTCTCCACCTCGCTCTCGCTCAGCAGCCCTGCCGAGGCGGGGTCATCCGAAATCGCATCGGCAAAATCAGCCGCAGAGGGAACGTGCTCCAGTTCTGCGCGGTGAGTTTGTGAAGTCTCCGCCATCAAAGAAGAAAGTTCTTCTCCTTCCGGAGCGTAGGAAAAGTCCAACGTCTGCGGTGCGCCGCAGGCTGACAAAAGCAGCAGCAAAACTATTGTGCTGCATATAGCAAATCTTTTTTTCACAAATTATCCCCCTATGGAAAGTATGAAGGTATCATAGCAAATTAAAAACCTGTTTTCAATCATTGACAGGGAACGTTCTTATAAAAACAGGACACCCAGTTCGGATGTCCCGTATCTATTTGGCCTACCGAAGCAAAAAACAACGCTTTTGCGCCGTACAAGCGTTTTGCGCAGCAAAACCTTGGCGGAGGGCGAATTCACTTCGCCCGAGCATTTTAATTTCCTGCCGGAATCCAAAAAATCGGCGCTTTTGCGCCGTACAAGCGTTTTGCGCAGCAAAACCTTGGCGGAGGGCGAATTCACTTCGCCCGAGCATTTTAATTTCCTGCCGGAATCCAAAAAATCGGCGCTTTTGCGCCGTACAAGCGTTTTGCGCAGCAAAACCTTGG
>CDYI01030049.1_pt1 | contig 40016 bp, 35 predicted proteins | sample 557711 | NCBI WGS metagenome assembly CDYI01 (sample SAMEA3182054, study PRJEB8094) | gut metagenome | biome: human; feature: gut; material: Stool; isolation source: human stools | place: Canada | collected 2012-11-13 | reverse complement strand
ATAAACAAATTTCTTAATTTATTACAAATTTATTTCATATTATTTGAATATGCTATTTCACAATGGTATAATTAGCTTAAGCAATTTCGACACCAAATAATAGGAAAGGATTTTTACACATGAAAAAGAAATTATTGCCTGCACTTATAGTAACCGGACTTATTATCCTCGTTGTAATAATAATGGGTATAACTGCTCTTATCAATAAATACACCCCTACGAAAAAGACAGAGGATCTTAAAGAGTATTTCAATATCTCTTCTGATGATGAGGCTGCTCTCATTGTAGATAATGAGCTATCCGATTACAAGGCTAAAATAATAGATAAAAAAATATACGTTGATTACAAATTTGTTCACGACTCATTAAATTCCAGATTTTACTGGGATGCAAATGAGAATGTGCTTCTTTACACAACCGCATCTGATATCATCTCAGCGGCGGCTGACAGCAATAGCTACAGTGTCACCAAGCAGACCAATGACTTTGGCTATCCGATTGTGAAAGCCACCTCTGACTCTGCGCTTATCGCTTTAGACTATGTAAAACAATACTCCAATATCACCTTTAAGTCATATGATGACCCGGCACGCATCGTCATCACAAGCAAATGGGATGAAATAGACAGTGCCACTGTCAGCAAGTCTACCCAGGTCCGCGTGAAGGGCGGCATAAAGAGCCCTATTCTAAAAGAGGTGAAAAAGGATGACAAGATTACTATTCTTGATTCCGGTGACAAATGGGATAAGGTTGCCACTGAGGATGGTGTTATTGGATATATAAAGCGCAAGGCTCTGTCCGAGAGCAAAAAAACTAAGCTTACGAATCCTGACTATGAGGAAGAGACCTTTACGCATATCAAGAAGGATAAGGATATCTGTCTTGCCTGGAATCAGGTAACAAGCCAGTCAGCAAACAGTAAAGTGCCACAGGTAATTTCATCAACCAAGGGCATAAATGTAATGTCACCAACTTGGTTTTATTTAAATGACAACAACGGTAATCTGGCAGATATAGCAAGCAAGGATTATGTCAGCTACTGCCATTCCCAGGGCATCGAGGTATGGGGACTGTTCAGCAACCTTGAAAATACTGATGTAGATGCAGCATATGTGCTCACACATACATCCACGAGAACTACCCTGATTAATCAGATTATGTCGGCTGCATTTAACTATGAGCTTGATGGTGTAAATATTGACTTTGAAAATATCACAGAAGCAGCATATGGAGACTCTTACATCGAGTTTATCAGAGAGCTCGCCATAAAGTGTCACAATAACGGTATATCACTTTCAGTTGATGTCACAGTACCTGCCAGCTTCAACAAGTTCTTCAATCGCTCTGATATGGCAAACTTTGCCGATTATATTGTGATTATGGGATACGATGAACACTATAAGGGCTCTGATGCCGGCTCAGTTTCTTCCATTCCGTGGGTAACTGAGGGTGTTGAATCCACTCTGAAGGAGGTTCCCGCTGACCAGATTATTCTCGGCATGCCTTTTTATACCAGAATATGGGAGCTCACTCCAAAGGAGGACGATGATGCCGTAACCGATACCGAGGATCAGTCAAAGTACACTGTTGCCTCACAGGTATATAGTATGGACGCAGCTGCAGCACAGCTTGCCACAAACAATGCCACTGCTGCTCTTGATGAGGAATCCGGTCAGAACTACGCTGAGTGGTCTATATCCAACAAGCTGTACAAGGTATGGCTTGAGGACAATACATCTTTAGAGAAAAGGCTCAAGCTCGTCGACGACAATAAGCTCGCCGGTGCAGCATTCTGGAAGCTTGGCTTTGAGAATTCATCTGTCTGGGATACTGTTATCAAATATCTGGACTGATTGCTTAAGGCTTACTGAAAGAGGCCGTACCTTTACAGCTACAGTCTAACTCAGTACCTTTTATAGGTTATAAATGATATCAGCCAATCATATAATATACAAACACACCCGATGCCTTCTATGTGCATCGGGTTTTTTATAGGTATCTTATATGAAAAAATATATGTACATTATTAAGAAAAACAAATACTGTCTTATTTTAGCTCTCTTTATTCTGTCCTTCTACCTCGGAAGAGGTGTCTGCGCTCTTGCAAAAAACACCAGCAAAAACACTAATTCAACTGTTATTGTAATAGACCCGGGCCACGGGGGAACACAGTTGCGCAAGTAAGGCTGATAACGAATATTACTGAAAGAAAGGCAACTGTTGTACCTATCAAAATTAAATATGTGTGAGAGGACAAGCCTTTCAAGTTGTAGACGTTCAGAAATGAGCGCCTATTTTTTTACCCTAAAATCGAAAGGAGAATCAAATATTATGAAAAAGATTATGAAGCGATTGCTTACGGGGGTTCTTACTCTTGCAACCGTTTTTACTGCATTACCCACTACTGCGGTTCACGCAGCGGAAACGCAATACTGGACGGAATCAGAGGAACGTGTCGGAATCGTTGAACGTGTCAATAATGATGGCTCAATCAGTGAAACATTCAACGAAGGACACATGACCGTTGATGGCGAGGACGCTTACTGTATTGACATCAATACTGGTTTCCAGAATGGTTACAAGACCAGAGCTGACGCAAGTACACGCATGAGTGACGACCAGATAGCCGACGTTGCCTTATCCATTGAATACGTTAAACAGTATGCGAAAAGCCACAGCGGACTTGGTAGTAAACACGCTTACTTGTTAAGACAGTTAGTTGTATGGCAGAGATTGAGTGTTCACTTAGGCTGGAAATGTGATAATGTCCGAGCTTCTTATGATGAAATTTCAAAATCCGTACAAGATGAAGTATTTGCAGGAGCAAAAGCGTTTGTCAAAGAAAATAAAGGACGCTATGACTGCGGCGGTTATATCTACTCTGGTGAGGGGCAGGACTTAGGACAGTTCTGGGCGAAGTTAGCTGTCGGAAATGGCAAGATACAGAAATCGTCCAGTAATACAGCGGTTACACAATCTAATGACTGCTATTCTTTATCTGGTGCGACTTATGGGGTCTATTCTGATAAAGGTTGCACGAAATCTGTTGCCACACTTACGACAGATAGTAATGGAAACACTGATACAGTGGAATTAAGGGCAGCAACATACTTTGTGAAAGAAACAAAAGCTCCAAAGGGATTCCAGTTAGATAAGAACACCTATACCCTTACGGTCAAAGCTGGTGAAACTGCTACCTTAAAAGTCAGCGATACACCAAAGGTCACAGACACATTGGTTGAGCTTTTCAAGATTGATATGGAAACTTCCAAATCAAACGCACAAGGTAACGCTTCTTTAGAGGGTGCGGAGTTCGTCTGGAAATATTATGACGGATATTACACAAAAGACAATCTCCCATCAGAACCGACACGCACATGGACGACAAAGACAATCGCTGAAAAAGACAGCAAGAATGAAGTTCAGTACATCACACGTTTAGCGGACGCTTACAAAGTATCTGGTGACAGCTTCTATACACAGAATAATACTATCTGCTTGCCGCTTGGTACTATCACTGTGGAAGAAAAGACAGCTCCAAAGGGTTACTTGTTAGAGGGTGCTTATATGCAAGTTGCTGGAAGTTCTGAACAGATAAAAGGCGTGTATGTGGCACAGATTACAGAGAACGGTGAGCTTGCAGCGTTAAGCGGCAGCAACCAGTATTCCGTATCAGACAAGGTTATCCGTGGAGGTGTGAAAATCCAGAAGCGTGACCTTGAAACAAAAGATACAAAAGCACAAGGCGGTGCGACTTTGAAAGATACTGCCTTTGAAATCATTTCCTTAAATGATAAGGCTGTCTTGGTAGATGGAAAGCTATACAGTAAGAATGAAGTTGTCAAAACAATCCATACAGGCATTGACGGTATCGCTACGACTGACGCAGATACGTTGCCATACGGAAAATACCGTATCGAAGAAAGCAAAGCTCCAGAGGGATATTTGACTGACGGTGCAAAACCGATTGAGTTTGCAATCACAGAGAGTGGAAAAATTGTTGATTTAACTGACGAAGTACACTCTGTTTACAATCAGATTAAGCGTGGTGATATTGAGGGTGTCAAAATCGGTGACGGTACTCACAAGCGACTTGCGAATGTTCCGTTTAGGATCACAAGCAAGACGACTGGTGAAAGCCACATCATTGTGACTGATAAAAACGGTCAGTTCTCTACTGCCGCTGACTGGGTATCTCATAAGCAGAATACAAACGCTGGTAAATCCAGTGAGGACGGTATCTGGTTTGGAACATCTGAACCAGACGACAGCAAAGGTGCTTTACTCTATGATACTTACGAGATTGAGGAATTACGTTGTGATTCAAACAAAGGAATGACCTTGATTCCTGTCTTTAATGTGGTGGTTTCCAGAAATAAGACGGTCATTCATTTAGGTACTTTGACAGATGATTACGAGCCAGAAATCTCTATCCATACCACAGCTACCGACAAAGTGACAGGTGAAAAATCAATCATTGCTGGTAAGAGCGTGTCTATCGTTGATACGGTCACTTTGGACGGATTGAAGAAAGGAACGAAGTATCAGCTCAAAGGCTGGCAGATGGTGAAATCTGAAAATGCACAGCTTCTTATTGATGGTAAATCAGTGGAAAGTGATTACTCATTTACTGCAAAGGATTCCAAAATGGAAGTTGAGGTTTCCTATACATTCAATGCCAGTGCTTTAGGGGGCAAAGACCTTGTAACATTTGAAGAATTGTATGACCTTTCCAATCCAGACGAACCTGTTAAGGTAGCGGAACACAAGGACATTGAGGACGACGGGCAGACGGTGAGAATCGAGGAAAGAATCATTACCATTCATACCACAGCTACCGACAAGGCAACAGGTGAAAAGATGATTGTTGCTGGTAAAGACGTGACTATCGTTGATACAGTCACTTTAGACGGTCTTGAAAAAGGTGTGAACTATCAGCTCAAAGGCTGGGAGATGGTGAAGTCTGAAAATACAGAGCTTATCGTGAATGGTGAACGTGTGGAAAATGACCTTGCTTTTACCGCTACTGATACAAAGATGGAAGTTCAGATTGCATTTACATTCAACGCCAGCGACCTTGCAGGAAAGGAACTTGTGACCTTTGAAGAATTATACGACCTTTCCAATCCAGACGAACCTACAAAGGTAGCAGAACATAAGAATATAGAGGACGACGGACAGACCGTGACGATTACAGAGCGTATCATCACCATGCGCACAACTGCTACTGACAAGGCAACTGGGAAAAAGACAATCGAAGCTGGTAAGGACGTGACTATCGTTGATACCGTTACCTTAGATGGTCTTGAAAAAGGCGTGAAATATCAGCTCAAAGGCTGGGAAATGGTGAAGTCCGAAAATGCAGAACTTATCGTGAATGGTAAGCGTGTGGAAAATGACCTTACGTTCATCGCTACAGATACGAAGATGGAGGTTCAGATTACCTTTATATTCAATGCCAGTGAGCTAGGAGGTAAAGAGCTTGTCACTTTTGAAGAATTGTACGACGTGACAAGTCCAGACAAGCCTATCAAAGTAGCGGAACATAAGGACATCAAGGACGAGGGGCAGACGGTGACAATCAAAGAAAAACCAGAATCCCCTACTACGCCAGAAGAACCTAACACACCAACAAGACCGAGTGATTCACCAAAAACTGGTGACAATACGCCATTTGCCGCATTACTGGCTATGATGGGAATTTCTGCTGCTGGTCTTATCTTTGCAGGTTATAAGAGATTCCGCAGAGTAAAGAAAACTGACTAATGCAGGAGGTAGCAGCTTATGAAAGCACTCCCCCGACCACCGCCCATCATAGAAACGTCAGTCGGTAGCTGATAATTTAACTAAATTCTGCTTGACTGCCAGTTATCTTTCTGAATGGGGATTGTCAAGGGTGCGAAGCACAAAGCAACGCCCTTGATAATTCACAGGCAGACAGATACTATCCAGACAGCAGAATGACACTATCAATCATTAAAATATAGAAAGAAAAGAGGTAAATACATTTATGGAATTAAAACACGTTATCCCGAACATGGAAAAGACATTCGGACATTTAGAGTTTGCAGGTGAGAATAAAGTGGAACAGCGTAGGATCAACGGACGTATGACGGTAGTTTCCCGTAGCTTCAACCTTTATTCGGATGTACAGAGAGCAGATGATATTATTGTCGTGCTGCCTGCTTCTGCTGGTGAGAAAAATTTTGAATCAGAGGAAAAGGTAAAACTTATCAATCCAAAAATCACCGCAGAGGGTTATAAAATCGGCACTAGAGGATTCACAAACTATATCCTGTCAGCAGACGATATGGTGAAAGCGTAAGGAGGTAAAGAGATTATGAGATTAGCAAACGGAATCATTATTGACAAGGAAAAGACATTCGGAGTATTGAAATTCTCGGCGTTGCGTCGTGAGGTACATATCCAGAATGAGGACGGTACGGTTTCTGAAGAAATCAAGGAACGTACCTATGACTTGAAATGTAAAGAACAGGGTCGCATGATACAGGTAAGTATTCCTGCTTCTGTTCCATTAAAGGAATTTGACTATAACGCAGAGGTGGAAATCATCAATCCTGTGGCTGATACGGTGGCAACTGCTACCTTTCAAGGGGCAGATGTTGACTGGTACATCAAGGCAGATGATATTGTCTTGAAGAACAAGAACGGTCAACTGGCAGGAAATCCGCAGAACCATACCCAGCAACCACAGAATAAAAAATAAGAGAACTACTTTAGGTTGATTCGATTGCTGGATAAATGTATAATTCTTGTATAAAATGGAGTTCATATATTGATATTTAAATTGTCGGTTATCTAATGAAATGAAAGGGTGGAAGAAATATATGAAAGAGACTTTTATAGAAAAATTAAAATGGAAACATATAAAGTGGAAGTCGAGTGTATATGCTATTGTTGCTGTTTTTTTTATAATCTCAGTGGCTGCAATTATATTCATTTGCACTAATTTCCCAACTGATTCGATTATATACAATTTGGGAAATTCATTATTTACAGGAATCATTGCGTCAATTGTAGTAGCCGTAATCATTCAGATTAAACAAGATAAAAATGAATTTGAGAAAAAGAGAGCAATATTATTTGATGCAGGATTTTATTTAAAATGTTTTCAAGAACAATATTCACAAAAGAAACTAGTCAATAATAAGGTTGATGAGGATTGGAAACAACTTTTTCGATTATGTGAAGAGCCAGCAGCGTATCTAAGTGAATTATATAAGAGTGGTGTAGATGTTTTAGATATAGTGGATATTTCAATAATCCGCAAAATAAATCATAACTATAAATTTATATTGAGATTAAGTGAGTCAATTAGTGCTAATTCTAAAGATAAAGAGTTCTTAAAAGACTCAAATGAAATTATGGATGTATGGAATAAATATAACCATATGGTTACTGAATTAAAAGAAAATTTATTTTTCTTGCTTATTAAATGGAAGAAAGACGCCATTATTGATTGAAAAAACAGTTTATCAAAGAAAAAAGAACAGATGGCAACATCCAGTCTGTCACAGACTTTATAATTTAATATTCAATATCACACAAGCGGTAAATCCATAAGGTTTGCTGCTTTTTTTATGGAAAGGAGGATTTTATATGCCACAATTCAATAAGCATGGGAATCGTATCAGAGCCAGCGACAAATCGCTGGTTTTTCGTTTCTCGTCTGGTTTGCTGTTTCTATTATTCCTTGCTGTAGTTATGCTGCTGAACCTAAAAGCAATCCTAACAACGGACTGGAAATCGGTTAGCTTTTTGCAAAATGGCAGCGTCCATCTTACCGTCACGCCATACATGATAGTCACAATCATTGTAGCAGCTCTGGTCTGTGCGATTGCAGCTCTTTTGTATCAACGATTCCAGTATGACAGGGTGAAGCAGCTCTTTCACCGTCAAAAGCTGGCAAAGATGATTCTTGAAAATGGCTGGTATGAATCGGAAACCACACAGGATAGCGGATTTTTCAAAGATTTACCAGCGTCCAGCAAGAAAGAAAAAATCACCTATTTTCCAAAGCTGTACTATCGTATGGAAAATGGCTTGCTTCATATCCGAACGGAAATCACGCTGGGGAAATATCAAGACCAGCTCTTACATTTGGAAAAGAAGCTCGAAACAGGTTTGTACTGTGAGCTGGTTTCCAAAGAATTAAAGGACAGCTATGTGGAGTATGTGCTGCTCTATGATACGATTGCGAACCGTATCACTATTGATGAAGTACAGGCAGAAAACGGAAGTCTACGCCTTATGAAAAATGTCTGGTGGGAGTATGACAAGCTCCCACACATGCTGATTGCTGGCGGCACTGGTGGCGGTAAAACTTATTTTATCCTTACTATCATTGAAGCTCTGCTCCGCTGCAATGCGGTCATGTATGTGTTAGACCCGAAGAACGCTGACCTTGCGGATTTATCCGTCGTCATGCCAGAAGTCTATTACAAAAAAGAAGATATAACCGCTTGCATTGAAAGGTTCTATGACGGTATGATGGCAAGAAGCGAAGCTATGAAGCTCATGGAAAACTACAAGACAGGTGAAAACTATGCCTATCTCGGTCTTGCTCCGCATTTTTTAATCTTTGATGAATATGTGGCGTTTATGGAAATGCTGACGACAAAGGAAAACGCTGCTGTGCTGAATAAGCTCAAACAGATAGTCATGCTCGGACGACAGGCAGGTTACTTTCTTATCCTTGCCTGTCAGCGTCCAGACGCAAAATATTTAGGTGACGGAATCCGTGACCAGTTCAATTTCCGTGTTGCATTGGGGCGTATGTCAGAGCTTGGCTATTCCATGATGTTTGGTGAGGTAGACAAGGACTTTTTTCTGAAACAGATCAAAGGACGTGGCTACGTCGATATAGGAACAAGTGTCATATCCGAATTTTACACTCCCCTTGTACCGAAAGGACACGATTTTCTAAGAGAAATAGGCAGATTGTCACAAAACAGGCAGGACGGACAGGCGGCGTGCGAAGCGAAAGCCGCAGGTACGGACTAGCCTGTGTTGGTGTGGCTTGCCACACCAACTATTCGCCCCCATTATCTAACAGGGGGGCACAAATTATCTGGAAACAGTCATAAAAATATCGGGAAGTCCTTGAAAACAACGGACTTTTCAAACATTCAAAGGAGTGTGACAAAATCGGTAAATGTCACATTCCTTTTTCGATTGGAGGGATTTTTACTGAATGATACCGACTGGATAAACAAACTCAAAGAACAACGGACGCAGTACGGCGTTTCCCAGAATCAACTTGCGGTCATGGCTGGTGTCAGTCGAGAATATATCAGCAGGCTTGAATCTGGAAAAGTAGCCTTGACGGAAGAAATCAAGGTGAAACTCATGGACGCTCTGGATAAATTGAATCCAGAAAATCCGCTGGAAATGGTCTTGGATTATGTCAGAATCCGATTCCCCACACAGGACGTAAAACACGTTGTTGAGGATATTCTTAAATTAAGGCTTGATGTGATGATACATGAGGATTTTGGCTTCTACTCCTATGCGGAACATTACGTCTTGGGTGATGTGTTCGTGCTGGCTTCACCCGATAAGGAAAAAGGCACATTACTAGAGCTGAAAGGTAAAGGCTGCCGCCAGATGGAAAGCTACCTTTTGGCACAGCATAGGAGCTGGTATGACTTTCTTATGGACGCTCTGATAGAGGGAGGTGTGATGAAGCGTCTTGACCTTGCCATCAACGATATGGCAGGAATCTTAGACATTCCAGAGCTGACAGAGAAATGCAACCATGAGGAATGTATTTCCGTATTCCGCAGCTTCAAAAGCTACCGCAGCGGTGAGCTGGTACGAAGTCAAGAACAGGATAAATACGGTATGGGAAATACATTATACATCGGTTCGCTCAAATCGGAAGTCTATTTCTGTATCTACGAAAAGGACTATGAACAGTATGTAAAGTATGACATAGCCATTGAAGATACGAAAATCAAGAACCGTTTTGAAATAAGGCTAAAGAATGAGCGAGCCTATTATGCGGTGCGTGACCTGCTGACCTACCATGACGCAGAACGTACCGCTTTTGATATTATCAACCGCTATATGCGATTCGCTGACAAGGAGGTGGATAAGCGACGCAGCGAATGGAAAACCAACGAGAAATGGGCGTACTTTATCGGTTCTGATCGTGGGCGTTTGAAACTGACGACCAAACCAGAACCGTACACGCTCACAAGGACGCTGAACTGGATAAGCAGACAGGTAGCTCCCACATGGAAAGTCTTACAGCAGATAGACAGTACCAATGGTACGACTTATCTCAAAGACATTTTAAACCATGCGAAGCTCACCGAGCGTCATAAAAAGCTGATTGAACAACAGACGACTTCCACAGAGGAAATCATCAACAAGGAGGAATGACAACATGAAGCATATCTTATTTGACTTCTTCCTGTTCTCACTTGGGGCAGGATTCGGAGTAGTGGCTATGTGTCTTATGCAGTCTGCAAAAGCCGCAGACAGAGAAATTGAAATGATGGAAAGGAGAAAGAGATAATGAATTTCGGACAGAACTTATACAACTGGTTTTTATCTAACGCACAATCCCTTGTGCTTATGGCAATCGCTGTTATCGGGGTGTATCTCGGATTCAAGCGTGAGTTTTCCAAACTTATCGGATTCTTGGTGATTGCCTTAATCGCTGTCGGCTTGGTATTCAATGCCGCTGGCGTGAAAGACGTACTGTTACAGTTATTCAATAAAATTATCGGGGCATAATATATTGTTATCCCTCCCAGAGTTTTGATATACTAGAGATAAGTTAATCTTAATCTGGAGGGATAACCTTATGCTTCAATATGCTATAAAGAAAAGTTTTGAAGAAATGGAATCGGTAATCAAATTTGCTGAAACTGATTTAAACAATGATGAATTGAAAAAAGAAGTCAATTACAGAGTTGGTACATTTTTACACTGGTTGTTAGATTATTATGAGTGGTTAGAAAAGACCTATGAAAAAAAGTTGGATAAAGACGATATTTCTTTTTTTAGCGGATTAAGATATGCCAACAATAAATTGAAACATGACCCTACCGTAATACAAATTTATGAACGTACAGGAGGCTTTTCTTTTCCAATCACATTTCCGCTATCCATTGAAAAAATTGAATTTAAGTGGGGTAAGATTGATGTAGAAAAAAATCCAAAATACCAAAACCAGTATAATAACTACATTAAATATATTGATGGAAAAGAAATCATCATTGTATCGCAAAAAGCATTGAAGCAACTAGATAATTACAAGTAGAGCATGATAACAGCAGCTAAACGGTTGCTGTTTTTTTATGCAAATTTTTATTATCAGTTTGAGGACACGCAAACTTACCTTTCCCCTATGGGAGTTCGGGCATAGGGGGAATGAAAAGGGGGTGACGGAATGGTACACAAATAAATTACCCGAACGCTGTCAACTATAAAATTGAAAACAAGAAAAATGGAGGTTATATTGAAAACAGATATATTTGAGGATATGAAAGAGCTGGTCGACTGTAAAGATGTTTCAGACCTGCCCTATAGAAAACGTGAAGTATGGGAAGAAATCAAACGACAGTCACCTCTTAAATATCCAAAAGAACAGTTAGAAAAATTTTCTCATTATGTGTTCGGTGTAGATTATGCTGTTATAATGGGAATACTGGAAATGAGGAAAGGAAGTGATATGCCTTGTACGAAATGCGAATCTACCTGTTAAACAATACCAAACCTTACCGTGACGGTGACGAGGAATACTCTGGGGAATGGTTCAACTGCCCTGTGGATTTTGAAGAAATCAAAGAAAAATTAGGTGTTGAAAACGAAGAACAGATTGAGATTGCAGACTATGAGCTGCCCTTTGATGCACACAGCGATATGCCGCTTTGGGAAATCAACGCCAACTGCCGCATGGTTCTTGAAATGGAGGGTACGCCTGTCGGCAACGAAATGAAAGCCATTCAGCAGAAATGGTTTGACAGCTTCGAGGATTTTATCGACCATAAGGACGAGATACGTTACTATGATGTGGGCGACGGTGCAGCACTGGCAGAATACCTTATCTTTGAGGAAAATATTTTCGGTGAGATTCCCCACGAATTACAGAAGCATATCGACTACCATTCCTACGGAAACGAGCTAGAAATGGACGACAGATACCTTTTTACAACGAGCGGCGTATTCCGTTATCAGTAAAGGGGTGATGTAGTATAGAAGAAATGCGAATCTATATCGCCAATCTTGGAAAGTACAACGAGGGTGAGCTTGTGGGTGCATGGTTCACACCGCCTGTTGATTATGACGAAATGGCAGAACGTATCGGCTTGAATGAGAGGTACGAAGAATACGCAATCCATGATTATGAGCTACCCTTTGAGATTGACGAATACACGCCCATTGAGGAAGTCAACCGCCTGTGTGAAATGGTGGAGGACTTACCAGAGGACATACAGGACGAATTGAGCGAATTGGTCGGTCATTTTGGAAGTGTTGAGGAACTCTGCGACAATCAAGACCGTATCTTTCACTATCCCGATTGTGAGGATATGGCAGATTTAGCAGAATATTTTCTGTATGAAAGCGGGGCAATGGACGCTGTACCAGAAGAATTGAGGGATTACATAGATTTTGAAGCCTATGGGAACAACCTCTATACTTCTGGAACTTTCATTGAAACGAATCACGGAATTTATGAAATCGGCTGGTAAATACAACTGAATACTTTATCATCTGCCAGTTACCAATGAACTGGTATTTTTTATGCAGCAGCTTGTATCTTACAGGCTGCTGTTTCCATTTAAAGAGAAATCTTCAAAGAAAGGAGTTGTGAAAATTGAAGAAAATCAAAAGCTATACAAGCATTTGGAGCGTGGAGAAAGTCATTTATGCCATCAATGACTTTCAACTTCCGTTCCCTATCACGTTCAGTCAGATGGCGTGGTTTGTCGTGTCGCTGTTCGTGGTTATCCTCTTCGGGGAGCTGCCGCCCTTTTCCATGATTGACGGTGCGTTCCTCAAATACTTTGGAATCCCTGTTGCTTTTACATGGTTCGTGTCGCAAAAGACCTTTGACGGAAAGAAGCCTTTTGGATTTTTAAAATCCTGTATCTCGTTTTTTCTGCGACCAAAAGTAACCTATGCAGGAAAAGCCATCAAGCTGAAAAACGAAAAATTCAATACCGCTGTTACAGCAGTTAGGAGTGTGATGTATGTTCCCGATTAAATATATCGAAAACAATCTGGTGTTCAACCATGACGGTGAGTGCTTCGCCTACTATGAGCTGACACCTTACAATTATTCGTTCCTGTCGCCAGAGGAAAAGTACATGGTGCATGACAACTTCCGTCAGCTTATCGCCCAGAACCGTGATGGAAAAATCCATGCCCTACAGATTGCCACAGAGGACAGCTTGCGTGCGGTACAGGAACGCTCAAAGAAAGGAATCACAGGCAGGTTGAAAGAAATCGCCTGTAAAAAGGTAGACGAACAGACCGAAGCGTTGGTTGAAATGATTGGGGAAAATCAGATTGACTACCGCTTTTTTCTTGGCTTCAAGCTGCTGGTGAATGAGGAAGAAATCAGTTTAAAGGGCATGAAAAAGTCAGCGGCTATGACCTTTGCCGATTTTATCTATGAGGTCAATCATAAGCTCATGGGAGACTTTGTTTCCATGAGCAATGATGAAATCAACCGATTCATGAAGATGGAAAAGCTGCTGGAAAGCAAAATCTCAAGACGTTTCCAGTTCCGCAGGCTGGATAAGAACGACTTCGGGTATCTCTTGGAACATATCTATGGAAACACAGGCGTTGCGTACAGTGATTACAGTTATGATTTGCCTGTAAAAAAATTGAAACGTGAAACGCTGGTAAAGCGATATGACCTTATCCGTCCGACACGCTGCATGATTGAGGAAAACCAGCGATACCTAAAGATGGAGCGTGAAGATCAGACAACGTATGTTGCCTACTTCACTATCAATAACATTGTTGGTGAGCTGGACTTCCCATCTTCGGAAATCTTTTATTATCAACAGCAGCAATTCACATTCCCTGTTTCCACTTCCATGAATGTGGAAATCGTCACCAACAAAAAAGCTCTGACTACGGTTAGGAATAAAAAGAAAGAGTTGAAAGATTTAGATAATCATGCGTGGGAATCCAACAATGAAACGGGAAATAACGTCATTGAAGCTCTGGATTCGGTGAATGAGCTGGAAACCAGTTTAGACCAGTCAAAGGAATCCATGTATAAGCTGTCTTATGTTATCCGTGTGGCTGCTGACACTTTGGAAGAACTGAAAAGACGTTGTGATGAAGTTAAGGACTTCTACGACGATTTGAACGTGAAGCTGGTTCGCCCATTCGGGGATATGCTCGGTTTACATGGTGAATTTATCCCATCAAGCAAGCGTTACATCAATGATTATATCCAGTATGTCACTTCTGACTTTCTCGCTGGTCTTGGGTTCGGGGCGACACAGCAGCTTGGGGAAACGGACGGAATCTATATCGGCTATAACCTTGACACAGGGAAAAATGTGTACCTAAAGCCTAGTCTTGCGGCACAGGGCGTGAAAGGTTCGGTTACTAATGCTCTTGCGGCAGCGTTCCTCGGTTCGCTCGGCGGCGGTAAATCATTCTGTAACAACCTTATCATCTATTATGCGGTGCTGTTTGGAGGAAAAGCAGTCATTGTAGACCCGAAATCGGAGCGTGGCAACTGGCAGGAAACACTATCCGATATTGCACATGAAATCAAGATAGTCAACCTTACCAGTGAGGGCAGGAACAAAGGACTTCTTGACCCGTATGTGATTATGAAGCGTACAAAGGACGCTGAAAGCCTTGCGATTGATATACTTACATTCCTTACGGGTATTTCTTCCCGTGATGGTGAGAAATTCCCTGTCCTTAGACGTGCAATCCGTTCCGTGACACAGAGTAAGCAACGTGGACTTCTCCGTGTCATTGATGAATTAAGGAAAGATGGTTCGCCTGTGGCAGAGAATATCGCAGACCATATCGAAAGCATGACGGACTATGACTTTGCACACCTCTTGTTCTCGGACGGTGATGTAAAGCAGTCCATCAGTTTAGACAGGCAGCTTAACATCATACAGGTAGCAGACCTTGTATTGCCAGATAAGGACACAAAATTTGAGGAATACACCACTATGGAATTACTGTCTGTGGCTATGCTTATCGTCATCAGTACCTTTGCCTTAGACTTTATCCATTCAGACCGCAGTATTTTCAAGATGGTGGATTTGGACGAAGCGTGGACGTTCTTACAGGTGGCACAGGGAAAGGCACTCTCTAACAAGCTGATTCGTGCTGGTCGTTCCATGAACGCCGCTGTTTACTTCGTCACACAAAACTCTGGTGATGTGGACGACGAAAAGATGAAGAACAATATCGGCTTGAAGTTCGCTTTTAGAAGCACAGATATAAAAGAAATCAAGAATACCCTTGAATTTTTCGGTGTGGATAAGGAGGACGAAAGCAACCAGAAGCGGCTTAGGGATTTGGAAAACGGACAATGCCTGTTTCAAGATTTGTATGGGCGTGTAGGTGTTATCCAGATTCACCCTGTATTCGCTGATTTGTTCCATGCCTTTGATACCAGACCGCCCGTACAGACGGAAGAATCGAGGTGAAGCCTATGCGTAAACGAAAAATCCTAAGATTCTTCGGTATCGCTTTTCTGGTGATTCTCGGTGTTCTGGTGTTCCTATCCATCACAGGCACGGTAGCTCATGCGGCTGGGCTGGTTGACAGTACGGTGAGTGACGCTAACGCCTACTCAAAATATCCATTGGAAAACTACCAGCTCGATTTTTATGTGGATTCAAGTTGGGATTGGCTGCCTTGGAACTGGTTAGACGGTATCGGGAAAAGTATTCAGTATGGCTTGTACGCTATCACAAACTTTGTCTGGACGGTGAGCTTATATATTTCCAATGCGACAGGCTATGTGGTACAGGAAGCCTACAAGCTGGACTTTATCTCTGATACCGCAAGCTCTATCGGGAAGAACATTCAGACGTTGGCTGGTGTGACGCAAAGCGGCTTTTCCAGTGAGGGATTTTATGTGGGATTCCTGCTTATCCTCATTCTGGTAATGGGTATCTATGTCGCCTACACAGGACTTATCAAGAGGGAAACGACAAAGGCGGTTCATGCAGTCGTCAACTTCCTTGTGGTGTTTATCCTGTCAGCGTCCTTTATTGCCTACGCTCCAAACTATATCAGCAAAATCAACGATTTTTCCGCTGATATAAGCAGCTCGGCGTTATCGCTCGGTACAAAGATTGTGCTGCCCGATTCCAGCAGCAAGGGAAAAGACAGTGTGGATTTGATAAGGAACAGCCTGTTTTCCATACAGGTGAAACAACCTTGGCTGCTCTTGCAGTATGGGGAATCCGATATTGAAAAGCTCGGCTCTGACCGTGTGGAAAGCCTGTTAGAAGCAAGCCCAGATACGGACGACAGAGAAGATATAGTAGTTGAAGAAATCGAGGATAAGGACAATGCGAATCTAAGCGTTACTAAGACCATGAGCAGACTTGGCACGGTGGTATTTTTGTTCATCTTCAATATCGGAATCTCAATCTTTGTATTCCTGCTTACCGGCATGATGATTTTCTCACAGGTGCTATTTATCATCTATGCTATGTTCTTGCCTGTCAGTTTCATTTTATCCATGATACCGACCTATGAGGGCATAGCAAAAAAGGCACTTACAAAACTGTTCAATACCATCATGTTAAGGGCAGGTATTACGCTGATTATCACGACAGCTTTCAGCATATCCACTATGTTTTATTCCATTTCCAGCGGTTATCCGTTCTTTATGGTGGCGTTTTTGCAGATAGTCACCTTTGCAGGAATCTACTTCAAGCTCGGTGACTTGATGGCAATGTTCAGCTTACAAGCAAATGATACACAGCAGGTCGGCAGACGTATCATGCGGCGACCTTATATGTTCTTAGGCAGAAGTGCAAGACGCTTGGAGCGTAAAATCGGCAGGACGGTTGCGGCTGGTGCTGCTGGCGGTGTGGCTGGTGCGGTAGTCGCTTCAAATAGCCGCAAGGCTGATACAGCAAGAGGAAACACTCACACACGACCAAACCATGACACCGCTTCTGATACTTCCACTTTTGGGAAACGTGCTGGTACAAAAGTCGGTGCGGTACTTGACGGTAAAGACCGCTTGAAAGATAAGGCAAAATCCGTCAGACAGCAGGTCAAGGATATGCCGACACAGGCACAGTATGCGGTACATAGCGGCGTGAACCAGATACAGGAAAATGTATCCGACTTCAAGCGTGGCATTGTGGAAGAAAAAGCGACCAGAAAACAGGGTCGTGCAGAAAGGCAGGATAAGCACCGACAGACGGTTGCGGAAAAACGTATGGAACTGGACAAGGCAAAAGAAAGCACAGGATCAGTGACAAAAGGAACTGCCCCTGTGCATGAACGACCAGTGACAACGCCTGTATCTGCAAAAACAGCTCCACAGGTGGCAACTTCTAAACAGGAATCTACTGCAAAAGAACGTCCTGCCACTGTGACAAAGGAACAATCACAATCTGCCAGAGCAAAAGAACCTGTTACCAAACAGCAGGATAACGTGAGGACGCAGGTTGTCAGAGAATCTTCTCCAACCGTGAAACAGGCTTCAACAGCAGCTACGAAACAATCTGTCCGTCAGACCGTACAACATCAGAAGCAGACAAAGACCATACAGAAAAAGACCACAAATCCATCAACCGTGAAGAAAACGACCAACAGGAAAGGCGGTAAGAAATGAAGCTAAGACACTTCGCTGTGTTCGGTGGGATATTCACGGTGATTATCAGTCTGCTTCTGTTCCTGTTTATCGTGACCGCAGATGATGAAGAAAGCAGCACTTCCCACTTTGATTTTTCTGGACTGAATCTGTCAGAGGAAGTGCTGAAACATCAACCGACGGTAGAAAAATATGCGAAAGAATACGGAATCTCGGACTACGTGAACTATCTGCTTGCCATCATGCAGGTGGAATCTGGCGGTACAGCTACGGACGTTATGCAGTCGTCAGAATCAATGGGGTTGCCGCCTAATTCCCTTTCCACAGAGGAATCCATCAAACAGGGGTGTAAATATTTCTCGGAGCTTTTAAAATCCGCAGAAGCGAAAGGCTGTGACATTGACACAGTGGTACAAGCTTATAACTATGGCGGCGGCTTCATTGACTATGTGGCGAAGCATGGGAAAAAGTACACCTTTGAATTGGCGGTCAGCTTCGCTAAAGATAAATCGGGCGGTGTCAAAGTCACCTATAAGAATGAGATTTCGATTAAGGAAAATGGCGGCTGGCGTTACAAGTATGGAAATATGTTCTATGTCCGTCTGGTAAACCAGTATTTAGCTGTTCCCAGTTTCAGTGACGCTACCGCACAGGCAATCTTCAAAGAAGCATTGAAGTATCAAGGCTGGAAATATGTTTTTGGCGGCAGCAATCCAAACACCAGCTTTGACTGTTCTGGTCTTACGTCTTGGTGCTATGGGAAAGCTGGTATCAGCCTACCTCGTACCGCACAGGCACAGTATGACGCTACGCAGCACATACCGCTGTCACAGGCGAAAGCTGGTGACTTGGTATTCTTTCACTCCACTTATAACTCTGGAACGTATGTCACCCATGTGGGAATCTATGCAGGAAACAACAGAATGTATCACGCTGGCGACCCTATCGGATATGCAGATTTAACAAGCCCATACTGGCAGAAACACTTGATTGGTGCTGGTCGGGTAAAATCAAAATAGAAAGGAAATGGTACTATGATATTTAAGAAAAAGGACAAGGAATCAAAACCGAAGAAAGAAAAACGAGTGCCTGTGATGAAAATCGGCACACACAAGAAAACCGTGATTGCCTTATGGCTGGTGCTGATTGCAAGCGTCAGTTTTGGGGTGTATAAGAATTTCACCGCCATTGATATGCACACGGTACATGAAAAGGAAGTCATTGAACAAAAAATTGTTGATACCAACAAGATAGAGAACTTTGTCAAAGCCTTTGCGAAGTCCTACTATTCTTGGAGCAATACGCAGGAATCCATTGATAAAAGAACCGCAGCCATCAACAACTATCTGACTAAGAGCTTGCAGGATTTGAATGTCGATACCGTAAGGCAGGATATACCCACAAGCTCTACGGTAACAGATGTAAAGATTTGGGATATAGAACAGGCTGGAACAGACGACTTTACCGTTGTCTACTCGGTAGATCAGACGGTAACAGAGGGCGAAACATCAATCGGCTACACTTCCTCTTACATGGTAGTGGTTCATGTAGATAGCAATGGAAACATGGTTATCACACAGAATCCGACCATCAGCAGCACACCGACAAAATCCAGCTATGAACCAAAGACAAAGGAATCTGACGGAACGGTGGACGCTGCCACTACGGAGGAAGTGACAGAGTTTTTGGAAACATTCTTTAAGCTGTACCCTACCGCTACGGAAAAGGAGCTTGCCTATTATGTATCTGGCAATGTGCTTGAACCTGTAAACTGTGATTATCTGTTTTCAGAACTAATAAATCCTATCTTCATCAAAGATGGGGAACAGGTCAAAGTGTCGGTATCGGTGAAGTATCTCGACCAGAGAACAAAAGCAACACAGATTTCACAGTTTGACTTAACGCTGGAAAAAGATAGTAACTGGAAGATTGTGAAATAACTTATCATTGACTTTCCGACACTTGTGTCGTATAATACTTAAAGACACGAGTGTCGGAAAGAGGTGATATGATAACATGATAAACAAACGTGGTGAGGAAACCAGACAACTTATTAAAAACTGTGCTTGTGCCCTATTTGCTAATAAAGGATTTAAGCAGGTCACAATGAAAGATATTTGTGAAGCAGCAAATTTAAGTCGTGGCGGCTTATATTGTCATTATGGGAGTACACAGGAAATTTTTAAAGAAATTATAAATGATTTTATGAGCCAACAAGGAGATACTTTTTCAGAAAAAATAGCACAAAATCTGTCAGCAATAGAAATATTAAATGATGTACTGGAATGTTATAGAAAAGAAATGTTAGACAGCCAATCATCATTAAGTTTAGCTATATATGAATACTTTTCTATTGAAGATAATGCAGGAGCAAAAAATGAACTATACACACAATATCTAGCGTCTCTCAATGCTTGGAGAGCCTTAATGGAATATGGTATCAAAAAAGGAGAATTTAATGATGTGGATATTGTATCAGTGTTTAATTTAATTATATTTTCCTATCAAGGTGTGAGAATGTACAGTAAACTCATGCCAATAGATGAGGATATACCACGGAGAATAATTGAACAAATCAAAAAAATATTAGTAAAGGAGTGAGTGAAAATGTCAACTGTTTTTGATGATTTTTGTGGGGAAGCAACCGCTTTTATCAATCCTACAGATGTCATAAAACCATTATCTGAATTTCCGGAAATTTGTATTACTACTTTTTCACAAAATATCATTACAGAATTTATAGAAAATAATGATACAAAGATAATTGCAAATCTTTATTCTGCCAATGGAATATTACCTGTCTATGAAATTAAGTATAATAATATGTCTGTCGGTGTATTCCTTTCTAGGGTTGGTGCTCCTGCTTGCGTTGTTGGACTAGAAGAAATTATTGCATTGGGAGCGAAAAAAATTATACAATTCGGAAGTTGTGGAATACTCAATCAGCCAGCAGTGGAAAATAAGATTATCATTCCAACCTCTGCAATTAGAGATGAAGGAACAAGTTACCATTATATAGAGAAAGAAGATGAAATTGCTGCTGAGATTTCCTCAATAAATATTGCAACACAATGTTTAGAAAAACACGATATTCCTTATATCCTTGGGAAAATCTGGACAACAGACGGAATTTACCGAGAAACTTCAAATCTTATTAAAAGGCGAAAGGAACAGGGGTGTCTTGCTGTTGATATGGAATGTTCGGCATCTTTAGCTATTGCAAAATTTAGAAACATTCCTATTATCCAATTCCTCTTTGGAGCAGATAATTTAGACGCTGTTCTTTGGGAAAAGAGAGATTTAACTGACTATGGCTTTCAATCAGCTAATAAATATATTCTATTAGCCTTAGAACTAGCTGTTGAATTTGGAAAAGAGGAACACAAATGATTAAATGCGAGTCCTATTGGTTACGATGTCCAACTTGCGGAAATAAAACCAGAGTAAAAATCAGAACGGACACCGAATTGAAGAATTTCCCACTGTTTTGTCCAAAATGTAAACATGAAAGTCTAATCAATGTAAAACGACAACAGATAGTAGTTATAGAGCCAGACGCTAAGACGCAGAGCCGATAATGCCGAGAATGAGTAAGTATTTCTTGGGTTATCGGCTTGTTTTATTAAAAGCAAACAGGAACACAGGAATACACCCATACTCTGTGTGATCTGTAGTCCTGTGTTCCTATTGATTTTGATTGTAACATTACAATGTGAAGCGTTTTTTCATAGACGCAATCCATGTTTCGATTGCCTGTGTGAGAATATATTGTTGTTCCAAAACTGCCATACCTGTTTCGGGAATTTCGGGAACATTTTTTTTGAGGTTCATGTTTTCCTCAAGATATGATTTTAGCGTTTGGACATTGCTTTCGATATTAGCAAGACATAGCTTTTGGGTATCTTTGGGTAAACTGTCAATATTGACAATCACAGCATTAAAATCCAGAAATATGTTAATCGGCTTGCAGGAAATTTCCATCATCAATTTTTCAAATTGATGATTTCCAGAATCAGTCAATGTGTATACTGCCTTTTCTGGCATTTTTCCCTCTTTGATTGTTGTACTGGTAATATAACCTTTTTCCTCTAGCTGTATCACTTTTTTATATATTGACGGTGTACTGATTTTTACCCATTTAGAGATATTACGGTATTCAACTAACTTTTGAATATCATACGCACTTAATGATTTCTTTTTGAGAATACCTAAAACAATTAAATCAATAGTTGCCATGAAATAGTCCTCCTCGTTTTCTTCTTGACAACTACTATAAATTATAGTAGTATGAATATCGCAGCTGCGGTACTGTAAATTATAGTATTATATTTTACACTTCATGTCAAGAGAAAGGAGATTTTACATGAGTAAAACAAACAACAAAATGGAGCTTTTAGGAAATGCTCCAATACCAAAAGCTCTTATGGCAATGGGAATACCTACCATGCTAGGTATGATGGTGAATGCCATCTACAATTTGGTAGACGCATATTTCGTTGGGGGATTGGGTACAAGTCAAATGGGAGCAATCTCTGTCGTATATCCACTCGGTCAAGTCGTTGTGGGCTTAGGGCTATTATTCGGAAATGGTGCTGCTTCTTATCTTTCCAGATTATTGGGAAAGGGTGATAAAGAAAAAGCAAATCAAGTCGCCAGCACAGCTCTGTATAGCAGTATTACAGTGGGTGCGATTATGATTATCTTTTCAATGATTTTTCTTCGTCCTATCTTAAAATTATTGGGGGCGACAGATAGTATCATGCCTTATGCTGTAACTTACGCCAGTATTTATATTGTTTCATGTATATTCAATGTATTTAATGTGACAATGAATAATATTGTGACAAGTGAGGGTGCGGCAAAGACAACTATGCTTGCTTTGATGGCTGGTGCAATATTGAATATTGGTTTAGACCCAGTTTTCATTTATGTATTGGATATGGGAGTTGCAGGTGCAGCAATCGCAACCGCAATTTCACAGGTTGTTTCAACTTTAGTTTATTTAACATTTGTTCTTAGAAAAAAGAGTATTTACCATTTTAGAATCAAGAACTGTACATTTACAAAAGAAATTATGTCGGAGATATTTAAAATTGGTATTCCAACATTAGTATTCCAGATATTGACAAGTCTTTCTATTTCACTTGTCAATACACAGGCAAGACCTTATGGAGATTCCGTTATTGCTGGCATGGGTGCTGTGACAAGAGTTGTTTCTATGGGTAGTTTGATGGTATTTGGATTCATTAAAGGATTCCAACCGATTGCTGGATATAGCTATGGTGCAAAAAAGTTTGACCGATTACATGAAGCAATTAAAACTTCAATTATATGGTCTACTGTATTTTGTATAATTTACGGATTGGTATTGACAATATTTTCAAATGGAATCATATCTCAATTTACAAAGGGTGATTTAGAAATGATTCGTGTAGGAACGCAATCATTACGAATAAACGGTATTTCATTCATATTGTTTGGATTTTACACTGTGTATTCATCATTATTCCTTGCACTTGGAAAAGGTTTGGCAGGATTTATTCTGGGAGCTTGCCGACAAGGTATCTGTTTTGTACCAGTTATTTTGATACTTCCTGCATTTTGGGGTATCAACGGTATTCTCTATGTACAACCGATTGCAGACGTACTTTCTGCAATTATTACAATATTTATGGCATTACATTTACACAGAGAATTAGCATTAACAAAACAAAAATTTCTATCTGAAAAAGCAGAATAAAATATGGAGGTAATTATGATAAGCCAGCAATGGGTAATGTGTCCTGTTTGTGGAAATAAAACACGAACAAAAATAAGAAAAGATACAAAATTGATAAACTTTCCGTTATATTGTCCTAAATGCAGGAAAGAAAGTCTAATCAATGTAAAGAACAGAATAGTAACCATTGTAAAAGAGCCAGACGCTAAGACGCAGAGCCGATAATACCGAGAATGGGTGAAAATTTCTTGGGTTATCGGCTTATTTTATTTAAGAGCCAAAAAGTGGAGGATTACTCGTCCTCCACTTCCTTAGATTTGATGATTCCGTCAGCAACACTTTCCATGATAACTAAATCCTTATCAGACAAGTTATCAAGCTGTCTTTCCAACTGCATTCTTCTGGTGCTTTTCGCCAGATCAGAAGCAGGCAGGAAAAAAGCGTCTGCTGATACATTCAATAAATGAACAAGGTCATAGAACACCTGTAAACTTGGGTGTTGTCCTTTGTTTTCAATATTGGTTAGATAGCGTGGGTCAATCTCAATCATTGCTCCCACCTGTTCACGGGTTAAACCCTGTTTCATACGAGCTTCTTTGATTGCAAGACCAAAGGCTCTGAAATCATACTTATCTTCTTTTTTACGCATATGTAATCACCTCACTACATTTTACTGTTCCTGTTGATTTTCTAACAGGTATAGAAAAACGTATAGCATGGTTTATCAGTTCCTATTATGCGTATAAAAGTAAAAATGTACTGCCTAGCGGTAAATAAAAAAAACCGCTATCAACAGTACCGCTTTTGCGTGTCGAAAAATATCTTTTTGTAGATAGCGGTTGAAAAGCCGCTTTTTTCTTTTCCCGTCAATAGAAAATCAGCATAATGGTTTTGGTTTAGCGGCTCTGGGAGGTAGCCGCATTGAAAGACCTATATAATCGACAATCTTCGATATATCCGTTATTGTCAAAAAAATCCTAGCTTTCACAGCGGCACAATATACCATTGAATGTGGTTTTTCACATTATATAATAGGAACAATTTTTAAAGCACAAGAACAGCATTTCTTTCATGCCCTTGTGCTTTTTTGCTGTTTAAAAATATTTTTCAAATTCTTTTCTGAAAACGCAACAAATAGCTGCTGCGTGGGTAGCTACTGTGCGGAAAGGGGGATAGAGGGAAAACAACCCTCATTCACTCTCACGTAGAAAGGAGGTGAAAAATATGAAGTCATCTTCTTTCGAGCAGGCTATTCAAGCACAGTTTGATTGCCTTACGAAAAAAGTCATTAAGAGAGCAGCAATGAAGTATAACCGTGATATTTCAAGACGCTTGCAGCATGAAGTTCCATTCTCTGAAATATCAGATTTGGAATTGAATAAGGCTGGCGTTTATGACAAATATTCCAGCGATTATACAGTGTTCAATGTTCTTGGCATGGAAGTACAGGTATCTGACGACCAGTTAAGCAAAGCACTCAAATGTTTATCAGAGAGAAAACGCAATATCATTTTGTTGTCATACTTTATGGATATGTCTGACGCAGAAATCGGAGAGCTTATGAACGTGGTTCGTTCCACTGTTTACCGTCACAGGACAAGCACTTTGGAAGAAATACGAAAAATGATGGAGGAGGAATAATTGTGGATAATAACGCAAAACACATACCGTTTGCTGTGATTGTGGCGGCTACCAATGGTGATGAAGCTGCAATACAGGAAATCTTGAATTTCTATGACGGTTACATATCAAAGTTGAGCTTACGCAAATTGTACGACGAATACGGAAATGTCTACATGGTAGTGGATTCTGAATTGAAAGGCAGAATACAGGCGGCGGTCATGGATATGATTGCAAACTTTGAGATTATCGTAATTTAACTATTCCGACGGGCGGAGCTTTTCTCCCTTTCCCTCTGCTCCGCTTGTCAATCTATGAAAGTCCATTATTTCTGATAATGGATTGTCATAGACTGACAAATACAGTCGAGTGTTCTTTGACAACTGAATACAATAATCAGATACGTTTGATATACAGCGAGCCGACGGACTGGAACGCCATGACCCATGAAAGGAGGGATATAAAAGCGAGCGACCACGCCAGTGATCCGTAAGCGACTGTTGGAAAAGCCGCTGCCATGACCTGTATATCTGAATAATGATACACCCGTATGACACGGTTCGCCCATCAGAATGGGAATGGTGCAATTCCAGTGGAGCTTTCCAAAGCCATCTGATTATTGAGAAAAATAGATGTGAGTACGCATATTGGATAAGCCTGTTTGCGTATGTTGAGAATAGATAGCTGAAACAAGGAGGACGATAAAGTTTGGAAAAGAAAGAACCAATCCAATATACTGTGGAGAGAGAATTTTTATCAAAGTTTTCAGTAGAAGAATTGCTTATCCGTATCATCAAATCTCACCTTAACGAAAAGGTTCAAAATGGGTAGTCTGGTATGAGAAAACAATGGGAAAATACCGTGTTTTATGGTATAATATTATTGATAGGGCAACAGTTGAATAGGTGAACGTATGAAACTTCAAAAAGTATTGAGCTTATTTAATGTTGCAATTTATATCAGATTATCAAGAGAAGATGGTGATAAGGAAGAAAGCGATAGTGTAGGAAATCAGAGAAAACTCTTAACAGAGTACGTTGCTAAAAAAGAAGATTTTATTGTGTATGACACATACATTGACGACGGTTATTCGGGAACGAATTTCAACCGACCTAGTTTCCAGAGAATGATTGCGGATATTGAAGATGGAAAAGTAAATTGTGTTGTTGTAAAGGATTTGTCAAGATTCGGGCGTGATTACATTGATACTGGAAGATACTTGGAGCGATACTTTCCAGAATTGGGAGTGCGTTTCATATCGGTAACAGATAGTATTGATAGCATGAAACAGGCGTATGATATGCTGCTCCCAATCAAAAACATTTTCAATGAACAGTATGCTAGGGATATTTCCAAAAAGATACAGGCAACCGTGAAATCAAAACAAAAAGCTGGTGAGTTTATCGGGGCATTTACAAGTTATGGCTATAAGAAATCCCCTGTAAATAAAAACAAGCTGGTGATTGATGATTACGCTGCTGATGTTGTCCGTAGAATCTTTTCCCTATATATACAAGGCTATGGGAAACAGAAAATCGCAAAGTTGCTGAATGCAGAAGGTATTCTTTGTCCAGCAGAGTATAAAAAGGTAAACGGTGAGAATTACAAGAATTGTAACCGTCTGGAAAGTACAACGTATTGGTCTTATTCCACAATCAATAGTATTCTTCACAGAGAAATGTATGTGGGGAACATGGTACAGGGAACAAAGCACCAGCGCATGAGAAGCAAGCAGAAGAAAATGCCGAAAGAAGATTGGATAATCGTTGAAAATACCCATGAGCCGATTATAGATAAAGAAACTTGGGATAAAGCGCAATCCCTTTTGTCAAAAAGGACAAGGGAGCTGGATTTGGAAACGAATAAAAATATCTTTGCTGGTTTTGTGAAATGTGGGGATTGCGGTAGGGCAATGGCAAAAAATATGTGGCGACGTGCAGATGGGAGTAAAACATATAGTCTTTATTGTGGAACATATAAGAGGAATGGTAAGCAGTATTGCACGCCGCATACACTTCCAATGGCTGTTTTGGAAGATATTGTACTGAATGATTTGAAAGCAATCGTCCACAGCGTAGATGATTTGAAAGAATTGGTACAGTCACAGAGTTTCACAGCTTCAAAGGTCAAAAAGATTACTGATACGGAACTTAGCAAAGTAAAAGCAGAGTTGGAACGTGTGAAAAAACTCAAAAAATCCATATACGAAGATTACAGAGATGAACTGATTTCCAAAGAAGAATTTCTTTCTTACCGAGAGGATTATCTAAAAAAAGAAGAACTTTACTCCAAACAGATTGAAGCACTGGAAGAAAAGAAGAAAGACAATGTGACAGAAGATGTTTTTGAAACGCCTTGGTTGAAAAGACTATTGGAACTAAAAGACATTGAAGCACTGGATAGAGATATTGTGGTGGAAATGATAAGTGAAATCAAGGTCTATGAAAACCGCAAAATCAAAATCACTTATAACTTCGGAAATGAACTGGAACATTTATTTTCCAGCGTTTACAGTGTGGAATTGGAGGAAAAGGCTATCTAATCTCACACATTTCTAAATCCCCTAATCAGTCTGGGGGAAATACATATATAATTTGCGCAATTAACACCCAGCACATGGTGGAAGTGATCCCGGTAAGATTTCCACCTCCGGCGTCATGGAAAAGGATGTCAACCTGAGTATTGCAATGGCTCTTAAACAGCTGTTTGAAAACAGAGGCTTTACTGTTGTCATGACCAGAACCACCGACTGCGACCTCGCCCCGGATAATTCCAAACATCCAAAGACAGATGATCTGACAAAGAGAACTGCCCTGATGTCTAAAAGCAATGTGGCAGTCAGCATCAGTATCCATCAAAACAGCTTTGAGGACAGTTCAAGCTGCGGTCCACAGGTATTCTATTATGAAGCCTCTGATGCAGGAAAAGAGCTAGCATCCTCTGTTCTTGGAGCTCTAAACACTTCTCTTTGTGTCGCAAAGCCACGAAGCATTAAGCCCAATAAAGAATACTTTATACTTAAAAAATCCACATCCCCGACCGTAATCGTAGAATGTGGATTCTTGAGTAATCCTGCTGAGACACTTCTTCTTACTGACAAAAACTATCAGGATGACCTGGCACATGCAATATATATCGGTGTTACAGACTATCTTGCGCAATCACCCTCTGAACATTTACAATAAACTGCTCTGCGATGTGATATAGTCTGGTTGTCTGGACACTTTCACTGCCATCAAGCTGCTTTTTAGTCTCATTATCTGACATCTTAGACTCTTTTGCAGATATATCATGCTCCAGTGCCACATCTATGCGCACACGCTGTTCACCATCACTTATTCCTGCCTCAAACATAGTGATATTGTCTTCAAACAGCTTTTTAGTCTGCTCATCGTCTGTGACTATCATAGCAGATACTGAGTTTTCCTTTGCCTCAAAATATGCAGCTACCCTGCCGCATTTTTTATCCTCAAGGAATATGTCAACCATGCCCTTTTTATCCTCGCCTCTTACTATACTAAGCTTCATACCTGTGACCCCGTCTGCAGTCTCTATTGGTACAATATAGTTTTCCTGTCTCGACATATTTGAAGCTATCCTTAGCTGACTGCATAATAGCTTCATCTGTCTGAGGTCTATTGAACCTGTGTGCCTATCCTCTATAATCATCGAATCCATAACATGCTCTGCTGTATCAGCCAGCGTTTCCTGCGCCTGCGCAAGCTCCTTTGGATTTTTGACCGACTCAGAAAACCGTCTGAGAGTCTCATCCAAAAGAGCCCTTGCCGTAGCACTGTCTCCACGCTCCCAGAGAGTTCTTACTGCCTCTGACGGATTTTTCATTAGCCGTGACGCAGCCATGAGGTTTACCGCGGTTGTTTTTACATCATATTTCTCTAGAAAAGCATATACGTTCTCAGGCACCGAAACTGCCTGATTGAACTGTCTTAGCTGTTCTGTGGCATATTGCTCTGACAGTGCGTTATCCTCGTTGGCCTCATATACAGCCTGCCTTAACTGCTCCGGAGTCATATCAAGCCAGCTGTCATACTGCACAAACTCCATTTTCTCAGGTGAAAGTGTATCAAGCACATCCCTTAGGCAGTTTGTATGATATGCGCTTTCTATCTGTGAGTCAATTTTAATGCCCCTGCTTACACTGTCCACTCCGGCAAAGGTATCGTCCACCTTATAGTCCATGGCACTCTTTCCTCGTACCCGGACCGCTGTAAGCAGATTTTTCATTGTAATATCTGCTCCCTGATTAACAAGTGAGCCTATCACAGCACCATCTGACTGCTCCACCTGTGAAATAAGCCTGTATATGCCTATATATGAGTCTCTTTCCTTCTCTGAGATTTCATTTTTCTTTTCAAGCTTCCAGAGAAACTCGCTGAATTTCTCATCCCTTTCGTCAGGATTTTCTGATTTTATCCGTCTGGCAGTGTCACTTATGTCACTCATGCTCATATCAAGCGGTGATATGCCTCTTTTTATCATCTCAATCGTCACCGCCGGTGTCATATCGCTGAATGCTCTCTGCACCTGCTCATCTACAGACTTTATCTGCTTTATATTGTCCTCTGTGATGTCGGTACTATTGTACGCAAGTATCCGCACAGCCCTGCGATTGCTTTCAGATGTATCTATCTGAAGCTCTTTAAGTATATCATCCACATTCTGAAATGCTTTTGACATACTATCTCCCATATCTGCCCGCGGTGATGTCATAAGAGTCTCATATCCTGAGGCTGCTGCTTCTAATGACTGCTTCATTGCTTTGCCTGCTGTATACAGCTCATACACAGTGTCATCAGCGGATTCCAGGGTCAGTACATACGCCGGCTGCTGCTTCATCTGATTGAAAATATCACAGACATTATTGTACATACGTACCCTATCATCAGATGCCTCTACACTGCTCTCACCAAACAGCGCTCCGTAGTATTTATTTTCCTGCTGCTTAAGCAGCTCCACTACACGTTCAATAGGCTCTGTGTCTATTGAAACTCCTTTTTTTATGAGTGAAAGGTTGGCTTCTGCTGTCATGGAAAGTCTCGCTTCCTCAAGCTTTCTTTGAGCTGTCACAAGCCTTGCTTCCCGGCTGTCTGTAATCTGATTATCCGCAGCTTTATTCGCTGAGGCTTGCGATGCTGCACTATCCTTGCCCCTTGCAGCTATAAGCTTTGACAGATTCTCTATCGTGACAGGTATATTATCTGACTCTAATGTGACAATGTCATCTGCGGTCGCCTCACCTAATACATCACAGGCTTTCTTTGCCATGTCAAATGTCAGACCATCTTGTGACATAGTGGCATCTGTAGCCTTTTTTCCCATTGCCAGTGCTTCTGTCACTGCCCTTGCATAAAAATCACTGCTCACATTTTCTCCTGCTGCATTGATGGAGTCTACCTGATTCGCAAGCAGCACATTGTCAGGTGTAACGGCTATATCTTCATCTATCAGCCATCTGCACTGATTCAGATTCTCATCACTACTGTCTATATGAGCTTCCTCTAATATCTGTTTAAGCTGTGGCTTAAGCTCCTCAAACAGCTCATCTGATATCTCCGTCATTTTGGTTTTCTGCCTGTAATCTTGTACCTGACTGCTGCTGTACGTAGCCTTGTATACATTGGAAACCGTCGGATTCATGTTATTTCTGACCAGATATGCCTTTGTCTCATTGGATATATTTGTAAGGCTCTTTGCCCGGTCTATGGCATCTGTACCTGCCTTTATATTGTCATCTGTAGCAGGAATATCATATGCTTTCATCTGATTGACAAGCATGGCCGCTTCAGTCTGGCTTCCCGTGATGTCTGTGAGCTGCTCCATGCTCAGATCATCTCCATATATGGATATATCTACACCAGCCTTTGCCAGCACTGCTTTTATCTTGTCGGTCTCAGTGACAATGACATCATATCCGTCATCCTTTGCAGCTTTGTAATCATCACTCGTTGTGGTGCTTGCAGTGACAATCATATCATTTCGCCTGTTTTCTGAGGTCTGATTCATGTCATTTAGCAGATTTTCTGCCATATCTGTGCCATCGTTGTTCCCGGCTTCGTTTTTAGCCTGTGGTCTTGCATATATCGTATCCGACATATCAACAGAGTTTGACGAACCGACAACAGCCGCCTTTTTTGACATATTGTCACTGCTGTCTGTCTTTATGTAGTCTGACACACGCATACCCGCTGTCATGTCATTTATGGTTTTTGTGTCCGTATTTTTCGTATCTGTGCTTTTATTAATCAAATTCTCTATCTGCATATTTCCTGCTCCGTGCCCTGCATATATATCATCTCTGCTGCTTTTATTTATGGATATTCATACTTCGTACTTTTTATCCAACTGTTCAGAACCACCTTGAGAACAAGAAAATCTGCTGCTTACATGCAAGCATGACGCATCAGTTTTTTTGTTCTCAGTGGTTCTGAATAGTTATCTTTTTATTATATATCGACATATAATACGCAAAAATAAAGACCGCGCCTTAAATTGGCGCGGTCCTTTACCCTGCTGTTTACCGGTATATTAGTATTTAAATACAGCAACTCCGTAAGGCGCAAGTGGATAAGCAAATGAAAATGGTCTGCCGTCACACTCTGATTTGACTGCCTTATAGTCCAGCTTCTTATATGACTGTTTTGCTGCCCTGCCTCTGCCCTTTGCAGCCTTCTTTACAGGCGCTTGTACCGTTTTGCCGGTAAACTTAGGATCCTCACTATCTAAAACGAGCTGATATGTCTTGTGCTTTGGCACTCCGACTCTGTAATCAGGTCTCTCTACCGGTGTGAAATTGATGACAAAGAGCATATTATTCTTGCCATCCTTACTCTTTCTGATAAAGCTGAAGATGCTTCTGTCTGCATCGTTTGCATTTATCCATTCAAAGCCTTCCCAGCTTGAATCCAGCTCATACAGACAGCGGTTTCTCCTATAGAGGTGAAGCAGCTCCTTTACCCAGTTCTGGATCTTTTTATGCTCCGGATTCTCAAGCAGATACCAGTCGAGTTCTCTTTCCTCACTCCACTCCTGCTTCTGTGCAAACTCCTGTCCCATGAAAAGAAGCTTCTTTCCACAGTGTCCCATCATAAATGCATATCCTGCCATGAGGTTCTTGAATTTATCCCCTTCTAAGCCCGGCATTTTGTTGAGCATAGAACACTTCAGATGTACCACCTCATCATGTGACAGTACCAGAATATATTTCTCACTCTCATTATAGCTCATCGCAAATGTCATCTTGTTGTGGTTATTTTTACGGAAATATGGATCCAGCTTCATATAATCAAGGAAGTCATGCATCCATCCCATGTTCCATTTGTAGCTGAAGTTCAGTCCGTCTTCCTCTACCTTGCCTGTTACCTTTGGCCATGCGGTAGACTCTTCGGCTATCATTACAGTTCCGTGATTTCTTCCAAGTATGAGTGTATTGATATGCTTGAAAAACTCTACTGCCTCGAGGTTCTTATTTCCTCCAAACTTGTTTGGCACCCACTGTCCGTCGTTCTTTCCATAGTCAAGATAAAGCATTGACGCAACTGCATCCACACGGAGTCCGTCTACGTGGTAATTTTCTATCCACATAAGTGCACTTCCGATAAGGAAGTTCTTTACTTCATTCTTACCGTAGTCAAATATCTTTGTGCCCCAGTCGGGATGCTCTCCCTTTCTTGGGTCTGCATACTCATATGTGGCTGTTCCATCGAAATTGGCAAGTCCATGCGCATCCTTTGGGAAATGTGCAGGTACCCAGTCGAGGATTACTCCGATATTATTTTTATGGCACTGATCAACAAAGTATGCAAAATCCTCAGGCTCTCCATACCTCGATGTAGGTGCATAGTAGCCTGTCACCTGATATCCCCATGAGCCATCAAACGGATACTCTGAAATACCCATAAGCTCAATATGTGTATATCCCATAGTTTTCACATAGGATATGAGTGATTTTGCAAGCTCCCTGTATGTATAAAAGCCCTCATCATCCCTGCCCGGATGTCTCATCCATGAGCCCGGATGACACTCATATATAGCCATAGGTGAAGAATATACATCAGCATCTGACTTTGCTGCTCTCTTATCCATCCACTCTTTGTCAGTCCATGTGAAGTGCTCGATATCTGTGATGATTGACGCTGTTCCCGGACGAAGCTCTGCGTAGTTTGCGTATGGATCCGCCTTGTACAGCTTATCACCCTGTTCAGTGACTATAATAAACTTATACATCTGACCCTTTTGCGCTCCCGGTACAAAAAGCTCATACACTCCCATGGTTTCCGGCTCTACACGCTTCATCTCATGACTGGTCTCATTCCAGTCGTTAAACTCACCAAACACGTATACTTCCCTCGCATGTGGCGCCCAGACGTCAAAGCACACTCCTTTTTTTCCTTTACGCTCAGCTAAGTGAGCACCCATCTTCTTGTAGATATCATAGTGTGTTGCCTGACCAAACAGGTAACAATCCATTGCTGTAAAATTACACATATATATACCCCCCATAAGTATTTATTTTTCCCTGAAATGATCCTCTTTGAGTACAATTCGGTCATCATCTGTATATCGCCTGGCTGTCAGAATACTTATAGCCTTCTTAAGTCCGCTGTGAGCCTCCCTGTCTATGGCCTCGTCAATTATATCCTTGACCTCTGTCAGAGTGGTAGCCTGGTCTATCCTCTCAATATTGCTGATTCTGTTATGCAATGCCAGAATAGCCATCTCATCTATCTTGTACCCAAGCTCTGCAGAGTACGATTTGGCAAACAATACGAGTTCATCATTTGTAAAAATAGGAACCGATATCTTTTCCGTGAACTTGGATGCAAAGCCCTCATCCATTGAGAGAGCCTTCTTTATACCCTTTGATGTATCCTCAAGTATATAGAGTGTTCCTGTAATATCATGCTCCATCAAAAATGATAGCTGGGCAGCTATGCTGCGGTCGATATCACCGGCTCTTTCTATGATGAGACAGCCTCCTGTTATCTTTCTGACTACCTGCTGCACATCCTTTTTATTGAGTGCGGCAGCATCAATCTTGCCCATCTTTCCTGTAAGCTGTTCACCATCTTTTTGTAATACCTTTATAAAGCTTGTAGCAAGCATTGTCTTTCCGCAACCCTGCTCTCCCTGTATAATGAGATTGCCTGTGGATGCGTTTTCTTTCCTGTTGAAATGATCAAGCACTGCATTATATGCCTTGCAGATCTGATCCTCCATACCCTTTACCGGTATGAAATATGAAAATATAGCTTTCTGTTCGCTTGTAAGCTCTTTTATATGTTTTGTTTCTTTCAATTTCGAGTCATCTTCTTCGCTGTCTAAATCCTCCGGCAATGAAATATCCGGCATTTTTCTTGTCTTAGCCATATCCAGCTTCTTCTCCAGTCCCGGATTCTTTGCTGTCATCTTGGCTATTTCCTGCTCGATAAATGATGTCACATGATCAAAATCTCTCTTCTCAGAAACGTTTTCTTTCTCCTGTGAAGCCTCATCATCTGATGTATCATCATCGACATTTAACATATCATCTGTTATTTCAGGCATCATGGTAGTCGGCTGCAAGAGTATCTCGTCTTTCTCAGACTCCTCTGCCATAATTATATCCTCCGGCTCTCCAACCGGTTCCTTTGCTTCATCTGCAGCCTCTTCCGGTACTTCCCGTGACTCCTGCACTTCTTCTATAGCTTCTTCCGGTACTTCCTGTGACTCCTGCACTTCTTCTATAGCCTCTTCCGGTGCTTCCTGCGGCTCCTGTGCTTCGTCTATGGTATCTTCAGGTGCTTCCTGCGGTTCCTGTACTTCATCCACAGTCTCATCTGCATAAAGCTCCTGCATATCCGGTTTCTGCTCTTCTTCAGGCTCCTTCACGGCAGCTTTCTGCTCTATAATATCAACCGGCACCTTCAAATACTCCTCCTCAAGAAGTTCCTTCGGAGTGACACCTGCATCCAGCTTTGGAATGACATCATTTAGTCTCTCCATGATGTCTCCTGCCTCCTGAAGAGCTCTTGCCTTAGCTGACTCAAGCTTCTGCTGCTCAGCCTCTTTAAGTGCAATTTCAGCCGCATGTCTGGTCTTTTCCCATTCTTCAAGCACATCCTGTATAGACATCTGTCCTGTAATCTGATGCTCAAGCTGAGTCTTTTCACTCATGACCATAGACATCTGTCCGTCAGCGTCTTCACCCAAAAGCTCCTTGAAATTCAACTTAAGTGAACCATCTATCTCTTCATCTGTAGCGATATGCTCTGTCTCTTCCGGCTGCTGTACATACTCTTCCTGCTCCTTTTCGAGCTTGAGATAAGGAATATCCTCAACTATCTTTTTGATGGTATCCATCGTATCAGCAACTTCATTCTTGCCCTTGGCCTCCATGATCTGCTGCATACCCTTGGCAATCTCCTGCTGTAAATTTACAGTATTGAACTTCTCCTGATTTACAGTAATCTGCGGAATAGTTACGTCATCATGCACTATCTCTCCGCCCTTTACCATCTCCATGGCACCTATCTCAGTGACCTCAGCCTCATCCTTTATCTTAGCCGGCTTTTCCTTCTCTGCCTTGAATCGTCTGTACTTTTCCTCCTGAGCCTTGGTAAGTGGCTGATAAAGCATCTTAAGCTCCAGCGCACGCTCCACATATGGTCCGTCTCCGAACCACAGAATGAGCTCATCGCAGGCATCTATACACTTATCGGCTTTTCCGGCCTTGTGGTATAGATATGCAAGCTCGTATGCCCACTCCTCAGTGTATTCTTCATCCTTGTACTCTTCAAGAATAGTGATAAGCTCATCAAATGAAGCTCCCTGCCCTTTTTTGATGGCATATCTTAATACATACTTCATATCATCATGAGGCGCTATCTCAACAAACTCATCATAATACTCTGTAGCAGCATCATAATCACCCATCTTGATGGCGACCTCAGCCAGTCTGTATATAATCATCCTGCCGATTGGTGAACGGTCATAGGCCATTAAAAGTATGTCCCTTGCATCCTGGTATCTTTCGGCCTTCTCGTAGATTTCGCCGATTTTAACGAGTGTATTTACATTTTTAATTTTGTTCCAATTTATGCTATCCGCAATCTCTGCTGCGCTCATATAGCCCTCCTCGGCGCTTAGGGCTTTTATCTGATCCAGCTTGAGATTGTATTCGTATTTATCCACTTATTTCACCTACTCGTATTTAAGCTTATTATTTTTGGTATCTACGCCTGTTGTCTTTGTATAATCCCTTGTGTCCTCAGGAAGCTTCTTTTTCCTGAGAGCATAATTAACAACTCTTTTCACAATATAGTATATCACAGCAAAGGTCGGAACACCAAGTAACATTCCAAGAAAACCAAACATTCCTCCGCCGATTAGTATGGCAAACATAACCCAGAAGGTCGAAAGACCGGTAGATGAGCCAAGTATCTTAGGTCCTATTATATTGCCATCCACCTGCTGCAGCACGACAATAAATATCAGAAGATAAAGCGCATGCCACGGACTCTGAATTACTACTATGAGTAACGATGGAATTGCACCGATAAACGGTCCGAATACCGGAATCACATTTGTGACGCCGATAATCACTGCAACGAGCACCGATGATGGAATCCTTAAAATCAGACATCCGAAATATGCAATCACACCTATAATCAGTGAATCTATAATCTTACCGCTTATGAAGCCTCCAAAAATCTCATTTGTCTTTCTGATCGTCTCAATGATGATATTGCCTGTCTTTGGCTTGCAGACAGCATATATTATCTTTTTGCTCTGTCCTGCGAGAGTCTCCTGAATACTCATCACATAGACCATCACGATTATTCCGATAATAAAATTAAGTAAGCCTCTGACTACCGAAATCACACCGGTTGTAATCTGTGCAACATACTTCTGTGCCTCAGGAATCAGCTTTTCTGTGGCATAATTCTCAATGTAGTCGGTTGCATTCTGTAAACCTGTGCTCGCGAGCTCAGCAATTTTGCTGTCCCCGAAATTGCCGTTCTTTATCATGTTGATGAATGCCGCAACATCATTTGGCAATGTCTTCATAAGTCCTGATATACTTGCTATGACAGAAGGCACAATAGCCGCAATGAGGAGCGAAATAATCGCTACCAGAATAATAACCGAGCCTGTAATTGCAAGAGCTCTTGAAACCTTTCGCAGCTTGCTTTCGCTTTTCATCTTTTTGGAAAGAAGCTTTTTAAAGCATCTTTCCAGCCACAACATGACAGGATTCATCAGGTATGCAAGCACAAGTCCCATTATAATAGGCATTGCTGCCGCAAGCAGCTTGCTCCATATGCCTGCAAAGCCCTCAAATCTGTACAGTGCAAAGAAAAACAGTATACTGACTGCAAACGTGACAAATACCATGACACCTATTCTGATCAGATGTGGCCATTCCTCACGCCCCGGGTGCGAATTCTGCTTCGCACCCTTATCTGCATTTATCTCAATGTTTGATTTTTTACCAGCTTTTCCGGTTTCTTCCATCGGATTAAACTCTCCTTATTTACGGTTATAGTTAATGAGACATCCCTTTAATATTATCTCTCTTTCATCATCTGTGAGCTCACCTATCTTCAGTGTAAATGGCTTTAATTCACCATCCTTGACAACATATGCCTCAAACTCCGTCTTTGCATCCTCGATTTCCTTCTTGATTCCCGGAAGGAAGATATAGTCGAGGTTGTGGAACGGAAGCTCTCCCTCATCGATGATGAATGGAAGCATTCCCCAGTTGATAAGGTTTGAACGGTATCTCTTTGTGGCATACTCGTTTGCGATATTTGCCCAGCCTCCGAGTACCTTCTGGCAGCTGGCAGCCTGCTCTCTTGCTGAGCCGTCACCCGGCTTAACAGCAAAAATTGTGCTTCCGAAGCCCATATTCTCATGGCTTGCCTCAGGGAATTTTTTCTTTACTACTCCCATGATTTCAGCGACCTCAGGAACAGCCTTTCCTGCGCACTCACCACTCTCTATAGCCTTCTGGGCCTTCTGGATTTCCTTTGCTCTGCCTACATACTCAGGATCCTTTCTTGAAAGTGCGAACTCTGCAAGTCCAAGAGGGTTTGAACGATATGATGATGTCTCTCCTGAAGGAATGAGCTCATCTGTTGTAGTAACAGGATCATGAATCTCTGAAACCACCTTAAGGAGCATATTCTCAGGAAGCGCGCTCATTGCCGGCCAGTCCTTGATGTTTGGTCCGAACTGGATTTCAACTGAAGGATCTGCCACTCCATGGCTGTCAAATACACGGTTCTCATATATAGTCTTATCAAAGAAATATTTTGGCTTTGTAAAGTTGACATCAATATCCGCTGCTGATGTAAGGAAGCCCTTGTTTGCTGCTGTTGCAGCGATTGAACGTGCATCCATGAGTGCCACTGAGCTGATCTGTCCGTTCTGTACCTTAGAACCCTCTCTGTTAGGGAAGTTTCTTGTTGAATGACGGATAGAGAATGCGTTGTTGGCAGGTGTATCTCCTGCACCAAAGCAAGGTCCGCAGAAAGCAGTCTTTACGATTGCACCTGTCTCAAGAAGCTTTGCTACAGCTCCGTTTTTCACAAGCTCCATGTATATTGGAGTAGATGCCGGGTAAACACTCAGTGTAAACTCGTCTGCTCCGATTGAATGTCCGTTTAATATGTCAGCCGCATCGCAGATATTCTCAAATCCACCGCCTGCACAGCCTGCGATGATTCCCTGGTCTACATACATTTTTCCGTCTCTTACCTTACTCTTTAAATCAAGCTTCACCTTGCCGTCAAAGCTTACCTCAGCTCTCTTCTCACAGTCATCGAGAATATCCATGAGGTTTGCATTGAGCTCATCGATAGTATAGGTATTGCTTGGGTGGAATGGCATAGCTATCATTGGGCGGATCTGGCTTAAGTCAATCTCAATAAATCTGTCGTAGTAAGCCACCTCACCCGGATTAAGCTCCTTGTGGTCCTCAGCCCTACCGTGAATCTCAAAGAATTCCTTAACCTGATCATCTGTTCTCCAGATAGAAGAAAGACATGTAGTCTCTGTTGTCATAACATCGACACCTATACGGAAGTCAACGCTCAGATTAGACACACCCGGTCCTACAAACTCCATAACTTTGTTCTTTACGAAGCCGTTTCCGAATACCTCTCCGATAATTGCAAGTGCGACATCCTGTGGTCCAACGCCCTTGATTGGCTCTCCTGTCAGGTAAATGCCTACTACCTCAGGCATATCAATATCATATGTCTGTTCAAGAAGCTGCTTAACAAGCTCAGGTCCACCCTCGCCGACTGCCATAGTACCAAGTGCACCATAACGTGTATGTGAATCAGAACCAAGTATCATTTTTCCGCCGCCGGCAAGCATCTCTCGTGCAAACTGATGGATAACTGCCTGATGAGGTGGTACATAGATTCCGCCGTACTTCTTTGCACATGTGAGACCAAACATGTGGTCATCCTCATTGATTGTTCCACCAACTGCACAAAGGCTGTTGTGACAGTTTGTAAGTACATACGGGATAGGGAATTTCTCAAGTCCTGAAGCTCGTGCTGTCTGGATGATACCTACAAATGTGATATCATGCGATGTAAGCTTATCAAACTTAATCTGAAGCTTGTCCATATTGCCGGATGTATTGTGCTCCTTTAAAATACCGTAAGCAATTGTCTCCTGCTTAGCTGTCTGTTTATCGATGTCCATGCCGGTCTTGCTTTTGACAGCTGCCTGAGCCTCTGGTCCATCAATTATTACTTCCTTACCGTTTAAAAGGTAAGCACCATTTTCATATAATTTCACTTATTCTACCTCCGTATGTGTATTTCAAAATTCTTTTATTTACTATTATAT
>CDYI01055119.1_pt1 | contig 47357 bp, 39 predicted proteins | sample 557711 | NCBI WGS metagenome assembly CDYI01 (sample SAMEA3182054, study PRJEB8094) | gut metagenome | biome: human; feature: gut; material: Stool; isolation source: human stools | place: Canada | collected 2012-11-13 | reverse complement strand
AAATCCTTAAACAGTTTGATCTGCTGGAATATAAAGACAGGCACCCGCTTTCTCTTTCCGGCGGGCAAAAACAGCGGGTAGCGATCGCATCTGCCATTGTGAGTAACCGGGAGATCATTGTGTTTGACGAACCAACCAGCGGGCTTGATCTCAAACATATGCGGGAAGTTGCGCGGAGTTTGAAGTCACTCGCGGATCAGGGCAAAACGCTTCTTGTTATTACGCATGATCCGGAGTTGGTGATGGCGGGATGTTCGTATGTAGTCCATATGGAAAAAGGGCAAATAAAAGAAAGCTATCCATTGGACGAATCCGGCAGTAAAAAGGTTTTGGATTTTTTCCGAATCCGCCAGTGAATTTTAGAAATTATGAATGTCAGGGCCGCCTTGACTGGACAGAAAGATAATGATAAGAGGCCGCTTTACTTTGGCGGCCTCTTGTTTTTGAAGCACAGACAGTACGGCTCAATATAAGGAGGGCTTATGTTCAAAAAAATCTTTGAGTACGCAGGGCCATATAAGAAAAATATGTATGTGGCCACGGTTGTCGTACTGGTCAGCGTTCTTATGGGCGTCCTGCCTTTTGTGCTGGCCTATCAGGTCATTTCACCATTGGTTATGGGCGATTCTGTTGAGACAGAATTTGTTTTATTGCGTGTTATAGGGGTTTTGATCTGTCTTGTTTTGCAGGCGGTTTTATATGGATGGGGATTATCAATTTCTCATAAAGCAGCATATAACACATTGTTCCGGCTGCGGGTATCTCTGCAAGAGAAGTTTGAGAAACTTCCCCTTGGCATTGTGGAGGAAAAAGGGACAGGGACAATCAAAAAGCTGTTTGTCGATGATGTGGACAGCTTGGAATTGCTCCTTGCTCATTCAGTCCCGGAGGGTATCGCAAATTTGCTGATCCCGCTGGTGATTTATGTTGCTATGTTTTGTGCGGACTGGCAACTGGCTCTTATGTCTTTGGCCTCTATCCCGATCAGCCTGCTCTCCATGGTCATTATGTACTCTGTTGGAATGAAGCGCATGGGTCCCTACTATCAGTCTGCACAGAAAATGAACAACACGATCATTGAGTACATCAATGGTATGGAGGTTGTCAAGGTTTTCAACCGGGAGAGTGAATCTTACGAGAACTTCCGCAAGGATGTAACGGACTATCGGGATTATACCTTGGCATGGTATAAGGCCGCCTGGCCCTGGATGGCGATATACGGAAGTCTGCTGCCCTGCACTGTTATTCTGACTTTGCCTCTTGGGGCATGGTTTGTTCTCTGTGGCATAAGCACTTTACCTGATTTGATTTTAGTCCTCTGCCTTTCCCTCAGCATTGGGATTCCTCTCCTGAAAGCACTGGGCTTTATGGAGACGATTCCGAATCTGAATTATAAGATCACGGCACTTGAACAGATGTTAAATGCGGCACCGCTGCAAGCTGCTGAGGATGATTTCCACGGACAGGATTTTAACATTTCTTACGATCATGTTTCCTTTGCGTATCAAACGACACAGCCTGGCCCAGATGGGAAACCGATAATAGCGGAAAACGAAGTCCTCCACGATATTACCCTTGTGGCAAAAGCAGGACAAAAAACTGCCCTGGTTGGTGAATCCGGTTCTGGCAAGAGCACCCTTGCAAAACTGTTGATCCACTACTATGACCCGCAGAAAGGGAGCATTTCCATTGGCGGGCAGAAACTTTGTGATATGAGCCTGGAGGCATTGAACAGCCGCATTTCCTATGTGGCTCAGGATCAGTACCTGTTTAACACCTCCCTGCTGGAAAATATCCGTCTTGGACGTTTGGATGCTACCGATGAGGAAGTAATGGAGGCGGCGAAGAAAGCCCAGTGTATGGAGTTTCTGGAAAAGCTGCCGCAAGGTATTCACTCCATGGCGGGCGATGCGGGGAAAATGCTTTCCGGGGGGCAGCGCCAGCGAATTTCCCTGGCGCGAGCAATATTGAAGGATGCCCCGATTGTAGTGCTTGACGAGGCCACGGCCTATGCTGATCCAGAAAATGAGGAAAAAATGGAGGCTGCTATTGCGGAGCTGGTGAAGGGAAAAACCTTGGTAGTTATCGCTCACAAACTTCCCGCTATAATGAACGCAGATCAAATATGCGTTATGGATCACGGAAAGATGGTGGCAACCGGAAAACATCAGGAGCTGATTCAAGCTTGCCCAGAATACCAAAAGTTGTGGAAAGCGGCTCAGGACAGCGCCGAGTGGAAAGTATCTACTGCAAAGGAGGGAAGATAAATGTTTGCATTGATTTCAAGAATCCTGAACCTCTCCGGGAGGTATAAAAGCCGTATTCAGGCTGCATTTCTATGTGCATTTGTCGAGTCCATTCTCTCCAAAATGCCGATCTTCATGGCGTTTATTGTCTTTGCCGGGTTTGCTGATAATACGCTGACTGGAAAGACCTGTCTGTTTGTCGGACTTGGATTATTAGCTGTTGTAGTGGTTCAGACAGTGGTTCACTATTTGAGCGACCGTCTGCAAAGTGCCGCTGGATTTATGATCTTTGCTGATAAACGGATGGAGTTGGGAAATCATTTAAGAAAAATGCCGATGGGTTACTTTACATCGGGGAATATTGGCAAAATCAGCTCTGTTCTCAGTACGGATATGGTTTTCATTGAGGAAGTTTCTATGAGTACCATTGGCAACATGATGAGCTATATGCTGTCTACTTTGGTTTTAGCTGTTTTTATGTTCGTACTGGATTGGAGACTTGGGCTGATTGCGGTAATCATTACCTTGCTGGCATCGCTGGTTGCAAAATATATGAATAAGGTTTCCTTCAAGGAGGCTGTCGGGCGTCAAAACCAAAGCGAGAATTTGACGGATGCGGTCTTGTCTTTTGCTGAAGGAATTGGGGTTATCAAAAGTTACAATCTGCTCGGAGAAAAATCTGACGAATTAACGGAAAACTTCAAAAAATCAAGGGATGTCAATACGAAGTTTGAGCAGAAAATGACACCGTGGACCACTGGCTTAAACATTCTCTATGGCGTGGGTATTGCCGCTATCTTCGGTTTATCCGTTTTTTTACATCAGGAAGGCGTACTCTCCCTGGCTTATCTTTTGGGCGTGCTGCTGTTTGTCTTTGATCTCTTTGGACCTCTGAAAGCTCTTTATGGAGAAGCAACCCGACTGACCGTGATGAATGCCGCATTAGACCGCATTGAAGCTGTTTTGGACGAGCCCGAACTTCCCGATAACGGAAATCAACATATTCTGTCACAGGCACAGCCGGATCAGCCAGAAGTACAATTTAGCGATGTGGCCTTCGCCTATCAGGACAAGGAAGTCCTGCACAACATCAGCTTCTCTATGCAGAAGAATACCATGACCGCACTTGTGGGACCGTCTGGCGGTGGCAAATCCACGATTGCGAACCTTCTGGCGCGGCTGTGGGATGTGAAATCCGGCAAAGTGACAATCCGTGGTACAGATATTCGGGATGTACCTCTCGCCGAACTGATGGAACAGATCAGCATGGTTTTCCAGAGGGTGTACTTGTTCCAGGATACCATTTACAACAATATCAGCATGGGTAAACCGGACGCTACCGAGGAAGAAGTCTATGAGGCTGCAAAAAAAGCCCGCTGCTATGATTTTATCATGGCGCTGCCAGATGGATTCCAGACAGTCATCGGTGAAGGCGGCGCTACTCTGTCCGGCGGCGAAAAGCAAAGAATCTCTATCGCCCGCTGCATTTTGAAGGACGCACCGATTGTCATTTTGGATGAAGCGACTGCAAGTGTTGATACCGATAATGAAAGCTATATCCAGGAGGCAATCAATGAACTGGTAAAGGGTAAAACATTGCTTGTGATTGCACACCGCCTGAATACCATCCGTCAGGCAGATCAGATTTTGGTGATCTCCGATGGACGGATCAGCGAACAGGGAACCCATGACGAGCTTATGGCAAAAGCCGGGATTTATCAGGATTTTGTAAATATCCGTAAAAAGTCCTCCGGCTGGAGCCTTGCATAAAGGAGACAATAGTGATGATTCATGCGTCCGGAGAGGATTATCTGGAGGCTGTGCTGGTTCTTCAAAAGAATCACGGTGCTGTCCGCTCTATTGATGTTGCACGGCGTGTTGGAGTTTCAAAAGCCAGTGTAAGCTATGCGGTGTCGGCTTTGCGTGAAGGGGGCTTTTTAACGGTAGATAGTGATTACGTTTTGCATTTGACCGAAACAGGCCGGAATGTTGCCGAAAAAATTTATGAGCGGCATCAGTTCTTTACAGAGCAATTTATCGCAGCTGGCGTTGACCCTGAAATTGCAGAGCGAGATGCTTGCCGGATTGAACACGCCATCAGTCAGGACACCTTTGAAAAGATCCGGGATGCACACAAACAGGAAAAATAGGATACTAATGTCCGTCGTTCCAACTGTGCGGACAAGAGCAGCCAGTGGGGAAAATATAAGCCCACTGGCTGCTCTACATGAAAGACAATCATCGGCCCTTTTGTTTTCCCCTGTACATCACTTCAGCTTATCTGCGCTCATGCACAGGTCTATGTACCGTTGCGACTCTTCTTCACCCTTTCCTGCAAAGTAATCAAGAACGCACTTGGCAACGGTCTGCGGCGCTCTATCGTGGAACACGATTCCATCCAGACTGATGTCCATTTCTTCTGAGATCAGCGCAACCGTTTCAAATTTCGGATTGCTCTTGCACTTTTCAATCTCAATGACAGTTCGGGTACACATATTAAGCCGTTCCGCTAATTCGCGCTGCGTGATCTTTTTCTGCTCCCGCTTTTCGCGAAGCTTTTGGGCGAACAGGTCAAGAAAGTTCATTGTAAATCACCTCTACTACATTGTAGAGTGAGCCTCAATTCACTTAAATACACATGAAGCTCACATTGAATGAGCCGCAAATCACATTCAGCGAGTTGGAGGTAATTTTATGATGTCACGGATGAACAGGAGATACTGCTAAGGCCGCTCGCGGTCATGTAAAAAAGCATAAGCACCGATTAGCCGTCCACTTCAAAAAGCACGCGGCTATCCCCCAGACGAGCTGCACTCACGAAAGCGAGTTGCAGCTCTCTTTTTATGCGGTTTGGTTCATCCGTGATTTAGCCCCTCCCGGTACAGTATTCGTTACTCATGTTTTCACTCGCACGCAAGGCGCTCGTTCAGGTCATCATGCCTGTTCGAGCGCCTTTTTACGTTTTCCTGTCGGCTGTCGTTCTCCGCCGGTGTTGGTCTGGTTCACCACCCACCCAACACCGAAACGGAGGACATATTATGTTTAACAGAAAGAGCAGCTATGCGCTGAACAAGAAAGACCCCAACGCTATCGTTTACATGGATGCCAACGAAGCCATCATCCGCCTGACCCGCGAGGACTTTGCCAGCGAGGAAGAATTTCTGAAATGGAAGTCCCTGTCGGATGCAGACTATCATGCTTCCGAGAAAGAGGATCATGTCTACGCTAATCATACCCTTGCACTGGACGAGCTTTCCGAGGAAGCAGCATCTATTCCCGCTGCGGATATCTGCATGGAGCAGGCGCATGACCGGGTGGCGGAAATCCGCCGTAGCACCCAAAAGGTTACGCAAATCAGGAAGCACCTGACGGACACTCAGTTCCGCAGGATGTGGATGTATTTCGTGGATGGAATGACGATTGACGAGATTGGAAAAGTCGAAGGCGTGTCGCATCAGGCTATTTCTCTCAACATTACAGCAGCAATCAGAAAAATCAAAAAATATTTCTGAGGTTTTTCAAAAACACCTTGCAAAAGTGGCCCAAAATCGGCGATAGGTGAAGGGACATTCTCCACGAAGCCTTTCGTTGAACGTTGAAAACTGAATAGACCATGATGCAGGCACAAAACCCGCGTGATAGCGGCATAAGGTGCGCCGCCACGACGATGGCTTCAAGGAGGTGATTCCGGAAAAGCCATCCGAGCGATCTACGCAGCCTTAGACCCGATTCGGCAAATCGGGCGCGATGACAGCGCGGCGGATAATGAAACTTGCTCACGCCCTCCCACAGACTTGAGGGGGAACCCTGCGGTATGCGCCAGCTCTTTGAGGCAGCGGTATCGTGGAGTTATGACAGCCCTGCCAAGGGCGGCCTGCATCATGCCCACTATCCGGGGCGCGTGGCAAATAGGATGGATCTTCTCAAATGGACAAGCAGAGCGGCTGCGCCGGTATTCGCCATTATGTTATGTGGCTCCAATTCTACCCGCGCAGCCGCCTCTCAAAGTCAGATACCATGCGCTGACGGCCTTTCCGTCAGCGCATTCATGTGACCTTGAGGAAACCCACCAAACCGAGAAAGGAGATCGCCATGATGCAGCCGACGCCAAACGAAACCCGAATCCACACGGATGAGCTGGTGGACATCCGGGAAGTATCTGTTGACAAAAATCTTCCCAAGGAAGAACGCATCGCCGCCTTTATCCGCCAGATCAAAAATCCTTACCGCTTTCGCTGCGGCGATTTCGTGGTAAACGCCTGCTTTGCCGGGAACGGCGTTACGTTGGAGGAATGTCTGCAAGGCATTTTGCGCTGAGCGACATCCTCGCTTTTTTCCGCAGAGAGTGCTATGATCGGTGTGGAAAAGGATGAAAACCAAATAGCCAGATAACCACTCTTTTCATGCGGGAGCAGTCCGGGAGAAAGGAGTGCTTTTTCATGCCTAAATACAAAGCAACCGCTTATATCCGCCTGTCCTACACCGACAATCATTCCAGCGAAAGCGACAGCGTTTCCAATCAGCGCAAGCTCATTGAAAACTTTGTAGAGCGCAACCCGGATATTGAGGTCGTTTCCGAAAAGATTGACGATGGATACAGCGGCATCATCTTTGACCGCCCTGCCTTCAAGGAGATGATGCAGGATGTCACCGATGGCAACATCAACTGCGTCATTGTAAAAGACCTCTCCCGGCTGGGGCGCGAGTACATTGAAACCGGCCGGTATCTGCGCCGGGTATTCCCGGCCTATGGGGTGCGCTTCATTGCCATCACCGACAGCATCGACACCGCCCACGACAGCGGCGATGATCTGACCGTATCGGTCAAGAACATTATGAACGAAGCCTACTGCCGGGACATTTCCATCAAGACCCGCACCTCACTGGACGTGAAGCGGCGCAACGGCGATTTCGTCGGCGCATTCCCGGTGTACGGCTACATGAAAGCCGAGGACAACAAGAATTTGCTCGTCCCTGACCCCTACGCCGCCCGCGTTGTCTGCGACATTTTCCGTATGCGGCTGGAGGGCGCAAGCGCCTCTAAGATCGCATCAGAGCTGAACCGGCTGGGTATTCTCTCCCCGCTGGCATACAAGAAGAACAATGGCCTGCCCTATGCGAAAAATGGCTATGCGGACAAGGCCGACTGCAAGTGGTCGGCAACCACCATCATCCGCATCTTGCAGGACGAAACCTACACCGGAACGCTGGTGCAGGGCAAACAGGGTACGCCGCATTACAAGATCAAGCAGATGGAGCAGCGCCCCGCCTCCGAGTGGGTGCGCGTCCCGGATGCCCATGAAGCGCTGATTGCCCGTCAGGATTTTGAGCTGGTGCAGCGCATTAAGGGACTGGATACCCGGACTTCTCCCAACGAGGATACGGTGTACCTGTTCTCCGGTATTCTGATCTGCGGGTGCTGCGGAAGCCGCATGACCCGCAAGACCAACCGTGCAAACGGCAAGGAGTACCACTACTATTATTGTCCCACCGGCAAGAAAAAAGGCTGCGCCCATCCGGTCATGCTGAAAGAAAGTAGCCTGATCGACTGTGTGCGGGACAGCCTGAAAGCCTATATCGGCAATATTGCTTCGCTGGAGGCGCTGCTTTCTGGCATTGACCAGTCCAGCATCAATCAGGCGCTTGCCAAGGAATACAGCGACCACATCACCGACAATGAGCGCCGGTTGGAGCAGGTGCTGGAGTTCAAGGCACGGCTCTATGAGAGTCTTGTGGGGGGTATGCTTACCAAGGAGGAATACGCTTCCTACAAAGCCAAGTACACCAAGCAGGCCGAGGACATCCGAGAAAGCGTCCGCGTTCTCAAGGAAAAGCTCACGGAGGTGCTGGAAAACCGAAGTGAGCGCAACCGCTGGATTTCACAGTTTACGCAGTTCTCCACGCTGGAAACCTTAGACCGCAGGGCGCTCATTCACATGGTACAGAGCATCCGCGTCCGTGGCAAAAAGGAGCTGGATATTACCTTTACCCATGAGGACGAATACAAAAAGGCGTTGCAGCTTTTGGCGCTGGCAGCGCAGCAGAAAGATTACGAACAGAGGAAGGTGGGCTGAGCATGGCCAGAAAGAGCAGAAAGGAAACGGCTGCGGTGGCCGTGCAGGAGGCCGACGCCGCTTGCCGCGCCGCGATCTACGTCCGCCTTTCGGTGGAGGATACCCACACGCACAGCGTATCCATTGAAACCCAGCAGATGATTATTGCCCGCTATCTGGAGCAGTACCCGGAGATCAGCGTATACGATACCTATATCGACAACGGCGCGACCGGGACAAACTTCCACCGTCCGGGCTTTCAGCAGATGCTCTCGGATATTGAGGCCGGTCACGTCAACTGCGTCATTGTGAAAGACCTCTCCCGTTTGGGGCGGAACACCATCGACACCGGCTACTACATCGAGCAGTATTTCCGCATCCGCAGCGTCCGCTTCATTGCGGTCAATGAAAACTTCGATACCGCCGCCCCGGAGGATGCCCATTCCGGTATCATCATCCCGCTGCGGAACATGATAAACGAAGCCTACGCTTTGGACATCGGGCGCAAGATCAGGGCGCAGCAGCGGCAGGCCATGAGGGACGGCAAATTCATCGGTGCGCGTACTCCCTACGGCTACCTGAAGGCCAAGGACGATTGCCACCAGCTTATCATCGACCCCATTGCCGCCGTCGTGGTGCAGCGGATGTTCCGGTGGGCTTCCGAGGGTGCTGGCCTGAACACCATCGCCGTGCGGCTGAATGAAGAAGGCGTTCTCACGCCCAGCCACTACAAGAAGATGCAGGGCAAGATCACCCACGAAAATTTGCTCGGCAGCGGCAAGTGGCAGACCCGGACGGTCGGCGTTATTCTCCGCTCCGAGGTCTACACCGGAGATCTCGTTCAGGGGCAGACCAAAACCGTGGATCACCGGCAGGTCAAGGCCGATGCCGAGGAATGGACGGTGGTGCGGGACACCCATGAGGCCATCATCAGCCGGGAACAGTTCGCGGCGGTGCAGGAAATTCTCAATCAGACCGCCTCCCGCGCCAAGGCACGGGAGGTCAAAGCCTATACGCCGAATCTTCTCAAAGGCAAGGTGTTCTGCGCCCATTGTGGCGGCAACCTGCACCGGCAGAGAAATATCCGCAAGAAGTCCGATGATGTGTACTTCTACCATTGCCTGAGCCAGAGCCGAATCAGCAAAGATACCTGCCCCGGCGTGACCATCCGCGAGGATGCGTTGCTGGATATGCTGGCAGATATGCTTCAGGACGCGCTTGATACGGCGCTGGGGCAATATACCCTCTCCCTTGCAGAGCTGCCCCGGCAGGCCGCTGACCGCGCCGAGCTGCGGGAGAAAATCACCAACCGCAAGCAGGAAATCCAGCGGCTTCGTGGTATCGTGCGGAGTTTATATGAAAACCTCGTCCAAGGCGTTCTCACCAAGGATGAATACTTTGACTACAAGGAGAAGTACGAAAGCCGCATTGCCGACCTCGCCGTGGAAATGGAACAGTTGGAGGACGGTCTGCGGACGATAGATACGCAGATTGAACAACACCGGGCGCTGGAACAGGATGCCGCGCAAATCAAGACTGACCGTGCGCTGACCGGCGCACTCATCGAGCGGCTGATCGACCGCATCGAGGTATCCCACGACAAGCAGATCACGGTGCGCTATCGCTTTCAGAGCGAGTTTGAAACCTATGCGGAGGTGCTGGAACAATGCAGAAATATGTAATCGCCCTCTACATCCGCCTCTCCATTGAGGACTACAAGTACGATAGCCTGAGCATTGAAAATCAGAGCCTTGTTCTCCACGAGTACGCGGCTTCCATGCCCGAAGCTCTGAACGCGGAGATCATGGAGTTCATCGACAACGGGTACAGCGGCACGAATTTTGAGCGTCCGCAGGTACAGAAGCTCATTGAGCTGGTGCGGGCCAATCAAATCGACTGCATCATCGTCAAGGATTTTTCCCGCTTCGGGCGAAACAGCATTGAAACCGGCTACTTTATCGAGCGCGTGTTCCCGCTGTTCCATACCCGCTTCATTTCCATCAGCGACGATTTTGACAGCAGCAAATTCAAGGGTGACACTGGCGGCATGGACGTAGCATTCAAGTATCTCATCAGCGAATATTACAGCCGCGATATGTCCATCAAGACCAAGAGCGCCAAGTACGCCAAGATGCAGCGCGGCGAGTATCAGAGCAAAATCTGTCCCTACGGCTATCGCAAAAGCGCCGATGGCAGAATGGAGCCTGACCCGGAGGCCGCTGCCGTTGTGCAGCTCATCTTCCAGCTTGCCGCCGAGGGCATCAACGCCACCGCCATCACGCGAGAGCTGTTCCGCAGAAACATCCCCACCCCCGGCCAGTACAAAGCGGCGCATGGCAATCATACCCACGATATTTCCCGCTGTCACGGGATTTGGAGTGCGTCCACCATTCTCCGCATTTTGGAGGACGAACGCTACACCGGCGTGTATGTGATCGGCAAGCGGGCAGTTCTCGAAGTAGGCGGCACCAGAAGCCGCCTAAAGGACAGAGAATCGTGGTACATCATCCCCGACCATCACCCGGCCATCGTTGAGAAAGCCGTGTTTGATACCGTGCAGGCCAGCCAGCTCCGCTTTTCCCAGCCAAACAAGAAAAAGCGGGACTACCCGCTGAAAGGCAAAGCCTTCTGTGGCTGCTGCGGTCATGCGCTGTCCCGCACCATGCAGAAAACCTCATATTATCACTGCCGCCATTCCGAGGCGGACGTAGAAAGCCGCTGCCACAAGATGCGCCTCAATGCCGCAGAGCTGGAGCAGACGGTATTCCTGACGCTGAAAAAGCAGATGGAAGCCGCCGCACCGCTTGCCCCGGATGGTACGCTTCGGGTGGATGCTTCCGTACCGGAACGCGCCGAATATGAGCAGCAGATTGAGACGCTTCAAGACGGCAAGCGCACTTTGTATGAACGCTATCTTATGGGTGAGATCGACCTGAACACCTACAAGGCAGAAAAGGCCGCGTGTGACGTGCTGCTGCTGAAAACAAAAAACGCCTATGCCGCAGTATTGGCACAGGCGAAGCAGAAGCAGGACGAACAGGTACGGCAGGACAGCCGCAAGGAAGCGTCCAAGGCGATTTTCGATGCGGACACGCTGACCACCGAGCTGGCTGAACTGCTGATCGACCGGGTGCTGGTGTACCCTGATAAGCGCATTGAGATCGCATACAAAATCCAAGACATTTTCGATTGAGGTGGCAGACATGAAAATCGCTTTCTATTGCAGAGTGGACGGACAGGGCTTTGGCTTTGTCCTCCCTGATGAAGCTGACAAGCTCCGCGAGTTTTTCGCCGAGCATCAGGATAAGCCTGCGCTTGAAAATCCATCAAGCGCAAGCTAAAAATTTTTGTCGTGTGCTTGACATACGGGTGGCGCAGATCATGGAAGCGAACATGCTCCTCGATGCCGGCCTTTGCCAGCAGCTTTCGGTTTATTCTGGATACTGCGTCCGGACTCCAGTAGCCGCCAGTGCGGGGCGACGGGAACAGGATGGGGCTGTCCGGATGCTGTTCATGCTCCCGCGCCAGCAAGGCCACAGCCTGCTGAGATAACGCCACCTTGCGGACGGAGTTCTTGGTTTTCGGCTCCGTCACCACCAGCTCCCCGGCGATGCGGGTGACCTGCTTGCTTACCGAGAGGATGCGGTCCTTCACATTCAGGTCATCCCACCGGAGGGCCAGCAGCTCCCCACGCCGCAGGCCGCTGGACAGCTCCAGGTAGAACATGGGCAGGACACCATACTTCTCCGCCTCGCTGAGATATACCCCCAGTTTCTCCGGCGGGATGATGGTCATCTCCTTTTTCTCCTTGGGCGGGATGCGGCAGTTGTCGCAGGGATTGTAGGGGATGATCCGCTCCTTGACCGCCTGCTTGAGCGCCGAGGAGAGCACCATGTGGATGCGCCGGACCGTACTGCCGGACAGGGTCGCGTTGGTCTGCGTATCAAACCGCTGTACCCGCCCCTTGGCCTTGGAATTGTTGTACATCTGCTGGATCTGGATGGCGGTGAGCCGCTTGAGCTTGACCATCCCGATGGCCGGCACAATGTGGTTCTCGATGATATTCCTGTAGTTCTTGGCGGTGTTGGGGCGGATCACCGGCTTGCTGTAGGTCTCGAACCACAGCCTGCACCACTCCGCCACGGTGTAGTCCTCGTTGTGGTCCATCGGGATGCCCCGGTTGTCCCGGATGGCCCGGTCCAGCTTCTCCCTGCACTCGGCCCGTGTCTTGGCGGACACGCTTTTCTGGATGGCACGGCCGGTGGCGGGGTCGATCCCCAGGGTGTATCTGCCCTCCCAGCGGCCGTTGGGCTTTCTGCGGATGCTGCCCTCGCCGTTTGCTCGTTTCTTTGCCATTGGTTATCCCTCCTTTTGCGACTCGCTAAGAGCCTCGCTTCGCTCGGTTGCTCACATGCATTGCGCCTGCGGGCGCTTACGGCAACACAAACAAATACCACAGAATCCCGGAAATAGCTACTAAAATATTTCCGTCTTTTGAGCCGCCTGCTCCTCAATCCACGCCATGAATTTATCACGGGGGACGATGATGCGGCTGCCCAGGGTGATGGTGGGGAAGTCCTTCCGGTGGGCCACCTCGTAGGCGTGGGCCAGGCCGATGCCCAGCACATCGGCCACATCCTGCACGGTCAGCATCAGGGGAAGCTCGTTGAACGAGTTATACTTGGATCGTTTCATCAGATTCCTTTCTACCCTTCTCGCGGAAGGGATTTTATTCTTTGTTTTGAGGCGCATTTTCTGCGCCGCTCATCCGAAACCTGTTAAAAAGTGCAACGCACTTTTTATAGCACCGCAGGTGCGTCAGGTTTCGCATGAGACGGCGCAGCGTGCATAAGCACGATGCGAGTGTGCGTAGCACACGTGCTTTCTGCTGATCAGCAGAAAGCAGTATTACATGGTCATTTGCGGCCACTGTTCCTCATGGTCGTCCGGCTTGTGGCCCTGGGCGATCTTCTTCTCCCGCAGCTTTTGGAGCCGCTTGCGGTCGATCTGGATGCCGCCGGGGCGGGACTCGGGCAGGGAGTTGTCCTGGAACACCCGGCTCATGTGATAGAGCAGCCGCGTCACCGCCAGCATCACATCGGGCGGGCGCTGTTCCTCCCGGTGGTCCAGAAGGTACCGGGCGTATTCGTTCCCCTGCTCCGCCGACCGGGTCAGCCATTGAACAGCCTGCTCCTCATCCCGGGGCACTTCCTTTCCTGTGAGGTACAGCTTGCCCAGCAGGTACTGGGCATAGGGATTTCCTTGCTCGGCGGAACAGGTGAACCACTCCACCGCGCCCGCCGCATCCTGTTTCGTGTTCTGGCCCTTGAGCAGCTCTTTGCCCAGGCGGTACATGGCCCAGCGGTTTCCACCCACCGCGGCGGTGCGCAGCCAGTCCATACCCTGCGCAGTGTCCCGCACCTCCAGATCGTCCGAGAGGTACAGCTTGGCCAGGGCGTACTGCGCCGCCAGGTGCCCCTGCCGGGCGGCCTGCTCGAACCAATACCGGGCGTTCACCCCGTCGGGTATCAGCAGAGGACCGTCCCGCCAGAGCTTGCCCAGCAGGTATTGAGAATAGCGGTCGCCGCCCTTCGCCAGCTTCTCCAGCTCCGATACCGCGCCGCTCCGCTCCTCCAGCGTCAGTTCTTCATTTCGGATGACCTCCTGCAGCATCCAGTACGCATAGGGCGCATTTTGGAACTGCTCCGGCTCGTCCCGCTGGCCCATATCCTGGTCCTCGAAGGTGACTTGGCCCAGACGCAGCCGCTCCGCTTCCCGGATGACAGCGTTTTTGATCTGCCGGAACTCCTTTTCTTTGGACAGCGGGAGCCGCTCCCGGGGCGTGTCGTGGTAGTAGCCATCCACCTTTCCCTGGAGCAACAGCCACTGGTCGTAGCACTGGCACACGATGGGAAGCCGCTCCATCTGATCCACGATCTCGTCCACCAGCCCCTTGAGCCGCTTGGGAAGATAGCCGTAGGTTTTCTTTCCCTTGACCGTCCCCAGCCCCGCCGTCAGCTCCTGCATGAGCCGCTCGGCCTCTGGGTGGTCGCACAGACCGGCCTGCATCGCCTGCACCAGCTCCAGCATGGCCCGCCGCGCCTGCCGCACCAGCTCGTCCCGGGACACCGACTTTTGCTCGTAGAGGTGAAGCATCTCGTCCCGGAAGATATCGTTGGTCAGCCTGGACTTGATCTGGCGGATGCCCTCTTTGGAGAGGTAGGCTTGTCCGGGTTTGGCCGACCAGGCCATCATGTGGACGTGCGGATGCTCCCCCTCGTCGTGGAAGGCGGCGTACCAGCGGAAGTCCGCAGGCAGTATTTTCATCGCCGCCGCGATCTCGTTGCGGTGGGCGCGGATGAGATTTCTCCACGCTGCGGCGTTGTCGAAGCCCAGACGCGCCGCATCCTCCCGCTTGAGAGAGAGGATGTGCGTCCACACATTTCCGGTGTACTGCTCCAGTTCCTCCATGGCTTTTTCCAGCGACACGCCGTCGCTGTCCCCGAACAGCCCGTGGGAACCCAGCCGCTCCGCCCGGGGCCGGGTGGCGATATACTTCAGATACTGCTCCGACTGTTGGAGCGCGTCCCAGTTGGATTCCAGCGCCAGCGTGAGAAATGCGGAGGCCGCCGCCTTGGTTGGCTTGGCCTGGTAGCTCTCATACTCATAGAGGGTTTTGGTGTCGGGGAAGTCCTTCACCAGCTTGGCGATGAGCTGCTCCTGCCTGCGGGTAGGCGGACGGTCATCCGGCAGGATCTCTACCCGCTCCCGGGTTGCGATGTAGCGGAGGTACCCCGCCGCGCCGCCGGTGCTCTTGATATAGGGGCTTTTCAAGATCAGTCTTGCCATTGGTCACCATCCCAGTTCGGCTCCTCGGCGGCGCGCGCCCGCTTCTCCAGTGAGATGAGACCGTTGGTGGCTTTCACGTTCCGGACGCTCTCCGCCCGTCTGCGCTTCAGATCGTCCCGGTCGATCTCCATCGCATCCGCGATGATCCCGATGACCATATCCAGCTCCACCTCACGGGTGTACTCCCGCCTGGCGATGAGATCCTCCAGCCGCCCCAGCCTGCCGTCCAGCACGGCCAGGAGCGCCGCGGGCAGCAGAGACTGCGTATCCCGCGTTTCCAGATAGTCCACATAAAAGTTGACGGCCTTTTCCACAAACTCGTTTTTGCTCCGGCAGTTGTCCGCGGCGTACCACTGCTCCAGCCTGCGGCTGGTCTCCGGCTTCATCCGCAGCGGCAGCCGCTCCTTCGTTTCGTTACCCATAAAAATCCTCCTTTCATCCAAACAGACATCGGCAAAAAGCCTGCAACACGGGGTTTTGGGGGAAAGCTGACGCCAACGGCCCTTTTTCCGCCCCACAAAGACGCCAGCTTTCGCACCCCCGAAACTGCCCGCACTGCGGGCAGAAGTGACAGCCCAGGCGGCGCTTGCGGCGCCAGGGTTTTATCCTGCTTTCTCCTTCGTCCCCGCATTTTCCTCCACTCCCGGAAGCGATTCGGGAGCCAGCTCTGGAAACGCCCTCGAAAGCGGCCCAAATCCGCCCTCCACGCCCGAGGGGGTGTCTACCACCGCAGGCTCCCCCAAAGGCGCACACAGGGCGTTCTGGGGGCTTCTGCGGGCGGATTCCGCCAGACGCTCCGCCGCCCTCTGACGGGCGGCATCCTCGTCCAGTTGCCGGAACTGCCGCTCGTAGAACGATTCCATCGCCGCCTGGATGGGGCGGATGGTGTAGAGCAGGTTTCCGTTGAGCGGCCGGCCGTCCTTGCTCCGTATCATGGTCGGCTCGGTGCGGATGAGATCTTTCTCCTCCAGGCTGCGCACATACTTGCTGACCGTGTTTTCGCACATGCCCAGCGCCTTGCCGATGGTCTTGTAGCTGGGCCAGCACTGATAGGTTTCTCTGTTCTCGATGCTCAGCAGGTAGCAGTAGATCGAGATCTCCGGATGACTGAGACCAATGTGAAACACTTCGTTGGGAACCAGAAAATAGTTTTTGCGGGGATCGCGCTTGGGCCACTGTTGAAACTTCATTTTGCACCACCTTTCTTTTTCATCTCCACGGAACGAATTTCTCATTGAGCGCCACCGCGCAGAGCGGTGGCAGACTGACACAGCTTCAAATGTTCACCGCATCTGTTCTCCTTTCTCACACAAAATAAAACGCTCCCGCAAAATTTGTGGGAGCAGTATCTATATTTCTTTTTTCACTTCTCTGTGATAGAATGAGACCATCCGGAGGTGAGAAGATGGGCCAGAGCAAATACCGTATTTTTGAACTGTCCGCCCGGGCGGTGATGAGTTATGCCGCGCAGGAAAACGGGCAGTGGCACTTTGCCCTTGACCGTGCGGCGACGGAAAAGTGCAAGCGGGTTTCCGCCCTTCATGAGCAGGACGGCAACGCGCTGTTCTTTCAGATCATGTGCGTCGTGCGGGGAGATGACTTTTCCGAGCCGACAGACGACCGGCCCATTGGAGGATTATCCGATGTGATTTTTTACATGGACTTCTCCGGGATCTTTGACCGCAGCAGCACACTGCCCCGCCAGCAGATCCGTCAGGAGAAAGCCCGGGATATGTTCCGCCCCGAGGGCGTGCAACTGGATTTGGGATCGGGGATGCACCGCTATCTCGCCTTCGAGCGCTCGGGCAGCATGAGCCGCCAGAGCAAGCTGTCCTTTCTCCGGGCGGATGTGTACGATCAGGTGCGCCGCCGCATCCAGATGGACATGACCATCGGCGACTGTCAGCTCAGCAAGCTCTACGCCTACAACGGTCTGATGCTTTCCAGCGGCACACGGCTGGACGGGATCGACATCGACAAGCCCCACCGTGTCATCGTGGTGGATAACCCGGTGGTGATGACCAGGGGCATCCCGGTCGTCACGGTGGAAGACGACGGCACCCAGAACAGCACCCGGAAGTATCACCGGGTGGAGCGCCGGATGGACATTCCCATTACCTGCTTTGACGGAGAGGGGCTCATCTCCAAGCAGTATGCCAAAGTCATCGACCGGGCGCTCTGCGGCGCGGTCGTCCACACCTCCTTTCAGATCCGTCTGCCCTACATCAAGGGAATGGTGCATCAGGTGGACTTCCAGGAGATCCTGGACCTGTGCGGCCAGACCGTGATCCGGGACAGCTGGGGGCAGGAGCACAACGTCAAGGACGTGGATATCATTCTCACCAAGAGTATGTTCAAGGGGTTTGGCTGGCTGAAAGACAGCGGGATGACCTGGGCGGACTATTGGGATGCATTCCGGCGCTACCGCCACGCTCTGTACATCACCAACGTGAGCAAGGTAAAGCCGGAGACCCACACTGAACTGAACTACCAGTTTTTGAACACGGTATCCATCCGGGAGGAAGAGTTCCGTCCCCGGGATCTGCCCGACGGCTGGGATCACAGCCCGGAGGAGGACGAGCGGAACTGGCTCACCAAGCAGACCGAGGTAGCCTACTACAATTTTTGCGCCAACAGGACCTTCCAGCAGGAATACTTTCTGCAGCGGATGAACCGCTGGGGCATCCTGCCCTTTCGCAAAAACCGGGAGCATCTGCTGGGCGAGATCCTGCGCAAAAATCCGCGCATGATCGGTGAGCCGATCTACCAGCAGGAGCTGGCCGGCAGGGCGAAACAGATTTTGAAGAACTACTCTCTGGGGCGGCTGATCGTGGCCGGGGACAACCGCTATCTCTCCGGCGATCTGATGGACTTTTTAAGCTATCTGCTGGAGACGCTTCCGCAGAAGAGGCGGAACAAGGCGTTTTATGATGTGACCAAAAGTTTACGCTTCAAAACCAGCGCCTTCTACGCTCCCGGTGCAGCCTATCAGCACGGAGACACCTGCACCCTGCTGCGCAATCCCCATATTGCGAGAAATGAAGAACTGCAGCTCTCCTCCTACGATGCCAAGAAAGAAAAGCGGCAGATGCGGCATTTCTATTTCCGGCATCTCACCGATCTGGTCATGGTGGACTCCACCATGCTGGCAGCGGAGCGGCTGGGCGGCGCGGACTATGACGGCGATATGGTCAAGACCATCGCCGACCCCATTTTGAACGAGTGCGTCCGCCGAAACTATGAAGCATCGCGCGGTATCGCGGACGACGCGCTTTCCAACGAGGCCAACATCCCGCTACTGATGATCCCGTCCGCAACACCCCTCATCCGCAGTGCAGAGGATTGGGAAGCCCGGTTTGAGGTGGTGCGCGGCACCTTCTCCTCCCGGGTGGGGCAGATCTGCAACGCCGCTCTGGATCGCAGCATCATCGCCTACAACGAAAACTCAGACGCAGAGGAGCGCAAACGCCTTCAGGACGAGACCGAGGTGCTGGCCATTCTGACCGGGCTGGAGATCGACTCAGCCAAGAGCGGCATCCGCCCGGATCTGGATGAGTATCTGAAAAAGCGGCGGGTGCGGCGGACGCCTTTCCTGCAGTATAAGAATCTGGTGGAGGACGCCGAAGAGACACGCCGGGCCTGGTATGAGGAGACCCACCAGCAGCGCATCAAAGCCTTTTTCAAAAAAATTGACTGGGACAAGGTAGACTCCAATCTGGAGCGCCTGCCCTATTTGGCCCTTCAGCTGAAAAAGCATACGCCGGCCGCCAGAGCCAAGCCCGCCAGTGATCACGAGCTCTTCACCTTTGCCCAACAGTCCGATTGGAAGGAGCATCTCGACGGGGAAATTTTAGAGCAGATCTCCGCCCTGCTGCGTGACTATGAAGCCTGCCTGTCCCGCATCCGCGCCTGCCGGGTGGAGCCCAGCGAAAAGAAACGAAAGAGCGACATCGCCCGCATCCTCTTTGCCCGGGGGCAGGAGGAACTTTGGGACACCGATGAGCTGTACGCCCAGCTGGGAAGCCTGCCTCCGGAGAGGGTGGCGGAGATCTGGGCGGCGCTGAATGAAGCCGGGTGGCAGTTTCTGCGGGAAGACGACCGGATGCAGTTTCTTCTCACCTGGCTGCCGGAGTTTGAACCGCTCTTTGACCTGTTTTCTGATTTCCGCAGCGGTGGATATCGGGTTTTGAGCGACCTGCTCTTTGATATCCAGCAGGAGAATGAACAGCAGAAAAAGCGGCAGCTGCACCGCCCCGGAGACTCGCGGATATTCGATGACCTGATGGATGCGTATCTCAGTAAGAGGAATTTCCAGCATTACCGGGAGGCGGTATCCGCCCGGTGCCGCCAGCTGATGAACAGGATTGTTCGTCCGCAGACTGCGGTGCGCTATGTGGAAGCCCTGGGCAAGCGGAACCTGCTGTGGGATCTGCTGCTGGATGCACTCGAGCCCAATGTGTTGGAGGTGCGCCATGCTGAATGAATGGCAGGAGTTTTTAGACTATACGGAGCCGGTGGCATACCGGGCTTCCAGCAAAAAGGACACCGCCTGGCTGGGGCGGTTCACCTTCGAGGCCCTGCGGGACTTCAGCGGCATGAACCGCATTCTGACCATCCTGGCCCGCGGCTTTTTATTTCACGCTCCGGACGGTACCCTGTTGCCCGGCGATCCGAGGGAGCGGATCGGTTTTGCCTACGACGGCCTGTGCGCCTGGTGCAGCATCCCAGAGCGCCGCGGTGCGCCCCGTGAGGAGTGGCAGCATCGCACCGATTTCGCATCGCTCCACGAGCAGTTTCCTAAGCTGGTGGACGAGGAGGGCTGGGGCTGGTTCAGCCGCCACTTTCACAGGGCCATGCAGTTTGCTCTGGCGCACCCGGACTTGGTGCATAAGAACTACGCAGATTCCGCCGGAAAGTTGGACAAGCTGTTTGACCATGAATGGCGCAGCAAAGTGCTTCAGTATCAGACGGAGAGCCTCTCCACCCTGACAGAGGGCGCGTGGACCATCCGCTTTGACGATATGATCGCTGACGCTCTGGAACTGGGTCCCCTGCGCTGCACAGAACCGGAGCTGCCGGTGGAACTGGCGGAACGGCTTGAGCAGATCCGCCCTGAGAAAATGCCTTTCAATGTCCTGCCCACCCTGGTGGCCTACTACCTGGCCAACCGCCCGGAAGACAGCGACTGGGTGGTGCTCCCTGTGACCAATTTCGACTGTTACTTCAGCAACACCAATTTTGGCCGTAAATATCTGAACCAGCTTCCCCAAGAGGTCATCGAGCGAAGCAACAGTTTCGGCATCAGCCGGTACCGGGTCAGGGAGGAATACCTGCCGAAATAAGCGATGGGACTGGCCAGTGCGGCCAGTCCCGTATTCTTTGTTTAGGCGGCGCATACTTTGTGCCGCTTGTGTCCTCTGCCTGCCTTACGGCTCTATTTCATAGGGCCAGGTGTTGATACCGCCGAATTCGTAGATGTTAGTGTAGCCCAACTCGGCCAGTGTGGAAGAGGCGGTCTTGCTGCGGTTTCCGCTGCGGCAATAGACCAGCACCGTGGAATCTTTCTCGGGGATCACCTCGGCGGCGGTTGTTTCGTCAATGGTACCCACCGGCAACAGCACTGCGCCAGGGATGTGGCCGCTGTCGTACTCGTCCTGCTCCCGCACATCCAGGATGATGACCTCCTGGGTGTCCATCATCTCTTTCGCCTCTTCCTGGGTGATCTGCTGGTAGGAGCCGTCGGCGGCAGTCCCGCCACATCCGGTCAGCAGGAAAAGGGCGAGCAGGAAAGGAATGATTCGTTTCATTTGAGTTCCTCCAAAAGTCCGGCAGCAAAGGCCTTGTGGCCCTGCTCTGTGAAGTGTACGCCGTCATAGGCCAGGGGGATGTCCCACTTCCCGGCATCGGCAAAGCGGGCACCCAGCCGCTCCGCCAGGGTCTGGCAGAGCTGTGCGAAAGTGCGGGAGTCATCAATGAGCTGTGGCCTGGGGACCCACTCGCCCATAGCCATTGGCGGCGGTGCGACCAGCAGGATCTTGTTTCGGTCCAGGGAAATGCCAGAGAGAAAACGCTCCAGCCGCTCGGCGGCCTGCTCCGGGCTTCGTCCCTGGAGCAGGTCGTTGGTTCCCAGCATGATGATCAGCAGATCGGTGTCAGCTGGAAAGGCGGTCGCGGCGGTCGGAATCTCCCGGCCATTCTGCCCCATGTTGAAGATCGTCCATCCGTTCTCCACGGCCAGAATATCCACCCACCGGCAGTCCGCGTCATAGCGTCCGCCGAAATAGCCCCGGGGGTCATAGCCATAAGTGTTAGAGTCGCCGAAGCATATAACTTCCATCCTATATTTTGCCTTTCTCTGCACATTAAATATCCAATCGTCAACCGCATATGTTCCATGGTGTCTTAATTCATTGTTCCTGTCAGGCATCATGGCATTCCACAGTTGGTTGACATGAAAGTATTCACCTAATTTTATACCAGAAAAAAGTACTCGTCCAGCCTTGCTGGAAGAAAAACAGCAGGAATTCTGGTATGTACAGGAGCAGTGCAGGCCCACTTGAAAAAAGCAAACAACATTTTATTCGATAAATTGATTTTGTTCGTGGTTAGGCATATAATGTATTTTGTATGGTTCTGTCGAAGTTACGCTTATGCAGTATTTTAGATCATATACAGGAGGCCTTATGATGGAGTATCGTTCAATCCGACAGATTTCTGAGAAATGGGGAATTTCTGTTCGCCGGATACAGGTGCTTTGTGTTGAACATCGTATTCCGGGTGCTGTTAAAATAGGATACTCATGGGCAATTCCTGCGGATGCTGAAAAACCCAAAGATGCCAGGGTTAAATCTGGAAAGTATATAAAAGGCGTTACATGGACCAATTGACAGAGGAGGTGCAGTATGGCAGAGAGAATTCAATCCATTCCAGAAGCAAGATTGTTGCTGGCCTCCCTGCGTTCCGTAGGGTATAACGAAGAAACTGCGATTGCAGATATTATAGATAACTGCATTTCAGCTCAGGCCCATGAAATCAAAATCTATTTTGACTGGGAAAAGAAACGAATTGTGATTTCTGATGATGGCTTCGGCATGAGTGAGAAAGATCTGATTGAAAATATGCGTATTGGATCTTCTGATCCCAGCAAAATCCGAGCCGAAGATGATTTGGGGCGGTTTGGTATGGGCATGAAGACGGCAGCATTCTCTTTGGGAAAAAAGCTAACAGTTATAACAAAATCCGGTTCTGCCGTAAGTAATGCCTCTTGGGATTTGGACCAGATTCCGGAAATTGGGTGGAACTTGATTATTCGGGACGAAAGTGAGATCTCTGAGTTTTTATCCTATATAGGCGAGCAGGGTACCATTGTTATTATTGAAAACTTGGACCGAGTAATCGACATCGATGACGATAAAAAAGCCCAGAATAAATTTTATAGGATTGCGAGTAAAACAGAAAAACATTTGTCACTTACATTCCATCGATTTATTGAAGAAGACAATCTCATTCTGGAACTAAATGGTGTTCCGATTAAGGCATGGAATCCATTTGTTTTGGAAAATAGCGCAACCCAGGAACTGCCGGAAGAATCAATTTTCTCAAATGATGGTTATGCAGAGGTAGTCATTCAACCTTATGTTCTGCCGCATAAAACGAAATTTGCAACTGATGATGAATACCAGGCAGCAGGCGGCCCCAAAGGATGGAACTATCATCAGGGTATCTATGTTTATAGAAACAGGCGCTTGATTATCTGTGGAACATGGTTTGACTACATAAAGAAAGAACCTGCATACAATCTGGCCCGCATTAAGATTGATATTACATCGGCCAGCGATGAGGACTGGAAAATCGATATTAAAAAGTCAACGGCCTCTCTGCCCAGTTATGTTAGGGAATCAGTTGAAAGAGAGATTGATCTTTGCACTGAAACTTCAGCTCGTGTATATAATTCCCGTGGAAGTTATACGAAGTCCAATGTCAGTGCGCCTAATCTGGATTATGTGTGGGAGCAACGAAAAAAGAATGGGCGATATTCGTTCCATATCAACAGAAAGCATTCTCTGCTGAATAATATCAAGAAGCAGTTGGACGACCAGGGAAAATCAACTTTATCAGCATATCTCGCTCTGGTTGAGAATTTCGCACCGTTTATGCAGTCCGGAGTGGCAGATTCTTTGCAAAGAGGAAAAGTTGGTGCAGAGCCGGATAAATCCTCTTTGGAATATCAAGTACAAATCAAAGAATTAAAAGATATGATTATAATCTTCTTGTCGCAGGGATTTACCAAAGAAGAAACGCAGTCTACGCTGTTGGACATGGCTAACTATAGACATCTCCGAGAGGATATTATCAGACTGGTGGAGGAAGCACAATGATTAATACACCGAAAGCCTTGAGTGATATTGAAGTCGGTTTATATAAGAGCGGATATGGGTTTTGTGAGAAGCTTGTAAAAGAAGAACATATAACTATAGCGGCAGCAGTCGAAAAAACAGCAGAAAAATTCGGTGGTCTGAATATGATTTCTGATATGGAATGTTTCAAAAAGTTTCTGTTCAGTGAAGTGACCGCCTACACAGAACCTTCTATTGGCGTGTGTGACCCAAATCTGGAAGATAAGACTTGGTGGGATGAGCTTAAACAAGATATGAAATTCAAACCAGAATATTGGAGCCGCTACTATGATTATCTTCTGAGGAAGCCCTCTTGGAGCATTGCAGCAGTTGAAGATATTAATTCATCTACAGATGAGATTATGAATGCTTTGACCAATCCTCGTAAGGGTGTAGCTGGTGAACGAATGGGTATGGTGTTCGGCTATGTTCAATCTGGTAAAACGGCACATTATATCGGGATGATCAATAAGGCCTACGATGCAGGATATCGTATTGTGATCGTGCTGTCCGGCATCCATAACAGCCTTCGTAGCCAGACTCAGTCCCGTATCGATGAAGAAGTTCTGGGATACGAAACAAGTCTGGAAAGTATCGGAGATATGACCCGAGAGCGCAATGTGATTGGTGTTGGAGTAGGTTCTCATAATCAGGTCGAAACCGTTGTCCAGTCGATTACGACACGAGACGAAAAAGGTGATGTCAATAAAAAGACGGAAGGCGTATCTATGATGCCTCCGTTCATGATTGTCACAAAAAAGAACGCCTCAGTTCTGCGCAAAATTCTGCGGTTCTTCCGTAAAAATCATTGTGCAGAGATTATAGGCGGAAAGAAGAAAATCCCAGCAAAATATCCCGCACTCATCATTGATGATGAGGCAGATCAGGCTTCTATCAACACAAAAGAAAGCTATGACGATCAAGGAAATGTTTTGGATGATTATAATCCTACAACTATCAATGGATTGATTCGAGAGCTACTTGGTGTATTTGAGTGCCGCTCCTATATTGGCTATACGGCTACACCTTTTGCGAACATTTTTATTCCTCCCCACATTGACGATGAAAAATATGGAACAGATCTTTTTCCCAGAGATTTTATATACAGAGCTCCAAGAGCGGATCAGTATATTGGCGCAAGGGAATTCTTTGGATTAGGCAGTAATGAGGACATTCCTGCGATGCCGCTTTACCGGAAAATTGTGGACGGAGCAACGTACCTTGGCAGGGGCACCAAGTCTACCGATCCAGTCGGGGAGCTTCCCAAGGAGCTTAAATTAGCTGTGAAATACTTCCTTTTGTCTACCGCACTTAGGAACTGCAGAGGACAAAGGGGCAAACCCAATACGATGCTAATTCACATTGTGCGCTTTGTTGGTCAGCAAAACAAGGTCAAACAAAAGGTTCTGAAATATTTTAAAGAAGAGGTTGAGAACCATATTCGCTATGGTGATCCTATCATTGAAAGTGAACTTAAGTCGATTTGGGAAGAAGACTATGTTCCTACGACCAGCAAAATGAGGGTGCAGTTCAGCAAATATATGTCTGGATGCAATGATGTTAGCTGGGACTGCATCTGGTCTGAAGCTAAACGCCTGATCGCTGATAAGGAAATCAGTGTATATAGCGTCAATGGTAAGAGCGACGATGTTCTTCTCTACAAAAACCATGAGGGGAAACCATTCAATGTCATTGTCATTGGCGGCGACAAGCTCTCCAGAGGATTGACACTGGAAGGACTGACAGTAAGCTATTTCACCCGTAGCTCTAATACGTACGATACGCTGATGCAGATGGGCCGATGGTTCGGTTTCCGTCCGGGATACTTGGATGCCTGCAGGTTGTTTACTACTCCCACTCTTCATGCAAGCTTTTCCCACATTTCTATGGCTACTGAAGATCTTGCAGCACAATTTGATTTTATGAATAGCGTAGTTCAGACTCCAAAGGACTTTGGCCTGCGGGTGGCATCTCATCCGACGTTGGAAATTACCAGTCGGAATAAGATGAGAACAGGTCAGGAGTTTAAGCGGGATTTTAGCTGCAAGCTGAGTCAGACTCGTGTTTTTGATATTGATGGTGAGCAGTACGACAGAAACTTTGAAACCGTCGAAGACCTTCTCTATGCGATTAAAGGCTGCCGCATAACAGCGGAACAATATCAGCAGATATTTGGAAGGAAAGCTCCTGGTGAACATTTTTTCTATCAAAATGTATCTGCCCATGATATTGCCAACTTTTTTGAAAGTTATGAAACATCCAAAACTGCGACCAGAGCAAACAGCAAATATATGGCAGATTATATCCGCACCATGAATGCGGATGGAATTGGCGGCGTTAAATCATGGACGGTCTGCTTGATCAATGTCAGCGGTCATGGTAAGGTGTTTGATATTGCAGATCTCAAAAATGTGGGCGGAGGTATTTACAGAAAAGAAGGTTCCGGTGTAGATTCCTACGAATCTACCTGTTCCATCCACACGATGACATCTGCTGACCATGAGTATTTGGATTATGACAAGAATACATATGACAAAGCTCAGGAGCTGAAGGAAAAGTATAAAAACGATCCTTCAAAAACCAAAATCAATGAAATTATTCGAAGAGAAACAAGACCATTTTCAAATGGCCTGTTAATCCTGTACCCAATTGGAGATGCTGGAGACCTAACCGCTAAGCAGGGAGATCATAAGCCTCCCTTTGGATTTGCTGCGGTATTCCCTGATCGCAAGGGAAAGGGTGACCTCAAATCCTATCGGATGAATGATATTGCATTGGAGAAAGACAGCAATGAGTTTTACGGCTAATATTTACAACGAAATATTGTCCGACATATCTTCAGGGACAGGTCAGACTTTCCCCTTTGCGATGCGTCTGGTGAAGTTTGACAATGGCATTATGATTGCGTTTGCAGTCAATATTGCCACAAGAATGCGCTCAGCGTTTTTATCTGTGACTTCAGAAGCTCCTAAGAGTAGATTTCCGCACTGGAAAGGCGTTGAAATAGAAATAGCTACACTTCCAGCGTATGGAGTTGATACGCCTTTTGTTGGCCTCTCTCAACTGCCGAATAGCGCCAGTGACATTTTTGAAATCGTTGTTGAAGACCTGAGAAGCCAGTTAGAGGTAACCGAAAACACCGAGGAGTCCTTATCTGTCATCATTACAGTTCTAACAAAGTGGAAGGAATTTTTTGCTGCTGATAAAGAGTTACTAATGTCTGAAGAGCGTCAGCAGGGACTTTATGGCGAGTTGCTGTTTTTGAGTGAGTGCTTGGATTCACAAGGAGTGGGAGCGGTTTCACATTGGGCTGGCAGCGAGGATGAAACCCATGATTTCTATTTTGGCCCTCATGCAGTTGAGGTGAAGACCACCTCTGCGCAGGCTCCCTATTTTGCCAGTATCAGCAGCGAATACCAGCTCGATAAGAGTGATATTCCTGGAAAGTTATTCCTGCGTTTCTATGCACTTCGCAGGAGTCACAGCAGTGGCGAAAAACTGCCGGAACGAATTAATGCCATTCGCAGCAGGTTGTGTGAAGATGTATCTATCCTGCACAAGTTTGATGAAAAGCTAAAGAAGTATGGCTATTTTGATGAAGCTGCAGATAGTTATACCATTGGCTACTATCAGCGAGATCTTTATTGCTTTGCGGTAGATGACGATTTTCCGAAAATCACGAAAGAAGCAGTACCGCTGGGTGTTTCGGATCTTACATACCGAGTTAGCATCATGCTTTCTATGCCGTATGCCCAAGATATAAAATCCGTATTTGATGTTTTGAAAGGAGGGTCCTAATTGTGGTAAACGAGAAAATTCTCGAATTCTACGAAGAATTTCGAGATGAAGTTCTTGGATATGTGAAAGAGAACGGCCCTATTTCTACAAATACGGCTTTCAAAGACTTGTTTTTGTCCTACCTAACGGAAGCGGGAGAAACTCTTGTTTCGGACTGTACGTTGGTAGATTTCAAAAAGGATGGAGAGAATATGAAACTGGACGGCTATGCGTTCAGTGAGTATTTCCATTCGCTTACCCTGCTTGTGAGTAAGTATCAGGCTAAGCCGCAGCCGGAAAAGGTAAAGAAAACTGAAATCGACAGGCTTTTGAAAAAAGCTCTGAAATTCTATAAAACTTGCGGCACTGACTCGTTTGAGGCCTTAGAGGAATCCAGTGATGGTTATCAAGCGTATGAGTTTATCAAAGGTCATAAAGAGGATATTGAAACAGTTAATATCATTTTACTGACCAATGATGAAACAATCCAATATATTCCGGAAGACACTCGTCATGGAAAGGTAGCTATTCGCTTTGATGTTTGGGATATTGAACGACTGTATCAGAGCGTCCTTGGTGGTGCTGCTGTGGAGCGCCAGCTCGTTGTAAAACTGAAGAAAAAGTATGGTACATCTTTGCCTCTAATTAAAGTCAGAGGTGATAATGAAATCTATGACTGCTATATTGGCGTCATTTCCGGTGAGCTGTTGGCACGGATTTACGAAACCGAGGGTCAAGATCTAATTCAAAAGAATGTCCGTTCTTTTTTACAGGCAACGGGTAAGGTCAACAAAGGAATTAAGGCATCATTAGCCAGCGAACCTCAAATGTTTATGGCCTACAACAACGGTATTTCAACTGTTGCGGATAGTATTGACATTGATGAAAGTCAGAGCAGCGGCGATGTTGTAACCATTACAGAAATCGCCGGCTGGCAGATTGTTAATGGTGGTCAAACTACAGCATCGATTTACAATGCCTATAAATCAAAACTGCCTCTGGATCAGGTAAATGTACAGATTAAGCTGTCTGTTATTAAGAAAAAAGGCCAAGCCGAAGGTATTATTCATAACATTTCCAAGTACGCAAATAGTCAAAATAAAATCAATATGTCTGACTTCAATGCTAATGATGCATACCATGTAAAGATGGAACGTCTATCCAGGGCAACACCAATCCCTGTTGCAAGGGGAAAGTCGACAGACTATTGGTTCTATGAGAGAGCCAGAGGACAGTATTTAGTTGAATTGAGTCGGCAGCCAACCGCGGCGGCCAAAAAGGAATTCAAGAGCCGTTGTCCGAAGAATCGCTGCATTTCTAAAACTGTAGCGGCCAAATGTGTGATGGCTTTTCAGGGTTATCCGTATATTGTTAGCAAAGGTCTGGAAACCAGCTTTATCTATTTCTCGGATATGGTCTCCAAGGGTGACTTCCCAGAGCCATCTGAACAGAGCTACATTGACATGATTTCTAAGGTTATATTATTCAATAGCTGTGATGAAATTATCAAGAATTTGAAATTTGGCGGTTTTAAAGCTCAGCAGGACTATTATACCGTGGCACTGATTGGAAAATATTATTCAGGTTTAATCAACCCGCAGGAAATCTGGAATAACCAGACAATCAATGCGGAAACGGCAAGTGTCATAGAAGAATTGGCCTACTTTGTATGGGAACATTTTCAGAATCCTACAGTTTCTGGCGTAAATATTGGACAGTGGTGCAAAAAGGAAGATTGCTGGGAACTGCTTCAGAGCCGTTATGAAGCAAAAATGGAAAAGCGGGAGAATTGAGAAAAATGCCATATTCAGTAGTGGATTTGTTTGCAGGGGCCGGTGGATTGAGCTTAGGTTTCGTGCAGACAGGAAAATATGAGGTAAAGGTTGCTTTTGAGCGAGAACCGCATATGCAGGCAACTTATCATCGCAACCATCCGGATGTTGAGTTACATGGAGATGTATGCGATGCAGATTATGCGGATATACAGAGAAGATATGGAGACATTGACATAGTTATTGGAGGCCCTCCCTGTCAAGGGTTTTCAAATGCAAATCGGCAGAAAAACCATGCAATAAGTCAGAATAATATGCTGGTAAAGCAGTACATTCGAGCAATTAGAGAGCTGCGACCCAAGGCATTTGTTATGGAAAATGTTAGCATGCTCCGATCTGACGTTCATCGGTTTTATATGGAGGAAACAGATCTGGATATTGTGGAAGAGTATCAGATTCCAAATAAAAACACGCCGTTGCATTTGCTGAACTCAGAATTTGTATTTGATGGCGCATTGGAGATAGTTCAAAACCTGGAATTGCTCCAGCAGAGACTTTGGCCTGAAAATCATTATCGGGAACTGAATATCATCTACAAAGGTGAAAAAAATGCTGATAAGATGAAAAAATCTTTGAAAAAACACCAGCGCAAGCTTACTGAAATTGCTCAAACCTATATTGAAAACGATGCAGGTAACTACATTGCGCAGAGATCCAGGGAAGCATTTCAGGCGGTGATGGATTATTTTGATGGCATTCTTGAAGCGGATAGAATTCACACCTTAATTGAGCCTGCGATTATGATTCAGCGCATGCTAAGTAAAGCAAAGGAAATCTTTGATAACCATATCCACGTGGATTCATATGAATGCACAGAAAAAGATGGTATCCTGGCAAACATTCGATCATTTGCTGTGTTTGATTATCTAAAAAGTATTCTTACATCTGGAGAAGATGGATATGCCATTAATAGCGGTGTTTTGTGTGCAGCAGATTTTGGTGCGCCCCAGAAAAGAAATCGTTTTGTTATAATGGGAATCAAGAAGAGCATTTCTGAGGTGGTGTTTCTGCCTTCCAAAAAGGTTAAGGATGGACGCTATAGAACTGTTCGCGATGCAATTTGTGATTTGGAGTATGTCCCTCCGGTATATGATTTGGCAGACGATGAGGAAGGTATTCCGCTGAAAGCTAAGGAGCAGTTGAGTCCATTGGCAAAGCAGCTAAGAGATTCGGATATTTTGAAAAACCACATCATCACTAAGACGACCGATGTCGCAATGGCAAGGTTTAAAGCTCTTAATCAAGGGCAAAATTTCCATAGCTTAAATGATTCTCTTAAAACGAATACCTATACGGATGTAAAGCGGACGCAGAACACAATTTATTTGCGGCTGAACTACGAGGAACCAAGCGGAACAGTAATTAATGTCCGTAAGTCTATGTGGATTCATCCTACCCTGGATCGTGCAATTAGTATCCGAGAAGCAGCAAGACTTCAGACATTCCCTGACAGTTTTGTATTTTGTGGTTCCAAGGATAAACAATACCAGCAGGTTGGAAATGCCGTGCCCCCTATCATGGCGAAGGCAATTGCAAAGCAGCTGGCAACTACTTTAGGTAAAAAGTTGCGCGAGGCAGAGCAAGAAAATGGCTGATAATCATTCAAAAGAAGTTCGCAGCAAAAACATGTCACATATTCGGAGCACGAATTCAAAGCCAGAAGAGATTGTCAGGAAGTATCTATTTTCTAAAGGCTTTCGATATAGAAAAAATGTTCGAACCTTGCCTGGATGCCCTGATATCGTTTTGCCCAAATATCACACCGCAATTTTTGTAAATGGCTGTTTTTGGCACAAACATGACTGTGGTCGATTTGTATGGCCATCTTCTAACATTGAATATTGGATACCCAAAATAAATCGAAATGTGAAACGGGATGAACAGAACCACAAGAAGCTTATAGATATGGGCTGGAACGTACTGATTATTTGGGAATGCGAACTAAAAAAGAATGTGCGTGAAGACCGACTGGAGCGACTAATTAAAGAAATCAAGCTTACAACTATTTAAAGAAGATTGGAATTATTGAAATTTGATACGATAAGAGCTGGAAAACAACAGGGGGTTACCGTAAGACAGGGTAGCCCTCTGTTGTCTGTAGAAACTTGATATTTATTATTTGCGAACGCTCTGCAGAAATTACCCTTGACGAATCCCTTCTTCGTAACCGTCAAATCTCCCTGCGCATAAAAAGGCCGCCATCTCAGTGCCTGTGCATTGAGATGGCGGCCTGCAGTTCTATTATGATTTAGGACTTCTGCATTCCTGGGGCGCGTTCACCGGGAGGAAAGATTCGGCCCAGGCTTCATCCGTTCGGCTCATGTCAGGCGCGTTGTGCAGGAGCCAAACCAGATAGCGGTAGGGATCCAAGTCATTCTCCTTTGCGGTCTCAATCAGGCTGTAGATCACAGCGCTGGACTGAGCGCCGGCCGGGGTGTTGGAAAAGAGCCAGTTCTTCCGGCCTATGACAAAGGGCTTTATGCTGCGCTCGGCACGGTTGTTGGAGAGCTCCAGCCTGCCGTCCTCCAGATAGCGCACCAGGTAGGGCCACTGCTCCCGCAGATAGTGCAGTGCCTTGCCCAAGGCGGACTTGGGCGCCGTCTTGGCGCTGGTCTCATTTGCCCATGCCAACAGAGCGTCCAGAACCGGTTTCTCCAGTTCCAGCCGCTTGGTATAGCGCTCTTCCGGCGTCAGTTCCACGAGAGCCTGCTCCAACTGAAACAGCCTGGTGCAGTAACACTCGCCGGTGGCCGCCAGAGATTCCTGCCGTTTCTCTTTGGGCAGCGTTTGCAGCGCCTCGTCAAATTTTCGCCTGGCATGAGCCCAGCAGCCCACCACCCGGATGTTCTCCGGCAGCTTGTGGTAGCCCTGGTAGCCGTCCGCGTGCAGCCAGCCGGAAAAGTCCTTGAGGAAGGCCGCCGCGTGCTCCGCCTTCCGGCTGGGCTGGTACTCATACAGGACAATGGGATACTCGGCGCAGCCGCTGGTCCGGTAGACCCACATATAGGACTTGCTCGTAGAGGTCCTGCCCGGCTCCTTCAGCACCTGCAGCGTGGTCTCGTCTCCATGCAGCACGGTTTCCTTGCACAGCTGCCGGTGCAGCACGTCATACACCGGCCGCAGCCAGGTGTCCGAGGCCTGCAGGATCCAGTTGGCCATCGTCTGCCGGGACAGCTTCAGCCCCTGCCGCTGAAACTCCTGCTCCAGGCGGTACAGCGGTGAGTACATGACAAACTTCTGCGTCATGATATGGGCTACCGCCTCTGGTGAGGCGAAGCTGCCTGGGCAGAGCGTCGGCTGTTTGGGTGTTTTCCGGAGATTGCCTTCGCCTGTTTCCGCCTCGCACTGCTTGCAGGCGTAGGTGTAGTACACATCCTCCCGGATCCAGAACCGGGCCGGCTCCATCTTCAGGCTCCGGCGCACCTCTTTCCCAATCTCCTCCATCACGGCACCGCAGGTATCACAGGTGCGCTCTTCTTCGCAAAGGCGGTGCTCCACCACTTCCGTGGGGGTTCCCTCCGGCACGATATCCAGTACATTGCCGCTGTGCCGCTTGCGGGCATGGGCCTTCACCGCCACCTGTTCCGCTGTGGCATTTTTCGTCCCATAGGCATAGGCCTCCGCCTCGTTTGCCATGAGGGACAGCTGGTCCATCAGGCCCTCCTGGAGCCGCTCTGAGGATGCGCCAAACTGCCGCTTCCTGGCAAGACCAAGCTGCTCCAGAAGCCATTGGTTCTGGAGCTTCAATTCTTCATATTCCGCCCGTGAGATGGTCACCATTTCCGGGGTGCTTGCGGCAGTGTTCTTCTTGTTTTCCATGAGAAAATGATACCATAAAACAGGTTAAAAAGCCAGCATTTTCAATGCTTTCCGGTATCAGATCACGCTCAGGCCGCTCACTGCTTTGTTTGCCTTGGGCTGCTCTGTCTTCAGTCCCTCCATCAGCCAGCGGTACTGTTGAGGCGTCAGGGCCTGCACTTCCTTCGTACTCCGGGGCCATTGGAAACTGCCGCTCTCCAGACGCTTATACAGCAGCAGAAAGCCGTCTCCTTCCCAGTAAAGCGCCTTGAGCCGGTCCCGCCGCCGCCCGCAGAAGAGAAACAGCGCCCGCTGAAACGGGTCCATCTGGAACTGGCTCTTTACCAGGTTTGCCAGCCCGTCAATGCCGCGTCGCAGATCTGTGTATCCGCAGGCGATGTACACCGGACAGCTGCAACTAAAATCGTTCAGCATGACTTTGCTGCCCGGAGGATCGCCAGCAGTGTGGCCTCATCCGCTCCCCCATAGACCTGGATCCGCACACCGCTTACCTCCATAGCGGCTACGATATGCCCGGAGAGCTGGGAACGCTCCATGATTGGCGCCTCTGCAAAGGTTACCTCCCGGACTTCTTTCAGGGCCTGGAACACCTTCCTCTGCCAGGAGAAATAGGTGGATACCGCGATTCCATTCTCCTGGCACCATTGGCCTACCGACAGCCCACTGCTCCGGCAGGCCTCCACACGCCGGCTCCATTCCACCAACCGCTGTTGTTGATTGGCTCTCTGTAAACTTGCTGCCTTCTCCATGTCTGCACCTCACTATCTTGGAGTCTGGGACACTCTCTGGTACTACTTGGTACTACCATGCACTTCCTCAGACTCTTATAGTTTGGCAGAGGCATTTTACCCTGACAAGCCGCCGACTGTTTTTACGCTTACGAAATATTTATATATTGAGCATTTCATAGTCCTGCAAAATATTAGTTATGATTTCGTGAAGGAAATATGAAACTTGAATGTAGTCCTCAATAGTCCGTTTTAATGTATACGCCACAGGCATCCGTAGTTCAAATGAAAAGTTTGAGATAGACGACAAGGTAGGTGTACTTCGATGTATCATCTTATCTCGAAATTCTCTTACATAGCCATGATTACCTTCCCAAGGTTCGGTCTCCGAACTGTCCTCTTGGGTCATATATGCATATACTTCCTTTGCAAACGGATTCGGTCGTTTTCCTTGTTGCGCGTCATGAAATATTTGCGCCGAATATACTTTATCAAACGGTTTATCTATTTTCTCTTTTAAATTGAAAAATTGTGCGAGTAAATCCCACAATACCATAGTACGGAAAATAGCATTTTCTAAATAGTAAATTGCTGTTGATTCTCTCTCAGATGGCGGTGAAATGGGATTCCAATGGTCAAAATCCGCGTCCTCAGCAAACTCAATCGCCATCTGAAAAGAAGTTTTAATTTTCCTATCGAGATCAAGAAGTGTATGGTAAATTGTTGCATAGTCAAAAAAACGTTGAATCTCCGGCTGATCGTGTATAAAGGCACCCACTAAAATTTTCTCGTTCCCATACCAAACAGTAAATGCATTTTCATCATACTGAACAGATTTGACGAGATTCTGAAAAATTTCTGCAGTCTCACTTCGCAAACTAAATCACTCTTTCTCTTCATCCGGGGATTCTATACCAATAGTTTGCTCATCCGATTTTTCTTTCGAATTACTATAATCCCTGAAAATTTGCCACAAAATTTTATTTGTTTCTTTTTGTTGGGTATTTTGAATATCTAATCTTTTTATCAGATCATCCTCTTTACCTGTCACAGAAAAAATCGTCATGTAGTTTTTGATGTCTATTTGGAACTTATCTTCATAGTTTTCTCCACCTGGCCCACAATATAATATTGTTCCCGATGCGGATTGCAGTGTGGAGTAATTCCGCATTTTATTTGTTCCAACAAATATTGTATAATTCTGATTTATTCCAATGATACATTCTCTCCCTTCCTGTTCAAGGAGAAGTGTTTGATATACTTTCTCCGGGAGGCTATCAATAAAACTCCGGTCAAATTGAATTTTAACATGATAAGCGGGCTGTTTTCCGTGATTGATAAACTTAATTCCATAAAAAGTGCGCCTGACATAGGTAAGTTCCGTCCCAATAAATGGCCGGTTTTCTTCTTTATATTGTCGGCGCATCTCTTCAACTTGGGCTCGTGTAGCTTTTGCTGAGATAAAGCTACACCAACAGGTTATAAATGTTGCTATGGCTGTTAATAGTGTTAAAATACCACTATTTGTATTTAACCAACAAAAAAAGTCATCAACTGCCATTCTTCCAGTCTCCCTTCAAAGACCTGTTTAAAATGTTCCGTAATAAGGTTTCTGCTCGATGTTGTCACGGACAAGCAAGATTTAATCTTTTATTTCCACTAAACTGAAACTCTTTATTCGCCTCTAGATTGCTGTAAAATATGATCTTCTAATATATTGCATCAAGTGTAATTTAGCCAAATCATTATACCATATCTTTTAAGGGCAGACTACTGAATTTTAGCTGATGCGTTTTCGCTTTCTAAATGCTATGTATCATGTATAATACCTCTCCCAGAATACAAGTTCCAACCAAAACTTGTATAGACACCTCGTAATAAATCGCCCATTTGGAAATAAAAAGTCTCCAGAGCAAATCCCAAAGACTCTTTGTTTTGTTTACTTTGGCACAATTCCCTAACTTACCTCAGTCCATCTCCCTCCGAATTTCCTCATAATACCGGTTGACCGTGTTTTTATCTACCTGCACCGCCTTAGCGATGGCGCTCTTGCTGGTGACCTCCGGATACTTCCGCATATAGGCGGCGATGGCTTTCTTCTTCTCGCTGATCCCGTCCGGGATAGCATCCAGGTTTCCGCTCTCCTTGATGGCCCTGATCTCCGCTTTCATCTGCTGGATCAGCCCAGGCAGGAGGGTCTCACACTCCTCCCGCGTCTTGGCGTACACATTCCGGGAGTGCTTTTTGCCATCCGGCCATACCGGGGAGTACCGGCCCTCCCAGCAGTAGTCAAAATCGGCATTCCCGGCCTCGATCTCGCCGGCGTTGATGTAATTGCAGAGGTTTTCCGAGATGTAGCGATAGAACATGGTGCCCAGCACGTAGTTCTTGAAATCCCAGCCGTCCACCGCGCCCCGCAGCTCATCCGCGATGGCCCAGATCGCCCGGTGCAGCTCGTCCCGCTCCTGCTCTTTCCTGATATCAGCCACAGTGGTGTCCTCCCAAATTTATTTTGATGTGCATCGGATCAGCGACTTCCTTTTTCCCCTTTCGGGAGCCGCGGATCAGGGGGCTTTTTCGCATCCGGTGGCAATAGCCAGGTCTTTCCTGCCTTGACCGTCCCCGGGATTCGCCCCTGAGCGCAGAGCAAGGCCACCCGACGAGGTGAAATCCCCCACAGTTCCGCCGCCTGCTTTGTCGTTAAAAATTCCATAGAGCATCCCTCTATACGCAAATTTCTACCAGATATTATATTCTGTTATCTGAATATAGACAAGATACTTTTTCGTATAAGAGTATAGAAATCTTGTTGTCCCATAAACGGGCGTATTCTTTGTTTATGCGGTGCATTTTTTGCGGGTAGCACTGTAGTTTAGAGCGCCACAGCGGCCCACAGGGCAAAACTGGTGGTAATCGTTGCGGCTGTGCCAATTCGTTTTTCATTCCGGTTCCTCAGATACGAAACGAGCGCCCGCTCTCCTGTTCGGAAAGCTCCGGCGGGGTATAGAAGCAGTCATACAGCCTCTTGAGCAGTTCGTTTTCCATTGTCATCATCTCCTTGCGACACAAACCTATACCACACCTTCCACAGAATATCCATCAGAAATTCAGGAGGTTATTCAGAATGTCTGCCGCCTGCCGCAGTTCCTCCTGAGACGCTTCGGCGGATGTGTTCTCGTCCTTGGTAGCTGGGCTGGCCAGGTAGGGGGCATAGTTTTGTCGTGTCATTGCGGTCCTGAAGTGGCCCAGCATCTGAGAAACCTCCTTCGTGTCCATTCCGTTTTTCAGCGACAGGACGGCGCAGGTGTGCCGGAGGTCTGCGAACCGGATGTGATCCAGCCCGGCCTCTTGGATGATCTCATTGTGCAGCCGGCGCACCATCTGGGGCGAGTAGGGCCTCTGGGTGGCCGGGTGCATGAACATGAGCGGACTTCTTGGGTGTTTGGCGTGTTCCAGGCGCAGGAGTTCAACCGCTTCCGGGGTCAGACTGACGATCCTGGTGCCGCCCTCGTACTCCACCAGCTCCCGCCGCTCCACGGAGCGTTTCTCGGTGATGGTCAGCGTCCGCTCTTTTACATCCAGGTCGCTCCATTTCAGAGCAATCAGTTCGCATTGCCGAAGTCCCGCCGTCAGCGCCAGCAGGAACATGGGAAGATGGCCCAACCGCTCCGCCGCGTCCAGATAGTCCTCCACTTCTGCTGGCGTCAGCACATTGGCGCTGACTTTCTTGGGCTTTGGATAGTAAAACGCACGGGCGGGGTTGTCCGCTATCAGCCCATCCCGGATCGCCTGATCCAGACATTGCTGGAGCAGCCGGTGGATGTGCCGCATGGTATGCTCGCCCAGTCCTGGGTATTCGGGGCTTTCCGGGCGATGACCGCCAAAGCGCCTTCGCTCCTCCAGAAAATCTCCCACCTGCTCCACGGTCAATTCAGAGATCGGGATTTCTCCCAGTCCGGGGAGGATATGGTTCTTGAAGAGGTAGCCGTGAGCTGCATATGTGGTCGGACGGCTCTGGGGCTTGTCATAGGCCTCCTGCCAGCGGAGAATATAGTCTTTCAGCGTCATATCTCCACCTCCATGCACTGGCGCTGCAGGTTGCGGAAGGCCACCCACGGCAAGCCCGCCTGTTTCAGAATCCGCTTGTGCAGGTAGTAGAACTCGTGGAGCCGATACGGCGCTCCGGTCTTGGGGTTGAGGAACACATAGCAGCTGGTTCCCGGTATCTGCTCCAGGAGATGCTCCGCGCTGCTGTTGAGGGTCAGAAGGCGCTGCCCCTTGAGAATGTACCGGCAGCGGATATGAAAATCGGCCCACGACAAGGTGATGAGTTCACATTGCCGCAGGCCGCTGGAGAGTCCTGTGTAGATGAGAGGGAGTACGCCCAGCTGTTCCGCCGCGTCCAGGTACCGCTGGAGCTGCCCCAGGCGCAAGGGAGTTGTTCGATATGCTTCTGCTTGTGGCTCCTGACAGAGCCGTACCGGGTTGTAGGGGATGCGCTGGTCACGGGCTGCCTCGTCCATGCAGCGCCGCAGGAGCAGGTGGACGCACCAGACACTTCTGGCGCTGAGGCCCTGGCTCCGCAGACTGTCATAGAAACTGGTAACGGTGTCTTCGGTCAGTTCCACCAGCAGGATGCCCCCGATTTCGGGGAGGATGTGGCGGTAGATCAGGTTGCGGTATCCGCCCACGGTGCTGCTGCTCCATCTGCCCTGGTTCTCGCAGAACCAGCGGTCACACCACTGGCCCACCGTGAGGTTAGGTTCTTTCCGCATATTGTCGCCTCCCTTCGGCAACCGAACAATACCACAGAAAGAGGAAAATAGCCACTGGAAAGAATGGAATATTTGCAGAAGAATGACTGCTCCGGACAATGCCGCTTGTTGACCTTCTTGTCATATACTCATCACATGACAAGCATCCGATTCGGAATCAGATATCGGCTCCAGCCAAATAGCGTTTCAGCAGGAAGGCGCAGAAATAGGGGAAGGTATAGATATCATCACTATATCCGATGTTTCCGCCGGTGAACTTAATGCCGCAGTGAATATCCGCATACTTCTCACTGCTGATCAGGGTCCTCATGGACTTGGCAGTCCCGTTTTTGGCCTTCACCTCAATAGGAATCAGGGCGCTTGCCGTTCGGACGAAGAAATCCTGTTCCAGAGTAGAATCGTCCCGTTTATAGTAATAGAGTTTGTATCCCGCCTTGACCAGTGCTTCGCCAACCACATTTTCGTAAAGCGCGCCCTTATAGACGCCGAGGTTTTTGTTGGTCCGCAGATCCTCCTGTGCTTCCTCGTCCAGCATGGCTACAAGCAGGCCGCTGTCGGCAAAGTAGATTTTATACTTGGTATCGTCATAGTTGCCCTGAAGCGGCAGTTCCGGGAAATTCAGGCAGTAGCAGATATTTACCATTCCCGCATCGTCCAGCCATTCCACACAGCCTCTATAGTCACGGAAACGAGCGCCAGAGGCAACTTTGGAGATTTGAAACTTCTTGTTGTCCTTGGCAAGCTGCACGGGAATGTGGTTGAATACATTCAAGATCCTGGTCTGGTCGATGCCCTCGGCATATTTGCGAATGTCCTCCTTGTAGTCTGCGATCAGCTGTCTCTGTATCTCAAGCGACCCCTCAAAGGTACCTTTTACAATGAACTCACGAACAACAGCGGGCATTCCGCCCAGGATGCAGTAGTCAAGGAAGAGTGAGCTGCACACCGACATCTGTACCTCGTTGAAGGGCGTGAGATTTCGCATATGCTCCAGCATATCTTCGATGAAGGCATCATCATAGCCTTTGGCCCACAGGAATTCCTCGAAATCCAGCGAGAACATCTCGTAGTCAGACTTGTAGCCCACGCTGTTGCTCTCGATTTTCCGGTAATTGATGCCCAGCATAGAGCCGCTGCAGATCACATCGAATCTGCCGTCGATTTTGAAGAACTTCAGCGCTGTGGCGATATCCGGAAACTCCTGCAGTTCATCAAAGAATATCAGTGTTTCGCCCTCAATAAACCGTTTGGACGGGTCCATTCTGGAGATATTCTTGATGATGTCATCCGCCTTATATCCGTCTGCCGTGATCATTTTATACTTTGGTTCTTCCACGAAGTTGATGGTGATCACACTCTGGTAATTCATATCTCCAAACCGCTTGATCGACTCGGTCTTTCCCACCTGCCGGGGTCCCTTGACGATCAACGGCTTTCTGTCGGGGTTCGCCTTCCATTCGGCCAGGAATGCATCGATCTTTCGTCTCAAGTAGAGCATTTCACTCGCCTCCTTCGCCTCTATTATACCGATACCCGATAGAGAAATCAATCGAAATCACAAAAAATGAGCGAGTTTTACTTCTATCCACACATTTTATGAGCGAGTTGTTGGACCAAATACACATTTTCCAGCTTCCGAGCAAGCCATATCATGCCGGGGCGTATTTCTTTGTTTTATGCGGCGCAATTCCTGCGTCTCGCCGCTGAGGTGATCTGGCCTGCCATTGCCCCCCTCAAATCGGGCGGAACATCTTTTAATACACAGAATCCAATCCCACACAAATCCCAAAAGACGAAAGGGTTTCTTGAAACAAGCAGGGCAAAAGAGTGTTAAAGAGGAACTGCCCAAGCAGAGGAAAGGGCCAAAGAGGGCGGAAAAATGCCGGCTGAAGGTTCCGACACACATTTGGGATGTCGAGGTTGGGTGTTCAAGTCACCTCACTCGGACCAAAATCCCTCTGAAATTATTGATTTCAGAGGGATTTTTCTTATTCTTTGTCTATTGCGGCACAGACGTCGAGCTTGTCATTCTCAACATATCTTTTCGACAGGCGCAGACTTAATATTGTAATTTTTGCTAAATTGCAATATAATTAATAACAAGCCTTTTGTGCCATCAAGGTAGCCGTATAGAGAGTTCCCATACGGCTTGTTATCCTATTCTATCTTGGAAGTGAATCAGTATGATATTTAAAATATTAGCTACCGGACAATCAAGCGCAATGACATCCACTCCTAATACTGGCTATTTGATTGAGGATCAATGGGACGATTGGTTTCAGTATAGCACAATGTATGACTTGTATATTGTCGACTCCTTATCTCACCAATGTTACATGGGAAAAACAAAAATCGGCCAAAAGGGTATGGTTGAAGACCAGCGAAGGCCAGCACTTCCTGAAAGTTTTTCCCGTTTGTCAGAAGATTTCTTTTCTCTTGGTCAAGACAGCTACTATTATGAAAATATCAAAAATCTGGGCGATGTAATGCGAAGCGAGATTCTTGCTGCTTTAAATGATATTGCATACAACACTAAGCTAATACGAACTGCGCAAAAGGAACCTGTGACTAAGAAATCTCTTTTACGAAGCGTCCCGCTAACAACAGTTAAAGAGCAGTTTAATCGAATTGCGTTAGGCGGTGCAAGATTAACGCCGTACAATTTTGAATATAGGTCAGTTCCAATTCGAGAAGGAATTGAGCCTATTACGATTGAATTCAATGTCGATCCTGATTCTTATCCGCCATCGAATATTCATGTCATCATTGGGCGTAACGGCGTCGGAAAAACATATCTAATAAGCAATATGATTCGGTCGATCATACAGCCCCGTAATAATCTTCGAGAAAATGTTGGAGAAACTCGCTTCCTTCATGATAAACAAACAGCCGTAGATCATTTTTCTCGTATAGTCTTTGTTTCATTCAGTGCGTTTGATGAATTGAACTTTAAAACAAAGTCAGAAAAATTTGTCCGAATAGGCCTCCCTGCGCATTCAGGAGAAAACACCCATGAACACCTGAATAAAATATTCGCGGCAAGCTTTTCCGCTTGCCTTCATGGCCCTCAGCGTATGCTGTTAACGAAAGTCCTTCATATGTTAACATCTGATCCAATGTTTAGTGAATCAGAAATAGTTACCTATTGTGAAGAAGATTCCCAATACGATAGTGATACCCTTATTTCTGTATTCTCCAGACTAAGTTCCGGTCACAAAATTATCCTACTTTCAATAACACAGCTTGTGGAAAAAGTAATGGAAAAGACATTAGTTTTTTTGGATGAACCAGAAGGTCATCTACACCCACCGCTTTTGTCTGCGTTTATTCGTGCACTGTCAGAACTGCTTCTCGACAAAAATGGCGTTGCAATTATCGCCACGCATTCGCCAGTAATTCTCCAAGAAGTTCCTCGAAATTGCATATGGAAATTAAGAAGAACTGGCGCATATTGCAAAGCAGAACGTCTAAATATCGAGTCCTTTGGCTCAGACATTACAACACTGACAACAGAGGTCTTTGGGCTTGAAGTAATTAATTCCGGTTTTCATAGTTTACTTCAAAAATTAGTAAACCTTCACGGAGACTATAACGCCGTACTTCAGGCTCTCAATGGACAGTTGGGTGCCGAAGGACGTGCATTGGTAAAAACCATGGTAATGCTAAAAGATGAGAATGAGGGCGAAAACGATGAAGATACCTAAGCCAGATATAAAAGTGACTGAGGTTTTCGACTCGTGCATTAGCAATATGAGGGCTGCAAACCAACAGCTGTTTCGTCCATGCCTGCCTAAGATTGTTACATCGACTGAAGAATATGAGCATTACATGGAAAATGGAGACCTTGAAAAGGTTGCACAGAGTGAAAGTATAAGTGGTGTTCCTAAGCATGAATTAGAAAAGCTCTACACCAATAAGTTGTCAAAAGCCAAACAACCTGCGAGAAAATATTATGATAAAATAATAAGTGCCGCACCTATGGGCCTATGTCCCTATTGTCGCCAGCAAATTGTTTCTACATTAGATCACTATTATCCAAAGGCTCACTATATTTCGTTAGTAATTTCCCCAACAAACCTCATTCCAACATGTGCTAATTGCAACAAAAACAAAGCCGATGTTGTCGTTCACAAAAAGGAAGATGCTATCCTAAATCCATATTATGAAGATTTAGATAGTCTTATCTGGTTGTCTGCGGAAATAGTTAAAGATATTGCATCTAATTTCTTAACAATGACTTTCTCGGTTTTACCTCCGAATGATTGTGATCCTGTCTTATGCGCACGGTTAAAGAATCAGTTTGCTGTTCTCCATTTAAATGATTTGTATAGTAAGCATGCCGCAGAAGAGATGATTGCAGTTTTCAATCGTCATTCGCGCATCTATAAAGTTGCAGGCACAATAGGAGTAAAAGAAAGCATACTGGAATCTCTTGAAGAAAATAAGTATCGCCCAAACTCATGGCAATCCGCCATGTATCGAGCACTAAATGATGAGTGGTATTTAACCAAGTGGTTGCCCCAAAAATACAGCGAAAATATTTAATTAAGTGAAGCACTATTATTTATCACTTTTTAATCCCGGTGTTTTCTAACCCAAGCAACAGTACATCTATTCTCCAACTTCCGTCTATGTAGAATGGCTGGCAGGGCATCAATTATTTGCACACCCTGTCAGCCATTTCTAATTATTTTTTATCTAAGCCGGTTCCGTTATAAAACTGTCTCAGATACCGAATATACGATATCTGAGACAACTTTATTAATTTTTCTTCTTCCCCCGTTTGCCCTTTCCCTCCGGTGGCTGCCCATCGCCCTCGCCCAGATCCTTCAACCGCTGTGCTTCCGCAATCTCTGCCTTCATCTCCACGATTAGCACCTTCAACTTCTCCTCGCACTCCTCGCGGGTGTGTGCATAGACATTGCGGGCGTGCTTTTTACCGTCGGGCCATTTGGGAGAGTAGCGGCCTTCAAACAGATGGTCGCTGATCTCGCTGATGCAGCCGGTGCCGGATCTGCGCTTGCGGCCCACATAGGGCTTGAAATCGGTCATTCTCGGCTTCTCCGCCGTGGCCGGGGCAGTTTCCTGCCCCAACTCTGAAGTCTCTTCCTGTGGCGCTGCCTTGCCGATACTTCGGTCGATGTTGGCGGCAGCCGTTAGCCGCATGTCATCGGTGATGTGGGTGTAGATGTCCAGCGTGGTGGCCGCCGACACATGGCCCAGCATGGCGGAGAGCGTTTTCACGTCCATACCGTTTTCCAGCGCCAAGGTTGCGAATGTATGGCGCAGATCATGAAATCTAACATGTTTGCACCCTGCGTGTTCCAGGATGAGCTGCAGTCTGCGGCGTACTACGCCGGGGGTGATGGGACAGTCCTCCTTCACCGGCGACGGGAACATCCAGCGGGAGTCCACTGTTTTCTTATACTCCTGCAGCACCGCCACCACCGCGGGCGGCAGGACGATCTTGCGGATGGAGTTCTTCGTCTTGGGCGTGCTGATTTGAAGTTGGCCCCGCACATCGTAGACCTGCTTGTTCACATTCAGCACGCCGGTTTTGAAGTTCAGGTCGTCCCACTGCAGTGCCATGAGCTCGCCACGGCGCAGGCCGGTGGCTAAGTCCAGAAGGAAGACCTCGTAGTAGCCCTCGAACTTCGCCTGAATGAGGAACCGCTGCAGTTCCTCCCGCGTCAGCACCTGCATCTCCCGTGCCTTTTTCGGCGGCAGCTTGCAGCCGATGGCCGGGTTCACACGGATCAGCCCATCCTGCACCGCCTTCTCCAATGCGGAGCGGCAGGTGGCGTGGCACATACGCACCATTCGGTCGGACAGCCCTTCGCCGTACTTGTCGGTGAAGCGCTTCCGGCCGCTTTTCTTGAGCCGCCCATAGAACTGCTGTAGGTCGTTCTGTGTCAGTTTGTTCAGCGGGATGCTGCCGATCTCCGGGATGATGTGCAGGCGGATGCGGCTCTCATAGGTCTCCTGTGTGGTGGGGCGGATCTTTGGCTTGGAGTGATTCTCATACCAGTATGTCAGCCAATCCCCAAAGGGCATCTCAGGACGAACCTTCTCCGGCTTCAGCCCGCTGCACTCCGCCTTGAGCTTTTGGAGCTTCTCAACGCACTCCTTCTTGGTTTTGGCGAGAACATTTTTCGTTTTGGGGTAGCCGTTATCATCGTAGCCAATGACGACACGTCCCTCCCACCGACCGTCCTTGCGCTGTCTTACGGTTCCGTCCCCGGCTTTTCGTTTTCTTGCCACGGTTTCAACTCCTTTCCGAAGATATCCTCCATGAAGCCGCCCACGATACCGCAGGCCTGCTTCTGCATATCCGTGGTAACATGGGTGTAGGTGTCCAGCGTGAAGGAGGCGTTGGTATGACCCAGGATGCCGGACAGCGTTTTGGCGTCCACGCCGCTGGTGAGGGCATGAGTGGCGAAGGTGTGACGCAGATCATGAAAGCGGATGCTGGGCAGGCCCGCTTTGTGCAAAATCGCTTTCATGTGCGTGTAGGCGCAGTTCGGAGACAGCGGCAGCTCCGGTCGGACAGGGTCTGGGAAGATCCATTGCGTGATTGCATTCTCTTTTCGGCGGCGCAGAATTTCCGCCGTGCTGCGGGGCAGGACGATGGTGCGTTCACCGCCGCGGGTCTTGGTCTTGCCCAGCATATCGACACCCAGCTTTCGGTTATGAAGGGTGCGGCGCACTTGCAGGACACCATTCCGCGCATCAAAGTCCTGCCACATGAGTCCGCAAATTTCGCCCCGCCGCAGGCCCGTGGTCAGCTCCACGTAGAAGAAGTCACCCCATATCTTGTCTTCCCGCACGGCGTCCAGAAAGGTGTCCAGTTCTTTGTCGGTCAGGACACGTTTCGGCGCATGGCTTGCCTTTGGTACTGTTGCGCCCACGGTGGGATTTTTAGCGATGATATGCGCGTGGAGGGCATCCTCCATTGCCTGATGGAAGATGGCGTGAAGGCGGTTGATGGTGGTGTCCAACAGAGCGGAACCAAACCTCGGATGCTCCCTGACCCGGCCATTCCCTTTCAGTCTGCGATAGAGCTTCTGCACATCCTGCGATGTCACCAGCGACACCTGTTTGTCGCCCAGCTGCGGCTTGATGTAGTATTCGATATAGCAGCGATAGCTTTTGAGCGTACCGGGGCGCACCGTACCCGCCTTGTACTCTGTGAGCCAACGGTCCAGCCACTCGCCCAAGGTCATGCGGCTGTCCTCGGTCAACTCCACATCCTGATAGCGTTCGATATTCTGATGGAGTTTTTCCGTCAGTTCTTTTTGTGTATGAGCATAGGCGTGCTGGAAGATGGGCGTACCGTTTTTCTTGTGGCCCACCACGATGCGGCCTTCCCAGCGCCCGTCCCCCCGCTTGCGTACCATGCCATCGCCGGACGGTCTTCGTTTCGCCATTTAGTCCTCCTGTTCCGCCGGGTGGCAGATGTGTTCTTCTTCCTCTTGCTCAAAGGAGTAGAGCCCGTCTGCCTCCAACTCTTTTGCCATGCCCCACGCCAGCTTGAAGCCCGCCGTGAAACTCATCAGCTTGGATTCAACCAGCAATGTGTTTTGCGCGTCCAACAGCCGCAGCAGCTTTCTGCGCCCCGCAGTGTCCATGTCCCGCCGCAGTTCCTCATGGGCGCTTTTGATATGGGCGTCCAATTTGCTGTGTTCCTGACGGTCGAAACGCTTTTGCAGAGCCTTCATGTAGTCGTACATTGCGGCACCTCCTTTTTGGTAACCACAACACATACCACAACTCCGCGCGCAAAGCTACTGTTTTCCAAAATGTTTCTTTGACTATTGCAGTGCAAAAAATACGTTTCCAAACCTGTTTACATGTGCATCTGCATCGAGTAGCCTTTTTTGTAGCGGGGAGTGTACTGCGTTCATCCGCCAGCAGCTTCACGCCGGGACGGGTGGCAACGTAGCGAGCACGCTGCGCCAGCTTCGCAGCATTCTTTCCTCCCTTGAGGTAGGGGGAGATCAGTACGATTCGGGCCATTCATCCTCCGGCTCAATACGCCGCTGCTGCTGAACCGCGCTTTCAAAACTCACCCGACCGTTGGTGCGCTTCACCTCATCCACGGCGTAGGCTCGCAGCTCCCGCGTGTGGATCGGGTCGGCGCGGAAGTGGGCTGCGATGGTGTGACACAGCATATTCAGCTCCACCGCGCACTTGAAGAGGATCGTCTGGAGCCGCAAGTTGTTAAGCTTCAGCGTGCCCTGAATGGCGGTGAGAATGGCTTGAGAGATGTAGGTCGTGTTGTCCTCCGTGCCGAGATAGCCCATGTAGAAGCGCAGCGCCTTATCCACGAATTCGCTGCGGCTTTGACAGTTATCTGCTTCCAGCCAACCATCCATGCGGCTGATCACGCTGGGGCGCAGCCAGATCGTAGTACTTTTCTTATTATTATCCATTTTTCTTCTTTCCTTTCTGTGACGTCGGTCAAAATCGCCGCAAAGCCCTGCAAACACGGGACTTTGCCGAATGACCGACTGCGATTGTTTTGTAAAACCGCCAAACCGACGGCGGTTGGTGATTCCCTGAAAAGCCCCGCACTGCGGGGCTTTGTGGCCGGGCCGCGGGCGCTTGCGACTGCGGCCCTTTATCTTGTTATATTTTCGAACGGGGATATTACGCCATAAAACACCTTCAAAACCGGTATCAACGCCCCTTGAGGGAGCGATGATATAATATCCTCATGCGGACAGAGAATTTCCTGCTTCTATCTTTGTAGCCAAGTCTACTGCGCACAGACTGGAACCTCTGCCCTGTGGGATGTCACTTATGAGCCGGATGTCGGGGCGATGAATCGCTTTCTTCTAATCTCGCAACAGGTTGTGACCTTCAGCAGCACGAGGAATGTC
>CDYI01047238.1_pt1 | contig 57429 bp, 104 predicted proteins | sample 557711 | NCBI WGS metagenome assembly CDYI01 (sample SAMEA3182054, study PRJEB8094) | gut metagenome | biome: human; feature: gut; material: Stool; isolation source: human stools | place: Canada | collected 2012-11-13 | reverse complement strand
ACCTGTGGCAGAGGATGCACCGCAGTTACCTGTGGCAGAGGATGCACCGTAGTTACCTGTGGCAGAGGATGCACCGCAGTTACCTGTGGCAGAGGATGCACCGTAGTTACCTGTGGCAGAGGATGCACCGCAGTTACCTGTGGCAGAGGATGCACCGTAGTCACCTGTGGCAGAGGATGCACCGCAGTTACCTGTGGCAGAGGATGCACCGTAGTCTTCATCACTTTCAGCTTCTTTTTTAACTCTACTCATAGTAAAATCAATGGCCGCCTTTACCAGTCCAGAAATATCCAATCTCGCACCAATCTTTATTTTTGTGGATGCAACCTTGGAATCATCTTCACCTCTGTCAAATTCACCGTTCTGCTCCACTTCATGGTAAACAGATTCGTTCGGAGAATAATAACCAAGGCAATCCAGAGGATATTCACAAGCATGGAATCCGCTGTGGCAGGCATCTGCTGTCTCCTCTTCGTACTCCTTGCCTTCTTCGTACTGAAATCCACGGCAAGTCATGTCCTTGTTGAACCCTTTGTAACTCTTAATTACTTTTTCCATTTTTCACTTCCTCCACTTTCAAAACCGCATCATCACTTCTTCGGAACATAATCAACTGACTGTCAACATCAGGAATCTTCCAAGGGTCAAGGCTTTCGGTATCGTCAACCATGATAGGCAATTCCACACCGCACCGCTTCTGAAACGCATTGCAAATGTCAATCTCCGTCAGAATCCTTGCTCCGTGGTTCATGTTACGGCTGTAAGGCTCTCCACGGTATGTAAAGTCACAGCATTCTTCCGTGTCACCATTCACAAGAGGTCTGAACATACGAACTGTGCAGAAAGAAAGATACTTGTTCACATCAGCTTCCAACAGTTCGTTCTTCTTCCGGCTGAATTTCTTTAACAGGTCAAGCTGTGACTGCACATCCGTAATCTTCTGTGCAATGTTCTTTCGCTCCTGTTCCAGTTCTACAATACGCTTATCCACACTCTCGTTAATGCTTACGCTTGCCAAAGACTTATCAACCGCAGAAATATCATTTCGAATCTGCTCTTCATCACCTTTTAACTGGATTCTGAGAAGATTCATGGCAGTGAATTTGTTCATGGCAGCTTCTTTCTCTGCAATCTGTGACTGGATAGCTTTGTATTCTTCTGTGTTGGAAATATCCACGCTTGCCGGAATGGAATTTAAGGCATTATCAGCAATGGCAATCTCTTTTTCCAACCGCTCCACTTCATCCTCGGTCTTTTTCAGTTCCTCACGCTTATGTTCCAGTTCTGCCTGATCCGCTTTGATATGGTCAGCACAGGAAGAACCCTCTTTGGTAATCAGTTCCAGTTCATGTGCCTTGCGTGCATCAAACTCCGTTCTTAACTGCTCTTTCTTCTCTTCCGGGTATTCCTGTCCGCAATAAGAACAGATCAAAGAGTTTTCATCAAATTTAAGGCTTTTATTCAAATCCCAACTCTTCTTCAATTCCTGTCTCTTCTGTTCATACTGTGCAATGCGCTTTTCCAGTGCAGAGATCTCTTCACGAATGGTATCTGCCTTAAGCAACTCTTTCTGATGCTCATTCTGAATCTGATTCAGTGTTGTGCGCTTATCTCTTCTGTCCGCATCCAGTTTTTCATTTGCTTTCTGCTGTAATGCACTCAACTGACCTTTTAACTCAATAATTCCATCAGAAAGCTTATCGTAGGACTTCATACTGTTCTGCGTATCTGTCTGCTGCTTAATGTTCTCTGACAGCTTATCCAGTAAAGCTTTCTTTTTCAGTTCCAGATCCGCAAGGTCAATATCTACTCTCTGACGGCTCACCTCGTCAATACGGCTAGGAATTTCATCTAACAGATCCTGCAATCCCTTGGTTCCATTTCTTCCCCTTGTGCCGTACAACTGCGTATTGCAACGCTTTTTCAGTTCATCAACAGTGCCGTCCTGCAGAACAGCCCTTAATGCTTCAAACTCCGGAAACTGATTGCAAATGTCATCATTACTGTGCTGACCAAACATATCAGCAAGAATTGCTCTCTGATCCGTTCCACCTTTCAGAAGAAGTGTCATAGCATTGATGCAAAGTGAAAACTTATCTTTTCCGCAGACACTCTCTTCCAAAAATGCTTCAAAATCTGCTGCCTTTTTGGGAATATCATTCACATAGTAATCCGTGACATTCCCGGTAAACTCTCCTTTCTTATTGAAGTTCTGACGGCATACTTTTTTCAGAACCTTGTCTGTACCGTCAATCTCCACGGTAACTTCTGCGGTAATATCTCCGTCGATGTCATTGCCGTCCTTATCGTGCGGTCTGATTCCGGTGATCTCTCTGCCGTTCTCGTCACGGCATCCAAAAATATACTGAATTGCTCTTTTGATCGTGGACTTACCTGTTTCATTTACACCGGAAACCTCTGTCCGGTCGTATAAATCAGTGTCCACTACGTTAGAACCATAGAATTTGCAGAAATTCTGCAAAAAGGTGTGTTTAATCCTCATTTTTCCTATCCTCCCAAAGATATAAATACAGTGAATTAACAAACATATAGATTGAGACCGGCTTGTCTGTCTCATTGATCTCCTTGTATAGCTCTGTGCTTGGGTTCATCTTATCAACAACCCACTTGATCGCCCGGTACACACTTTTTTCATTTGTGCTGTGTTTCTCTCCGATAATCCGGTAGATTTCAGAAAGTCTTCTGTTCCGATTCTCAAACATCAGCGTTTCGACCTCGATGATGTACTGGAATCCCGGCAAGTACTGTTTCAGCCCCAGTTCTACCAAGATTTTTCTTATCTTCCTTTCCATTTCCTCACTCCTCCGGCTTTCAGTCTTCTGTTACGTGGATCATGTTGTCCTCTTCGCTGATATACAAGATTCCTGCATCTAACAGTCTTGCAATCAGAATCTCATTCGCACGGACGATGGGGATAATCTGACTTTTCTGCATAAAAATACTCCTTTCCTAACCATTTTTTCTTCCCGGTATTGCGGTTTACAATTCTGTAATAGAATGCTGTTTCACGGTCAACTTCCCACTCTTTCGGACTGTAAAATATCTTTCCGATGCACCCTTTGACGGTAAACCGCTTTTTGGCACTCATACGGTGTCCTCCGCAAGTTTTCCTTGAATCCACCATACTACATCATCAAAGTTGTTAGCCGAAAAAGAAGTAGCACCATTAGTCCATGTAAATATTTTCCCACCTTCAAATTTTGCAAAATATCTAGGTTTCCAAGGGTCACTATCGGAATCTCTTACGTACACTTTCGTGTCCACAGGCACTTTCGACCAGTCAACCGTAGACTCTACATATTCCTGTTTCGCCCATTCTTTGAACCTTTCACGGCATCTGCTTTTACTACTCCATGCACAATCGGAACAACGTATTACATTGCAATCACATAACTTTCCTTCTTTGTCCACAGCTATCTCTATACTATCAAGTGCCATGTCAATAATCTGTTCCGCATACTTCTCTCTGTTCGTCATTTTCCATTCATCCTTTCCAGTTCTGCGCTCCTGGTTAATATCCAGTCTGCGTAATCACTTAATTCTGTCTTTGTAGCTGCGTTCTTCTCTCCGTGGTAAACCATAAGTACAATTCCTACATCACAGTACTTTTCAAACAATTCCGACAAGTAGTCGGCTCCCACATGGATATTACCGTCCACGGAGTAAATATCCGTCACTCCCAAACGTTCCATGCGGTCTTTATGCCATCTGTCAGAAATCTGCATCAGACCTTTGCAACCGCCACTTTCCACATCCGGTCTGCCGGAAGATTCTTTCTCGATCATTGCCATGAGCATTTCCGGGCAGATGCCGTATTCCTCACCGTACTTTACACATGATTCCTGTGATTCCTCGGAGATAAAACTGCCGGCTGGCTGTGCCGTAGATGTAAATGTGATTGAGAGTGCTATTATAATAGGAAGAAACAGCTTTATTGTTGTTCTCATGCGCTTTCCTCCTCGATAGGTTCAATGCCAATCTCTTTCAGCTTGTTATACAAGAACATTCTGCCTTTCTGTGTCCATACGGTAAGTGGCTTTGTACCGGTACTTCCGTCATGCTTAACATAATCATTTGTCTTTGTTCTCACATAACCTTTGCCCTGGAAGTCTGCATACAATATCCACTGGTCACCGACTTTTCTCTGAATACCGGCTGTTCTTAAAACTGAATTGAACCTCACCGCACTCATTCCGTAGTCCTGTGCAATCTGTGTGACTGTCATACAGTCGTTAGATGAAAGAATCTTGTCCACATAGTCAACTTTTGGTGTCATATCGGTGATCACGGCATCCATCTGTTGCACTGTGGTCTGCAACTGCTTAACCTCTTCCTCTTTCTGCGCAAGCATCCTCTGTGCTTCGACAACTGCAAGCGCAATCAATTCCTGTCCAGTAGGGATATGTGCCTTAATGGAATCTTCCATTTCGTGGAAACGGTCAATGTACTTTGCCGTAAATTCTGTTCCCCTAACTCCGGTCATCTTATGTGCTATGAACTCGCAACCTTTCTTCGTTACCATGTAGCAAGGCTGTGTCTTGTTTTGGCTGTTTTGATAGGTACTTTCTGTAAAGAAATCGGACTGGGAAATATTCCCCTGTCCTAATTGCTCATAGTATCTTCTGATATCTTTAAGCAAATCGTTATGCTGTTTTCCTACCATTTCCGCTACTTCCACGGAAGATATTGTTTTCTGCTCTAATTCGTTCATTGTTCTCCTTTCTGTGGTATAATGTTCTAAAAAACTGGAGGTTTCATATGCTTCTCAAAATCGAAAGAAAAGTACTTAGGAAAACTGTAAAATCTTCTGAATGTTCCATTTCATTGTCTGAAATAGGGAATTACAATGGTGAAGATGTTTACCAAGCATTTTTGTCCTTAAAGGAAAAGGGATATTTCACCATAGTTAGTTCATCCATAAATCGTGAAATGTTCACATTTACTTTTTCTTCAAAAGGAAGATTCTACAAAGAACATTTGTTTCTCTCATTTTTGAGAAATATACTCATACCGTTTGTTGTAGCTTTAATAACTGCAACTGCCACATACCACCTAGAAAAAGTAGCAGATAGCTATTCCGACAGCCGCCCCAGCCAATGCACTTATGAGTTGAACCAATGCAGTGATCCAAGGTTCTAATTTGTCAAGAAGATCTCTCTTCTGGCGGTAAGTCCATTTTTTCATTCATGTTCTCCTTTCATTGCATGAGAAACTGCATTACAAATGCTCGTATGTTGTTTCTCTTCATCATTCATGGACTTCTCAATTCTTTTCAGAGTGCCGTCAATGCTCTTTAAGGTTTTGAGAAGTTCTCTCTCAAACTGACTTTGCATTTTATTTCTCCTCTCTGAAATATGGGAGCCTATTCTTTTTTGAAGTTAATGCTTTCGATTTCTCCTAACCCCTCCTGCATAATCCGCAACACTTTCATATCCGTTGCAAGATTAAGTGCATTAAGGTCAAGTGTCAGAGTAGGCACGTCATCCCCAACCCCTTGTTTTAGTGTGAAGCTTCTCACACCGTTGATTTTGTGACCGTCAATGAGGACTTCCGTAAAAACTCCCTCTTCACCGTCACACTGGTGAATCTCAATTTTTGATGCTTTCACTCTTATCACCTCTCTCGGCAGATTCCTCTGCCATCTTCTCTGTCTTGCCGAGAATATATCCCTTGTCGAAATCGGACATATTCGGAATGGCTCTCTTTAACTTCTCAACGATTTTTTTCTCTTTTTCACTCATTCAATTCACTTCCTTTTTGTGGTATACTCTCCTTATCTTTTTTAATAAGGAGGTGAAATAATTTGGATTCTAAAGAATACGCATCCGCTTACGCTATTGCTAAAATCTGTGGATATACCGGAAGTTTTGATGATTTTAAGAACCTGTACGACCAATACTATTCAGAAATCATCATGTCTTTACCGGAAGAAAAACCACAATTAGCAATAGCAGCGGCAACTAACAATCCTTTCCATATCCAGAGCCGTTCCTAAAAGGCGAAATGGCGGTAAGGACTTTGATAGACAAATCAATATTTGTTTCTTCGATTTTCTTATCGCCATCTATAATGCTTTTGTAATCTTCGATAATGTCAAACGCAATGTGCTGTGCCATCTCGTCAATTCCAACAAAACGTGAATCAGCTTTCTGAACTATATTTGCTTTACCATTTTTGTCTAATACCACATATCTCTGTTTTTCCATGTTTTTACCTCCCTATTCCAGTAACTCGTCTACTTTTACTCCAAGGACTTTTGCAACAGCCTTTAAATTGTCAACTTGCGGAGCAGATTCATTCCACTTTCGGATAATTCCATTGCTCAATCCGGCTTTCTGCTCCACTTGATAAATATTTGTTCCTTTCTTATCACAAATTTCCTTGATTCTGTCGTAACAATTCAATCTATCACTCCCTTTCTCTTGATTTAGGAATTTAGAGAAAAACTTGACAAAATTTAGAGAATGTTCTAATATAGTAACTGCCAAGAAACCACAGAGAACATTTTTAAATTTAGGCTTTCCTCTAAATCCTAAATTTATTATATAGAGTGTTCTCTATTTTGTCAAGCATATTTTTAGAGTATCATCTAAGTTTTAGGAGGACACTATGACCACGGTAGAAAGAGTAAAATCTATATGTAAAGAAAGGGGAATAGCAATTTCTAAATTAGAGACTTCTTGCGGATTTGGTAATGGATATATAAGAAGTTTAAAAAAGGGAGTTATACCGGATGACCGTATAGAAGTAATTGCGAATTTTTTAGGAGTTTCTATTGAATTTTTGCTGACTGGTAAAGAAGACGGAAAAAAATATTCCGAAAAATACGCTAGATTAGTTTATTTTTTAAGAAACGATCCCAATATGGAAGATTTATTGATTAAGTACTACAATCTTTCTGAGCAAAAAAGAAGTACTGCATTTTCCGCATTTAAAATGATAATCGGAGGTGCGGAATGAAGAGAAAAATAAAAGATTCTAATGATTTTTTTGGCTATTTAATATCAATAAAAAATAAAGACAACAATGTTGTATTAGGTAGGATTTCAAAAGATTATGGTGATTCTGCCATAGATGATTTTATTGATTACATAAATGAACTAGAAGAAATGAAATATATAAAAATAAATTCATTAGAAGACATACATATAGTAAAAAGTAAAGAGCATAATTACATAAGTCCTTTAAAAAAAATTATTGATTATATAGGTCCAAAACTTGTTTACGTTTTAGTGTACTTTATGGGATTATGCTCTCCAATATTTACAGAATATTTAAAGAAAATATTAGGTCTATCTTAAGAAATAATTTGTTAATAATCCTAAAAAGTAAATCAAAATTATTAACGCCCAATTTATTTTTTTTCGATTTTTCATTTTTCCCCCTCTATATCAGAGACAATGACATAGACATATTTCAATATGTCATTGTCTTCTATTCCAGATAGTATCCTTGCAATTTTCTCTCTGTAAAATTCATTGCTTTCATTCATCGTAACCACACCCCTCTCCCCTTAATTCTCCGCAGAATCTAAAGTAGCGATACATTACATTATAGAACATACGTTCTTAACAATCAATATATTTGACGCACGTTTTTTATTGTTGTAAAATATCAACAAAAAGAGGACGGTGAAAACGCCAATAAACACCGCCCTCGCCAGAACTTGAAGTCCCTTGTTTCAAGGGATGTTACAAGTGTATCATGTGAAAGGGGGACAAAAAACATGATGAAAAAAGACCGAATCAAAAAAATTTCGACACATCTATCAGTCAACCGTACTAATTATATGTTAAGTTTTCGTGGGAATCTCCATGAATTTCTCAATGAACCGGACATGACGGTTTACAAGCTTGCAGATGAAGCTAATTTGCCTTATTCTACGCTTAATTCACTACTATACGGTAATTCTAACGACACAAAGCTATCGACCGCTGTTGCGCTTGCTAGAGCCTTTGGAATCAGCGTAGATGAGTTGGTAGGCTGTGGTACTATGGAAGATAAGATGTTGGAATCTGTCAAGATATGCCGCAGTCTGCCGGAACACTCTCTGTACCTTATCCGCTACTCCATCCGTCACCAAGATAAAATCTATTCCAGTCTTGAAAAATCACACAAGTATATTTCTGTCCTTAAACCGCAACTTGTGAATGGAATTATAGCCACCACAAACGCTGTAGAACCTATTTGCATAGACAAATTACCGGAAGATATAAAATCCAAGACTTATATCGGTTTGAAAATTCCCTGTGACTACTATATGCCGTTTTATCTGCCTGGGGAAATTGTTCTCCTTGCAGCGGATCGGGAACCACAAGACGGTGAACGATGTATTGTAACAAGTAATGGTGGGATACAAATTGCCGTAAAAACCCATATAATAGAATATGGCGTTAGAAAATGGAGATATGTTTCGCTCATGTCTCCGAACAGTATACTTCCGGAACACATAATTGATGACATGATAGGATATGTGGTTGGTTTCGTCAACAATGACGGTGACTGGGGAATCAGATAAATAGATTAAGAGCATGGCTTTTACACCATGCTCTTTTTTGTTGTTATTTCGCAAATATTTTTTATGACTGCTTCTGTAAATGGCAAGTTAGATACAATTGAAGTGGTGACTCTTGCAGAAAACTGCATTTTAAAAAGATGTGGCAAACATATAATAATCTCATTTACAGGATGTATATGTTTAGACTGGAAAAAAGCTAATATACCTGAAAAATGTCTTCCACAACCAAATGTGATAAACGAAAGAAATACTGTATTATTAGTAGGTGCATCCTATCATTTAGGTTTTGTAATGCTAGAACCAGACGGACATAGATATGTTATGTACTATGTTCCTGACACAAATAGAAGCGGAGATCTTGGTAATAATAGTGAATATAAAATTCACGGGGAACTTGCATATTTTATTGATTAAATATGGGATATAATGACTTAACATTTTACCACTAATCCAGACCAACCTAATTATTTACACATATAGACACATGATAGCCTCAATATATGCCCTTTTGATACTGGCTTACGGTTTACGATTGCTGAACCATTGATATAAAAATCATTATAAGTATTATCTTCTGCAACAAAGGCACCAGGATAAGGATCACCCGTATATGTTTTTGGCAACTCGGCAACTATAGCGGAGTATGCATCTATATCATTTGTGGTGGTTAATGTACCACATCCAATGCACATATGTCCGATTTTGGTATATGTAAATATGCCAGTGATATTATCATGAACTATTGCTTCAGTTGCGGTGCTTAACTTTCCATTTACATCATTTAATCCCCCAGTGATAGTACCGTCACCAATAGTCGAAATATCGGTAGTTCCGATAAGGCTTATAAGTGATTTAATGTTTTTTACAGCCAGTTTAATTTTTCCCAAAATAGATGATAACTTTTCTCCTGTCGTTAATTCATCTAAAGTTGTTGCTTCTTCAAACGCCGCAGTCAAATTACTACCATCACCAGTTTTGGTCAAATAGTTTGTCAAATCTGTTTTTGGAATTTCATCTATTTTTTTATCAACATCGGTTTTGTCATAGTAATTTGTCAAATTAGAAACTGATTTTGTAATGTATCCAACATCATTTTCTAATTCGCTGACTTTTGTAGGTATTCCTCCTGTTTGCTGTTTTGCTTGTTCCATATAATACTTTGCATTATCGGTATCTTCTCCTTCTCTTGTTCCGGTTCCACCTACGGCATAAGATTCAGCCAATACAGATTTTGCATTTGCGGATTGCGCATAAGCAGATGCATTTGCGGATTCTACTCTAATATCTGCTAAATAATTAGGCTGAAGCATATCATCTGTTACTGATCCTGTTTTTATCGAAAAAGAATAAGTCTTATTCTTTCCAGTACCAGTCACGGATACAGCTATGGTTGCAGAATCTTCAAATGTTAATACCGGAATCATAGAACCAATATCAGCTGTAAACTGTGTTCCATCTTCTGTAGTCATGGTAATGATTCCGTCATCAGACATGGAAAAGCCAACAGGTATTTTTTCAATATTAAGGTCAAAAATAATCTTTTCACCGTTGTATTTTGTAATAGTAATAACACCGGTTGTTTCATCCATAGTCCAGTCTGCAATGTTTCCGTTTATTGCAGACTTGTCTACTTTTAAAGCATCCTGTGATATGATACGGTTGTCCAACGCATCAATGGCAGAATCCATTTTATTAAGATTTATTTCATCAATGTCTGTGTTTTCACTGGGGTAATCTTCCCAGTTAATTCTGGTATAAACCTTATTCAACGCCATCTGCAGATACCTCGCTTTCCTCTTTCATAATCTGCATATCTGATAACTGTTTAGTCTCCGAATACACTTCATACAGTACAAGCCTTTTCACCTCGATAGGCAACGGTGTTTGATTTAATACTGTCACAAGGTTGCTTTTTAATTTCTTAATCTCAAAGTTTGCTGCCATATCAATTCTCCCTTACATAGATTTCTTTTCCTTGCTCTTCTGCATATGCATACAGATTTTTGCACAGTTCAGATACCTCATATCCGCTCTGTGCAACCACTGTATCCGACATGTCAATAAGTTGCTTCATAAACTCTTCAAAACCATCTCCATCTTCCGTGCTAAAAAATGTGGCATTGATTTCCGTAAACGTGGAAATTCCAATGGTAAAAGCTATATATTGCTGAATTTCTTGCCTTTCTTCCATTACTTCTTTCATTGTTTTTCCAATAATCGTTTGAAGAATAAATATTTTTTTTACCATAATAAATCTCCTACGTCATAAGTGTGACAATTCCAGATGTTGCAGTGAGCAAACCTCCAAGTGATGAAACTCCTGTAATAAAATTAACATTATGTCCAGGATAATCAGCAACATTGGCTGTTTGTGTTACCAAAGATACATCTGATACGGTTTCATTTATATAATTTTTTGTGACACTTAATGTGGCACTTGTCAGTACTGTCTTACTGCCTAATATTTGAGAAGTTGTTGATATGTTTTTTACATATTGTGAATCATATGTTGCTCCATTTCCTACCACTAAAATTCCGCTTACACTTACCATTGAAGCATCAATAGTAAGATATTGTCCCAATCCTTTTATAGATCCTGTGCTTTGCAATAGTTCGTTATAAAATTTAATTTCACCTGATGATACTTCTGTGTAACTTCCGTCTTCCCCTATAGACTTAAAACTACCAGTCATTACTGCGTTTTTAGCTGTTATAGTTCCATCTGCTGATATGCTACAGTTATCTGCTTCCAATACAAAACGGTTTCCAGAAATACTTACCTGTCCGCTCTCAATGCTCAACTGCGAACTGACATCACCTTTTGAAACTTTCAACTTGATTTGGTCTGCTTGAACTGAGATTGCCGCCGCCAATTCTACTTCTGCATCTATTGCCCTTTTTGCTTCAAGTTCAATCTTCCCTGCTGTCTGTGTAATTTTTGTATCCAGTCCACTTTCAACATCCTTGATCTCAGATCGTGTTTCCTCAACAGTACGTTCTAACTCATTTGTTTTTCCACGGAGTTGAATTATACTTTTGTTAATTCCATTTACCTGTTCACTGTACTTTGGAGATTTTCCGCTTGCTGATATGGTGTCTGTCGGTTGTTGGATTCCTTTGTATGTTCTGCTCAACACATAGCTTTCTATGATTTCTTTAGCCGTATATACATTGACTGCTTCTCCAAGGCTCAAACAAGGATTTCCTATTTTTTCACAGTTATAAGGTCTATATTTTACAACTTTAATAACCTCATACAGATTTCTTGCAACCGTTTCTAGGGCATCTGCACCCATTCCATAAACAAGGAAATTATCTTGCAAAATATAACTGTTGTCGTTCTCGGTAATCTCTGTATCTGGGTAAACTGCACCAATATCATTTTCTGATTGTCTTATCTGAACTTTTGTAACTTTTTGGCAAACAAAATCTTCATATTTAACTGATTTGTATTTTCCACCAGTAACCTTTTCTTTTTCAGAACCTTTTCTAGGGTATAATCCTTTCTGTGGATATAATCCTTTCTGTGGATATAAACCAGATATTATTTCTTTAAGGAAAACATATTCAAATTTTCCATCATGGTTAATGTGGCCAAAGCATCCATTTATTGAGCAGATTGCTTCCATGACCGTCTGGCCAGACAACTCACTTGGTTTGATTGTTTCTGCCACTTCCATGCTGTCATTAGGTAATGTGATTGCTACTTGCTCAACACCAAAATATGAAAAAAAACTGTCTCTGAACTGCTTTAAGGTCAGAGGAAATTTCAACCCGTTATACCAGGAAGATACTTCTGATTCTCCAATATCGTATATAACGTCATATGCCGTCACATTTCTGTAACGCTTATCATCTGTTGGTTTATCTGAAACGACACGGTATTTGCCGAAAATAAATGGTGTGTCAGTATGTCCATTAATCACAGCAGAAACATTTATCTGTTTCCCAATAATGCTTGTGAACACGTTGGAAATTTTGAATTTTAACTGTGATGCATTGCACTGTCCAAATGTAAGGTAATCATCATCACATAGGATTTCTTTTAATTCAAACTGTTCAAAATGTATTTCGCTGTTGGTGATTTTTACAGACTTGTCCTCTGTTTCAATCGTGATTTCCTTTTTGGATGCACTTTTATCAAACAAATCCGCATAGGTATAGTTACTCATTCGCTACACCTCCGACAAATGAAAATTCTATCTGATTGTATTTAATCTCTCCGTCATAAGTTCCGTAGATTGTAGGTTTTATATCAGCCATATATCCATATTGTGTGACATATTGACCTAAAAATGGAATGTATGCCGTGATATTACATCCTTGTTCCGTTGCATCAATAAAGTTGCTTCGTATCCCGGACAGTAACTCTTGCAAATCGTCATCCGTCAGCATCGCAGGCGTGGAAAAATCAACACTTAATGCTTTTAGCTCCACAGCATTTCTATGTACGTATCCATTTGCATCAGTCCACGGGTCTACATCCTGCATATTTACAGCCGGCTGATAACTTTCAGCGGCTATAAATCTTGACTGGTCAATAACGTAATCTCCAATTTTTAAAAGCCATCCTTGATATGCTGACATACACTCACCGCCTTATTGCATAAAAATAGACAGCACCCATTCAGAGTGCTGTCTGTGTTAAAATACATATACGTTCTTGTGTTTTTGGTTAAATTGCTCTTGACCGTATTGTCTTGCTGCAATTCCAATTTGATCGGTTGTTATTCCAAACTCTTTTTCAAGGATTCCTTGCAGTAACTGATTATTTTGTTTCAGAAGTGCAATTTCCTGTTGTGCCGTGGAATTGATGGCATCTTTGATTCCAGTGATTTCAACTCCACCGGCAACCGCTGTCTTGCCGCCTACTGTCCCGGCAATCTCCGGAACACCGTTCTCTCCTGCCATAAACATTGTGTATCGGCTCGGAACGTAACCACCGGTATCAAATCGAGGAATACTTATTTTAGGTATTTGCACTGGCTTGAAACTTATTCCTATAGCTTCAGATATGCCACTAATCAGACCAAAACCATCAATAAAAGCGTTTATTCCATCAATAATCAGATTTACGCATCCCTCTGCTATGGATACAAGGTTGTTAAATGTTCCTTTGAAAATATCTTTTATTCCGTCCCAAGCTTTTCTCCAGTCTCCAGTGAACACACCTGAAACAAAATTTATTAATCCTTTTAATTTTGTTCCAAGATTTTTGATAATATCTCCTATTGCATTGAATACAGTTTCAAAAGCAGGCTTTAAATCTTCCCATAAATGAGTGACTATAGGAGATAATACATTATCCCATAAGAAATTAAATACTTCTATTACTGGCTTTGCTTGTTCTACAACAAAATTCATAGTATCAACTATCGCATCAAAAGCCGCTCCCAGAACACTTCCTAATGCATCTGCTAAAGGCACTACTACGTTTTTCCAAAGTACCGTAAGTATATCAGCAACAATCTGAATCACAGGCTTCAAAACATTTCCAAGGAATGTTCCAAGTGGAACAAGTACTCCATTCCACAGATTTTCAAAAGCTGTCTGTAATTTAGGAAGAACATTTTCACCGATATATTGTAATGCAGGATTTAGCATATCTTGCCATATACTTGTGAATGAAGTTGTTAAAAATTCTCCTATCGGAGTAAGTACATCTACAAGCCCTGTCCATGCATTCTGTAAATCCGGTATAACTGTTGTTGTCAAAAACTCCATTGCAGGAGTGAGGTTATCCGCAATGGCTGAAATTGATTCCTTGAAACTCTTTCTAACATCCTCGTTTGTCGCATATACAAGCGCAAGTCCTGCTACAACCGCTGTGATAGCCGCTGTTGCCGCTACTGCTCCTGCACTAATACCACCAAACAATCCGGTTGCTCCTGCCGCTGCGGCTCCCTCTGCTCCTGTTGCCGCTCCAGTTCCTAATAGACTTCCGAGAATTGTTTCTCCGATTCCTGCTCCTGCCTTACCGCCCATTGACAAGACAATAGAATCTTTGATTGCTTTCCATAATATATCTCCCAAACCAGTGAATTTCAAAAGGCCTATTGCTGTCAGAATCGTAGTTTCGATCGGTGCTGCATCGAAACTTCCTTTCCACAGGTCGATTGCCGCTGTAATTGCTTGTCCTATAAAGTTTCCGGCAGATGTAAAGATTGCAGTCCAGTCAATACCGGCAAGGAACTGTCCTATGTTTTGCCCTATCTGATACCAGTCTACAGATGCAATAGCATCGGACATCCAATTAAATATCCCTGTTACAATGCCGGACAAATCTTGTCCTGCTTCAAAGAAATCACCATTAAACAAATCTTTGAACAGCTTTTTCACAGGTTCAAGAAGTTTTTCTATCTTATCAGCCCATTCCATAGCTGTGTTCTGCATCTTGTCGAATGCTTCCTGCCATACTTTTTCGTACTCTGAAGTAGCATCCATGATTTCTTTTGTAAGGTCAATTCCTGCTCCACCAGCGCCACTTCCGGAACCACTGGATTTTGGTATGGAAATAACTTTCAATTTATCAAATGCTCTGATTCCGCTTTGAGCATTTTTTGCGCTTGTTCCCACTTTATCCAGTGCGTCTGCCGTATCTTCCAAATCCTCATTGTATCCGGATACATTTTGATTGAATGACGAAAAGTCAATTCTGATTCCCAGTAAATTTGCCAAACTGACAAGGAGTCTCTTAATTGCAATTACTACACCGTTAATAACAGGAAGCACTTTCTGCAATACCGGAATAAACAACTGCCCCAGTACCATACCGGCTTCTTTTACGTTGTTGGTAAACTGACGGATCATGTTGTTGGGAGTATTGATTGTATTTGCCAAATCTCCCCAAGATACCCTTGACTGGTCTAATATTGCCAGAAAACGCAACTGCTGTTTCTCTGCCTGTGACATTTCAGATACAGCCTTTTCAATGCCGTATTTGTAAGCATAGGTCTGTAATGTGGCATTCGTAATATCAATACCATACTTATACAGTGCTCTTGACTGACCAATCAAACCGGACTGTAAATTAGTCGCAACTGTACTGAAATCCACGTTAAAAAGAGATGACATATCACCGGCAAGCATTGTCATGGACTTTGAAATTGCCGTAGTGACTTCTCCGGTCTGCCCTAAAGAGTTGGTAATGGATGCAAGTTGTGAAGCGTACTGCGTTATCTCCTGTAAATTCAGTCCCAGGTTCTTCATTCCGCTTTCAGAAATCAATCCACCGTCTACATCTACTTTCAGACCGGACATTTTACCAAGCAGTTCATTTACACGGTTTCCAAAACTCTGCGCATAATCCTCTGCGTTGTCGTAACCGAATTTTTCAAAATCCTTGCCCCATTCCTTGCCGACTTTATTGAATGCTACCGTGTAGTAGTTGAATGCTTCGATATAGTCCGTGGTTCCCTCTATGGACTTCCACAGACTTTTAATTCCACGAATCACAAGGAAATAGGTTGCGTAGAATCTGCCGAAAGCCGCTGCAAGACTGAATGTGCTCTTCGTGGCTCTTTTTGCGCTTGCCGTATAGGTGTTCAGATTCCGTCCTAAAGAGTTTGCGGCTCTGCCGGATGCCGCACCAGTAGATGCCAGTCCTGCCAGTGCATTTGTCATGCGGATAATGTTCTCACTTACGTTCGGTGCGGTAGACAAAGTGGTGAATAACTGTTTCAAATTCTTTGCCAGTAAAGGAATGTTCGTAATTGCTCTACCGGATGCCACACCGCCAAGTTTTGAGATAGAAGATGCAATACTTGCAATATCCCCTACTCCATCTACTTTTGTTCCTGCCATGTCAGCAGAAAAAGTCTTCAGCGCAGAAGAAATCCTGCTTAATCCGCTTGTATCTATTTTCCCCATTCTGTTAATGGAATTTGTCAATGTGGAGATATTCTTAATACCGCTCGTATTCATGGAACTGGCGGCATTTGCGATACTCTGTATGCTATTAGAAATGCTTGTCAGTTTGGATGTATCAATAGACAAGCTTCTCTGAAAATTCGTAAGGCTCGATGCAAGTTTGTTCAGTGCACTACTGGCTTTGTTCGCATCCGCACTTATTTTTATTTGAAGATCATCAATATCAATATCTGCCATACCGCACCGCCTTTACCGCAATAAAAAAAGGAAGTGTCTGCCACTTCCAAGAAAAAGAGCGGTAAGCTGTGACACCTACCGCTCCTAAAATTACTTTTTGAGATATGCCCTTGTAACCGCACCGACTTTTCCATCTACAGTGATTCCAACACTCTTTTGGAATGCTTTTACTGCATCAGAAGTGGTTTTTCCAAAATATCCGTCAATGTTCGTCTTACCTTTCGCATTTACAGACGGCATAAAGCCTTTCCTTACAAGTTCGTACTGCACCCACTTGACATCATTTCCCTTCATCATTGCCAGACGCTTGTAATAAAGAAGTCTTTCCGGCTCTGTATAAGGGTTTCTATAGCTTGTAGAATCCTCATATACGGCATCTAACTCCTTGTACCATACATTCATGTCTACATTGCCTACAATGCCGCCTACACGACCTTTAGAAGTATACTGCCAGCCTACCATGTTCGGTACTTGCGGTTGATACTTCACATTACACTTGCCGTTATTCTTGCCGTACCGTGCGATCCACATGGGATAACTCACACCGCCATAAGGCTTAATGTATGTCTTGTAAAAACTTTCCCCAGTGTACACACCGAACTGCAATCCTGCATCAGTAATAACCTTGCCGTAAGCATTGATAATGGAAATAATATTTTTGCCAAGACCTTTCATAACGGCATCTTCAACATCAAGATATACTGTCACTTTTCTGCCATTAAGAATAGTAAGCACTCTTCTTGCATCAGATCGTGATTTTGCAACCGTTGTAATATATCCGTATTCATATACTCCGTGCACATGGACATTGTTCTCTTGGCAACCTTTCCAGTTCTCTTCAAACTTCTTGTCCGGGTTCAAATCCTTGCGGATGATTTTCAAAATAGCAAAATCAATACCGTTCTGTTTTACCGCCCACCAGTTAATCGTCCCCTGATATGAGGACACATCAATTCCGATTAAACTCATGTTTGTTTCTCCTTAATCCGGACTTTCCGGTAATCCTTGTTCTCTTAATGCTTTAATTCTTTGTTTCATTTCCCATATTGCAATTTCTTCATTAGATTCCTTATAAGCCGGTTCTTTTTTTCTTTCTTTCATGATCGGATTTTTGATATACTCTGACTTTGCATTTTTACTAAAGCAATTGTCTATTGCTACACCAAATGCAGATATACCATAATTTCCAAACCAAGACCACATCTCTGTGTCTCTCTGCTTCATTTCTAACTTGTATGCTTCTGCATAAGGTTCTAAATCCGCAGGGCAGGAAGAATCTATATCTTTCACTGCAAATCCGTACCCTTTTGTGTATAAAAGCCACATAGGTCGTACTTCTTTACAGTATATTTCCCATGTTAGTTCTCTGACTTCTTCTCCGCTTTCTTGGGGTTCTTCTCCTGCTCCTGTTTCAGGAGCTTCGCTAAAAAACCATTTTCAAGCAACTCTCCTTGCACATCAGCAAACAACTTCTGAATATCAGATTCATCAGAATCAAAATAATCATCAAGCATGGAGTAAACCTCGCTTAACTTCGATTCTTTCTGCTCTTTGTTGTAAGGATCGAAACCATATTCATCAGAATGGAATTTCTGCAAACCGACAAGAATCAGTTCCGGCAGTAACATGAGAATGTTATTTACGGATTCGATTCCATCTTCTTGTTTTTCGAGGTTTGCCAGTTTCTTAATGATGTTGTTCTTTACAATTGCTTCGTAACCGAATTTAATGTTAAGTTCCTTTTCTCCAAATTTTACAGTCAACATAATTTATCCTTTCCCCAACCTTTTGTTGGAAAGGAGCCGCCCGAAGACGGCTCTTTTTTGCTAAATCAATGGTTCATCTACCGTTTCATCAAAGTCAGCCACGGCAGTGTTATTTGTTTCTGACTGACTTTCTATTTTTTTGTCAGTGTAATTGCTGTGGGATAACCGTTTTCATCCTCTGTTACTGCAACAGCGTAATTATCTTCAATCCACTTCGGTACAGTAGCCTGTGCAATCGTAGCAGTTCCGGTCAGATGATCGTCTGTTGCTTCGTCCGGTGCAAAACTTTCCTGACCAATAAATGCGCAAATACCCTCTGAACCTTTTCCGTCAGTTCCATACAGGATGATAAAATCGAGTTTCTTTCCCTCGTTTGTCACCATTTCATCCTTGTACTTTTTTTCAAATGCTCCTTGCACTTCCATACTGTTAGCTGCTCTACGACCCATTTCCTGTGTTTCGACCAAATCTTCCAGTGTAGAAGTATCCACCATGTTCTGACTTCCGAACGGAGAAGGAATACTTTTTGCTCTCATGAGCAGTTTGTAAGTTCCTGCCCAGTACTCACCAGTAGCAGCACTAGAACTAGGCTCTTTATAGGCAATTCTTGATTTTAAACCAGTAGCCATATTTACCTCCAAATTTTCATAAAAAAATAGAGCCAGTAGGCTCTGTCAATAGTTACAATATATCATCAGCATCTACGTTTCTTCTGAACCGTGCTGTGCTTCTGTATGTGTTCTGTGAAGTATTGCTAAACTCAGGCATGGAAGTTATCTGAAATCGCAAACGCTTAAAAAGTCCAGCAACCGTAGCCATGATAGCTTCAGCTTCTTCCTGACTCTTGTTTGTTATCACATCCACCTGGTATGATGCTGTGATTCCATTAACAGAACGTGCTTCAAGGTCTTGTCCTGTCTCTGCGAACGGCATAGCATGAAAGTACACCGTAGGGAATGTAGGGTCTGACAAATCCTTGCTTTTGTCCGTCACATAAGCTTTAGGATGGCTCTGCGGTATTTTCATTTTCAAGTAAGATGCAATCTTGACTTTGAAATCTGATACCCATTGATATTCATTAACCGCCATTACCGAACACCTCCATTGCCACTTTCACTACATCTTTTTCAAGTTCAATACCTGTCAAGTACATGAATGGTCTGCTGTCCATACCTTCGCACCAGTACACTTTTCCGTCATCGCCTTTGTAGAACCAGCCATATTGACCGTTTGACAACTGAATAATGTTTGAACCACTTCCGTATTTCCACTGAACACCGTCCGGCAACGGATACGGATATTCTTTTTTGCCACCAATGCTACCAAGTGTACCAAATTCCACAAAAACAGCGGATTCATCATCAGCAACGACCGCCCAGATTCCACCGCCTTTTATGTTCCCTATATGCTCTGCATGAATGCTTCGCATTAAATCACCAGTGAAGATAGCATCTAAACTTGTGACCTGTATCCTAGCCACTTCTACGCCTTTTTCTGCCAACTTTTCAGCTAGTAACCTACATTTATAGGTCAAGCTGTTTTCGTAGTCTCTAAGAGCATTAATAGCTTTCTGTATGGACTTGTCACTGAATAGATTTAGTTCAATCGTCTTTCCCATATCACTTTACCGTCTTTTGAAGCAAAAACAAATCAACGGTAAGTCCTTCATCAGCTACACCTTTTACAACGTAGTCCGCTGTCTTATCGTCAACCAGTCCATCACTGTCTCGACCCACATCAGATTTCTTCCAAACAATGTCTCCTGCCTTAATCGGCAAATATCCCTTATCTGTTACAATCTGACAATAGGAACTGGAATCATCAATGCCAAATTCCTTTACCAGTACTTCCGAAAGTTTGTTGCTGATATTTGCAGAAAAAAGAACAGGGTCAGAAAATCCGATAGCTTCTCTCAAAACTACTGGAATCTTTTCACCGTCAACCTCAATGTACTTGATGTTTCCATTTTCGTCACGGTCGTAGATTGTGACTTTCTCACCCTGTTTGGAATACTTCATTTTTTGCTTATTTGCTTCAAGCATCTTTCTTTACCTGTTTGTAAATCTGATTTACCCCGGTGCTTGCCAGCCCGGAAACAATACCGACCGCAATAGCATTCAGAACATCATTTGCTGGAAAGTCGGGAATCACATACATTCCTACTACTCCGAGAATGCCACCGACAATGCCGACAACAACCGGAATGTAATTATCTTTAATAACCGGAATAAGCTTCGCTCCAATACCGGCAAGATAGCAGATAACCACGATTGCAACGCAAGTTCCTACTTGTGAAAAATCCATTATTCCTTACCTCCATTCTTTAATCTTATTTCTTTGATTTCCTCGTACATTTTGGTAGCCATTCCATTTCCACCAAGCGCATGATACGCATTGTACATCTCTACAAAATTCTCATACGCATAGCTTGGAATTTCTCCCAACTTCATGTACTTATCGTGATACTCAATAAGTTGCACACGCAAAAGAAGCATTGTTCCCTTGCTGTTTGCATCTCTGTCCTTCTTTTGTTGTTTAAGGAGCCAGACAATATATCCTAATAAAATAGGCAATACAATAGTGTATGTCTGTAATAAAAAATCTTTCATTTCATATCTCCTGTTACTTATTGTTGGCACACCGCCCACCACCCTTAAAGTGTGCCGCCTGCAACCTTATTACTGGAATCAGTAACATGGTCACGCACAATCTTCTAAACCCCTTGATTTCGATGGGGTTATAAAACTTTTGCAAATGGAAAAACACCCACAAACAGATCCTCACGGTCTCTCCATGTTCTCGACACTCCATTCTCTGAATAGCTTGCCATGAAGTTTTCACCGGCTTGCGATCTGTCATACACGACAAGATTAACCACCACGGACTGAAATTTTTTCATATCCGCAGCAATCTTCTCTTCCGTGTAGCTTTCCGGGTACATTCTCTTTGCTCTGATGTCGGCTTCTGCTTGACTGATAAGTTGTTCCAAAAGAGGATTTTCTTCCAAATGGTCAAACACGACCTCGGAGCTTTCAGAATCACTTTTAGAATCAATATGAAATTGTTTCAGACGGATTTTTACTTGCTCCAAAGTCGTATATTCTGCCATGTGTTACCTCTTAAAGTTCAAACTTTTCAATCAGAATCTTTTTCAACTCACCGCCAGTAGTTTCATCCGCACCTGAGACACCGTGTTCTGCGGCTAACTTCTGCAAGTCTGCCGTAGACATACGGTTGATTTCCGTCTTAGTATATGCGGTTTCCTCCGGGATTTCTTCTTTTACTTCGGTGACGGTTTCCTCCGGGATTTCTTCTCCCGGAAGATACCATTTGCCTTTGTATTTGACTTTGTAATCAAATTTCATCAGCATACCTCCGATTAGTAGCACTTAATTACATAGGTGCTATCCATTCTCTCGTAGGAAGGAAGTACGATTTCAGACACGGTTGTCTTAGTCTGTACAGGGTCTTCAGAAACAGAAACCGCAACAGCAACACCAGTGTTCACAATAGAAACATCTGCGGTAGGCTTGCCCATCAAAGTGCGCTCTTCAGGAGTAGTTCCGTACCAAGTATTTCCAAGTGAACCGGAAGGAATCAATGTCGCATATCCATCAGGATAAAACTTGGTTGCTACACCAGATTCGTTCTTATACTGCTTAGAGTAAACAATGATATTGATACCAAGTTCGTTAGAGAAAATTTCCTTAACTCTTGCATCAGTCATCAGAACGTTAGCTGTAACATTCTGTGCTAAGATTGCGGACTTGATCTTTGCGTTCTGCTTAAGATAGTCCATGGTCTTACGAGAGACAATCATAATGGTAGGTCTCTCGCCTGTAACAGCTTCCACAGAATCAAGAGCAACATTTACATCGTCCAGTGGATCGGAGTTTTCAGTATCGTTCCACTTGTCTGTGGTCTCGGACAATGCCGCATAGTTGTTCTGCTTGTAAGTGCCGTTAGGGTCGTAGTTGTAAGCATAAGTAACACCATCAGCCTGAATGGAAATCTTAGGAGAACCATCCTCTGTAGGTGCTAACAGCTGCATAATCATACGTTCAGGAACTACATCAGCACCTTCCACAAGAGTATTTGCATCATCAAAAATTCTGCTTAATACTTCTGCTGCGTAAGGGTCTGTGCTGTCCTTAATACGCATGATTTCCTGTTCGTCCTGTTCTTTGATAATCATAGATTCACGGAAGAATGCCATTTCTGTCTCTTGCATCTTGAATCCTTCACGGCTTCTGATAGTGGAAACTGCATCAAAATTAGATGCTTTCAGGGTAACAGGAAGTCCATTAGAAGTCTTAATCCACTTCAAATCCAGTCCCATTTTCTTCTTGGCGGGGAATAAGCCGGAACCAAGATATGCAATTTTATTACTTGCAACTTCTGTATGCACAAGTGCGATTGCTTTCGCATTGTAGGCATCTCTAATGTTCATTATTTCCTCACTTTCTACCGCTATCTTTCAGCGGTCAGCGGCTACATCTGTCTGTAGTCGGTTTCAGTTATTCAAATACAATCAGTGATAATCCTGTCTTTACACCATCGGCAATGGTAATACCTGCATTTGCGTTAGCATTTGCTTCATTTACACAGGCAAAAGCCTTAATGATAGTTCCGTTGGGGTTGCTATCGTAAACATCGTTAAGCAAAATACCTACTGCTGCATCATCGGTGCTTCCGCCATTTACTTTCTTTCCTGTCGCACTAATAGGATTACCAGCCTTGCACACACCATTAGTGAAAGCACTTGCATCCAGTTTAATAGGAACAAATAATTCACCGCCCAGCTTTCTCTTAAGAATTTCTAACTGGGTAGTTACACTTGTTTCAGAGAATTTCATTTTGTGTACCTCCTTATAAGTACTGGCTAACTACAGCTTCGGCTTCTTTGTTTGTTCCAGCTAAAGTCTTGCCAATCTTTTCAGCCGCTTTTTCGGCTTCTGTTTTTTTGTCATCTTTTCCACCGCCAGCAATTCCACCTCCAGGATTAGTAGATCCGTTTGCAATCTCCTGCTCCTTGGCTTGTGCCGCAGCAGTCTCTTTATCAGAGATAATTTTTCCGAGAACATCAAAATCAAAACTGCCGTCATCCTTTACAACCTGTGCCGCCTGTTCTGATGTGATTTTGAATTTGTCAGCCGCACTTGTACGCTGAGTTGCTAAAGTCTGTGCTTTTTCCAACTCTGCGATACGATTATTTGCTTCCTCTAACTGCTTCGCTGCCTTTTCCTGTTCGGAAAGATTTTGGTCTTTCATGGCATTAAACTCTTTTTCAATGCCCTGTAACCGTTCCAGTTCAGCATTGTTTTTGGTTGCCTTGGCATTTGCTGTCTGAACATCTTTGCCGTTTTCGGCAATAACCTTTTCAATCTGTTCATCAGTTAATCCCATTGCCGCTAAATCTTCTCTCTTCATAAATTACCTCCGTTATGTCCTACGTTTTTTTACGGTGCAACGACACCGAGTGACATTGCCGATTTGTACGCTCACGGCTTTGCGAATTTTTATAAAATAAAAACAGCTACCTATTTCTAGGCAACTGTCTTATTTTGCATTTGTTTTACAATTTCCTGTGCTTTTGCCATCTGCTCTTCCATGTTGATAATGTCAGCAGTTTTCCACAGAGCATCAAGGTAAGGTTTGGAAAGGTTGAAAGTCTTTTCACAATCTCCCCAAAGTCCAACTGTTTTGATTGCAATAAGCGGATGAATACCACACTGCAGAAGTTGCAGTAATGTCTGCGACTTGGTATACATATTATCTTGTGGACTGTGATTGATCTGCACATCAAAATCTCTAAGAGTGATTTTCAGATCCTCTTTCTTAATGCGGATAACATTCAGCGCAACCTTGGCCAGTCTCTTCTCTGCTGTCTTAACAACCGGATCCTTAAGCCTTGCTCTTGATTTTGAAAAATCCCATCCGTTTCTCAGCTCAACCGCACCCTGCGTATCACCGCCAGTGTTTCCTTGCTTGTTCGGTATTCCCAAAATTGAAAGTGCGCTGTCTGTTAAATCATCCTTGGAAACCTGTGTCTGCGTTTGGTCAAGTTCCTGTGACATCACATCAACATCAGACTTGTTATCCTTGTTAATGGACTTTACGACCAACGCATGGTTCATCTTCATTTTTTTGAACTCTTCTTCGTCAATCTCACAGTTTACAAATTTGTACCATGCCTGGATAAACTGCTCTATGCCGTCCATTCTGTTTGACTGCGTATTATTGATTGCATCCAACAGATCTATAACAAGTTCAATATCAGACAACCGCTCATGGTTGTTTGGAAATTCTACAATCGGAATACCACCAAATCCGTGAAGTTTCCATGTATCAGGAACAACCGCACTGTTTTTTATCTTACATTCATAGGATTCCGTGTAGCATAGTTTGTACCACTCGCCGTTTTCATCTTTTAATTCCTGTACCGCCAAAATCGGTTCTTCGGAACTGCGGTTGTAAATGACAAACGTGTTCAGAGGATTAGGTGCAACCACACGGATAGGCACATCTCCATTCACAATCTGAATAGCTTTGAATGATGTTCCGGTTGCCGACTGCCACTCACCAGCTTTTATGTCTTTCTCATGCTTATTTGCATCTGCTAAGTAATCATTCAGTTCATCTACTGCCTTATTTACAGCTTCATCATCTTTTCTGCTGACAAACTGAATAGGCTCTCCGTAAGTCTGACCGACCTTGAACTGTACCCACTCATAAGCATGATTCTCAACGATTTTGTTTGTTATATCCTCATTTGACAGCTTTGTTCTGTATAGTACCGGTTGATCTCCTTTGTAGTACTCCCACAAGTACTTGATAACCGACTTATTGTAATTAAAAACACCGATGCAATCACCAACAACCTTTACAATGTTGTCTTTGGTTATCTGCTCCACATCCGTATATGCAATTTTTCTACCGTGACAACCCTTTACAAGGTCTTGAAATTTCATAGTGTTCATATTTTCACCTACATAAATGTCATTCCGCTGCTTTGGTCTCTTTTTGGAAGTTTCTTGATCTCACGTTCTCCGGTCTCCGTATGGTAAACAACCATTTTATTGCAATTCCGGCACTTATATGTCTTGTCGATGTGTGATTTTGAACTGCATTCACCGACCAACCTTCCGCATCCCGGACAGTACACTCTAATTTTTTGGTTAAAAATCATAAATACCTCTTTTCTGCGCACAAAAATACCGCCCACATAACGTAGACGGTATTCCCTGCTGTTTGCCTTTTAGGAGGATTAGAAAGCATCTTAAATATTTTCGTCAGTTTAACATTACCATTTTTTATATATGACATTCAATGACATTGTTCATTCAAATACCCTTCTCCGTATTTCTTTTCAAACTGTTTCAATGCAGTTCCGTGAAGTCTGACAACCTGTCTCCATGAATATTTCATTTCTGTTGCGATCACTTCAAAAGTTTTCTTTTCGATGTACCTTGCGAACAGAATATTGTATGTGTTTTCATCTTCCATGCTGTCTATCTGCTGTATAATTTTCTCTTTTTTATCGACAAGTTCGTCCACCATGCCATCTATTTTCCGTTCCATTTCATCAATTTTGGCATATTTTGTTCCTATTTTGTCAAAATTCGGTGTAGTCTGTACCCTTTCACCGCTTTGCGGAGCAGATATGCTTACCGCCATATCTTTGAGTTGTGCGATTTCTGTGAGTTTATTATTTATCATCCGATTAAGGCGGCTTATCTGACCTAAATATTCTTTTGTTGTCATATCAATACCTCCGTCCGAAAGAGAATGGGTTTTGAATTGCTTCTACTTTTGCTACCCTGTTTCCGTTTGTAATTCGCAATGCAAAGTTTGAAAATACATCAGGTACATCATCTAACTGTTTTTTTCCTGAAGCAGAATACCTTTTCAGTAACGACATCATTACACCGTATGGTTCGTTAGGCTTATACAATGATGGATCCTTGAATATTACGTGTTGCAAAATCCAGTTAGAGCACTGAAAAATTCTTGCTTCTTTGTTTGTCTCTGTCGGTGTGTCTGTGATGTTGCATATCCATCCTTTACTCTCTACACGCTTATTTACTTCCATTGCCACACGGTCACCGCCGGCATTACGCTCAAATTCGCACTCTTGCACTTTATTATTAACAAGTACATTTGCAGCATTTTCATACTGCATCTCATAATCCGCAGTATTGTCACAAACAGCATCCACGCAGTAATAATCTTCTCCGTACTTTTGCAATACCGGAAGAACAAAAAAGTCGGTTCCTTTTCCCTTGGTATCGCATTGCCCGGTAATAATTTCCGGTTCTCCATGTGGAAGATTAAGATAACGTCTGATTTTTTCTTCCGGGAATAACAATCCCTCACGTTCAATAGGCTCCTGCTTGTAAAGACACCTATAAGAGATTTCATCCATGAGTAATTGTTGATCTTCAAAAAAAGCAACCGTGAATCCGGAAAATTCGTAGTCAAAATTGCTTAATCCTGTTTTTGGGTCAATATCCGGAACTGCAATTACTTTTACCCTTGGATTCCCTTCATACATATTTTGGATCCGACCGATTACATCATTTACGCTCCACCTGGTAGCAATATGGATCTCTTTGCAATTCTTTCCGTCAGTATCTTGTGTCTTTCTTTGTCTTGCATCTACCGCATACTTGTCCCACAGTTTATCCAAAATTATAGGATTCATAGCTTCTTCGATGCCACCGATCATGTCATCTACGAACAAAAACTTTGATGCACGTACCTTACCAGCATTTTTACTTCCTACGGATGTACACTGAACGGATGGAAATGGTTTATATTTGCCGATGTTAAACTGCTCCATTTTTGCGTTAGTACTGGTAACAGAAAGATTTGGGAAAATTTCATTCCAAGTGTACTCGTCAGAATTTGTACAAATATCGTACACACCGTCATAGTACATACGTGTAATATCTCCACTGTGGGAGTAAAAAAGGTTGAAATCTCTCGGAAACCATCCTGCTACCAACGCATTTAGCATTTTCTCGACCGTGGTTTTTCCAGCACCAGGGATAAGTGACACGCAGAGGATGTCATATATATCATCAATCATGCCTTGAATGGCATCCATGAGACCGATTTTAAGGAATTGCTTTCTGCGTGGCATATAGAACCGCTCTCTAGGTTCTCTTTTCTTTTCCAAATAGCGGTATGCACTGTCCACAACTTTATTTTGTGCTTCTAGTAAAAGAACATCGTACAATTTATCTGTCAGAGAATAATGTGTCTTGTTTGCGAAGGAATACTTTTCTAAATCCCATATGGTTCCTCCGGTTCTTTCCATGCAGAAACGCTCTACAATGCCTTTAGAACGGTTTGTTATCTGTAAGCCATAAGTTATATCCTTTTCGCCATTTATAGCCACTCTACAGGCTTCTATGTACGCATCAATGACCTGTTCATCAATTCCCTTTCGCTGTATGTAATTGTCATAGCTGTTTACTGCCGATATAAGGCTCTGACTTGCCAATATAAAAGAGCCTCCTTCCCTTACATTTTGGAAATTTGGCTCTCTGCGTAGGCACTCTACGACTGGTGCTCTAGAAAATATTCTATTTGCTATGCTAAGCAGTCCAAAACACAACATAACACATATGGTTTGTGTCAAATGTTATACTAATAATTTGTTCTGCACTCTTTAATTCTTCCCAATCCTGGTCATTTTGCAGAATGGCTTGATTTATATCATTAAGGTTTTTGCAATATTGCCATTTCACCAACTTTGCTTGATTCATAAATTATTTCACCACAATTCTATTGATTTCCCCACATTTTGGGCATTTGATTTCAGCCTGTCCGTTGAATTTGCCTAAAAGGCGGTTGCATTTTCTACAACGATGTTCGGACAGTTTTACATAAAAACATTTTTTCAAAGCTTCCTCGTCTTCCTTTGTATCTGCCACGACAATCGGGTCTTCTCCCAGTGTTGTACATTCAATTTTTACATTTTCAATATTCCCGATGTTTTTAGGTGTGACCTGTCGAAACGCATCACGTTCTATGCTCTCAATTACTGCTGTCATACTCATTTTTCATCCACCTTTCAAACTCTTTCCGGCATTTAGGGCATAAATGAAATTCTTTGTATCCAACATCACATATTTCTTCAATTTGAACTCCTGTAAGCGATGGTGATACAAGTTCAGTATCAGCAACATACCCTGTTACATTTGCAAATCTCATATTAAATTCTGCTGATGTAATCACTTTCCTTGTTAAAAAAGTTCTTCTTTCCGGCATCATTTTTATTTCAGATTCACACCGATCACAGGTGTACCATTCCTTTTCATGTCTCATGTTGCACCTCGCTTAATATCCGCCATTATTCTCAATAAGCCATTCTTTCAATGCAACGTGTGCTTTTGCGAAGCATAATTCCATGTCCGTATCATTTTCATGTACGAGAATCGCATCATCACCATCTTTTCTACACTCAGGATAGTCGTTTGCGCATCCTCGTTTGTAAATATAGATTCCCCAGTCACATATCTTACTATATGTTATTTCAAGATGCATCGGAAAATCTTGTGTCTTTTCGTCAAAAAACTTTAAGAACTCATTCATCCTCATATCCTCCGTAACCCATGCAGACGGAATCGAACCGCCGACACACATCCTATGCGGATGCCGCTCTTCCACTGAAGCTATGCATGGAAATCGCACCGTAAAACCTTTTATGGCTTGCGCAAGCCATAACCAAATGTGCACCGCCTACTTGTCACTGACTATCCACAATCTCACAGTCTTGTCTGTTCTCTACTTCATAGGCTTGGTTTTTCGCTAAACATATGTGGCTTACGTTTTAGCTAGGGAATAGTTGCCGTGGGAGTTGAACCCACCCGACGCAAACAAGGTACGACTACTTTTGAATCTGCAAATTCTACTCGCAGAAGTGTTTTTCGTTGACCGATAATGAGCAACTACTATCCATACATCTCCCATCGACCTGAACTATTGCAGTAGTGCCAGACTAAGTGGAGACAAAGATAAAGTTGGGATGATGGGGCTCGAACCCACAGCCTATGCCTTAGAAGGACACTGCTCTTTCCATTTGCGCTACATCCCAATGTGCGTTTCCATAAGCTGTATGCCTACATTTAAGGCACTGACACAGCGCAACACTTATGGCTATTTTTATTTTCGCAGGGCATCCGCCAGTTACCTGCTAGTTGGGAGCTACCCAACCGTCTACGCCAATTTTATGTCCGCAATGGCTGTGCGGGATTTTAATGTCTTTACTGACAACCCACGGATTAAAACCTACAACGGTATTCCGCAAAAACCGGGCTATCATAAACCGGTTAAACCCTCACGAGCCTTGCGACGGCTCTTAACAGCATTCCGCTATGAGGGGAAAGGAGTGTCTCCAATGGAAAAGTATGGAAGACAATTCGCAGATGGCAAAGACCGAAAGAAGAAAACATCTGCGAAACAGGACTACCAGGATTCGGACCTGGGATGCAGCAGTCAAAGTGCTGTGCCTTACCGCTTGGCGATAGCCCTAAACTCCGGGAGAGAGACCATCTGCTCCCGGATTATTTTTGTGAAACACCCTATCTTTATCTAAAAAAAATTGTCACGCCTGTGTACGGTACTTTGAAAAACTTTGTGTTGTCAAACGCATTATTCCATTTTTCGTTTCCCACACACAGGCTACATACACTCTTGATGCCTTGATTTCTCTGCCACATATCCAATGCCAACACAACACCGGATATTCGGCAATAACAATGGCTTTATGAATTTAACCCATTCAAAATTGTGATATGGGATAATTCGCATAATCTCCGGTAACCACATAGGCTATACCCATGCGAAAGTTATTCCAAATGCAAGGAACATTGCGAACGCAAATAAAATAACTCCGTCTGATGCTGTTTTCTGTTTTGGAGCATACCATAAAGCAGATATTGCTAAAACTGTCAATACCAACGTTGTCATTATTTTTAAAATCATGAATCCAAGCATTTTTTCTTCGTCCTTCCTTCAATTTCATCGATCATTGCCATTACCAGTGCTTTAGCAAACTGGCTATTGTTATGTATTTTAATCAGCAAATTGCCCTGCCGGATAAGATACGACCAGTCATCATCCGTTTTCGGATTAGCACACTCTTTATGTATTTTCCAAACCTCTGTGTAGATCTCTTTAATCTCCGGTGGCAATTCACATTTCTCCTTAACTGGCAAATCTTCTTTAGGCTCTTTATCAAGTCTGCTCTTTTGGTGCTTCATCTGACAGCTAACCATTTCTGTAACGTTCTCACGGTCTCTCTTGATTCCGTGACCTTGCAGAAATAATTCGCATTGCAAGACTTCACCACATTTTGAACATTCGTCTTTTATCTCTTTCCCGTAAATCTGCATACGCTTAATCTCTACCAGTGACTACCGCTCTTAAAAATACTCCGATGATGAACAGGATATATATCCATGCAGGAGCATGTAATTGAAACAGTATCCATGCTAAAACTATGTAAATGAAAATCATGTGGTATACCTCCTAAGGGTCTTTTTTATTTTTGAGGAAATTTGAGGGACTAAGTAGGGGCTGTTCGCTGATCCTGTCAGACCCCCTCCCCGTTATGCTATGCGGCTTTTCAACTATGCGCAAAACTAATCTTTCACGCAATCTTTATTGACACGTCCTTAACTATCCCATATTTCCGCACGTTTCCGTAGTTGTTGCTACTAATTCGCATCTGCTGTATTATCTCCATACGCTCCGGAATCGGTCAACATTGATGTATTTTGTCCAAAATTTGTGTCTAATCGTGGAAGTTGGTCGGCTGTCCTGGTTATCTTGTGTACAATCTCTTGCTGTGTGGTCTGTTTCCGCCCGTGGTCGTTGTTTAATCGTTCCGTTGCTCCCAGCGCATTCCGCAGATTAAAAGCAACAAGCTGATCACAATCTGCATCATCTAACCAATTTACAAAAGCTTTTCTGACCTCGTCCATGCTCGATGTACTTGATTTAGTCCTCCATGCACTCAAAGCCTGTTTAGATATCCCTGTTAATATCTTAAATGTATCAGCTGTAGCAGTCATATCATAAGCATTAGCTAACTCCCTAAGATATAAATAAACCTCATACAACAGATCTATGTTGTACGCATTGTAGTTAGTTAGCATTTGGTTGATACTATTATCCACTACGTTTTGGGGTATATCTTTTAATACATTACTAGGTCTTATATAATTGTTATATATATATTGCATGGCACCATTAAAAACCGGTTGCCGTTGTGATCTCATGTCATCGATGCCATAAGCTGCACAATAATCGTCAAAGTATTTCCGGATATTTTTTTTAATCTCGTCAATGTTTGGAATCTCTCTGACGTCCTGCACCGCTCTACACCTCCTGAAATCTGCAATAAAAAAATCACAAGCATCACTCAATAAACCTATATCTTTTGATCTCCTCCACAGATCAGGTAAAAACATAAATCTAAAAAAGTGACAAGCTAGTGACTTCTTGTCGTTTCCGGTCTGCCGGCTCCGGTGGTCTTGGTTACAATCTGGGCGGCTGCATATCCAGAGGGGGTTGGATTTGCACCGCTGTCACTCGCACCGTATTAACGTCGGCTCCCTAACTGCTTTTATCATACCATAAGTGCTATTTATAAATCTACAACAACCTTTTACGCATTTGACAATTTGTTATGGTGGTATGTCTGCCGTTGATCCTGAGCAAATAAAAATCATGCGATTAAAAAATATCATTCGTGTGAATTTGACAAATTGGATTTTTTGACAGACAGACAGGTGATTTTTGCAGATGGGTACATGGTGGCAGCCGGACAGCTCTAGTATTTATATATACTTGGTTATACAATATCTTTCTGCACTTATTTATTTTTATTTTATTTAATCTCTTTTTATTTACTCTAATCTTATTTAATCTGCGTCTACAAAATGTCTACAATTTGTCTACAAAATTTAGCACGTTAAAATGTCACAGTGAAAATAGATCAAGAAAAGCAGGCTGTTACACCTGCTTATAGATTACGATATTTTGATTTTAATATGTTTATAAAATCATCTGTTAATAATCCGGATTCTTTTGCTTTTTGCGCCTCCTCTCTTGCCGATTTTGCTACATTTATGTTTGATGTGGTCACAATCTTGATTTGCCTGTGATTAACAGATACGCAAGCAATCCATTTATTTTTTACAGTGTCCCAATTAACACCAGGGATGCCGCTATTTTTATGTATTCCGGTTGATTGCTTTTTATCGATATATATTTTTTTCGATTTCTTGACTTTTTCTTTGTTCTTTTTATTCCAATCCTCAGATTGTTTATTATCAATTATTTTTAAATGTTTTTTAGCGCATTGAGGGCAAAATCTTTGTAAGCCGCTGCATTTAATTATATCACATCCGCAAGACTCGCACTGTATAACAGATCCGAGCGTAATTATAGAGCCGTGTTTTATGCACTCTTTATATTTCTTGCTTTGCTCTTTTTTTCGCTCCTCTCTGCATTCCGGGCAGTAAAACGCCCTTGGGCCACCTAAAAAGCTGGTTCCGCACGTTCTGCAGATTCTTGGTAGTATATTATCTTTCATCTTTTTACTCCAATGCAAAAAAGCGGAGCTTTTCGGCTCCGCTGAATATTTAATAACAAGGGTTTTCTTTTGCCAGCTCCCAAACCTCATTAAATTTTTGCTCATGCCGTTTTGCATACTCGTCAAAAAATTCTTGGTCTGTACAAGGTGCTAATGCTCCATGTATTTGCTCTCTTAAATCGTCATCCATAAAAGATACCGCCAAATCATAATCAATGTTTACTCCATACTCATTTACTACTGTTTTTCTCATGCTCTCCACCTTTTAACCTTTCATTTTTAACAATATGTACTGTATCTTTTCCGCCTGTCCTGTAATCGGTTCCAACGCTCGTCCTCTAATTGTTTCTTTTTCTGTACCAAAACTCTGTGATATTCCGGATCCCGTGACCGCAGACAGGACGCCCTGATAAATATTTTTTGCAGCAACGTTTTGTCTGCGAATTTCTGCCGATCCGCTATCAGTTGCGCCGCATCTGTGTAGCTTTCCACCTCTGGGATAACTTTGGCTTTTAACTCTTCCCACGCTTGCCGCTCGAATTTGTCTTTTATCTGCGGTTCATACCACGGAAAAAACGCTCTACAAGTCGATACGATCCGGGCGGCTTTCTTTGCTGTGATCTGCTCCGGTGTTCCTGTCATTTCGTTTGCTCCTTTCGCTTGTTTGTATCTTAATTATATATTACTCAATTTGTAATGTCAATACATTTTTATAAATTACTCAATATTTTTCATTTTTGCTTTTATTGCATCTAATATATAAGCGTTTAGGCTTAAGCCGTCCTTTTCTGCTGCTGCTCTCACCTGGTCCCTATATCCATTTGGTAGCATGACAGATACCCGATCATATTTAGATTTGTTGTACTCGTTTTGCTTGTTGTAACGCTGTTCTAACTTTCTTTTTGCTTCCAATAATTCCATTTTGTGCACCTCCTTTTTACTTATTATAGTATACTCAATTTAATTTATCAATATATAACATTCTTTTTGTATAAATTACTCAATTTATTCATTGTTTAATTGTGCAATATGCTATTTTGTAAAATATTACTCAATTTATATTGACTTATGCAATTACTCAATATATAATAGCATTAACAGCAGAAAACAAAAGCCGCCCGGCATCCTACCAAGATCACCCGAGCGGCACCCAAAAAGAAAGGCACCCAAATTATAACACGGGTGAAAAGGTAAAAACAATATGAGTAAAAGAATTTCACGGAAAAATCTTCTGGCAGAGGGTCAGCGTTTAGACGGTATCAAGTTAGACGGAAACTGCTACCAATTTGAGAATGCAATCCATTTTATCAGCTGCTTAAAAGATGTTCCGTCCGGCTCTTATTTGTGCGGTGCTAATGATGATAGAATTAACAACATCATCGCAGAAATAAAAAAAGCGTATCCGGAATCTAAAGGATGTAGCGCAACACAGCTTTTCTATTCTACTGGCACTTACGGTAACAATGGCCAATTATACAAAATGGAAATCTTAGACAAAGAATGGAACGCAACCGGAGAAAAATTTTATTTTTACTTTTAATATGTGTACATCGTCAGATACTACATAGAATTGGAGGACTGAAACAATGATATATATTAAATGTGCAAATTATCAGCATTTTGAAAGACTTATAAATGATTATATTTCTGGTGGTTGGACTTGTAGCAACCTACACGGAAAAACAGCTTTTTTATATAAAGGTTCTGCGCAATTAAAAATTGAATATTAAGCAAGTAAGACAGGCTTACACCGGGGATCGTGCCCCGGCTTGCCTTTACCCGGATAACCGGGAAAATTGAAAATATGGAGGAAATGAAAATGGGAAAAATAAATATTGATATGTGGTATGGAGACAAGCCGGAACAGGTGACAGGATTAGACATATATTTTAATGATTTAGGCGGATTTTATTCCGGCAATCTTCGCATTTTTGGAAAAATTGTTGGTGATTATTACGCCGACAGCGTGCAAGACATAGAAAAAGCATTTCCACACCTTGCAAAAGATATTGAAAACTGTTTGAATTAACTGCCGCAGAGGATGCCCGCCGGATCACTACCGGCGGCGGTTTTATGGGTGAAATTTACCCAAAAATAAAAAAAAGGAGGTTACCATAGGATGGAAGAAAAGAACATTGAAAGACTATACAAGCTGTTAGAGTGTGCGGAGCGAGAGAAAGACACGGAGACAGCCGCAGTTTTGCGATGGGCAATTTTTGAACTGGAAAACAGATAAAAGACGGCTTGCAACCGTCTTTTTGTCGTGTTCCGTTGGATCTGCTGCCGTCTGGCGGTCTATTTGTGTTACTCTTCCACCGGATCCGGTCAGATCCTGCGCCCAGATATATTGACGGCTTGCGCTGTCTTGGTGTACAATCAAATATTACAAGGGGATTATACAAAATGCGAAAATTGGGAATCGGTCATGTATACGATATCATGGAGAGCGTAGCGGATGCCGGGGAACGGCTGGAAACCGTCATAAGGGTTGAGAGTGCCGCCGGTGGTCTGTCTCCGGAATCTGCGGAGCTGTTGCGGTCTGCGTATGATTCCATGCTTTCTGCAGTCGGAGACCTTGCGAAAGCTGCGGCACGGTGAACGGGTGACTGGTTCAAAACGTGCACCGCAGAAGTGCGCAGATGTTCCATGCCTTGAATCGGTCTGAAAAAATCTGCGAAAAAACTCTGAAAACGGATTTTTCAGCTTGAAAATTGCTACCCCGGGGGGATTGAAAATTTTTAGCACGAAAATTGTAGAAAAATTTTTCTTTCAAAAAACTCTGAAAACGAGATTTTCGGTTGAAAATACAGACCTACGGGGGTATCAAAAGAAACACATTAAATTTTTTTCAATACTTCACATCTATTTATCGACAGAATATCACAAATGTGTTAAAATTTTATAAAATTCAAAATGAAAGGGGTAATTACTCTATGAAACAAAGTGGTTTAGGAATTGCTTCGATGATTTTAGGAATCATCAGTATTTTGACAGCTTGTATAGCTTTTGGAATTGTGCCGGGAATTATAGGTGCTGTTCTTGCTATCATTGCATTATGTCAGAAAGACAAGAAACACGGCACTGCTATCGCAGGACTGACTTGCTCTATTATCGGAATTATTATTTTTGCCATTATGGCATTGTTTGTAAATAGTGTATCCGATAGTAGCAAGGAATCTACTGGAACACAAGCATCAGTTTCTGCAACAACGGAAAGTTCTGCCGCAGTATCAGAAATCACACCGGAATCTAAAGTTGAAGAAGCGGAAGTACCTAGTGGTACTGTTATTTCTCCCGGTTACACATTCGATGCGGACGGCTTGCAAGTTACAATAAATGATTTTGACCTTGACTACACTGATTATGAGGATGAATACGGTTGGAACGCTCCTGCTGATGGAACAAAATACATTATGATTGATGTTTCCTATCAGAACAACAGTAAAGATGATAAGTATGTAAGCATCTACGATTTCCAGTGCTACGCAGACGATACAGATTGTGAACAAAATTACAGTGTTGTTGATAGTTCTTCGTTGAATGCAAATCTTTCAAGTGGCAGAAAAACATCTTACAAGATTGCATTTGTAGTTCCGCAGGATGCGCAGAGCATTGAACTGGAATATGAAACAAGCATTTGGACTGGAAACAAAGAAGTACTCAAATTACAATAGAATATAGGATTTTAAGGGCATCCGCAAGGGTGCTCTTATTTTTTATGTTGCGAACCCATGTTCTGCATGATATAATATGTGTCAGTTAGGAAGTCTTGCACCACGTCCGGAGAGTGAAAGCTGATTAGACAGCCTAGATTGTAACCAAGACCCGGAATAAAGACAGACCAAAAAAAGATTGGAAGTTCGCTACTCCAACAGTAACAGGGGTAGTGGGCTTATTTTTATGCTCTTCTGCCCTCTCATATAAGACTACGGGAGGTAATGAAAATGAATGAACTGGAAGTATTTAGCAACAATGAATTTGGTGAGGTAAGAACCGTTATGATTGATGGGAAACCTTATTTTGTAGCAACTGATATAGCAAAAGCACTTGGATATAAACGACCATCGGATGCAATTTCTGCTCATTGTAGGTATACGGCAAAATACAGTATACCTCATCCACAAAGTGAAACCAAAACGATAGAGGTAAATGTGATTCCAGAGGGAGATATGTATAGGCTTATTTCTCACAGTGAATTACCATCTTCTGAAAAGTTTGAAAGTTGGATATTCGATGAGGTTTTACCATCCATTCGCAAAACCGGAACATATTCTTTGGAGCAGTCTACACCGAATGTACCTATGACTTATCGTGATGCTGTGGCACAACTTTTGGAAAGCCTTGACCGGGAAGAGGAATTGAAAGCACAGCTTGATACTTCCAAGGACTGGTACTCTATTAAACGTGTAGCGGCTCTGAATGGTGTATCATGGAAACGTTTTGACTGGAGAAAGCTGAAAGCTACCGGAATTACAATGGGATATGAAGTAAAAAAGATATTCGATGCAAATTATGGCGAAGTGAACACTTATCACAAGTCCGTATGGGAAAAGGCATATCCGCAGTATGAATTGTAAAATAGAAATTCTCTTTAGAAATAGGGCTGAAACGGCTCTATTTTTATTTTTCTAAAAAAACTCTTGACTTGTAACTCGTAACGCTATATAATGTAACTCGTAACAAGGAGGTGATAATCATAGCACCTAAGAGCAGAGCCGATTACATGAAAAAGCGGAGGGAGAATACCAAAAACTTTAGTGTCGAAATTGAAAAAGAGAAGTTTGACAAGTTAGAAGAAAAACTCTCTGAAAAAGGAATCACTAAAAAGGAATGGTTTAATACCAAAGTTGATGAAGAAATCGGTAACAATTAAAAAGTGATTGCCAGTCCGCAAAAAACTTTAGCAATCACTCTTCTGCCACCACTCTCAAAGAGATGGTAAATCTATAATACCATTTTTCCGAGAGAGAATCAACAGAGATTTCGGTAACTGTATGCCGTGTCCAAATAACGTATTTGGTAGTGATTAAATAGCGAAAAATGCCACTGAAAACGGCACAGTGGCAAAAATTTGAAATCTCTGCAATCATAGGGCACAACTTATCTCCCCACCCCATAACAGATAGGTTGTGTCCTATTTTCAAAGAAAAGGAGAAATGTCTTATGAAAAGTTTTATGCTGATTTCCATTCCAAAGGAACGATACGACCACATGGTAGAATCATACAGTGCCGTGGTAGCTGAAAATGAAAGACTGAAAGATAAATTGAAACGAATTGAAAGGTTGGTGAAAGAATATGACGGAACTGGTAAACGTTGAGGGAACAGAACTGGCTGTCAGAGAATGGAATATATACAGTTTCAAAGAATATATCAAAATCAAAGAAGAAAAGCCATTCACTAACATGGGAACTGGTTATTTATACATTATTGAATACAAAAATGATGTAAAAATAGGTAAGACTCGAAGACCTTATAATAGAATAAAAGACTTGTCGAAGCAATGCGAATTTTACAGCAAAGGTAAGACTGGAAGAGTTGCAATTTCTTGTTCTCACAGTAATTTTGATTATAATGAAAAGAAATTGCATGAATATTTTGAAAAATATAGGATTTCAAACGGAGAATTGTTCAAGATGAAATTTGAATACGCAATGGAAGAAATAAAAAATGCGAATCTATATTTTTCAAATATTGTTCCACAAGATAGCAACGAAAATTTATATAAAATGGTAAATATGCTTCATGGATATACAAAGGTTAGCCAATCTGAAAGAGAATATTTTTTCGAAAAGCAGTCAAAGTATAGATTTTTAGAATCTCTTGCTGAATTTTCAAAAGAAAAAGGCATTTTTTACACCTTATTTTCCTATATCTATCATCATGTTAGTCAATATTTCAATTTGGATTATCTGTGGGAATCTTATGTAAGTAGTGAACACATATTACCGGATCATAAACCAATATATCTTTATCAAATATTTTGGTTCTACCCTGATGTGATGGAAAAGATTTATGATTACTTGTTTGGGTATCAAACCGAAATAATGTTTAAAGAGTTTATAAATTTTAAGTCTGCGGAGCAAATACATTTTGAAGAAGAAAGAAAAGCATGGGCTAAAGAGTGTTTAAATAGGAAAAAATCAAAAGAAGAGACCCCATAACAGGGGTCTTTTCTATGCCATTATTTCCATGTATCCGCTTATCAGTTCATCAGCCAGTGCAAACACTTCTCTTCCGTAGGTAGCCAAAAAGTCGGCAACAATCTCTTCTGTCTGAATGTCCATAGTCAAATTGTAGGACAGGCAGAACGCATGGCACAATTCATGGCACAGCACACGATCATAGAAATTACCATGAATCATATTTGATATATAAATATCTCTTGTGTTCCTATCTGTCATGCCAAACGTATATGTACCATCAGAACGCATCAGCATAGGGCTGTGACTGCGTACAAGCCTTAAATTCCAGTCTATTCCATTTATCGTGAACAACTTACCACCTCCAACATAAAAGGGGCTAAATAAGCCCCTTAAGTGTTTTAACCGATTTTTGTTACCAGTGCAGACAGCTTGTTTCGCAGTACCGTCTTTTCTTCCGGTGTTGCATCGTTGATGATCTCCGTCATGTCGTTTGCAAGTTCGGTCATGTAGGTGTTCAGGTCACGTACTTTTGCTTCTTTGTCCTGCTGTGTATTCGCCTTATGCAGTTCCTTATTTTCCATGTAGGTTCTGCGGCTCATGCCACTTCTGCCCTCTCTTGCATCACGCATACCGGATGAAGAAGTTTCTGTGTAGTACATACGCCCCATGTCTCTGTCCATGTCACGGTGATACATTTCCGGGGTCATATGGTAATATGGGGGCTCTTCATACCCTCTGCGGTATGTTCCACGACCTTTAGGTGCAAATCTGCCGTCAGCATAGCGGTAATGGTCATAGTACCGTCTGCCACCGTCACCGTAACGATCAAACATTTCCATGCTTTCGTCCGGGTCATATTCCTGCATGGTTTTTGTCAGTTCACGATAATACATTGCTTCGGATAAGTCTTTCATCATGTCGATGACCTTTCCCATTTCACAAGTATCTACTTTGTCGATTCCTTTGTCAAACTGCGTTTTAGCGCATTCAGAAAGTTTTTCAATCATTTCATGCATTCTTTTAACATCCATGATTTTTCACCTCCTACGCTTCACGAACGGCAATCAAATTGCTGTTCTGCACTTCAATAGCTTGCGTAGAAGTGTTCTGAACGGCTACCGTACTGCAGCATCCACGAGGAACATCAATGTAAGCCTGCGCAGATACATTGAAGAAATTCTCTACTGCTGCCGGAGTTACAATCATTCTTGTGGACTGTAAAGGTTCCCCGTCTACTGCCAGCGCAAGGGAGATTTCCCCAACAGTTCCACCCGTGGGAATCTGAATGTTGCCGGAATAACTTACAAGGAATCTCGCCCGGCACTGATTAGTGATACCTCTTAACTTCACAATTCCGGATCCCTCTCTATGATTGATACAGTTACTTCCATTTACGGCAGTTTCAGTAAAAGCAACGTCCGCTCCTGCTGCCACAGTCTGTAATGCTACTGCTGTATATTCAGCCATAATAAATACCTCTCTTTCAAAATCAAAGGGGCAAACCATATAGTCTGCCCCATGTTGTCAGTAATTCTGCATAGCAGACATAACCTTAAGGTTAAGTTACTCGATATGCAGTTTTAGCATCCGCAACCAGTGTTGCAACCGCATCCGTAATATACGTTAGGGTTGGGAACCTGGTATGCAGGAATGGGCGCAGGATTCACAGCGTTGATGATCTGCTGTGTCTGTGCACTCATGGCAGTAGTCAGAAAAGCATTCTGACGATCCTGAGAAGCGGCTCTGCGCAGATCGTTGTTCTCTGCCTGCAGAGTAGTAATCTTATCCTGACATAAGTAGTCAAGGATTGCTCTTGTACCGGCATTCTGACTGTCGATAATATCACGAGTGTTGTTATTCATGGTGTTCTGCAATGCGCAAGTATTCGTTGCCATATTGTAGTTTACACCCTGGATAGCTTCACGGGTATCGCAGCAACACTGTGCTAACTGTGCCTGTAAAGCGTTAGCATTCTGCATTCCTGCTACGGTGTCTGCATTGATAGCCTGTTGGATTCCATAGCCAGTCTGTAAAATGTTGGTATTTACGCCGTTAAATCCGGTAAGCATACCGTTGTTTACAGCGTAGAATCCGTCACACAGACCGTTGTTTATTCCGTCCAGTTTACCGATGATAGACTGGGTGTCGAACCCTCTTTGCAATGCAGAATCAGTGTAGTAACTGGAATTAGAGCCATTACCTCCCCAACCATTACCGCCCCAACCGCCAAAAATAGCAAAAATTACGACTATGAACCAGAGCCATCCACCGTCACCAAATGCACCATTATTTCCGTAGCCATTTCCGGCAGCCGGAATAACAGGCATGGTAAAAGGACTGTTGTTTGTTTCAAACATATTAGATTACCTCCATAATTTTATTCATAAAGAGGTCTCCCGGATTTTGTGCACAAACCTCTAATATGCTGTTAAAAAGGAAACTGACTTTTTATCTGTCTTATTACATCATCAGGATTTATACCTTTCGTTTTGCAGATGTTTCTCGCAAGATTTTCTACTCCTTGGAAATCACCTTTTTGAGCCATTCCATAAGCGTTTTTTACCATGTCGTTAGACATGATCTGGCTGTTCCCCATCATATTTTGTATAAACTGTTGTGGATTTACCATTGACTTAAGCATCTGCATCATCCTTTCTTTGCGATTGTGGAGTTTTTCTTTGCGTTTGCGAAGTTTTTAACTGTTCAATCTTTTGTTCCAGTTCATCGAAACGTTTCATAAATACCGCTGTGGCTTCGTCTGATAGGTCAAATTTCGCCTTTTCTGTGTCTGACGGTAAATTGTTAAGGTCTGCATCTAAAACAGGCTTATAGAGCCTTGTATATATTTTTCCATCTGCTCCCCAGGATTTAGCATAGATCTCCGACAAGTCCTGTTTTGGGAAGAATGCTGTGTTGCCATCCATAGGAACCTCATTCGGTGCTATGCACTCTTGCGCCGGTACAATACGACCGTACATCTGTACTGCGTTTTGCTGTGGCTGTTGCATAAACTGCTGTGGCTGGAACTGTTCCTGCTGTGGCATAAACTGTCCGTACATAGGTGTTCTATACTGCGGATTGAAATAGTTCGGATTCATAATCGGCTGCGGCATGGCTGTTCTCCCTTTCTTCCATTGATTCTATCTGTTTCGCAATTTCAACTTCATCAAGTGTCTGATATGTCGGCTTGTTCATAAGTCCCAACGGACTGAAATTCATAAGCATTACCCGTTTCTCCTAAAACTTCCTCGATCACATGAACCATGATTGATTGATACTTAATCGGCACTTCCCTTGTACGTTCTTTGCTGAATATATGTTCCAGTGTTTCATCTGAAAATTTGAATTTTCCCATAAGGTCATCCCTCCTTATGCTTAAATTTTGGCATAAAAAAAGTCGCATATAGTGACACATATACGACACTTTTGCGACAAGCAAAAAAATATTCAGTTTTAAAAGTATGATAAATACGGCATTAGCACATCCTATTGCCACTCCGATAACAATAGGTTCTGCTAAAAATTCTTTAATTGAATTTCAACATCACCATTGACAATCACAATCCTTGATATTATGCTTTTTAATATATTATTTTTCTCTTTCTTGTCGATATGCGCCCACACATCGGCAAGTTTTTTTATGTTCTCGTAAACAGCTTCTTTCTTTTGACTGTTTCTTTCGTTTTTTTCTTCCTCGGTTATCTTTACTTTCATTTCAGAAATGATTTTTTCAGTAGTCTTAATCATTTCTAAAACTGTGTCATTTCCATCGGAATAAAGAACATATAGCCTTTTTAATTTCACCTGTTCTTTTTCAAATTGTGACTGCATTATTTCAAGTTTGCTTTGCTTTTCAATAGGCTTGCACTCCGAAAGATTTAAGGATATTTTCAAAATTTCACTTTCTACCTGTTTTTCAATATCAGCAGCCCATTCCAAAGAATTATTACAGTCTGGATTGAAATTAGGCAAATACTTCATTGCTTTATCACGAGAACAGCAATATATTTTATGCTTTCCGTGCGTCCACTTCTGATACCGCATCTTGCATCCACACACACCACAATAGCACAATCCTGTTAACAAGTTGGCATCCGTATGACAAGCAGTTTTGTTTTTCCTACGTGATTTTCTGATTTCCTGTGCAAGTTCAAACCTTTCTTTATCAAAAATAGGTTCATGAAGTCCTTGATATACATTCCCTTTATATGGGATCATACCTATATTGACAACTCCGGTAAGCACATTTCTTACAAGTACCTCACTGTGAAATCCTAATGATTCCTTGATATATAAATCAGAATAACCACCAATAAACATATCAAGTGCTCTGTTTGCTTGTTCCTTACGTTCTGGTATAGGAATGAGTATTCCTTTCTCCTTGCTATAATTATAGCAATACGGAGTATTAGCACCACCAATCCAGTAACCTTGTTTGATTCGCTCCAACATACCGCCACGCATACGAAGCATCATAGTATTTTTGTCAAGTTGTGCAAAAACAGCCATCATCTGTGTGTATGCCTGCTCCATAGGACTGTCATAACTTACACTATCATGGACACATTTGAATAACACTTGGTTTGGTTGAAAAACTCTTTCAATTATGTATAATCCATCAATCATACTTCTTGAAAGTCTGTCTAATTTAAACGCAACAACACATTTAACACGCTTTTTTATGCAGTCGTTAATAAGTCTTTGCAATTCCGGTCTATCCATATTTGCACCGGTATATCCATCATCAACATACCAGTCAGATACAACTAGTTCATTTTTCCGGCAAAAAAGCTCTATGTCTCTTTTTTGACTATCAAGACCATTGCCTTCTTCTGCCTGTTTTTCCGTGGAAACACGCATATATGCGACACATTCCATTTTCTTTACACTCCTTTCAATATATAAAGAATGTGCCGTATTTATCATACATACGACACATTCTAAAGCCTTTTTACAATGGTGTCAACAGCATATGGATGCTATAATCTCAATAATTTCTTTTGGCAGAGAAACATCTTCGATATCAACATCTTTGCCGTCTTGTGTAACTCTAACCATTTTTTACCTCCAGTCTGTTTATTTTTTCATAAACCTTTTTCGATATTCTGTTGACCGTTCTGTCACATACATTAATCTTTTGTGCTGTTTCTGTAATAGTTTTTCCGCAAGAAAGCATTTTAAACACTTTTTCTTCCTCTTCCGTGAAATTGGCGTTCCGGAAGATTTCTTCAAGTTCTGGCTTAGTCAGTTTTGACAACTTCATAAGCCATTCTCCTTCGCTAAATTATAGATTCTATTTCATCCAGGCAAGCATTACAACCGTCCATTGTTCCTCTGACATAATCCTTTCCGAGGTCATCGGCATCGGTCATCTCTTTTTCACGTTCCGGCAGTTCCTGGAGCGGACATTTATCATGCCGTTTCTTTGTAAATGTATTCTGTGACAGCATTGATGCTCCATTATTGAGGACATTCATAAGCTGACATTTTTTGATTCCTTGAAATTCATACAGAAATTGACATTTGCTACATGATTCCGGCATATCCATCACTAATACTGCTTTAGCCATATTCTTCTTCCTTTCTTCACTAAATTTCAGTTTAGATGTTCATAACACCAGACTTCCATCCTGCTTTTTTAGCCTCTTCTGAAAGAATCTCATTTTCTTCAGCTATAGCCATTTTTCTTTGTTGTTTTTCTAAACAATATATTGATAAAATTTCATCCACCAACTCATTAATACTACATAACATATCTCCGTCAACCTCTTCGGTTCGTTCTGCATCATTTAAAATATTTTTTATATCTTCTGCACATTCATGTATTTTTCTCATACAAATGCCTCCATAAATCTTAATATTTCAGTTTACTGATCCTTATCTCTTGCTATTGCTTCCCGAATCCTGTCTGCAAACAGAGCGCAGGCTTCATCTACCGATGCAATATTATCTCTTATATCCTGAGTTGGTATATCAAGTTCTTTTCCAAGTTCATAGAGTACCTCGCAGACACCATCTGTATAAGTTGCCTCCTGCGCCGATTTCTCATAATTTGAACATTCAAAAAGACTTTCAGCAATATCAAGTCCTTTGTTCAGTCCCTCCATGTAAGATCTTTCTTTTTCCGATCTAAGCTGTGACGCTCTTTCCTGTATTGCTCTTGAATCATTGATTGCTTTGAGAGCCTTGTCCGTATCAATATTTGTTGCTTTATACATTTTTTCTACCTCCATTAAATCCTAAGTTACATACTTAATTTCTTACCTTATCCAAGTACTCCTTGCATTTCCAATACACTTCCGGATCAAATTCTTTCCGCTCATGCTCATATGCGCTGTAATCTGCCGAACTGCATCCGGCAATCTGTGCCATCTTAAACATGGACACTTTCGCATCTTTTCTGAGTGCTGCAATGTAGCCTGCATACATCCCTTTGTCTCCGTTGGCTAACTGTATTCTTGCCATTTCCTGAATGTCTTTCGATGCAGACACTTCCTTTATTTTCTTTATTGTGCATTCTTCGTTGTGGCAATCATAAAGGCAACCGTGGATTCCATTCTTGCCATCGAAAAAGCCAACCACATATTTTGTAGGTTCCTCACAGTCATTACATTTTGCATTTATAACCATAATTTTCACCACCTTTTAACTTACCGAACTACCGAATTTTCCTCGGTAGTTCGATTTCTCCCACGTATTACCGGTGGATTTTAACTTGCTTTTGAATTATTGAGTGGAACTAAAATAGAAACTCAAATTTTTAATTAAATTTTTCACTTTTTAACTCAAATTTTGAGTTACTATTTCACTTTTTAGTTCCTGATTTCACTTCCTACGCTTGCGCCGCCACCACCGGCAAAGCAGTCAATGATAATGTTATTTTTCATGGCATCACCTCCGGCATAAAATCAGATAATCGCATTTGTGCCATTTCTGCATCTAATCTCTTTTTGGACAAATCATAATAATGCTTGTCCAGTTCAAAGCCAACATATGAATGGTTGGTTCTGTAGCAGGCTATCAAGCTGCTGGCACTGCCTACATGTGTGTCCAAGATAATGTCTCCGGGCTTTGCATAGCGGTTTAGGAGCCATTCATATAGTGCTACCGGCTTTTGTGTAGGGTGGATACGCTTTTCATTTAATGCCTTATTCCCCTGCTGAATAGTTCCTTCAGTAATGGACTTTCCCTGAAACATTCCGTTCCACATATAACTGAACAATCTTACAGAATCATGCATACTGCAGTAAGCGATCTCGCAGTCTGAAAAATCACTGTTACCATTGCACTTGTCCCATACAATTCTTCCTGGACTGAATGGATATTCAAAATAATTACATCCCCAAATTATCTGCTCTTTTGACACCCTAAACAATTCTTTGAAATAATCTTCATCCGGCACCTGCCAACATTCTGACTTTTCGTATATCCTCTGTACACCTATTGGAGATATCTTTTTACCATAGAATCCTATTCGTTCAGGTCCTGAGAAATACGGTGGATCCACAATCGCAATGTCAAAGTAATCATCCGGGAACTCTTTCATCCCATCCATGCAATCCATGTTGTAATATCCAAAATCCATTACGGCTCCTTTCTCTTATTTCTGTGCTAAATAGCACATGATTAAACAATCTCTTAATACCTTATGTTCATGTTTCCATGTTCGTTAATCCAATCAATAGCTTCCCGGTATGTAACTCCATTGTTTTCGATAACATCCAACAGTTTATACATTCCCGGATGAGTTTCCTTTAGCCGTTCAAAGCGTCCTTCTCCCGGCTTTTCAAGATGACACCCGAAACCACACAACACGCATCCGGTTCTACTGCATCCAGTAGTCTTAAGCGGTCTGTTTCCGGTGTCAAACAATCCATAATCAGCAGATAACTCAGACAAGTCCATTTGACCATTAGCGCTTCCCTCTGCATCATAATCAATAACCACATCACCGTATACGGAGCATATAGGAAGATTGTTGATTTTGATATATAAAAGCACATCTTGTTCTGTCCAAAAAGACATGGGATTACTTGTTGGTATTTTTAAATTGAATCCATTGCAACCGTTTTGTAGCCATTTCTGCGTACGTAATTTGCTTTCGCTCGCCATAGTGGCTGTTATAGGATTTCTTCCAGTTTTTCTATGGTATTCGTGCAATGGTTTTTTCTTCATTACGGTGCAACATTTGTTTGAAATATCAAATGGAGATTCAAGCATAAATTTGTATTTTTCTTGCGAAAAACTGCTTTTTTCTTCTCTAGTGGGATTCTCCTTTATCGGATTTTCTTTGTCGGTTGTAAGCATCCCTATCATTATTGCAAGCCTTCGATTGCTTCCTCCTGCTTTCGACTTCATCCGGCTGTTTAGTAAATTCGCCAGTTTCTCTGATTCAATGATGCTTTTTATCGTACCCCCTCTAATTGCTTTTAGGTGTTCTTCCAAAATTAATCCAGTGTTAGAGGGGGCATCCGAAAATTTACTGTATTTTCCTGTCCCTGTGATTTTTTCGTAGAAATATTTATAATGCGGTTGCTGTCTGTCTGTCTGTCTGTCTGTCTGTCTGTCTGTCTGTCTGTCTGTCTGTCAAATTCTATTTGACCGATAATCTCTGTCAAGTATTTTTTTGCACCATACACACTTTCAGATACTTCTTTGCTAATCAGAGGAAATCCATATTTTTTGCAAACTTCACTGAAAGATATTTTAGGTTTTAAAATCACAATATTATCAAAAGTCATGGCAAATTGCTTTAATTCTGGATATTGCGTTGGGACATCTGCAAAAACAAAGGGAATATTTTTGTATCCGCAGACTTTTCTAATTATATGTCCTAAAACAGTACTATCTTTTCCTGCACTAAAAGAGAGATATACACCGTCTTCACCATACTTGTCTACAAACTGGTCGATTCTATACTTTGTCATACGTATCTTTGCAGACAACGGCATGGCTTGCATTTGGTATAAATCAGATAATGTATGCTTATTTCCCATGTTCTCATTCCTTTCTTACAATCGTTTCTGCCTGCTCCTTGTACTGTATCCCCGCCATCTGCACCAGGTAGTGCTGCAAGGCTTCTGCGACGCTGATTCTGTGCTTGGTGCAGTATCGATCAACGTAGCGTTTGAAGTCCGCATTCTGCTCGTACAGGGCGGTGTAATCAATGTTCTGCATCTACTCCACCGCCTTTCACAATCTGGATTGCATCGTCCATATTGACCACCAAATCACCGCCCATTCCGGTATCACAGCCAAATCTATCAAAAGATGCATCCAACAGCTGATCTAAAACCTTGTCCGGGTCATAGGCGGTCGGTTCTCTATCAATAAATACCATCAGTTCACCCACTGGCACCAAATCGGTATTTTTCCCGTTCTGCTTCTTGATTACCTCTTCAATATGTTTTTTCAACACATCCGCTTCAATCAGTCGTCTCATCGTTCGCCCTCCTGTTCCATGCTTCTATGGCTCTTTTCTTACATTCCTCGATATTCTCCATAGTGTCATCCTCTTTGTTTGTGTCCGGGCAAAATCCCTCTGTCCTTGCACCGCATTTACATGCGCACCAAATGGTAAAACTGTAAGATTTTGTAACTGCTTTAATTTTTGCTTCCCCGCCGCAGAACGGGCATTGTTTCAGTTCTTCACTCATTCTTCATCACTCCAATCAATGTGCTGTCCACAATTCTGGCAATAATAATATCTGTCGCAATCAACCTCGTAATGCTTACCGCAGCAAGGGCAAATCCATGTATCATATACAAGTTGTCCGTCCGAGAATCCGTCTCCCTCGTAATCCGGTTTCTTTGCTGTCTGCTTTTCCACAGCTTCACGGCATTCCTCCACCGTGCCTATCTTGCGGTACTTCTGTACCTCTTCTAGTGCCTTGATTGCCATCTCGTAACCTTGGATTTCGTTTTTTCTCTCGTAATTCTGTGTACACATTTTGGCTAAATCAATAGATGTCTCAAGTTCTTTGATTGCTTCATTCTCCGTCATGGCTACTCCTCCAACAGTTCCGGATTGTCAAACTTGTTACCGACAACCTCATATTCAAAACCACTCATAGAAATATCATCTGTGCACTCATCAAGTGTCATTGGGAAATTGCAGCCCTGAGCTCTCACATCAAATCTTGCCTTGCACTCATTCCACAGAACCAAACATCTGTAAAATGCCGCTCCACGCTTAATACTGCCATTTACAATATCATTCTCCCAAATCAGAGTACCGTTCTTGTCTTTCAGTCCGGTGCACTGGCAGATGGTTTTCACTTGAATATATAAATCATGCGGTATTCCAGTGATGGCATCCCATATCACCCATTCCCCGTTGCCTGCCCGCTTGCCACGGAATAAATATCTATCTTGCATCTTCATTCCTCACTTTCTTTCTGTAACCATGACAATGTACAATCCTTACATACCTTGTCACTTTTTAATAAATTCCGCAGGACACATAATAGCGCCATTGCCAACTCCTCGTCCGTCATGCTCCTGATCCGGTCTGCATTGATCATAGGTACGTAGTGCTCGCAGTCTCTTTCTATGTCCTCATGCGGACAGTCGTTGATTTTCTCGCACCATGAGTACGCATCAAACCCGTTATCCTTTGTTTCTAAATTCTTGCAATTATTACATTTCACCATCTTTTACCTACTTTTCTTGCAAAAATCTCTTGATGACATCAATATCTCTGTCCAGCACGCTTAAATGCTCTTTGTTCATTTTTTGATAGACAATCAAGGGATTCTGTCTTCCTGCCTTTTTCGCTCTTAATACTTCCCATATACCTTTCGGTTCTTCAATCGTCCATCCATCTTTGATAAGCCATTTGCGAAAAGCATCCAATTTGTTGCTATGCAGTGTGTTCCTATTTGCCATATTCTACCTCACTTTCCCGGTACGTCTCCGGCAGTGGAATCCACACCGGCTGATTCTGCAAGGCGGTGATTGCTAGCTGTAATGCATCCTCACAGCAATGATCTACTCCTGTTTTCCCGTACAGAGGACATTCTTCACAAACCTCTGAGTGCCGTTCACTCTGAGCCTTTAAGCAGTAAATAGCTTCTTCTTTCTTCATTCCGCACCTTCCATTTCTGCAAGCTTAGCTTCGGCTTTTTTCTTGGATGACCAATATCTTCCATCTTTATCTATTTTTCTAATTTCATAGACTGTTAAATCATTAATACTTTTGCTCATTACGGTTGCGTATTTTGTACCTTTATCACAGATGAACCAGACCTCATTGCATGGTAACCGCAAGAGCAATCCCTGTTCCTCGGCATCCTCATATGCGGCAAGCTTCTCTATTGCGCAATATCCTCCATCGCAATTTGTATATTTATCATTCGGCTTTTCTGCAAAGCACTGATAAAATGTTCTTAATCCGTTTTCAACGTGATTCTCCTTTACCAAAATTCCATCAGCGGTTCTTTCTGTCAGTCTCTCCATCTCTTCTCCTTTCCGGGATCCTCGGTCTCTCCACCATCACTGGATAGCTGCAGTCATACGGCTTCGTGCGTCCGATTCTAATAGCATCAGCAACCGGATGTGTAGCCATGTAGAGTAAGTCACCGTTCTGAAAGTTTCCTGTTCCCTCTCTCATACAGCTACACTCCTTTTCCGTATGTACTTGCAATTCCATATACATTGCAAATTTCTCTGTAATATTTTTCCTGTGCATGGATATGAGCATCCACACGGTCAAGTTCCGTCTCACACCACTTTGCAAATTCTTCTGCGGACAATGGTGTTTCTGAAACATCGAATTTCTCGCTGTTGTCAATCACGAAACACACCATGTCAACCGGGATGTGGTTCAAATCCGCAAGAATCAGAATCTGTTTGTCCTTGTCCTCTGCTTTTTCATAATTCGCCAACAATTCATAACCTGTCATCTGCATCTATATCACCTCTTATCAAGTTTGATTTCTTTGTCGTAGCAATTTTTCTTTGGATTTCCCTCTACTGGGGAAACCATCTTTTTAGGGTCTGTAGTGTATGATCCGTTTAGTTTCACACCTATTTTGCTTTTTTCATCCACATAGCATGACGGCTTGTAACGATCCGGCGGAATATAATTGTGGATGCGCCAATGTTTTACCAATACAACTCCGCTATCGAAAGATAAAAGGAATCTGCTGTCTATCAATGCTTTCAAATCATCATCAGAAGCACCGCACATCCTTATGATTTTACGTGGGTTGTTTACAAATCCGTCATCATCAGCGTTCATACAGATATGGAAATAAAGCATTTGAGCCGTAGCAGGAATATCCAAAAAAGCATCACTCTCAATTATTTTTGCGCTGAACATTCGTTTTTCTGCCATTTAGAACTCCTTACTTAACAATAGGCTTCTCAATATAGATTCCGGTGTTTTCCACCAGTTCTCTCCACAAGTCCATGAAATCCTTTCCGTTGCACTTGTCTCCGGCTTTGTCCATGTGGTCAGAAAACTTATCCTTGAAATTCGTCAGCTTCTTCTTACCGAATCCATCTTCCATAAGAATTACCATTCCATATAGAATGTACCTTGTGGACAACTCATTGATAAGGTTGTTACATCTGACCTGTTCCCTGATGCATTTCTGCGCTACAACCGACTTGTAATGTGGATAATCAGCTTCGGTAAATTCCTTGTACTCAATCGTCCAGTCTGCAAAATCGTTAAGTCTGCTCTGTAACTCCGTATAAGGCTCATTCTCGTACTTTTCGTTGTACTCGGTGAATTTACCGCAGAAGTCGGAAAGTCTCGTCTGTGAGTACTTGTAGTCTTTCCACAAGGTATAGCAAAACAGTGTCAGTATTCCGGTGAATGGACTTCTCTCCGCAGACTGCTTCAAAAGTTCTGTCTGCCGCATGATTTTCAAAATATCCTGCGGATTGTCATATCGTTTTGGCATTTTATGTATCACCTCTTTTCAAGTTCTGGCTCTTTCCTTTTGCAATGAGTAGCACCGTATTCTGATTTTCCTACATATTCGTAGCAATCAACACATTTCCATCTACCACTTTGATACGGTTTGTGAGTACGTCCGTTGATTGAGTGCATTGTGTTTGGGTACTCATTCCAACAGCTACAATCGTAATTTTTTTCGCTCATGTAATCTTCTCAAATTGCTTTAACAGGCATTCCTTACAAAACTGTACACCGTCAAACTCGTAAAGTTCCTCTACCTCTTCCTTACAATCATCGCAATACAAATGTTTCACATTTATGTTCGGGCACCTATTGCCGAGACATGGATAAGCTTCAGTTGCACATCCGCAGCATTCACCTTCGTATTTCACCATTTTCTGAAAAACTCCTTTAATTTATTGCAGGCTTGCTGAAATCTATACTTAAATAAGTATTTTTTAAAAGATTCAGTTCCATATTGATAGCAAAGATACATAATTTGTTTTTGAGTAGAAAGAGATTCATAAAACTCCTTGTCAGTTTCTTCAACGTATTGTAAAAGTACTTCATAGTCTGTTTTATTCATTACTTTCACCATCCTTTTCTCCATGCAAAAGTTCCATAAACCGAACAAATTGTCTTTGCGACACGGAATTGTTCTGCTTCTCAGGCTTCAAACTGATGACCAGATGCTTGTCGGCAATGTTCGCCAGTTCCCTTGCAAGGTTGATTTTGCCTTGTGCCAGTCCATCACGGTAACCTTTTCCCGGTCGGTACTCTGCGATCTGCTTCTTTCCATCACCTTGACCACCGGCTGTCTTGTTGCGAAGTTGGTAACCCTCGTCTGCATAACGTTTAATCCAGTACTGCTCCCACTTGTCCAGTTCTTCTACCGGATAATTTAGGAATCCGATTTTCCAACCGTATATATTTTCCACAGAATATAATCCGTGACTTTTAAGAGATAAATCAATGTGTTGGTATCCGTTAAGATGCCCTGCCAGTCTTTGTAGTAGGTGTACCGCCTGTCCCACATACGCAAAACGAAAACCATCCTCGTCTGTTCTTGTCAGAAAGTAAATTCCACTTCCATCGTCCACGTGTGGATTAACCGCCAGTATTCTTTCACGATTCTTTCTATCTATGGATTTTGCTTTTGCTATATTCTTCCAATCAGCCAACCACATCACCGCCTTTCAAATGGAATCAAATATCCGTCCGGCAAGGCATTTATAATATTTCTCAATGCCCCATATCCTGTCTTTTGCATATTGACTAAAGCATTGTTTTTACAGGTATTCAGTTCGGATATGTTAGAATCAATGCTCTGCATTATTTCACTTCTTAATTGTGGTGTAAGTGGTCTATAAAATGTGTCAGCCATTCGCACCACCATTTCTGTACTTTTCCAGTTCTGCAATCATGGTCTCTCTGCCAGTATCTGCGCTCTCATACCACTCTACCGCATGAAAAACACCGTTAAGATTCTCGCTCAAAACCTCAATTCTGATACTTGCCGACCGGATATACTCAATCAACCGCTGTGTATCTCGTGCTATGTCCTCGTAACCGTACAACTGTAAGTGTTGCACCATAATTTCAAGGTTGGAGATACTTGACGGCTCCATTAGCTCATTGACATCCTTGTAGCACAAATAACCAAAACTTCCACCACTCAAAACGGACACTCCTTTCCATTCTGTAAAATCCATTCCTTGCCTGCTGCCGCATAGTCCACATTCGCCAATGGATCAATCTTTTTTACCTCTGTGACACATTCTTTGGCATCAGAATTATCACGGCTTAAATGGCACAATATGACGTTCTGCAGGGCATCTGATTTGTTCGCAATGACAAATTCTTTTACCGTTTCCAGTTCCATATGACCACGGTACACATGGGATTTCTTAGCATCGTTGGAATACTCTGTAATGTACTTCTTCTGATAGTTACATGAAATAAGGATGTGGTTTAATTCATGGAACCGCCACTTAACAAATTCCGTGTCAGTTACATAAAGCAATTTTCCCATTTCCGGGTGAGTAATCAGGAATCCATAACAAGGGCATTCTGAACCATCAGCGTTGGTATGTGTCCACTTACCATCCAGTGTCGTAAGATCAAATGCCATTATTTTTCCACCAGTAAAGCATATTTCCATAGGTTCTAAACTATCATATGGCTTAAATACTGGTATTCCAATGTGTTCAAGGTCTGATACGGATAATGAGTGGTCTTTGTGCGTATGGGTGCATATCGCACCCACAACACACTTAATATTCCAGTTAAGACCACGTTTTATGTCCATGATGGGAAGTCCTGCATCCAGTAAAAGCGTTTCACCGTTATCTGCCGTTAGAAGATAGCAGTTACCGGAAGAACCGGAACCTAAACATTTTAGCTTCATATTGCTTTTCCTTTCTTTGCTTCCAAACGGCACCAACAATCAATAAATCTTTCTTCGTCCTCTTCCTTTGATACAAGATATTTTCTATATTTTGAAATCAGTGGCTTCATAGAATCTTTGTAAACATCTGTATTTATATAGTTCCATATATCCATATAAATAGTATTAAATTTACAAGATGGCATATATTCCCATACATCTTCATTTACAATTTCAACCTTATTATTCAATGGAAGTTGATCTTTTACTAAAGCTATAACTTCTTCTGATTTCTCAACAACAATAATCCTTTCAACATTACTTTTATCTTGTATTGCCAAAAGAATCATTCCAATTCCAAGACCACCAATAAGAACATTGCCATGAGCGTTTATGACAAATTTGGAATTTGTACGCTTTTCCATATATGTGTCAGACATTACAACTTCATTTTTATGTAAAAGACGTACATATTTTCCAACACTAATTCCATGAATAACCGCATACAAATTATTAGGAGTTATTTCAAATTTTTCAATTCGGAAATCTCCACACTGTCCTTCTTTTAAAACTCTATACATATCTGTATACATATTATTCAACCTCTACTTAAAGCAATCCGGTGTCTCTGCGCTGGCAATGTCCGTCTCTGCGGTCTGCGGTACTTCCTCAAATTTTGCGTCAGGAAACTCAATAGTGTTTGCATTTGCCTGTACCTCTTCTGCCACAACTTTTTCCACATCAAGTTTCACATCGGAAACATCAGGAAATTCTTCCTGCGCATACAAACCTTGGAATTTATCCGGAAAAGCTTCTCTTAATGCCTGTACAACAGCAACTTTTCTTATCATTGTTGCAGGCTTTTTAGACCATTGACCGTTGATTGTTCCATCTTTTTTTCTTCCAACATATTCATCGAAAGATACTGACTGGTACTCCGGTGTCTCTCTTCCTTTGATAAACACTTTAGCCCAACCTCCTACAATAGATTCGTCCTTAAGGACAAAAGAACCTTCTCTTTCTTCAACGGAGCCATCTTTCTTCTGAACAATAATTCCTGCTTTTTTTCCTGCATAATTCGGATTTGCATCGGCTCTTTTTGTAAAAACATCTTTTCCGGTAACAATCGTAGCAGGATCATTGTTTCCAAACTTAATTAAGTAAGCTTCTTTCAAAAAAGGATTAAGATGCTGATATCTGCAAAGAGACATAAACATCATTACTTCCTGATCCGATACGTTTCCACCACCGCTTACAAGGTACTTTCTTACCGTTGTTGGGGAAATTTTTACAATTTCCCCATTTGATTCGTATTCCACAATTCCTGTGTTTTCCTGTTTCTTTTCGTCTGCCATGTTTCTACCTACCTTTCTACCTTTTTGATGTCGTCAATTTTGATGATGAATACCTGGCTTGTCTTTGGATTCTGAATAAGCGCAAGGCAAAAATTATGCAGCCTGTCATGCTTCGCAATGTTCAAAACCTTTGCAACCATTCCGTCTTCAACAAAACCTCCCTTAACAAAATTTTGCCTATAACTTCCAAGTCCACTCCATGTATCGTACGTTGAATAACAACCACCGCTTCGTGCTACCTCTACCATGTCACCGACATGGATTTCATTTTCATTCTCTTCCTGCGCTTTTTCTTCCGGTTTGTAGTGTTCAAGGACAACGTACTCTCTGTGCCATAAACCAACATTTTCCTCAGATTTTTTGCAAATACATCCTGATGTCGTAACGCAATTTACTTTGAAAATATCTCCGTTTTTGTAGGGAATCATCCAAGGCATCGCATCAACAATCTTGATGTACTCACCGACTTTAGCTTTTCTCTTAACCTCACGAACACCGTTATCAGGCTTCACATCTTCGCCCATCAGCCGATTAAAAGCCAACTTTGCACCAGTACGGAAATCAAATTCATCAGCCGGATTGCAGTTAGCTTCTGCTTTCTCGCCAGTGGACTTGTCCAGCGCAATCACTTTGTTGTCCTTGCGGTAGATGACAATAGTTGTGTCTACTTTTTCTAAAGCGGCAGAGAATATAGAACCTATTTGGAAATGTTTTAAACCAATGCTTTCCCCAACTACATCTTTGTAAAAAACAGTGCCACCACTGATTTCTGTGATTTCAATTACTGCATCATTGTCTGCAAAATATCCGCTTTTGTATCTGTCTCCAACCTTAAATTTATGTTTTTCCATATTATTCTTCCTCACTTTCCGGCTCATTCATAAATCAACTTGCAACTCCCTGATGCACTGTCACATCAGCTTTGTAAATCTCCTTGATGCTTCTAGGCATCACATGGAATGTCACATCCGTATCGGCAATCTTACCTTTGAATTTCAAGGCTCCACGGTCTGAAAGTCCCAGGTACACACCCACGCAACACTTGTCATCAAAATTGAATATCACGGTGTCACCGGCATTGATTGTTTCTCCGCTTGTTGTCAGAACAGAAATGACTGTCTCTTTCTTAATCTGCATTCTCCACCTCCACAAGTTCACCATTTTCCAATCTGTACCATGTATCCGGCTTCACTTTTTCACCGTCTACCCGGAACATCTTCGCACCGACAAACTCCCATGCTTCCTGCTCTGCTCTGTCGTATCTGTCATCCTCTTTCCTGCCAATATATTTCCATTCAGCAAGAACGATATGGGAACCAATGACACCCATTGCTTTCCCTTTGTATCCCCATGCAACCGCAACGCTCTCGGAATCGTTGGCAGAGGATGCACCTTTGTAACCTGTGGCAGAGGATGCACCGCAGTTACCTGTGGCAGAGGATGCACCGTAGTCACCTGTGGCAGAGGATGCACCTTTGTAACCTGTGGCAGAGGATGCACCGTAGTCACCTGTGGCAGAGGATGCACCGCAGTTACCTGTGGCAGAGGATGCACCGCAGTTACCTGTGGCAGAGGATGCACCGCAGTTACCTGTGGCAGAGGATGCACCGTAGT
>CDYI01056633.1_pt1 | contig 100372 bp, 109 predicted proteins | sample 557711 | NCBI WGS metagenome assembly CDYI01 (sample SAMEA3182054, study PRJEB8094) | gut metagenome | biome: human; feature: gut; material: Stool; isolation source: human stools | place: Canada | collected 2012-11-13 | reverse complement strand
TACTTTAACGCTCCATCATAGGTGTGAGTTTCCCAGATGGACTCAAATTCTGCTTTCTCTATTACACAGGCGTGGAACTCCTCACCCCAGACATGGGCGTTCAACTCATCCACGGTGGGGATCGGTGTAATCTCGATGGCGCCGTCGTAAAGGTCAGGGATGTTGCGGGTGCGGCCATCTGCAAAGATGTCGATGGAGCGGAGGACCAGCCACTCATTTTCGGTATCCACTTCATAGAGGATGACCGCTGGCTCTCCATCCGGTGCGCCCTCCCAAAAGAGTTTGATGTACTCGATCATTCCATTTCCCTCATTTGAACCAATGCCACCCCGTCATGGTGCCGGTTACCTCATCTATCTGTACCGCAATATCATAATTGCCGCGACAGCCCAGCAAAGCTGTAGGATGGTCGTTTTCCAGAATCAAATCATAAAACTCAACCGCTATGTCTTGGAATTCCTTCGGAATCTCCAGTGCAGAGAAGAAATCCACTGATTGAGCATTTTGGAAAAATTCAATGGCCGTTTTACTGCATTTTACTATAATCCCTGTTTGAGTGGTCAACTCTTTCATGCTTTCGCAGCCTCGCTCATGTTCAGATACATCCCCATCGTTTTTTCATTGTCACAGGCCGCCCGGATCATTTTGGACAGTAGCATCAAATCGTCGATGTATTGGGAGTACACGCAGAACACATCCTCGTCGGAATCAAAGTGAAACAGATCCACGCCGCTGTTATTTTCCTCGAACTCCTGGATCACGCCCCGGACAAGCCGCTCCCAATCCGCGCTGCTGCCTGTCAGTCCCAGCCGTCGGAATTTCTCTGTCCGGAATCCGTCGCTGATCTTTAGCAGAAGGGAGATCGCATAGGGGTGGTGGGGAATGAGAAAGAATGGCGCGATCTGCTCTGGTTTTACCCAGATTTTGAAGGGCGGGCGCGGATCAGGTATCCAGGGCAAGATTTCCCATTCGTCATCCCGACGATTTCCGTATTGGCAAAAGTCTTTCATGGCTTTGCCTCCTGTTTGAGTCTCTTTCTGCATTTCTCAATGTGGGCCTGTTTGGTGGCTATGATCTCCAGCACCTTCTCTGGCTTTATCCGCAGCAGAAGCGCAATCTTCTCAACAGGCATCCCGTCCGCTGCCAGCATACAGAGAATTTCCTTCTGTGCGGAGGCTTTTCCAGCAGCAAAACCAGTATCATAGTCGTGAGACAGCAGGGCAAAGAATTGCTCCGGTGTCAGAGTGGAAATCAGTTCCTGCTCCCCGTGATAGATCCTGCTGCGGAGCATTTCCAGTTCATAAAGTTTCATTTCTGCCATGCTGTACTCCAATCGTCAAATCGGTCTATGTAATCCTCCCCATAGCCCATGCGCCAGCCAATGGAGTATCGCTCGATCTCCCGGTGGGCCAGCCAAGGGGCGGCATGATTTTCTTATCTTGTAGTGCCATATTGTTTTCCTCATTTTTCTTTCAGGCTTCGCATCCGTTTCATGATCTGCTCCTGTTTTTTCGCGGTTTTACGCTACCTGCTCAAAAATCCCGCAGCTGTTCAAACTGCTCCAGCAGGGCATCTTTCTGGAGTGCATCGCCTGGCAGGGCATCCAGGATCCCCCGCAGAGCCATGTAAATTTCATCCCGTTCCTCGGTTTCGATAAAGCCCATCTTGTTGAAGGTCTGAGTGTAGGCTGCCACCGCCTCAAGTGCCTGGGCTTGGGCGTCCTCGCCCGGCTCAGCGGCCAGCTTCATCAGCTGGGAACGGGTCTTGCGGTATTGATTGGCTGCCTTTTTCGCAGCGGCGGCAGGGATATGCTCCGCACCGTCCCAGCCCCGGAAGGGATTGTCCAGGTTTTGCGCCAGCCACTCCGGTTTCCGGGCCTTAGTGATCCGCAGATCCATTCCCGGCTTGCTTTTCCAGAGCTGCTTTGCCGCTTTTGCCGCCGTCTCCGGCAGGCTGGTCATCCAGAACCAGCGAAGCTCCGGCACCTGCTCCGGGGTGGGGATGTCAGCTGCCCCGAAACCGAACAGGTCGAAGGTGGATAGGTTCGTCAGTTCCCGGACCCCTCCCACGGCGGAGAAGTTCCCCAGGTTTCCCGGCGCGCCCCAGAGCCTCAGCTCTTTCAGATGGGGATGGACAGCAGCCAGTCCGGTCAGATCAAAGTCCTTCAGCTGGATGCCATGCAGCCCCCATAGGTTCGGCAGTTCCGTGTGCGGGCAATATTGCCCGATAAATTGGAGGGTCAAACCGCTGCCATCTTCGGGGGCATGGATGGTACAGGCGTCCGGGCCCTTGTTCTGGAACAGGAGCTGCTCCGTTTCCTCACCCAGCCACAGTTCCTGAAGGCCGGTCATGTCCAGCATCAGCTTTCTGATGCTGGTGCCCCGCAGATCAAGTGTCCTCTGACCGTGGTTCAGCAAAGTCAGTTCATCGAGGAAGGGATTTCCACGCAAAAACTCCAGCAGATCTGGGTGCCACCGCTCGCAGATAAGGGTGGAGAGGCAAGGCAGCGACTTTAGTTCCAGCGCCGAATCGAATGGTTCGTACTGGTCCGTCACCCGGTGGCTGCTGACCTTCACCGGGATACCGCCGATCTCCGTTTTCTCTTCGCTCTCCATGGCCTCCTTGAAGGCCCGCCGCCGTTCCGCCGGAATCTCCTGCCATCGGATCTGGAGGTACACATCGTAGCCGTCATTCCAGCCGCCGTAGGAGCGGCAGGGCTGGTCGGTAAAGGGCGGCAGGGTACCCACCAGCGTGTACTGGGGCGGGACCTCCACCGGCACCCGCAGCAGGTGGAGCTCCCGGGGCCAGTACATAAAGTCCTTGTAGAGCGGGCGGAGCTGGGGCAATTCCTCCGCAGTCAGAGGGGCGTCACCCACCCAGTCCAGGGAGAGGACCACCGCCCAGGGCTGCTTGCTCACCGAGTCCGGCGGCGCAATATAGGCCACCTGGCAGGCGGTGTAGCGTTTCAGATATTGGTTGTAGACTGTATAGACCTCTCCGGCGGTGGCTTTCATGGCACCACGCTCCTCTCATCAGTTCTTTTCCAGATAGAATCCCCATATGCAGTTGGAGAATTCTCCAGCGGCAAAGCGGTGGATCTGCCCGTCAATCTCCACCTGCCAGACCTCGAAGGTATGGTCTTGGTGATAGATCGGGTCTTTGACTTTTACTCGCTTGCCGGTGGTTTGCCAGTCGTAGTCAAAGATGTTCACACCGAACAATTTGCATTGACCGTCCGGACCAAAGGTTTTATATTCCAAAGCCATGTGATGCCTCACAATTCCGAGCGCTGCCAGCCGTTCAGCCGCTCCTGCACCGCGTCGATCATCCAGCCCTCGCCCACACGCTTCATGAGGAAGCGGCGGTCAAAGCCGGTATTTTTCTCTCTGGTGTAGATGCAGAGCTTGTTCTTGGTGATCTGCTCCGCGTCAAGGAATTCTTCCCCTTTGTAGGTACCCTGGGCACTGTATGAGAGGCCCAGAGGCCGGTAGCCCGGGCGGGGCTTTTCGCTCACATACTTTTCCCAGATTGCCAGCAGGCGGGGCACAGCCTGGGCATCTTCAAATCCAGCCTGCTCCATATACTGCTCCCACTCCGTCATCTCAGCAAAGAAAGCGGACAGCACCCTGCGGCATTCTTCCACCGCCTGCTTATCCAGCTGGACGGGATTTTTGGCCTTTTCCCGCTGGAGCTGGGAGAAGTGTTCCATCTGCTCCTTGGTGAATTGCATATGGGCCACCGGCTCGATGCGGTTGTTGCCAGCGATGGCCAGCAGGCCCTCATAGGTAACGGCGGTATGGTCGATCTGGATGTGGGAGAGCTTGGGGATGGAGGCCGCCTGGAGCAGACCGGCATCATCCAGCCCGGTGCGGTTGAGGGTGAGAAGGTCCAGCTTGCAGCCTTGCAAGGCGGGCAGGCCGCTGCCGTGGATGGCGGCGTTGCCGTCCAACAAAAGATAGCGCAGTTTGGGCATAGCGGAGAAAACAGGGAAACAGGCGTCGGTGAGGGCGCCGTCCTCCACGCCGAAATTGACCATGCTTTTGTGACCAGCAAAGGGGGCAAGCAGTTCATCGGTCACAGGACAGCCTTTTACATGAAAGCCAACCAGGGTGTACCTGGCCAGCCGCTCCATGATCTCTGCGGTCAGCTCCGGGGTCTCAAATTTCTTTTCCCTATCCAGGGTCAGGACGCCGTTTTCCCAGTCCGCCGTCCGCGCCCGTTTTGGCCATTCCATTACTGTTTTCCTCCTTACGCCTGCTCCTTGTAGCTGGCTTCAATGTCAATGAAGCGCACATACACGGCGCAGACTTCGCCCTTTGCATCATAGCCGAAGTAGACGGGATAGTAACCGTCACCCCAGCCAGAGGAGAAGATGGGCAGGTTGCAGTCCGTGTCCGGCACGGTCCAGTTGAGCCAGTCGCCGCAGTCCCCCTGATATTTGGGGTGGGCTTGGGCGTTTTCCTCCAGTAAGTCGCAGAACAGGTCGTTGTAGGGGTCGATGTCCGGGTCCTCCTCCAGCCGCTTGGCCCAGTATGTTTTGAAAGCCGCCTGGGTCTGGATGTCTGCAATACACCCCATTCCGGCATCTACGCCGAAACCGAAGTAGTCATCATCTCCCAGTGCCGCGTCCAGATTCTCGTTGCCCACCATGCCCAGTTCATAGCGGACAGGCTTTTCCCGGCTGACCTCCACCTTGACGCAGGCGTAGCGGTCGCCGTATTGTTCGCTGGGCACCACGCAGATCTTTACCGGGTAAGTCCCGGCGGGGATCGTTTGAAGGAACGGCAGAGTGTCCTCCAGCTCCACCAGCGGATCACAGGCGAAGATTTGCCCGGTGGGGAAATGGACGGTGCCGATGTCCAGCACATCCACCGCCATATTCCCAATCACTTTTTCTGTAAAATGGGCCTCCAAGTCAACTTTGCAGGTCAGTTTATCCTTGATGGATTCGTATTTGTTCAGCCATTCGGTCGTAGGCATATCAGTTTCCTCCTGTTGATTCTGCTTCTTGATGTACACACTCTTTGAGCCGTCCCAGTAGCAGTTCACACACCGGCCATCCTGAAAATGATGGTCACAATTCGGGTAGCCGTAGAGAATATGGGCACATTCCGGGCACAGCCCCATCATCTGTGAGGAGCCTTTGAAAAACAGGCTGCCGCACTCATCACAAAGGGCCAGTTCTTTTTCTGCCATAGGGCTCACCAGTCCCGTTCCCGGATGGCCTCCTCAGTGTCAATGGGGATGCCAAACCACTCCAGAATGTAGGCCACGGTTGCCGCAATACATTCCCGCGCCACCGTTTCGATCTCGCTGTCGTTCTCGTCAAATTCCTCCTGAAGATCGTTGATGCCGCAGACCGCCTCGTCCAGCGTTTCCTGCACCGCATCGGTGTCGGTTTCGCCGCTCTCCAACAGGTCGATGACCTTCTGAAGCTCGTCCTTTACCTTGTTCACCAGAAAAGCAGGATAGTAATCGTCCTGATACATTTCGTCCAGCAGTTTGTAATTGGGGTCAAATGCTTTCATCGTGATTTCTCCTTTCTCATTCAAACATCAAACCGTATGATTCAGTCAGGCTTCCATCGTCCTCGTGAAATATACACTGGTACACAGGCTCACGCTGGGTTGCTTTGCGGAACCGCTCCAGAACCGGAGCCAGCGGCTCACCGGTAGGGATGCCGAGGGCATCAGACACCCGCCGTAAGCTGTCCACATCCATATCTTCCAAGTTACAGTTGCGCTGTCTCTGCCCATACTCCTCCAGTGTTTTGGAATCCACATACTGCTTTGCGTCACAGCAGTCGTGCCAGCAGATACAGCTCACAAGCAGGGAAAAGAGATCATCCATGCTCTCAGCCAGACGGCCAGCCTCCCCTTCGCTGCTGTAATATCCAATGGAACCATCTTCCAACAGGTGGTATTCTCCGCCGGAGCCATCTCTGGCAAAGGCCATGCCGGGCATTGAAAAGGTGCATCGGCCTTCCGCGTCATCCCGCGGGGACAACTCATCCAGCAGGAAGAAGTCAAACAGCGAATCAAATTCATCCGCCAAATCAGGGTTTTCGTGCAATATCTTCAAATAGTCCATAGCCGTTTTCCTCCGTTTACGGTTCTTGGGTCATTTCGTGCAGCCGTTCCAGCCACAGCGTTTCTTCGATCATCTCATCATTCTGGTAAAAATGGTCTTTGTCGCGGGCCAGATGATCAGCAAGTGGAGCCGCGTCCAGCGGGGTACATACCACAAAACTGTACCGATCCGCCCCCTTGATCTCCCGGTTGAGGTAGTACACCCGCCTGGCATCGCGGGAATACCAGTGCCCAAGCAGTTCCCAGGAAGTCAGCTCTGCTTTGGGAAGCTGTTTGCCGTAGGCATATATCCGCTTCTCATCTCTGGCAAAATAGGTATCGCCCAAGGAGCGGAAAGAGGACACCTCCGCGCCCTTGATGACCTTCACCTTGCCGTCTCCGTTGTGGAAGTAGACCTGCCGGCTGTCCTTTGCATATCCCTGGGGCGCACCCGAATCGTTCTGGCCGTTGTCCAACACCTGGAAAGCTGCCAGCTCTGCATCTGAGACTCTCCCGCTGGTGGTGTAGACGGCTGTTTTGTCCATCGCGTAGGCATAGTTTAACACCCGAAACGATGCCGGGTCTGCTCCACGCAGGCGAATCCCGCCGAGAAAGCAGGCCGCAGAGGATTTGCCCCAGTAATGCCAGCAGCAGAAGTCTTTGGGCGCAACCTCCTTCAACAAGCCGTTTTCATATAGGCCAGAGAAATAGACGGCTCCATCCCGAAGGAAAAATTCGTTGTCCACCGGCTCTGTGTTGGTGATTGGTTGCAGCGTTTCTTCCTGCTCGGCTGTGATGCTCAACTCGATATCATCGTCGCTGTAAATCAAGCAGAGCCCATGAGGAGCCTTTCTATCGAAATGCAGTTCAATGTCATGGTATTTGAGGATCAAAGGTTTCCCGTCGCTTCTCATGGTGGAAACGGCATCGGGATTCCCGAAGATTTCTATGACCTCATCCTGCGATATTCCGAATTTCAGCGGTGAAATGTCCCGAGGATTCTGCAATATTTGATTGCGCCAAATAGTAAAGTCCTGTTTCATGGTTTTCCGTCCAGTGCCCCAACGGTTTTCATAGCGGCGGAATCAAATTTGCACTGCCGCAGTTCCCGTTCAATCAGGGCAAACACATCGGGGAAGCACTCGATCTCGTCCTGATACTCATATTTCGCATACAGTTTCCCGTACTCCGAGATCCAGACCTCTGCCGGGTAGTAATAGCCGATGTGACCGATGGGCTGACACTTCTGACCGGCAGCCTGTTCGATTTCCGCCAGCTCACAGCCGGACATATCCCGGAAATAGGCTTCTTCCAAATGGTTTTTGATCCCGTTGACCAGGTAAGGGAACAAAGCAAACTCAAAGTCCGCCGCCCAGTTCAGCTTTTTCTGCGCCAGGTACCACTCGCAGCACAGGCCGAAATATTTGCGATAAAACCGCTGGGTGGTCTTCATCATCGGGACGCCATGATCGGCGTAATACTTCTCCGCAATGGAGATGTCCACTTTTCGCCCTTCCTGCCATCCGGCGTACTCCATCAGCTGCTTGACCTTGCTTTTGAGATCGCCGGAAATGGGGATGCGTTCTTTCGTCACGGTGGTCACCTCCATTATTTCTCAAGTGGATAATACCAATCCTCCGGGCCATTGTAACTGACCTCAAATGCTTCTGTATCAACATTCAGTTCTGATTTGGCTGTTCGATAAGCTACAGCGGCGACCTGTTTCAGAATGGGGGTAGCCTCCTCCCAGTAGACGCATGATGCTTCATCTTCCAACTCAGAATCTTCGTCTTCCTGTTCCTCCTCAAAATTCAAAGAAAAGGATTCATTTTGAATCTCTGCGTAGAATGGAAGTTCAAAGTCCGCAGGATTGGTAATCCGGATCTCTCCAGTGGGAGCATACATCTCGGCCATACTCAGATTGCCGGCCTGAAGATATTTCTGGTATTGCTCTGCTTCGTTCTTGAGATACCGTTCCGAGGAGGCCCGGCTGTCAAAGTGGACGGCGCTTACCCCAGAGGCAAAGTCCGTTGTCAGGCTTATAGTGAACACCGTGTAATCCGGATGCTCCGCTTTCAGCTTTTTGATGGCGGTATTCACAAGGGACAGCATTTCTTCCTGGTAAAGGGCCGCGTTAAAATTCGTGTCCATGATTGTGTTCTCCCATCCTTCTGTCAAAGTTCATTCGGATACCCGATCTTATCCAGGCCCGCCTTGATTTCTTCCCATTCATTGCGCTTAGGGTTCAACGCAATGACCAGTTCTTTTGTCACCGGAACCCCATCAGCAAGCTGGCGCACAGTCTCCAAAGGCAGGTCTGCTGGGTAAAACCACTTTCCATACTCCACATAGGTCTGTGGATCGCCATCGATCAGGGGAAGCAGGTCTTTGGATGCGTCCTCGCCGTCCATGGGATTGCAGTACCAGGTGATGCCGTCTTCCGTCCAGACGCAGAAGGTACTTTTCATCTTTTTGACTTCACGGCTGCCCATGAGCTTTTGCAACGCAGGGGGCATCCCATCCGTCAGGTCTTCTATTCGGGGAAGTTTTTTCTCCCAGTCGTAGAGTTCGGAATCCACACCGTTGATTACACAGCCTTCCGGCGCAAACATGACGATCATGCTCTGGTCACTGCCATCAGTGGCAAAGAATGCCTCTTTGCCTTTTCGCCATGCGGGGTTGTATGTATAGTGGCGGATGAAGCTCCATTCCTCCTCCACCATGATGATGTCCAGAGCTGCCAGCCCTTTGCAGAAGTTTTTCAGGCGCTCCGCATTGGGAAGGCCAGATAAATCTTTTGTGGAAATCATGTGGTTATCCTCCTGTCTTTCCTCACCACAGCCGGTCGATCTTGGTATATATCTTACTGGGTTCTCTGTCCGTAAAACTGGTCAATGAGTCAGTGAGTTCTGTAAGCGGCATCACATTCAAAATATCCAGTGCATAATACCAGATCCCGGTGTCCCAGTCCCGGAACCGCCCATTGCAGACAGCTCGACCATAATCACCAGGAATCAAATCCAGTGCTAACTCATTGAGGGGCTGTTTTTGCCCTGTCTTATCGTAGGTATATCGCTCCGGCATCGCACCAATATGCCAATCATAGCGGTAATGCACCTGGATTCCAGACTCCTGCTGAATCAGTTCAAAAGGGTGAAGCCGCATTGTGCCATTAGGCTTCCATTCCATCAGCCTGCGACAGTCCCGATCAATCCGAAATCCATCGGGCCTCTGTACGATAGATGCAAAGTGAGTAGGCAGGCCAAAGGAATAGTAAGAGAAGAAGTCTTTCGGCAGCCGCATCGCTCTGGGATACTGGTTCCGTTGTGCGGCGGCGTTTCCGCCCCGACAGTCTTTATACCATTGCAGGCGGATCTGCTGAACCAGAAGTGTGGGCAGATATTTTTCTCTTTTTCGTTCCTCAGCTTTCATGAGTAATACAGAAAATCTCCTGGTTCAAATCAAAGTAGATCACCATCAGCTCGTCGGTGATCTCCGGGTTGAAGGACAGATCCATAATGAAAACTTGCTGATCCATCTCGTCATCCACCAGGCTGCCAAACCGCTTGAGCCGCAAAAAGTCCACCATCTCAGTAAAGGACAGCTTGGATGGGTCGGTTCCCGGAAAAAGATCAGCCGCAATATCCGGGCCTACATCGTCCCGGTGGAACTCCATGAAAAATGTCACAACGCTATGGTAGCGGCTGTCCTCGTCCGCCAGCGCCGCTTTGATGGCGGCTTTGGCCTTCTCCGCCAATTTCTCCGCCTCATCCAGCATTTCTCCCACCGCATCCATGGCGGTAGGATCAGCTGTCAGTTCTTTCTCTACATCGAAGAGAAAGGGCAGTCCCGATTCATCGGGAAAGGTGAAGATTTCCTCGCCAGGGGTATATGTAAAATCAATGCGTTTACAATTCAGTTTCATAGATACACCTCCTCATTGGTTTTCCAGATGGGGTAATGGGATTGGTGAATAGACCACTGTATCTCCGTCATTATCCATCTTGAGAATGATAGCAAATTCCGCTGTATTGCTGTCCTGTCCCTTTGGGAGAGGAAAGATCATTGGGGGGCAACGCAGGGCAGCATGGTTCGTGGTATTATTCCAATCTTCCATGGCAGCAGATAAAATGACATCAATGTGTGCCAATACCTTCTCAATGGAACCCGCTGAGATGTTGTAAAAAGTGGGGTTTTTATGATACTGCTCTGTGATGAAGTTTTTATAGGTTTGCACTGGCATAAAGCAAAATTCCCAATCAAGGGGATACAACCCAAGCCAATACTCATACAGTTTCATAGGCGTATCCTTACCCCTCAATGTTGGTAGCTTTGAGGCCCTTTTTCAAGGAACCGTAGACCGTTACCGCATGGTCGGTGAACATCTCGTCGCAGTCAAACCAGGCGGTGAAGCTGCCGCCGGAGGTGACGGACAGGCTCGTCATGCTGATCCGCCGGGCCAGTTCTTCCTCTGTGATGGGGTCTGTTTCCGGATCGCGGGGGTTTTCCTCATCCTGGGAAAGCCAGTTGTTAGCCAGCTCGGTCAGGTTCTTTGCCGCAAGCTCCCGCATGGCTTTGTCCCAGGTTTCACAGTCGGCCAGCAGCTTCTTGGCGGCACTGCGGGCGCGGGTCCAGGAGGGCTTGCTTTCAGCATTGACCTCCAGAGAAAGGAGCACATCCTTTCCGCACCACTGGATTTCGCCCTCGAAGGTATCATAGTCCTTGTCCAGCTTCAGCTCACCCAGCACCTGGTCCTGGATCACCACCGGCTTGTGGTACTCGTCCAGAACGGCTTGAAGTTCCGGACAGTCCTCGTGGGCCTTGACCACCTGGGAGATACACCAGGGCCATGCCACCAGATCTTTTGCCCATTCCTCTTTCATCCGGCGGATCTTCAGGCGGCAGATCTGCTCGTTTTGAAAGCGTTCCCAGCCCTTTTCGCTGTTACGCTCCTCATCGGTGACCGGCCACTCCAGCCGCTCCTCTTTGGTGCTGACCTTGCCGGTGTCACAAAATACCACGCCCAGCGTCACAACGGTCATTTCCCAAAAGTTTCCTTTCCAGTTATATCCGCCTCCAATGCAGCGATTGATCAGAGCGACCACTTCCTGCTCCTCGGGCTCGTACATCTCATAAAATTCTTCAAACATAGATCATTCTCCTTATCCCGCCGTTTGATTGCGGTATTCCTTCTCCAGTTGGGTGTACCACCGTTTCAGCATGGTTTCCAGACTGGTCTTTCCGTTGCGATCTGTAAAAACAAGAAACTTCTGCATCAGTCTGGGGAATAGATATTTGCCCGCTTTTGTCAGATCCTGATTGAGATAGACCATCCGAAGGATACGGCCCTGCCGATCCAGAGGGTTCTTTTTCAGCAGTTCCTTTTCAAAGCAGAAGCGCAGAAACACCACATTCTCGTCGTAGAAGTCCTCCACCACAGCCGCGCCAATGCTGGTGTATGTGATGTCGTACACCAACCGACTCCAGTCAAATTTCTCGGCATAGAGTAGTTTCAGCGCCTTTGACCAGTGTTCCTCCGGGATCACCAGCATCCTGTGCTGGGCGGTACTGGAGTAGCCACGGTAGACGGGTTCCGGGTGTCCCAGCAGTTCGCTCACACTGTCGGCATAGACGAAGCACAACTCCTCGTCGAACAGGCCGCCGATAAAGTTACCATTGCAGTACAGCATATAGTTTTTGGACTTGGCCGGAGAGTAAGAGAGGTTGTATTCCTGGGAGTCCAGGATTTTATGTACTTTGTTCAAAAAATCTATTGATGTCATCGGTTTGCTCCTTATTCCTCAAACTCGCCCTCGATCATTCCGTTCAAATACCGGCCAGGGTCTGCGATGAAGTCGTCCCATTTGGCCAGAGGGTGGAACTCCTCGTGTTCGATATCCAGATACCACAGCTTTTTGTCCCTGGGGCTCCACAGCAGCAGGTAGTCACTGTAATTGTCCATGGCCGCCATGAGGGAGAGCAGCTTTTTTCGTTTCCAGGTCATCTCCTGCACATCCATGAAGGAGTAGAGCTCCGCCCACTTCACCCATTCCTGCTCCGGAAACTCCAGCCGAAGGGGGCCGGTTTTCAGATACTCCACCAGCTTGGCGGGCAGCTTATAGGGCATGAGCTGCCGGGCTTTTTCCTGTTCGTTGTGCCAGTCCTCCGGCTCCAGGGCTTTTAAGTAGTCGGCCAGCTCCTGATTTTTGTTCTGCACTGCCACGGTGTAAGGCCGGTCGCCGTATTTGTCAGCAATGGTGATGTCGGCTCCTTGCTCAATGAGCCAGCGAACCATAGGGAAATTGTTGGAGCGGGCGGCCTCGGTGACTGGGGTGGAGGCGTAAGGGAACATCATGTCCGGCTTGTGGTAATTGATATCCGCCCCTTTTTCCAGCAGCAGTTTGGCAAGCTCGGCCTGTCCATCGGACACAGCGGCCCGGAATGCCTCGCCGCCAAACTTGTCCACGGTGATCCCGGCTTGCTCCAGCACCGGGATATTCTCCGCTCGCTGTCCCCAGCGCACTTCCTGGAAGGCCCGCTCTTTCTGCTTCGGGCTGAGTTTTGCGGCCTGTCCAGCAAAGAGCGCCACCACCACCGGCCCACAACAGCGGGCAGCGGTGAGCAGCAGGGGTTGTTCCTCTGCCAGACCGGGATCAGCTCCATGCTCCAGCAGGAAGTGGATCATGGGCACATCGTTCCGAAAAACCGCGATCTCCAGCGGCATCAGTTTGATGTATTCGCTGAGCTGGATGGGAACATCTAAATCCAGACCGCCTTGGAGCAGCGCTTCCAGCTTGGGAGTGTCATGGTCGCAGATGGCAGCAGCCGTTTCTGGGAGAGTCTCCCAGCGGCCAATATATGCAATTTGGTACATAAGACACCTACTTTCGTTGTTGTTTCACTTGATAGGGAACGGTCCGGCCCAGCACCCGGCCCTTGCCAACGGCATTGGCTCCCTCATAGATTAAGAACTCCGCATTGTTTTCCAGCGGAGCGTAGTCAATGGTATCTGGATAGAGGGGTTGGGCATTCCCCAAAGCCGGTTCATCAAATGCACACTCGTCTCCGTCCAGAAAGCATACCCCCAGATATTCCGTGGTTCCTTTGACGACAAAATGGGGACAATATTTTCCACTCATCAGACTGGGGGGAGTCTTTCGCTTGCCGCTCCAGAAGATGACCTCCACATAGAGCACCGCCCGGTTTTCATCTGTCCCGATCATGCCAGTCGCTCCATTCCTGCTTAATCGCCAAACCGCTCGGCGGCATCCTGGTAAACGGTGATGCTTTTGGCCACCTTCTTTTTCTGGCTTCGGATGCGGAAGTAGTCCCGTAGAATGCGCTTCAGTTCCGGGTTTTCCACCTTGCGGGGCAGCAGGCTGATGAACATTTCGTCGTAGCTTTCGTACAGAACACCACTCCGGTTGTAACTTTGCCAAGTCACCGTAGGCTTTCGACCTTCAGGGTCTTTGGCCAGATCAAAAAGCCACCGCTCATCCAGCTCCACATAGCGTTCAAACATAAAGGTCGTGTCATAGGACCCGTAGCGGTCATGGCCCCAAAAGATGAACGCAGTCATTCCATCAGGCCCCAGGCGTTCATAGGTCCAGTCCTCCGGATAACAGCGGTAATCCAGCATCCCCAGAGCATTGAACAGGTAGATTTCTTTGGGAGTGCCCAGCAGGAGCGAATAGGTTTCATACACCTGTTCCTTGGGCTGGGTGATAATTGCTTTCATAAAGACTGGAATCAGCCAACTGCCGCCATAGCGTTCATATAGTTCATCGGCCAGTGCTTGTAGTCGTGTATCCGGGTTTCGAATCAAGGAGGCGGTCAGAATCAAAGCCGGAATCTTCTCCATTTCCTTTGGCTTTACTTTATAGAGCCCCAGTCCTTGGGAAATGTGCCATGTAGTGCATTTGTCACCATCATAAAAGGGGGTGTGCTTGAGATGGCCGATCCGTTCCGCATTTTCCGCCAGAAAACGGTACACCTCCAACATCTTGGGGGAGGCTTTGCCCAGCATCAAATGAAAACAGAAATTCATCTGTTCCACCTGTCCCTCTTCCAGCGGTTTTGTATCCGCCTCATCCAACAGCAGGGAGAGGGTTTTCAGGATGACTGGGGCAATCTGCTCCGATACACAATCCGAGCAGGCATCCGACATAATATGGCTGCCCATCCATTTGCCCTTGACCAGCTTGGCCCACAGTGGGGCAGCAGGGGCATACTCCAGCTGCGCCAAAGCCTTCTGAGCAGCCGTTTTGCACTTACCCTTTTCTGTATTCACAAGTTGGAACAGCAGTTCGCCGTTTGCTTCATCCTTGCCCAGCTCCAAAATGGCCTGTTCTCTCTTTACGCCCTTGGGAGGCAGTTGTTCTAAAATCATCAGAGTATTCATAGTGTCTCGTCCTCCTTCATAAGTTGTCCCTGCACCTCTTTGGGCAGGTCATTCCACAAAATATCGTATGTAAAATCCCGAATCTCCGGGTAACACTCCCGTGCGGTCTTTTCCGCAATATCTCTATTCAGGTAGTGCATCTCTTGGTGGAAAAACCAGTTGAGTTTTTCCATCAGCCGATAGAGTCGGATCTGTTCTTCTTGAGTCATGGCTTTGATCCTCCTACTTCAATTTCAGCACAAATCCCCAGATACTCACTACAATCAGAAGAACGCCCAGCAGGAAGAAAACCACACGCCGGTATCCTCTGCTGTGGCGGTGGGCATCCCGCGTACCAGTGGGGTCGCAGAGCCAGTTCCAGTTGCGGACCGCTCCAATCAAAATCACGGCCCCGATGACCACTGAGGCAATGTACCAATGCTCCTGTAAAAAAGCTGTGATCTGCTCGCTGTTCATTTAGGTTTCCTCCTCGCCTTCGTCGTCGCGTATCACCTCATACCACGCTCCGTCTTCTCCGCGCATCTGCATGGTACCATAGGGCAGGTTCAGGAGCGGGATAATGTCTGGATCGATGCGGCAGATGTCCCGGATATCATAGAAGCCGCAGTGCGACTCGTAGTATTCATCACCTTCGCCGTACACATCGCCCTCATCCCCGGAGTAGAAGGCCCAACCGCTCTCCCAGCCCATATCCTCGCGCTCGGGGAACAGCCGGTCCATAATCTGCACCTTGCACCCATCCTGGGCGACGCGGTCGGAAGCGTAGCAAAACAGAGGGCCGTCCCAGTCGGGAATGACAGCCGGTTTCCCTTCCGCTGCCCGCGCCACCCGCTTCTCGGGGTCATCTGCAAATTCCGCTTCCAGATACTGTTGATACCGCTCATCCAGCAACTGCTCCACACGCTGACGGCTTTTTTCAGTGTATGGTAGAAGCAGGTAGGCCGCATCTTTTTCCGCAATACTGTTCCAGACACGGTCTTTGGACTCGGCCAAGACGATATTCCGGCAGTCCCGGCGGTAAATATAGGGATTGGAGCGGTTGTCCTGAGCGTACCACTGAGCAAAGCCAGAGCCTCTCCGGTCAAAGAACTGAGTGGACAATTTCCCATCCAGCTTGTTCAGGATGAACGCCCGCAGGTCCGGCCCCTTTCCGGCCCAAACCGCCTCCACCACCTCCCGATGCCGGGAGAGGAATGGGTTACTCATTTGGCCTCGTTTCATAGCCCAGCCCAGGAAGAAGGCCATCCGATTGTAGGCATCCAATTCATCTACTGGCAGGTGAAGCGCCCGGATTTTCTTGATCTGCTCTGCGGCGTTGTCCATCTCCGCCGGGTCGTAACTGATTTTCTCCCGGTCTGTGACCACATTGAGCCGGTGCGGATTGATGACCTCCAAGCTCTCGTCCGGGCAGAGGTCCAGCAGGGCGTCCGAGCCGTGCTCCAACTTGTATTGGATCTCCTCCCGATAGAGGGGAATCACCTGATAGAAGTTGACTTCGTCCCCGTCCGGCAGGCGGCAGAAAAAGGAGTCCGTCCCAAACACACCAGGACAGAGTAGGATCTCACCACGCAGCTCCGTGTTCTCCGCGAAGGGGATGCCATCCTCACCCTCATCCAGTGTAGTCCTGGATTCCAGCCCTACCTCCGGGTCCTCCATGGCGAAGTGGGCGGTGGCCAGCATCATCCGGATGGGCCAGCTCCACCGCTCCTCCCGACAGTCCGCCTTTGTCAGCTTCCAGTCTCGGGGCAGATTGATGAGCAGCTCCGCCCGTTCCAGTTTTTCCTCCCAACGCTCCTCCGGGAAACCCATCCTATGCCGGCTCAGGCCGACAGTGACCAGAGTGTAGTAGTCATGCTCCGGCCGGGGCGGGATGATGGCGATCTCCAGCGGGTGATCTGGGTCGCTGTCGTCCGTGAGGAGCTGGGTATAGACACCGAACTGCTGGTCGATATGTACTTTCACATGGCCGAGGATGTCATCATCGGCAGGGGGAATGGTCTCCTGCCGGATGATCTTCTCCCGCTCGTTCCAATCCAGTTCCAAGGAATTTTCCTCCTCCAGATACTCCTCGCAGTCTCGCACCAGCTTTTGGGCGTCTATGTCATCCGGGGCCAAGGACAGCCAGCGTTTTGCGTATTCATAAGCGGTGGCTGTGGAGCCGTATGCCATCAGGCAGGAGTAGCCCATCCGAGCATTCCAGTAGGGATCGTTCTCACCCTGGGTGCGGACGGACTCCAGCAGATCAATGGCGTGCCGGAGAAGATCTCCATCCACTTCAGCGTTCTCGCCAAGAGCACCGCGGTCACTCAGCACCGCCAGATTGCTGTAGGCTCGGCCCAATTTTAGCGTCAGCAGATAATCCCGCTCCCGTTCTGGGATGGCTTCGATAGCCTCAATGCATCGGGCAAACTCGTCCGCATCATTCCACTTCTCAATCTGCTCCAGCAGCTCTGCTCTTTCTGCCTGATTCATCGTTTCACCGCCTTTTCTGTTTCATCCTTTGCCTTTTTTGAAGTGTCCGCTGCCTCGCCAGGTGTTGACTACGCAGGTGAATATCTGACCGCAGTGCTTGCACCTAATCATGTGAGCCATAATTTCGTCTGCCCATCCATCCTCAGTCTTTACCTTCTCCAGCGGACAGGTGGATTCCTCTGCAATCAGTTCAAATTCGCCTTGTCCTACCAACTGCTGGATATAGGCAATACAGGCCAGGTAGTCCTTTGGGGCATCAAATTTTCTCCATATTTGAATGTTTCGGCAGTGCTCGCACATAATGGATGCCTCCTCCTGTAAACGGTTGTTGTCAGCCCTGTATATCAGCGTCAACGGGGCCTTTTTTCAGCGTTCCATCCACAGTGATCACATGGCCCCAGAACATATCGTCGTCCTCGTACCAGGCGGTAAAACGGCCGCCGGGAGATACTGTAAACTCGGTGAGCAGGATGCGCCGGGCGAACTCATCTTCGGTGATGGGGTCTTTCTCCGCTTCCCGGTCGGTCTGGTCATTGTCCGCCAGCCACTCGTTGGCCTGAGCGGTGAGCTTCTGGGCAGCCATCGCCCGCAGGGACTTGTCCCACACCTCCTGATCTGCCACCAGTTTCTTCATCACATTGGTGACACGGGTCCAGGACGCTTTCTTTTCAATCTCCACATCCAACGAGATCCGGACTTCTTTTCCCATCCACTTACAGGTCCCCTCGAATATGCTCATCTCACGATCCAGCGTGAGGGTTCCCAGCACTTCGTCCTCCAGAAGAATGGGCTTTGTGTATTCCGCCCAAATCTCCTCCAGTGCCGGACAGGGTACGCCTTCCTCCAGTACCTCAGTGACATACCACTGAGGTTCGTAGAGGGCATCACCTTTCCAGCCGCGGGCTTTGATCCGGTAGATCTGGCCCTTGGTAAACCGCTTGGAATAGTCGCCGGCATCCCGTTCCTTGTCCGTCAGCGGCCAGCTCAGGTAGCATCGGCCGGAGATCACCTGTCCGGTCTGGGCATCCGCCATGGCGAGGGCATGGGTATGCGCCGCCCAGTAGGTATCCAGAAAGGTTTTGTCTGCGCTGACACCGTCCTGGATCAGTACCAGTTTTTCCTCATCTTCCGGGGCGTACAGGGCAATAAAGTCCTTGACCGTTCTCTTTTTCATGGCGTTCTCCTTACGCAAATACCTGCTGGTATTTCTCTTTCAGTTCCTTGGGCGCCGTCTTGATGACCTTGCTGCCGCCGTTTTCAGAGGCTGTGCCCCAGATGGCCCAGAGCACATCACGCCACAGGTAGGCCAGCGCCCTTTTGTCATTGCCGGATTCTTCCGGCAGGTAATATTCCAGATGCCCTTTGATCTCCATCAGAGCATCCAGGCTCTCCTCATTGGCGATCAGGGTGCGGAACTCCTTTGCGGGCTTCAGATTCTGCATGGACTGGACACCGTGGACCAACACCGGCAGGGACTGAGCAGTAAACCCGTACTTCTTAAAAAAGGTGTGAATAAACTTTTCTTGCAAAGAGGAGTGCTCGTCATCACAGCGATCCAGGTAATCGCACACCAGCCGCCACCACTTCGGCCCTTCCAGTCCCAGGGCAAACACGGCAAAGGTGCCAGGCATGGCGCAGGACTCATCAGAGAGGTTGTTGTACCACTCGTCCTCCTGCATGGCCAGCCGAGCATAATTCTCCATCCGGACATGGAGACGGGGATACCGCACCGCACAGGCAAAAAGCTGATGGACACCCTTCTTGGGCAGGCCGGGGATGGGCAGGTAGATCTTCTCCGGTCCGCGAAACTCGATGGAGTAGCTGCGGGGGAACTCCGGCTGCTCCAAAATCTCAATCAGATAGCTGAGAGCCTCCTCACAGGCCCCCTCGCCGCAGTCCCTGGCGGTAATGCGGATGGTGGCGAAAGCGTCGTTGGCCGAGGCGGTGAAATGCTCCGTCTTACGCCGCTGGATGTCCTTTGGCAATTTGCCGCTGCCAGCTGTTTTCAGCTGCTTCACCATGTCGGGACGGAGCTGGGAAACCAGGCCGAGGATGTGTTCGGTTTTAAGATACTCAAAGCTCTGTCCATACACCGTGCAGCAGACCGCCACATAGCAGGCAAAGCGCAGCAGCTCTTCATCCGCATCCTCGGGGCGCAATTCCGGCAGTACCGTGCAGGGCGGAAAGACGGTAAAGCCATCATCCCGCTCTCCCACAAGGAAGTAGCGTTCCTGTACCTGCTTTTCTATGTACTTCTCCAATGTATAGTGGATCTCCTGCCAGCCCACCAGCCGCCGCATGGCGTCGCAGAGAGAGACAGCATCCTCACAGGGAAATCCTTTCAACGGCAGCTCGGTCAGATACCGCTCCAGCAGCTGATCAGGGAGAAATGGCGTCCCGTTGTGGTTTCGCACCACGGTCGGGTAGGCGGAGTGATTTTCACGGGCGGTGCCGTTCAGCACATCCTGAATGCAGAGATCCGCCTCCGCCAGTACTTCTGGTGAAGTGTCCGGTTTATGTATCAGATAATAACGGTCATTTACACCATCGCGCTTTGGTAAGCTCATGCTTGATCACCTCTGTTTAGACAATAAAAAATCCCCGCGACACCCTGTCACTTGGACAGGCTGACGCAGGGCATGAAAAGGCCGCAAGGGAGACGCCACATCCACCAGCGGATGTGGTTTCTTCTTCAGCCAAAATCAATTTTTCATATTTGAACAGAACAGCCGTGGACTGTCCCAGTTTTTCTTCCATAGCAAGACCTCGGGTTACAAATTTCTAAATGGGTATACTTTACTATTTTATTATATCACATCATCTGTTTTCTTTGGAAGAGAGATTTGCTCCTCAGCCAAATTTGTGATGTGGATTTTTCCCTTTCTCTTTCCTGTCCCGGCATACTCCAGCAGTTCTCTGGCATTGCTGGCCGGATGCCGCACATAGGCGATGAGAAAATCGCTGCGCTCCACCATATATCGGTTTGCGCGGACGATGGCAAGCCGTTTGGGGACCGTTTCCAGATCCGGCGGATAGAACAGAGCGTCGAACGCCTCTGGCAGATCCACCTTTCTGTTGACTGGGTAATATGGGGTCATCAGCATCAGCGTAATATCCGGGTGCGCTCGCTTGGCCTGCGACAGTGCCCAGATCACCAGACGGTCGAAGTTGCCATACCGCCCCACCACAAATTCAGATACGCCATATTCCGTGATATGGCGCTCTATGGTTTCAAGCAGGGTTGGGTACACCCGATCTGGTGTCTCCCTATGCCCTATAAAGAAGCAGCTTCCCATCTGACAGCCCTCATACACAGTCGCAGTCATATTTTATTGATTGTGATTCATAATAGAACTATAAAGCCAACGCCCATTTTAATAATTATATCACTAATTATTCGTTGTGTGAAGCGAAAGTTGATGATTTAAGTGCGAACCCGCGACGCTCCCTTATATTAAAATAATAAGTAGAGATTGGAGGGAGAGGATCATGGACGATAACCGCCGCTATGAAGCGTTTGTGCGGAACCGCATCACAGAGCTGCGGGAACAGAAGGGCGTTTCTGAGCATCGGATGAGCCTGGAGCTTGGAAAGAGCGGCTCCTACATCAGAAGCATCACCAATGGAATTTCTATGCCCTCTCTCCGGGAGCTGTTCAACATCATGGAATACTTTGATTTGACGCCAACTCTTTTCTTTGCTCCTATGGACGATCCGGATTCCCTGCGTGGGATCATAGGCAAGAAGCTGCTTGCCCTGCCGGATGAAGACTTGGAGAAAGTAGCTGTTTTTCTGGACTGGATCAGAAAATAACCGCTCCTACTGGCGTTTGACATGAAAAATATGCCGCTCAGTCAGTTCCTGATAGTTTCTGACATGGGCGGTTTCTTTTTTGCGCTCTTGGGGGAAAGAACTTCCGGCTATTGAAATTTCAAGCTCTTTCCACTAAAATGGATTTCATCGTCTGTTATCAACCGTTCCGATTACAAAGCGAGGTAGGAAAAAATGAACCAAAAAGAAATCAATGAGCTGCGGCGCCGTTTTCGCCCGGAAAAAAGCGCCATCAGCCGTGTTTATGGATGCTATGTCAACAGCAGTAAAGAGATCGTTTCCGATCTGGACGAATCCCTGGGCATGATGCCGCAGGAGGAGTCCGAGAAGTATTTGAGCCTTTTGAAGAAGGGACTGTCCGGTTCCCTGGGGAAAAACCTCATTGATATCGTATTCTCCACTCAGCAGGTAGTGGACAGTGAGGAACACCGCCTGCTCACCACACTGCGGGATTCCCAGCTTAAGGACAACGAGGCCCGCCAGACCTTTTACCACAAGGTAATTGACAGTCTGGACATGGGGGACAGCAGTTACCTGTTGCTCCTGACCTGTGACAGCTACGATGTTCCCCATCGGGGCAAGGATGATTCCCTGCAAGCGGATGCCTCGGATGAGGTGTTCACCTACATCGTCTGTGTTGTGTGCCCCATCAAGGAGGGCAAGGTAGAGTTGGGATATTTTCCCGGTGACAATGAATTCCACTGTGCTGCCGGGCAAACCGTCGCTCCTCCTGAGCTGGGTTTTCTCTTCCCGGCATTCGATGACCGGGCAGCAAATATCTATAACGCTCTCTTTTACAGCAGGAAGGCCAATGAAATTCACCAGGAGTTCATTGACGCGATCTTCCATGTGGAAGCGCCGATGTCTGCCGTTGAGCAGAAGGAAGCATTCCAGTCAGCTCTGAGCGATGCGTTTGACTGCAGTCTGGAAGTGATGCAGACTGTTCATGAACAGCTGCGTGAGAAAATCAAGGAGCACAGGGAGAGCAGGAGTTCGGAACCTCTGGAGATGAGTGCCTCAGAAATAGGGCAAATCCTTCAAAGCTGCGGGATTGCGGATGAACAGGTGGCAGCATTCCAGGAAAACTGCGGCGAGCAGTTTGGTTCGGGGGTTGTCCTGAATCCGGCAAACCTGATCGACAGCAGCCGCTTTGAGATCAAGACACCTGAGATCACCATTTCTGCTGATCCAGAGTATAGTTACCTGGTGGAAACTCAAATTATCAACGGGCGCAAGTACCTCCTAATCCCTACTGAAGATGGCGTGGAGGTCAACGGTTTTGCTGTCAGCATTACAGCTGCACAGAAAGACGATTAAATTTCAAAAGCCGGACACAACGCAAGGCGGTATAACCTTTAAGGCCAGATATTGTTTGTTATTTTCTGTCTTAAATAAAATCCTTAGAGTGGGCGCTTCTGGTTGGTTCATTATGAACCGGGACTCGGTTCACATGATATGTAGACCCTCCCCTTGGCGGGAGGGTCTGCTTTTTACAGGCTATCTCACCAGACGGTTTCTTGCTTCCAGTGCTGATGCGCAGTCATGGCCTGTCAAATACTGTGCCGCATCCAGCCATTCCTGTTCGCTGCATGCACCTAAAGGGATCGCGGCAGTGAGCCTGTGCAGCCGTTCACTTTGCTGGAACAGCCGAAGATCAGAAAGAATTCCGCATCCCATTTGATAAGCCAAATAATCCAGTAGATCGATCTCAACCAGCATTGGACACCTCCGTCATACCACATGATACAGATTGGAAGTAAGACTCCCATTCTCCCGCCAGCGTGGGTCCTTTTGCAGCAGACCAGCCCTGCAGAGATCATCCAGTGCCCGCTTGACCGTAGAGCGGGAAAGCCCCAACTCCAGAGCAATGGTTCTGATGGCCGGCCAGCAGCGTCCCTCGCTGTCTGCCCGATCCTTGAGGTACATATAGACGCTCTTGGCTCTGTGGCTTAGATTGGAATTGTAGATATTTCTAAAGCTGTTCATTCTGTTTCCCTCCGTCAAGGCCGAAATACCGTTTTGCGGGAATCCGGTGCGGCCTGAATTCCCTGAGCCATACCGCCAGCGGATGTGCCGCCTCCCTGCGGCTGCTCACTATCCATTACAATCGTCCCATAGTGGCGGCGGATGATGGACTCCTCCAACTCCTGTTTGTCAGCATAGGCAACGAACCGCTGGGCCTTCTCCGGTACTTCATAGGGCATGCCGAACCGGATGCCCCAGTCAAGGAACAGCCGCAGTTTGACCTTCATTGGGTGGACGCCGGTCTTGGCCACAATAAAGCTGCCCTTGGGCATGGACTTAAGTTCATCCGGGGTCATGAGGGGACGCTCCATCATCTGGAGGGACTGGCTGGGATCGTTTTTTCCGCGGGAGATACTGCCGCTCATTACCGTCCGGCTGCCCAAAGATTTGGACAGTTCCACCGCGGTCTGACTGGCCGGGGCGAAGCCGCCGTAAAGGTTGACCTGGCAGTTGTCCACGATGATCTCAGAGCCCTCTTTTCCATAGTTTTTCTGCAGCTGTCCCGTAATGCTCTGGACGATAGGCACCAGCATGAGTCCTCTGGACCGGGAGGCGGAAAACATCAGTTCCAGCGACTGAATGGGCGGGCAGGTGCCCAACTCGTCCGCGAAGAAGACCACCCGGTTCTTGAGCCGGCCGCCGTTCTCGTCGGCCACAGTGAGGATCTCCCGATACAGGTTTTGGAGGATCAGGCTGACCATAAAATACTTGGTCTGGTCCTCCTCGGGCAGTACGATAAAGATGGCGGATTTCTCATTGCAAAACTTCTCCGCGTCAATGGCGGTGTCAAAGCAGAGGATCTGCTCCATCTCCGAGTCGAGGAAGGCGTTTAGGCGGGACAGTACCGTTGAGATTACGGAGGCCATGGCCTGCTCCGCCGTGTTGAGGGCGGACCCGGCAAACCAGCGGGCCTTATGATTAGGCGGGAGCTTTTCCAGCAGGAGCTGGAACTGATTCTTTCCCTTCACCCGGCTGGGGGCCAGCAGTTCCTGCACCAACTTGAACACCGACACGATGTGGCGCTTTTCAATGGGATTGCCGTCCGCGTCCTCGGTGGGCAGGTACTCGGCCACCAGCAGGAACATGGCAGTCAGAAGGCCCTCGGCGGAATCGTAGAAAAAAGCATTCTGCCCATACTGGGCGCTGTCGCCGCCGCTGGTGTTGATGAGGGTCTTGGCGAGGATCTTGGAGTATTTCTCTGCCTTGGCCTTTGCCGCCAGGTTTTTGGGGTCGGCTTTATAGATATCCATGTACTTGTTGATCAGATGAAGCAGGTTGTTGCCGTCCGAGCGGGTGGGATTACGCAGATCCAACACGGCGATTTGGTATCCGTAGCAGTCCTTGGCAATACCGGCATAATTGCGGAACAGGTCGCCCTTGGTATCCGTGCAGAGGAAGGACATCCCGCTGGCGAGGGCATATTCGATGTTGGGGTACAAAAAGAACGCGGTCTTTCCGGCGCCGCTGGCGGCGGTGACCATGGCGTGGATGTCATCGGTGTCCACCAGAGCTGTAACATGGTCTTTGGGCCCTTCGCAGCCAAGGACAAGGCCCTGCTTTTCCGGCAGATGCTCTCCCTTGCGCCACAGCTCTGGTTCAAAAGGGACATGGGCATAGGTCTGCCGAATCTCCTGTTTGGTAGCCCAGCGTGCGGTTCCGTGCTGGCCGTCGCCCACAGTCTTGGATTTGATTCCGTCAAGGGTATAGTAATGGGAGAGAAACGCGAGGCCGCCGATCACGAGAAACATGATGGCGCCTACCACGATAAGTGTTATAACTTGCGTTGGCACATGATCCTCCTTTTGATATCTACGCCTTAATATCAGAAGGGGATGTTCAGTTTTCGCTTTGTCTGCTATAATAAATTGGTATGAGGTGATTGCTTTGATTTGCGCATGTGACCATTGCTACTATCTGTTTGAGGCGCCGGAACTGCCGGAGCAATGCCCGGACTGTGGAAAGCAGGCAACCCGGCCAGCCAATAAGCAGGAGCGGGCAGAATATCTCAGCAGACAAACAAGCAGCCAGGAAGATGCGGAGGAGTGGGACTGAGCCATTCCTCCGCTTTGCTGTTTCAGGCTTAGGCCATCACTGGCTCAGTTTCCCTCTGGGTCTTTTCCTCTTTCTGCCGCCGTTTGATCTCGTCGGCCTCGTACTTGACCGGCACCTTGGCACAGGAGATGGCCAGCTCCAGCCATGCGCTGGCCACCTCTTTTTTCTCTGCCTGGGTACGGATACCCTGGCGATTGTTCTTGGCCAATACGCTTTGGAATTGCATGGCGATCTCATCCGCCCGGTTCTTGAGGATACTCCGGTTCTGGTGAGGCAGGATGTGGCTTTCTAAAAACCGGACTCCCTGCTCAACGGTCAGCGCGGTACCCATCTGTTTGCACTCCCGCAGCACCACCGAGAGGGACAGCGCCGCCATGGTTTCCATGTGCTCCATCGCCTGGTCAAAGCGTCCCCAATGAAGGTCGTTCCGGTACTGCAGGAGCAGGCCGGGGATTTGATAAGCCGCCCGGTCCGGCTGAACTTCCTTGCACCTGGTCCCGATTCGCTGGCAGACGAGGTCTGCCGCCACCGCAAACTGCGGATGCTCCTCGGCGGGCTGTGCCTCCAGTCCACACCGTGCTTTTAGGTCTTCATCCCAGTCTTTGTACACAGAGCGCAGCGGGGCAATCTGCGTATAACCATGCTCCCGCAGAATATCTGTGAGCCGCCCCACGGCCTCAATCCCCGCCGCGTCGTGATCCAAGCAGAGGATGACCTTCTGCAGATTCGGATTTTCCCCCAGCATCCAGAGCATGGCATGTTCCGCTGTCCCGCAGAGGGCCGCATAGCTGTGCCGCTGCCAGTCCTCCGGGTACAGGGTCAAAAAGGCAAGCAGATCGATGGGGGCCTCGAATACATAGAGGCGGTCGCTGGTTCCAGTCCAGTGAAAACTGCACCGGGGATCGCAGCCCTCCACATTGCCCCGGTAACTTTTGCCCTGAGTGTAGAGTCCACGCTTGTGGGCATGACGGGCAACGCCGTGTTCATCGAATCCGACGAACACGGCGTTGTGATACTCCTTTGTCTGATCTTTGGACAATTCCCGGCTTTCATAAATCAGCCCCTTCTGGGCAAAGGCGTTGAGGATTTCACGGCTGATGTGCCTCTGCTGGAGCAGGTAGGCATACACCCGCCGCATGGTCTGGTTAGCGGGCGGCAGGGCAAATTCTTTCGGCTCCTCCTGTTCTTTTTCCCACGCTGATTCATATACTTCACCCGCTTCACCACCCAACAGGCGTGTCACCGCCTCGGGGTAGCTCAGTCCATAGAAGGTCTGTACAAAAGAGATAGGGCCGCCGCCCTCCTCGGACTCATGGTCGTACCACTCTCTGCCGCGGACGGTAATGCTGTGGTCTGAGGCGAGGCGCTTGTCCCGGCCGGAGGGGATGAGTTTCTCCCCCTGACGGCGCAGGAACTCTACCAGATCGACAGAGTTGGCTCGGAGCTTTTGCTCCTCCGTGAAGTGGATATATGGCACGCTGCATCCCTCCTCATCAAAAAAGAGGCCGCAATATGCGGCCTCTCAAATCTGTGTTAATTCATTCTGTTGGTTGGCATCTTTCGGAGCTCTTGGACTTGATCCCGCCTCCCATAGACTACAGCGGTAATCCAAACGATCCTTTGTTCTTCATCCACCCAGTAATACACAAGAAAATTACTCACCGGCATTTTATGCACGCCCTCTGAGTGCCATGGTTCCTCCAGCGTCAGGGGATAACGGCCGGGCATTGTACATAGTGCAGCCATTTCCTCTTTGAGGCTTGCTGTCCACCGTTTTGCAGTATCCGGTGCTTGAAGCACTTTGGAAATATAACCAGCGATCTCCTGCATCTGTTCCACGGCATAGTCCGTTAGTTTTACACGATACTCCATCTTCAGATGCTCTTGCTGATCTGCTCAAATGCGGCATCCAGTTCCATTCCCTGGCCCGCTCTGGCTTGATCCAGCCCTTTCTTCATCATATCGTTGAACTGTTCCACAGACATCGCATCCCTTGCTGGGAGAGTGGGGACACTGAACGAATAAGGAATACTGTTGGTCATAATGATCTGACGATAGAGAGAGTCAATCAGCACAGACACCGGAACGCCCAAGCGATCCAGAATATCTTCCGCTTTCTGTTTAATCTCCGGCTGCACACGCGCTGTCACATTGGCTGTTTTTCCCGCCATATTAATCGCACCACCTTTCACAAAAGCATTATACTCTTTTGTATGGCTATTTGCAATACATTTTATTTGTTGGTATTGTGGTTTCAACTAACTATCCGAGAAAAATAAATACTAACCAAGCCGCATTTTGAGTTGTCAGTTCTTCCGCAGAGGATACAGTTATCCTCATAAAGCAAGGCAGGGTGACTGGAAAGGTGCCTGAAAGGGTGACTGAAAAAGAGAAAAAGATTTCAGAACTTCTTGTTGAAGATCCAGAGGCTATTGATGGAAGTCCGCAGGTTCATACCTCATATGCCTCTTACTGATTCCTTCCTTCGAGTTTTCGATGGAATAGAACGGGCCTGTGGCAGAGCTGCATTTGCCTTTTTATCTTCTGAGCACTTTCAGCATGCATCAGTAATGCCGACCTCTTGAATTCTGGTTTTCTTTTCAAAAAAGAACCTCCTCCGCTATAGCTGCATTTCCGGCTCATGGTCATCGGCTTTGTGACCCTGAGCGATCTTCTTCGCCTTGATTTTTCGTAGGAGCTTCCGGTCCACCGCAACCCGGACGCCACCGGAGGGCGGTGGTTGATTTTGCTCCTGGAAGACGTTGGCCAGATGGCGGAACAGCGAAATGACGGCCGCCACAGGAGGCTGGCCCAAGCGGTCATCCATGTGTTCCAGGAAATATTGAGCATATTCGTTGCCCTGATCCGCTGCCAGCTGGAACCACTTGATCGCACTGGATCTATCTTTTGGGACATTCTTCTCAAGCAGATAGAGCTTGCCGAGGGCATACTGGGCGTATTGATTGCCCTGTTCCGCTGCGGCGGTGAGCCAGCGGATGGCGGCTTCTGTGTCTTTCGGTACCTCCTCGCCCTGGAGCAGCAGTTTTCCCAGGCGGTATTGGGCAAACTGGTTCCCAAGTTCCGCGGCGTATGTGAGCCATTTCAGTGCGACCGCCGGGTCACTTTGCAGGGCTGTGTCACCGGAAAGATACAGCTTACCAAGAGCAAAGGCGGCGAAGCTGTTTTCCTGCGTTGCCGCAAGTGTGAACAGAGCCACCGCCTTTTGAATGTCTTTTTCCACGCCCTGACCATCCCGATAGATTTTGCCGAGCGCGTATTGAGCACAGTCCTGGCCGGCTTCCGCCGCCTTTGTCAGCCGCTCCAATGCTTGGGCTGTCTGCTCCGGTGTAGAGGATGGATCATTGAAAATCATCCGGGCCAGTTGGTACTGCGCATGGGGATTGTCCAGTTTGGACGCCTGTTCAAACCATGTCCTGGCTGCCGCCTCATCTTTACCAGTCCCCACACCATGGAGGAGCATCCATCCGATGCGGTACTGCAATTTATTGTCATGGCTCTGCTGCTCCAATTCGAGAAATCCGGCGAAGGCTTGCCGGTACCACTGTTCCGACGCTTCGGCGTCCTTCTCACAGCCAATGCCGTCCCGATACATCTTTCCTAACTCGTAGGCGGCATAGGGGAAGTCCTGCTGTGCGGAGGCTGTGTATAACTCCAGCGCCCGCGCATCGTCCTGCTCCACACCCTGTCCACGGCAAAACAGGCCGGCAAGGGAATATTGCGCATACTTGTACCCTTTGTCTGCGGAAAGTTGGAACCACCGGGCGGCATCACCATAGTCCTGCTCACAGCCGAGACCCGCAGCATACAGTTTGCCGATCCGGTACTCCGCATAGCGTTTTTTCTTCTGTCTCTCAACAGCGTGGAAAGCGGCCAGCGCCTTGCTGTACCACACATGGGCGGCCTGCATATCAATCTCCCGGCCCAGCCCGTCCGCAAGCATTCGGCCCAGATCGTGCATGGCCAGCGCATTGCCTTTTTGCGCCTCCTGTTGGAACAGGGTAAGCGCCTGCTCAAGGTCCTGGGGCTGATCCTTGCCGCCAAACAAACAGCGGCGAGCCAGGCGGTATTCTTCGCTCCAGTTCATCTGCGCTTTGGCAGGCGCAGACACTGTTTTGTCTGGGGCTTCCTCCGGTGGAGTTTCTACGGTATCATTCCAGCTGTCGTCAGGATGGGGCGCCTCCGGCAGCGGCGCTTCTTCCTGGTTCTCCACAGGAGCATGGTCTTGCTGGTCATCCGGATGGAATACCTGCTGGCGCGCCCCCAGTCTTACCGCTTCCTCAATGACGATGTTTTTGATCCGCTTGAATGCCTTCTGCTGGGAAAGGGGAAGGCGTGGAGGCAGGTCATCCTTGTAGGTACGCAGCACATCTTCCCGCAGCTCATACCACAGGGCATAGGCTGCGGCGACACATGGCTCTTTGGCCAGCTCGTCCACAATCTCATCCACTACAGCCTTCAGCGGAGCCTTGAGGTAGCCGTACTTCTTCCGGCCTCCGGTGTGCCGCAGGCGTTCCGCCAGATGCTCCATGAGCTTCTCCATGCGGTGGTTGACCACGGCGCCGCTCCACATCTGTTCAATTAACTGCTCCAGCATAGAGCGGGCATCCTCATTCAGCGTGTCCCTACTCTGGGTCTGCTGCTGGTAAAGCTCTGTCAGCTCCTGCCGGAAGATCTCTTTTGCCAGTCCCGACTTGATTTGGGCGATGCCCTGCGTGGTGAGAAAGCCTTTCGACGGATCGGCGCTGTAGCAGACCATGTGGATATGGGGATGGTGTGCTTCATCATGGAATGCAGCGTACCACCGAAAATCCTCCCAGGGGATCTTCATCGCCTCCGCCATTTCCATGGCATACTCGGAGAGCAGTGCTTTCCATTCTTCCGCCTTATCATAGCCGAGACGGGCGGCGTCTTCCCGCCGCAGGGAAATGATGGGTAGCCACACATTGCCGGGGTGGGCCGCAACCGCTTCCGCTACCTGCGACAGTACGAGCTGATCTTCCTCACCGGTAAACAATCCGTGGGAGCCGACACGCTGGGCATGGGGACGGGTGGCGATGTATTTTAGATAGTTATCTTTCTTGGCGATCTGGTCATAGTTATCCTCCAGCGCACGGTTGATGAACTCCGATGCGTTGGCGCGTGTCGGCTCGACCGCATAGTCCTCGTATTCAAACATCCCACGGCTGAGCGGGAAGTCCCGCAGGATCTGTTCCACCATCTTTTTCTGCTTTGAGGTGGCCGGCCACCCACTTCGTCCCGGGTCGATGCGCTCCACACCATTTCGTGTGGCCATATATTTCACATAGTTTTCAAGATGGGTGGTGGCGGAGGAGGTACCGCCCTTGATGTAGGGGCACTTGAAGATCAGGCGCGGCACAGGCTGTCACCACCTTTGTATATCACTCCACACCCCGCTGGTAATCGATAGCATCCTTGAAGCTGATACGCCCATTGGTCTGTTTTACTTCTCGGATAGACCGGGCGCGAAGCGTCTTGAGATCCTCGTCACTGATCTCCATGCCTGCTGCCAGCACATTCATCATCATGTTGACCTCTACCGCCAGTTTGAAGAGCAGGCGGGCAATGCGGTTCTCGCTGTCCTGGACAGTCCCGCGCATGGCAGCCACCAGTGCGGGCGGCAGATATGCTGTGGCCTCCTGGCCGGAAACATAGCCAGCATAGAAGCGGATTGCCTTTTCAATAAACTCGTTCTGACTTTGACAGTTGTCCCTTGCACAAAGATTTTTGACCAACTGCTGGGTTTCAGGCGCAATGCGCAGAGCGAACTTGATCTTTTCTCTTGCCATACTTTCCTCCTGTCAGAAAGTCCCTGACCGATCACGGTCAGGGACTTCTCTTTTCTTTCTAAGCCTCCTGTACTTCAAAGCTGGAGGTCTCCCATACTTTGATTTGGAAAACGGAGCATCCTCTCCTCATAACTGAGGATCTTCTCCATGGTCAACCACTCCGGCTTGCCGTCCTCCGGGAAACTGTCCCACATTTTTTTCATAAGTTCAATCTGCTCATGTTCATCTCCCGCCCATAAACAGTCGCAGTCTCGGTGTCCATGGCCGAGGTAATACTCACAGTCCTCCCGCATCCGGTTCAAGAGCAAGTATCGGAATCTTTCATCACGTTCCAGCGGGTTAAAAGCCATGCACTTGTACCTCCTTTTCCGTCCATATCCCTGTTTTAATGCCGGATAAACGCCGAAGTGATGGACAATTCCAGCCGTGGTGATCCCCGGCGTGATCCCATCCCCCGAAAAGTGACCCCCGCAAAACCGTTCCCCGACCCGCATTGCGGGGCGGTGTGAGCCGAGCGGGGGACGCTTTGCGACCCCCGCTCTTTATCCCGCACTGTTTTCGACCCCTCGGTTCACTTGCGCTAAAGGCGAAAGCGAGAACCCGTCAATGCAGGACGATAACCGCCCATTTCGGGAACGGCCTGCACAACGCCTCCACAAATCGCCCGAAGAGGGCCGTAGTGTATGGATGCCACCCAGCCCCGGAAAAGGGCACACAGGGCAGCACAGCGGCCAACGGCGGGGAATCTCCCCACATAGAGGAAAGCCGTGCTTTCGCACGGCTTTCCTCTCCTGCCGAGACTTAGGTGAAGTTCTGTATCAGCTCCTCTTTTTCTGCATCTGTTTTCTCAATCCAATCCAGCAGATTTTGAGTTTCAATCAGGAGCATGGCCATGTCAAACAGGGATCTGCGTTCAGGTGCGGTTTCCAGTAAGGTAGAGGTTTCGAAGAGATCCTCCAGCACCTCGATACTCTCCAGCCCAGACCAGTTCAGGAGCAGTTCCTGCCTGATATGCTCGGCTGGTTCCCCATTTTCGATGCGGCCCATGACTGCCTTTTCCTGCTCAATGAGAGCAAGCTGTTCTGATGTTTCCTCCGCAGTCAGTCGCCATGCTTTCCCGATTAGGCTGACTGCCTGCTCATAGGGCGCAGTTTCTGCTCCGCTTCCGGCCAGCGACAGCATAGCAGCGGCCTCCAGCGCCAGCTTCTCCTGAAGCTCTCTGGCTCTTGATTGATCCATTTTGTTGCCTCCTATTCATTTGGTGTTTTGGCGGTTTGCCCGACAACACAATGCCACGCTCTGGTTTGAAAAGCTATTCACCACTACCAATAAAATACAGGCCGAAAAACTGTGGGAATCGGCAAAGGCTGCCGAATGGTGCTGCCTACATCCGGATCTCCATTCCTTCTTCCGCCTGCGTTTGCAGCAAAGCGGCCCTTGCTTCCTCCAAGCTTTGACCATTCTGCTGGCGGCAGTAAGCGTCCATCTTATCCCACAGCTGGGCCTGTTCCGCGGGAGTCAGCGGGTAGGAAAACTCAAACTCATGACCGTCAGAGCAGACGAGACATACAGTCAATGCGCTGTCTATCCGCCCGGTCTTCCAGTCAAAATTGGCGTACACATTCAGCCAGTCATCGTTGAAGGCGGAGGCAACATTGGTACCAAATACCTCGTCCGGATCAAAGTTTATGGGGATATAGAAGTTCAGTTTCCCATCGCACTCTGTGATCTCATCGCTAAAGGACACCGCATCTATTGACAGCCTTTTGATGCCTGCGGTGAGTTCAGGAGGGGTTTCACGCTCCATATCCAACTGTGCGTAGTAATCGTTCAGCGTTTTCCCGGTATGCTGTTGGCAGAATTGTTCAACTATTTTAAGGAGGTGCGCTCGTTCCTCCTCCATCAATGGATAGAAAAAGTCGTGCCGGACCATCCCATTCTTCTGGCGGAGGGTTAGGTCAAGTTTATTGCTGATGCCTTGGCGAGCGGCGTCATAACTGCAGGTGATCTCCAAAGAATTTTCCGGCTTTGAGCAGTCCGTCATCAGGTTCAGCACCTCTTTCTGGACCCCATAGCTACTGACATCCAGCCGGAACTTCAACTCCCGGTCTGTGAGAAAAGGTCCGTCAATACAGAGTATATCTCCCTTCTCCAAGGGACGTAGGCCCCCGATCTTAGCAGAGGCAAAGCTCTCCGGTTCGATTTGATTTCCATCCAGGCGGTTGATAAACTTTTTCCACCGGTCTTCCAATGACATACGGGAACTGCGTGTGGCGTGGTAAGCGGCGGCTGAAACATCTTTGATCTGAAAGGTCTGCCAACCGTCCGTAATGCACAGACCAGAGATCCATCCGGCATCCAGATTGATTTCAAACGCACCTGTGACCTTGCCGGTATTTTCGAGGCGTAGGATGGCCAATTCATCAAACCGCTCCCGCGTAATGGGCTGAGAATTATAAAATCGCTGGGAAAAATCTCCCTTCACCACTGTTTTGCCTCCCCACAGATAGCGGCGCAGCCGTATGGCTACATCCAGAAATTCTTCGCCATTACCCGTTGAGAAGATACTGTCATGGCCATGCTCCCGAACATGAAAGACGGTATAGACCGTGTGCTCCTCGGCCTCCCGCGCTGTCTCTGCCGCCTCATTACTGATGCGTTTCTCCACCTGCTCCCACTGTTCCTGTGGGACCATCTCGTTGTACAGGCTGATCAAATAGTCCTGCAAATGCTGTTCAATATCGCTGCCCTGCGCCTTCAACGCCTCCTCCAGCGCGTCCCAACGCCGCTGATCCAGCCACACCTCGGCGGATGTAGAGCCTGCCATTATTCGTCCTCCTTCCCTGTGTCAAAGGTATCTGGTGTGGTGCTTCGCGGCGACCGGGCAGGCCGCGGGCGGGGCTGTTCCTCCGGCTCCGCCATGCTTTCGATATACTCTCTGGTCTGGGACGGTACATATCTCTTGTAGAGTTTCTCCATGAACTCATCCAGATCTGATTTCAAAGAGGAGCCGCTTTTTCCCGCATAGAACTGGATGGCTTTGAGTTTCTCCTGATCAAATGAAATGGTGACCGTGGCTTTCTTCATCATGACCCCTCCATTACATAAAAAGTTCCAGGGTATTTTCAGCTCTGGAGTAATTGGCGATTTTCTCGTCATATCGTACCAACAGTTGGGAATCAACCCCATCCAGTACCAGATCCACGCCATAAGAGCCGGGACGAATGGCGGTAACTTTGGCGTCCAGTAGGGATGAGAATTCTTCTTTCCCCTGGTCAGTCAGCCGGGAAAGGTCCGCTGCGGGCACCCAGCCAACATCTTCCGCAGCATGAACCAAATAGACATCATGATCCGGCAGGCCGAGCATGAGCAGGTCCCGCAGATGGATGGCAGGGTCTTCCGCCAATGCCTGGAGCTGATGTTCCTGCACAGGTTTTGGTGGGAAATACACTTTGGTTTCTCTGTCATCCCCGCAGAAATAGTCGACCTTTCTCCACTCACCGCCATGAGCAACCTGCAGCTCCCCGAGATGGCTGTATCTCCAGTCCCGATGATTCTCCCTGCACCACTGGGCTACATGGTCGCTGATGCTGCCGGACTTCCAATCAAATGTAAAGAGGGTTTCGCCCCTCTGCCGGAGCAGCTCCGTCCACTGTGTGCGGTCCGTGAAGCCCATACTGCGGGCAACAAACGCCTCGCACATCCGGATAGCCCAGTCGGATGGCTCCGCCTGATGCTCATGCTTCTTTCTGAACTCCTCCAGCTGCCAAAGCAGATCCAGCTGATTCTGTGTGATTTTAATTGTGCTCTCCTCCTTCCTGCAAGCTATGGGTTTAGGGGAAAACTCCGATGGATTGTTCAGTGATGGATTGTTCCCGAAAGCCTCTGTCAAGCCATCGTAGATGCTCTCAGTATCCCATTCGCCAGCGGCAGCCAGCCGGCCGGCGATCTCCCGCAGGGGCGTTTCATGGGCAAGTATCTCATCGCCGGAGATCAGCCAGGGCCATATCTCTGCGGTCTCCTGCTCAAACTGGATATAATCCACGATGTCCTGGTATGCGTCGCTGCAGTCTGGCTCATAGCGGTGGGTGAGAGCAAATCCTATGGCTTCGATCTCCCGTTTGGTCAGTCCCAGCTCATCGTGAAGCACCTCGTAGAGTTCCTTGCTCCCATCATGCTCCGCAAGGAAAGCTATGAGCCTATTCTGGATTTTCGTGGCTGTCGTTGGGAAATGGTCAGCCAGAGTCTCCAGACTCTCTCGCAGGCTGTCGGCCCGGTGGTCGTACTCCACCCGTATCCGCCCACTGTCCAGGTCAATGAGTATCCGCTGTTCCGCAGCCCCGCCATGCCCGAGGTCATGGCTCAGGGCATCTGCTTCATCCGCCAATACCTGCCGGAACGGGACGCCAAGCTCTGTCCCCGCACGGCTCAGCGCTTCCATGAAACCTCCGCCTGTATGCTTCATGTTTGCGGCGGCCTGTGCCAGCAGAGCGTGCAAATCTGTAATCCCGTCTGTATTTTCACATACCAGAGCGCTTTGACGCCCCTGTTCCACGACCTGATATAGTACCGCCATCGCGTCTTCCTCCTGTCATTTTTGCGTTTCCTCCGGTTTTACATGGAAGGGCTCTGCTCCTGGCCCATCTCCATATCCCACATCATCTCGGCCTCGCGTAGATAATGTTCAGCCAGCTCTTTGTCCTCACTAAAATAGGGCACGACGCCGCGGAATCCATAGTGCTCCTCGCCAACTGTCGGGTTATACCGCCCGAGCACATAATGAAGCGGGACATTTTCCATTGTGAAAAATGTCCCGCGCACCGAGCAGATCTTGTCCTTTTCATCCACACGCTCTATCACTCCGCTGCGCAGAGCGAAGTCACCGGGGCCGCCATACGGCTCGGTGGCAACGAACAACACCCTTTCTCCAGCCGTCAATTCCTTAACCAGCAGGCAGTCCCGCATACGGGAAATGACTTCATCGCGGGAGGTGAAGCTCCCGTCCCCCTGGATTTCATCGCTCTCCAGTTCGAGAGCGGACAGAGCCTGCTGGTACACGGTATGAAGCCGTTCATCCGGCACATCTGGGTCAAGGCAGTAACCGAAAGCCCCTGGAGCCAGGCGGGTGATTCGTTCCTCATCTGGGATCTGTTGTAATTCTTCATAGGCGGAAAGCAGATTCACCAGCTTCCCTGATTTTGGGAGAAGGTCAGACTGCACCTCAGATGCTTCGATCTGCTCGTCCACATATTCATCATACAGAGCGAAGCCAAGGCATCCGATCTCATCGTTGCGGATTCCAAGTGTGTTATGAAGGATATCATAGAGGCTGCTGTCATCGAAATACTCTGCCATATAGTTCAGAATGCCTGATATGATTTCCTCCTTCCGTTCTGCAGAAAGAGAGCGGGCAGGCTGCTCCAGCGCCAGGTTTTTACAGTAGTCCAGGTAATAGCAGACGTCAAAGCACTCGTCCGTCAGGGTGACCTCCGCCGCCTCCGGCCGCTGCTCCAGTTTTTCAAGGAGCATAGCGTCGAAGCCGTTTCCTTCCTCTATCACCAGTCCCATCTGCTCATAGAGTTCGCTGAAATAGTAACACCAGTTGCCCTCGTTGGTGTTCTCCGTACCCTCTCGGATGATCTTTTCCACCGCCTGCTCCAGAACGGAATCGACCACTGCTCTCGCACCGGGCAGGTAGGCGAAATGTTTTCCCGCATCATAGGCAAAGATTCCATCTTCAAGGCCCTCTCCCAAAATGAGAACGCCCCGATAGATTCGTTTGCCTTCCTCCTCATAATAGGGCAGCTGTATATCCCTGCATTTTTCTTTCTGAGGCCAATTCAGAAAGGCTTGGAAGTCGCTGGCCGGCAGGGTAAATAATTGAGCCGCCTCGCATTCAGAGATGCGGAACTGGCCTGCTTTGGCCGGCAATTGAAGTTTCAACCGCAAAAATATCAACCTCCAGTCGTTGGTAAATAGTAGCGGGGATTGGTGCGCTCCCCATTGACGCGCACCTCAAAGTGGAGGTGCGGGCCGGTAGATCGTCCAGTGGAACCGGAGAGAGCAATAATGTCCCCGGCCTCCACGGTCTGGCCCACCTGAGCCAACAGGCGGGAGTTGTGTCCGTAGAGAGTGGAGAGACCGTTGCCATGGTCGATCATCACATAGTAACCATAGCTGCTGTTATATTGGGAAACTGTGACCGTCCCAGGCAGTGCGGCCCGGATAGGAGTGCCTGTAGGTACTGCCAGATCCATTCCAGTGTGTCCCCGCGTTTCGCCGGTGAAGGGGTCGTTGCGGTACCCGAATTCCGAGGTGACCACGGACTCCCAGCCTGCTCCGATGGGAGAGCAGAAGCCATCCACCCCAATGAATGGGACATCAGCCCCAGGGAACCAGCCGCCGTTTCCTCCGCTGGGACTGCCGTAGAGGATGAGGTTATAGATGCTGTCGGCGTTGGCCTGATGGTCTGCGGTGATCTCGACCCCCATGGCATCGCCGATCCGCTCATAAATTTCGGCCAGGTCTTCAACGGGAATGGCCACCATGTAGGTTTCTGTGGTCTCCACCTCATTGCCTTCCTCGTCAGTGGTGGTGACTGTCCTGGTTCGCTCCTCATAGTCTACAAAACAGTCCACAAACGCATGGATACCATCTGTATCTGGCTGCTCCGCCGCGAAATACAGAGCATAAAAAATGGCCTTGATGCGGGTATCGTCAAGGCTTTCTCCATCTTCGCACTGACTGTTGATCTCTACGATCACTTCATCCAACTGGGCAAAGCTGTTCCGCATATCCTCAATGTATCTCCGGTATTCCGGTGTGGCGCTGGCGGAAATGGAGCCGCCGTGGAAGCACAGCTCCACGGCGGACACATTGTGCTGCGAGGTACCGGAAAGGATGGCACAGAGCAGAACCACCAGCACGATCAGCGGGGAAAGGATGGCCACAATGACCCAGCCAACCTTTTTGCGGGTCTCCTCATTGGAAAGGATTGCGACAGCTGCCTTGGCGATGGCAGCAACAGTCGCTGCGCTCATGCGGCCACCTCCTTACCGTCCGCCAGCGGAGCCGAACAGCGCCTCCTTGTAGGTTGGGGCGTGGACTTCCAGCAGATATCGCTCGTTGCCACACTTGAATAGGCACACGCCGCGCTGGGGGAATCGGATGAGGTTGTATTCTGCCTCCTCCAGCTGGAGCAGATCCATATAAAACCGCTTGTCAATGGAGCCGCAGTTGAAGATGAACTGGTGAGGCGGAATGGCAAACAGAGGCTTAGTCAACTCCCGGATGCCCTCCCGGTCGAAGTCCTCCAGATTCTGCGAGGCCATGATGAGGTTGGAGTCCTTTTTTCGGACGCGCTTGAGAGTATTGCGGATATACTCGATGATAGTGGTGCCTGCAGACACATTATCCGAAAGCCACACATACAGCTCATCCAGCGCCGCCGTGGTATTGCCGATGGTCAGCAGGCGGTCGGACATATAGGAGAGGATGTTGAAGAGCATGGCCCCCCGCACATTCTTGCTGGCCTGCAAGAGTCCCTTTACGCCGAAAACAATAAAGCGGGAGGAGGTCACATTGGTGTGTCCATTGAAGAACTGGGCTTCGGCACCTTGGCACATGGAGTGGAGGCCCAGCAGGATCTCCTGCAGTAGTTCCGCTGTGTAGAGCTGGTGGCAGTTTCCATCGTACTCCTTATACTCCTGCTCAATGAGTTCATAGAGATCGGAAAGGATGGGATAGTCCTGGGGCTTGAGGCCGGCGAAGTTGGTGCTGTCGCTGATACCCCACCTGGCGTACAGTTTGCCCACCATGATCTCAATAGCGTCGATATGCCGGTCTGAGAAATCCTTGTAGGCACGGAAAAAATCCTTGAGGAAGGAGATGTGCTGGCTCAGCCGGGTGGATTTGCGGAACGCCTCCGGCGCATCCCTGTCCTCCGGGCCGCTGCCGTCATCCCAGCACTTGGGCTCCAAGGGATTGATGCGGTACACGCCGCCCATCAGATCCAGGAAGCAGCCGCCCACTGTCTCACACATATCCTTTTGTTCGTGTTCCACATCCAGGGAGATCACGGACTTGCCCGCCTCGAGGAAGTTGAGCAGGAGCAACTTGAGCAGATAGCTCTTGCCCTGGCCGGAGTTGCCCAGGATGAGGATGCTGGCCGAGGTCTTGTCCTCATCTCGCTTGTCAAAGTCCACCAGGATATTGGCACCGTACTTGTCCTTGCCGATGTAAAACCCCCTGGGATCGGTCTTGCCGGAGTAGTTGAAGGGGTACAGATTGGCCACCGAGCTGGCAGGCAGCACACGCTCAAACTGTGGGCCGAACACATTATGGCCGGACGGCATGACGGAGAGGAACCCCTCTCGCTGGCGGAGCATGAGCCGATCCACATTGAGCTTGGCGCGCACCAGTTCGGTGAGCACATCAGTCTGGAGTAGCTTGAGGGCGTCGTGGTCTGGAGCGGTCAGCTCCAGAAAGACGGCACAGTGCAGGAGAGGCTCCCGGTTGCGGTGCATGGAGGAAACCAGGGTGACCACATCCTGCAGGTCGGCCTCGGCGGTGACGGTCTGCTGGAGATCCTCGGTGCTGGAGCGGGACATTCGGTGCTTGTTGGCTGCGTTGTGGATGATCCTCCGCTCCTCGCCGGGGGTAATCTGACGGGTGTAGATGCGTATGGTGACCCCGTCCATCTCCCCCAGATGCCGCAGGATGGCCTGCTCATCGGTGGCGGTGGGGTACTCTCGCAGGGCCCACACACAGCGGCAGGTGTTTCCGCACAGGTAGTGATCCACCTTGAAGTCAATGACCGAGGGGGCCACCATGTCCAGGTAGTCCTTGATATATGGCTCCGCCTCTGCGGGGCGGCGCACATTCTTTTCTCTGGTTTTCTGCAAAGCTGATACCTCCTGTCCGGGCCGTCAGGAGGCATTCCAACCACTGCGGCCGCGTCTCCTGACGGCCGCATGAAGTTGTGGGGGCTGGTCAATCGTTCAGGATGATCCAGCGTTCCCCGTCATGATCCTCATATTTTTCTGTGGTGGCGTTCTGCTCGAAGTACACCCCCAGCATCCGTTTCAGCTCTTCGCCAGTGGCGAGGCTGGCCTTGAAGCCCTGATCCTCCAGGCTTTTCTGGATGCGGGAGAGGTGGGTGCGGAGCTCCGCGCCCCCTTCTTCACGAATGCGCACCACCACGAAGAATTCACGGGCGGTGGCCATCTGCACCTGCAGCCGATCCAGGGCCTTGGCATCCGCCTCCAGCAGTCGGCTAATGACCGGCAGTTCCTCCTCGGTAGCCCTTTGACGGTAGTACCGCTTGTTGTCCTCGAAACTCTCTTTGGAGTTGAGGGCCAGCATCTCAATCTCCGTCTGGCCCTTGAGGACGGTCATCAGAGCGTAGATTCGGCTGCCCACCGCCTCCGGGGGTTGCACCGAGAGGTTGGTGGGTTTGAGAGCAAAAAAGACCAGCCGCCCATGGCTGGTCAGCAGGCCGCTGTCGGTGATCTCCTCGATTCCGATGAGCTGCCGGGTGGTCTGTTTGCTGGTATCTCTCTTTCTGCTCACTGGGCATTACCTCCAATTCCCCAGGCGTAGGTCTGCTGGCCCAGGATGAAATAGCGTGCGGCGTAGCGAAGGAAATCCAGTATGCTGGTGTCCTCCATGCGGATGGAGAGGAATGCGTAGACCGCCGTTACCACCACCGGGGGCAGGAAGTTTAGCTGGGCCATGGCAAAGACAGAGAGTAAAGCCCCCACGCCGATGATGGCCAGATCCCGCAGTTCCCACAGCCACAGCATCGCCTTGGACTTCAAATGGTTCGGATAGATATACATCCTGCGTCACCTCACATGGATAGGGTCATCCCGGCGGACTGCTCCTCCTCCGGCTCCCCGGTCTGCTCCAAGGGTTCCGCCTGCGGACTTTCTTTGGAGCATGCCCCGCTGTCGATCTGCTGCTGTTTCTGTGCCATCAGCCGCTCCATCTCCCAGACCTGAAGCGCCTGGGTGACCACACCCACAAGGAAGGACCGCTTGGACATCCCGGCGTGGGCGCCGAGGTACTGATCCACCTGGTCGAACAGCTTGTCCGGCACAGCGAAGGCCAGGGTGCGATCCTTCCCATTGTCCAGCGGAAGCGTGCCCGAGAACGGCTCCTCGCCCTGTTTCCAGTCCTGTATGGCCTGTTTGATCAGTCCCACCACCATAGCCTTCTGTGTGAGATGCTTGTGGTCCGCCAAATACGCCTTGATCTGCTGGAACATCCCCTCAGAGACCTGGATGGCCAGGGTGCGCTGTTCCTGCTTGCTGGCGGGCTGATCCAGGTAGGCAGTCAGCACCATGGTGAGATACTCGCCGTTGGTCATCTCCGGGTTCTTAGCCTCCATCAGCCGCTGGTGGAGGGACTCGGGAATCAGGCCGCAGAGATTCTTCATTTTTTCCTGTTCCATATTCCGTTTGCTCCTTTTCTGTTTTATGATCTGGTTTTATACCGAGGCCCAAGCGATGCCCCGCATGACATACACCACGCAGGGGATGGCCATGGCGTTATGTGAAGCTCAACATAACAGTGTTTATTTAATCATGGTCGTTATGAGAAGAACAGATGTGAAAACTGCGCCAGGAGAGGATTCCTGGCGCAGTTGCTTCACATAATGTGCTATGCTTTTTGAGACCCAAAACTTTTCAACCACTCCATTGTACTCCGGCTTTTCTGCCAGGAAGGCATTGAGGGAACTGGAGAATCCGAAACTCGTTCCAGAGCTTTCTGCTTCATTGTAAGACTTGAACGGGCATATATGTCTGTAGTTTTAATGTCGGAATGTCCGAGGAAATCGCGCACATGAACGAGATCATTATCCGCGTCGTAAATGTGCATTGCTTTAGTATGGCGCATCAAATGCGGAGGAATTTTCTCCGGTACGGAAGGATCAATCACTGAAGCGGCCTTGGCATATTTGTTCAGGATGTACGTAACCCCTGCACGAGTTAGCTTTTGCCCGTTGCGGTTCATAAATAGCGGCAGATGACTTTTTTCCGGTGCAAGCATGTGCATTTCAGTAAGATATTTTTTCAAGTTCTGCGCCGTTGCTGGCAAAATGGGAACTACCCTGGTTTTTCTGCCTTTACCAAGGATCTTGACACTTGCAGGATAATCAAGACGGACATCTTCAATACGTAAGTCACAGATTTCCTGCACACGGGCTGCTGTATCATAAAGAAAACACAGGATCGTGGCATCTCTTCTGCCGCTGAGAGTGGATGTATCCGGCTGGCGCAGGATCAGCGCAATCGCCTCTTTTGTCAACGGATTAATCGCTTTGCGCTCAGCTCTTTTCACTGGGATTGCCAGTATTTGCTGGAAATTCAGCAAAAGGCGCGGCTCTTTTATCTGCAGGTATTTAACAAATGAGCGGATGGCTGCAAGACGTTGGCTACGCGTCGCGGTTCCATTGTTTCGCTCTATCCTCAGCCATTGCAAAAAATGGTCAACGAGTTCCGGCGTCAGATCATCTATGGAAAGCTTTTCAATCCTCATCCCCTCTACATCCTGGCAATAGCCAAGGAATAGCCGAAATGCATCGCAGTATGATGAAATCGTGTTCGTACTGATATTTTTAAGTTCGGGCAGGTAATGGGAAAGAAACTCCGTCAAATGTGCGGCAAAATCAGCAGTTTTCATTCGGCGCCTCCCACGTTGGAATCGTATCGACAAGATAATCGCACTGCTTTTGAATAAATTCAGGGTAACATTCCGCTGTTAAATGCAGATAGATTTGCGTCGCACTCATGTTGCAATGGCCGAGATACGCCGAAAGGTATGGAAGTGTAGTCACGATGTCGCTCTTGGATTTTTTCAGCTTTTGCATAGAACGAACGGCAAAGGTATGACGAAGGTCATGAACCCTCGGACCGTATCCACGTCCTTTATGCGCAATTCCACAATGCCATAGCGCATCCCGAAACCGGTTGTAGACTGTGGTTGTATGGTAGCAGCTTTTTCGGGGATTGGGGAAGAAATAGTTGTTACCAGAACTTTCCGCATGGATTTCTTCAAAATATTGTTCGTAGTCCGCCCACAGACTTTTAGACAGAGGAACATATCTTGGTTTGTCATGCTTTGTTTCCCAAATCTGCAAAACGCCGTTTATAAGATCTACATCTTTTACACGGAGCCGGGTTGCCTCTCCGGCACGTAATCCACAGCAGATCAGAGTCTTAAACAGCAAAGGAAAGACAAGGTGCGCAGTAGGGCATTGCCTGCTTGGAACCATCGTTTCAAAATATTTCATAATACGTGCCAACTCATCGCTCGTAAAAATGCAGGGAGAAAAGTCAGCATCATCTCGAGATGAAATGGTAAGTTCGGGGTAGTACGCGGCATAGCCATTCAATTGAAGATATTTGGCAAAGCGTTTTGTGAAATTAAGCCGCCATTTTTGATTTTTACGCTTTTCATTGGGCCGCTTTTCAATCCATTTCTCAACGACCAATTCCGGCAACACTGGAGTATTGATTCCTTGTTCTACGAGAAACCGGTCCAATGTTTGAAAGGTTTTGGCTTCTTTTTCATACTTACATCCGCAGGCCCGCTTTTCTGCAATAAAAGCACTTATTTGACTTGCCAGTCCGCTTCTGTACTCGTAAGTTCTGCTCATAGGAGATCACCATCCTCAAACGACAGGGCGCATTCACGCAGGTTTTCAATATCCAGACGGATGTAATGTCCCAGAGATTCTCGGTCCGAATGGCCAAGAAATGAAAAAATGATATCTGGAGACACATCGGCAGATAGCAGTTTTGTCGCAACGGTTGCCCGAAGAGAATGCAGGCCGTGATGCGCATGAATTGGCACTTTTACCCCTGAACGCGCGACATACCTATGGAACGCTGAATGGATTGATTTCATCTTGCCATATGGAGGGTTCAAACTGACAAACAGGTATTCGCATTTTGTTTGCGGACGAATATGCAGGTAGTCAATAATAGCAGATCCCACTTTTTCGCTGAGAGGAAGTGTGTTCGGCTTGCCCGTCTTGCTTTGCACAAAGGAGATTGAACAAAGCTCCCAGTCAATATCGGACAACTTCAAATTGCAGATATCTTTGCTTCGCACACCAAGTTCAGCGGCAATAGTAATGAAAGCATAGTCTCGTTTTCCTTTTGGGCTGGCTCTGTTCACGGTTTCCAATACTGCATTGATTTCCTCTGACTCCCAGATTTTAATTATGCTCTGTGCTTGTCCCAGACGATATTCAGGTACATGAGGTGCAAGATTTTCGGATGTATATCCAAGCAGATACAGATACGACAGGAACTTCCGCAGTCGGCTGAGTTCACAACGCACTGTACTTTTTGCATGGCCTCTCAGAGTCAGCAGATATGCCGAGACATGTGAGCTGTTAAGTTCTTCCAGCTTTGTTATACCAGCATTCTGAAAGTACCGCATAACTACGGAGATATAATTTCGCATCGTTTCTCTGGTGCATTCTGAATAACCGGTTTTGATGAGATATTCTTCCTGCGCATCAAGAAAGGAGTTGAATTCCGGCAACAACTCTTGCAGAGGATTGAGCATCCCCTTTCCCCATGTACCTTTGGTGGCAAGCAGATCAAGCATTTTCATGCTTCCGGCTTTGCGGTCAATTGTGGACTGCCTTAAAGGTGGAGTGCACTTGTCGAGTTCTGTGATGAATTCATCTTTATGCGAGGGCAAATATGTTTCATATCCCTTTTTATTGCAGAACTCTTGAAATTGCTTCCATGTCAATAGGGTGTATTCTCTACTGCGTATGGAATATCCCTGTTCTTTTAGAGTTACTGCACCTTTGTCAATGAGGTCTTTGATTAGCTTGTTTGGCAATATACCCACCGCCCTTCATGTAGAAATTTCTCCTATTATAATGACAATTCTATTTGAACAAGCGGAAAAAGTAAGCCCTTACTTTAAAGGTTTTAGCTGCTATGATTAAAGGTTGAAATGTGGAGTATTATGTGCAGTAAAATCCCAAGAAGCCTTGTATTCATGCCATTTTTGTGCCCATCATTAACATAATGGCTTTGTCCCAATAAACCGAGTTGCCCAGGGCCTTGTACCGGGCGGAGTCCGAAGCACCGGGGAGATCAGTCCAGCCGTCGGGGAAACCCTGCAACCGCTCGCACTCCAGTGGCGTCAGGCGGCGGATGAGATAGGCACCCATACTGCGGTCATCCGCTGACAGGATCAGATCCGTCGCATCCTTGTACTGGCGGGCGCTTTCCGTGGAAGCAACATCATTTTCCCGGAAGATGTCCACTCTCTGACGGGAGAATACCGCATGGTGGTCGGTGGCAGTGAGTGTATAGGCAATATCTGTTTGGTAGCCAATGCCGTTCCCACCATTTTGGGGCTGCCGGTCAATGGCGTTGCCGGTGATGCAAAATACAGGGGGGTGTTCCACCAGAGGGACATCATTCCCGCCGGTCCCATATCGGGCAGACATGGTGGGGGCGACCGGATGGGGTCCAGTGTAGCGGGCGTCAATTCCATGGTTCTCATACAGAGTCGGTTCCTGCTTGTTTACGACCAGTGGCTGGTTGTTTCCACCCATTCCAAATGATGCGGACACCGTCTGTGCGGTTTCCACTGGGCCAAGAAATCTGGTGTCCTGACCATGGTTGTCGAACACCAGCGGCTGATGCCCGTGCTCCTGGGCACGGAGGGTCCCACTCACATCCTCACTGCACTCCATTACGCTACCGCCCTGGTCATTGAGGCACAGGATGGAGGGCATACAGTTCCCACTGGCGGAGCCTTTCAGCGTGGGGGCGATATGCTCGGAATAGCCAATGGTCCTCGCTGAGGCCCCGGCCCCAGCGGAAAATCCGGCGGCCAGTGGGCCCGTACTGGCCTGTGTCACAAAGGTCTGCATCTGCATATTGCTGGTCGCCATCAAGGAACCAGAAACTCCATGCAGGTCGATGTCCTCGTTCCGCTGATTGATGTGGTATGCCTCCGGCGTTATCGGCCCTCCGATCAGGTCAGTCAGTCCTGCCTGGATCTCCAGCGCCTGTTTGAGCTTTGGCGGGAGTTCCTTGCCCCTGGCCTGTGCTCTCCGCAGGATACCCAGGCAGGCGGTTCTGCTCAAATAGTATTTTCGGAGCACTGAGCCCTGCAAAATCTGCCACAAGAAAGATGCGGCGGCGTCTTTGGGGGACGCCCCAGTATTGAGCGTCAAGAACCCGCCACGCCAGGGAGAAATCATCTCCCAATAGGATTCGCCCAGCAGGTTACCATGACCAGGGGTAAGGTTCAGGGACATGAGCGGTATCGCATTTGATTCGGACAATCTCCTCGAGGACGATCCGGAAGTCTTCCCCTTTGGGGTCTCCGGAACTGAATGCGCCGGGCACGTTTTCCCAGCACATCCATCTTGGGCGAACAAACTGAGCTGCTCGGCCTCTCTGTTCATCTGCATATCTCATCTCCTTCACCAATCTGACTTGCTCCAAAAAGAGTCCGGAGCGAGAGCCGGACAATCCGGCCCTCGTTCCAGCCACACTAAGATCCTGACACGGGCTTCCCCCGCAAATGATATCCACAGGCGGAAGTTCAGCACCGTTGAGCTTTGTGATGTCCCCCACATGGATCATGGTGGGAAAATGATGTTTCGTCACCTCGATGGGGAACGCCTCGATCTCGCTGGCCCACACCGGCTGTATCCCGCACTGGATCGCAGCCAGGGGAAACCCACCGATCCCATCGAACAGACTTCCAAGTGTGAACCCACTCATTTTGCGGCCCCCACAGCCTGTACGATGGTTCGGGTGGTATTGACTGCCGATTGCGCCGCATAGACAGCAGACATGATGTTGGCTCGGGTGGAGGTATCCAAGCCAAAGGCACCGCAGATCCTGGGCACCTCGCCTGCCGAGAGCATGAGCCCCAGGCCCAGCAGCGCGTGATCCTTCAGCACCAGCAGTCCCGCAGTAAGGATGGTAGCCTGCAGGAAGGCGGTCAGGCACAGGCCGATGATCTGCTTGCACCACTGAATAAAGCCGTCCGTGTAGCCACGGGGTACCGAGAACATATACAGGGAGCCCACGGCGATCTGGATGAGCAGGATGCCGCCGCGCTTCAGGTTGGAGAAAAAGCACTTGATGATGGCGTAGCCCATCATGATGATAATAAAAATAACCATGATGGGACTGGTGATCGCACTGAGTCCGCCGAACACTCCGGAGGAAACCGCTGATCCCACATCCACATTTTGCAGGGATGCGATGATGTCCGAGGAGAGCGCGTCAAAGCCCTCCCCGTAGCCAGTGATCCCAGCGGTCAGGCTGGCCTGCAGTGTAACGGAGAGTTTATAAAGTTCCACCGGCACCAGGGTAAAGCACCCAACGGCCAAAAAACCCTTGATGGCATTGAGGGCCGCATCCTTGACGCTGGCCCGGCCGGTCTGATACTCGATTCCAACCTCGAACACGGCCACCACCAGCCCGACGCCATATAATGCCCAGGCCAAGTAAGAAAAAAAGAGAACAATGGACTGTACCCAGCTCATTTCAAAGAGTTCGACTCCCATGTTCCCCATCTCGGCAAAGAAGTTGCCAAAGAAGCCAACAAGCTGGCTGTAAATCCAGTCGATAAACTGATCCATCAGCCCGCCGAGGAAAAAGTCCAATATAAACATCTGGTGGTTTCACCCCTTTGCATAAAGGGGGCCGTGCCAGTTTGGAACTCTATCAGGCCAGGATGAAGGGCCGTATCTGGACACGGCCCCTGTCAGTTTATTGTTCTGCTGTCAGTAGATTTGCTGAGCGCGCTGTGTTTCCTCCTGCTGGAACACCTGCAGATACTCGTCCACAGCACCTGCGAGCACACTGTAGTCCGCCTGGGTGGGCTGATACACATACCAGCCTACCTTTCCGTAGTCGTCCCAGAGATGCGGTAAAACACCATCCGAAAAGTTTGGATTGCTCACTTTTTTCTTCCCCAGCAGATCGCCAAAGCGAATGATATTCATATCCACAGCCCCCTCAGTTCGGTTCAGAACTGTCAGCTTGAGGGCGTTATATTGATTGGAGATATTTAGAGAAAGAAAATCCAGTTTGACCCGCAGCTCCGGGTCAAGCTGGATATAGGCAGACCTACCTACGTAGGACACCAAGCCACTGGTTTTGCTTTGAATCAGGATTTTCTTTAATTCCTGTCCAAATGGATTCATTTTTCCCTCCTCGGTATTCTCAGGATAACCGTTTCTTTTACATCCCCAGGATGCTCCAGACGTACGTGGGCGCTGTCAGGGTGAAAATGAGGCAGGCAAACAGGATGGCCGGTGCGGTCCATTCAAACTGGCCGTGCTTCCTATAGTCAAAATAGGCCATCCCAAGTTTTGCAAAAAAGAATACGGCCAAAATAAGGTCGATCACGGGAAAGACCACGTTATTGACCACAGCTTTGATCTGGTCGGCCGCATCCGTCCATGTGCTCTCGATTGCCCCGGCCACATCCCCCGTTCCCGCCGCAAATGCGGTCGTGCTGAACAGAACTGCCATCAGGAGAACCATAACGAATACGCAGAGAATCTTTTTGTACTTTGCCATACGAAACCGCCTTTCTCTTTTGAAAAAAGAAGGGCCGCAGGAGTCTGTTCCTGCGGCACGGTGGCGACCGGAGGAGCGCAAGATTTTTCTCCCACAGCCCGCCTTTTCGACTTTATTTGCAAAATATACGATTGAGTCTATCCCAGTGGAGCGATATGCCAATCGTCCCATAGATTGCCCCGGATATTCAGTGAATCGGTGAGGTTGACCGAGAGCATCCCGGCCGGCGTCCAGCAGTCGATGGCCCAGGTGTTGACGGTATAGTCCCCGTCCGGGTACCAGACAGGGCTGAAATGGGTACGCCGGTTATAGGTGCTGTACTCGTTCTTCTGGAACTCCAGCCGGGAGGACGAGGAACTGATAGAGATGCGGTCCAGCAACCTCCAGAACGACTCATAGTTAAATTCCGGGAAGTAGCTGACTGCGTTCTGCAGGGCAGTCGTGGCCGATCTCTGGGAACTGCTCACCCTGGCGGTGACGACCTGATTGACGCCATAGCCGGACTTCATGGTGCTGCCGCTGGCGGTGGGGTTTTTCTCATCCGGCGTAATCTTCATTGAGGCGGAAAGACTGGCGCTGTAGCGGTCCAGATCAAATTCCCACCATCCGTGGTCGCACCAGTAGCCGTCCTCATCATCGCCATGCCATACCCAATACTCCCGCCACCAGGGGTCCCAAATGGTCCACTGCGCAGATGTCTTCTCCGGCCGGTCTGGGACCGGGGAGGGTGTGAAGGAGTCGTTCCGGTCATCTGCCACCGGGTTGGGGGGCGGGTTCTCATCCAAATCTACAATTTTGCAGTGGATGGTGGCCTGTGCTGATCCTGGGCCGGATACATCCACATCGATGGTCATGTCCTGCGGTTCATCCGGCGTAGTCCAGCGTACCCAGGCCAGCTGGGAATCCCCGTCCGGGTAGTAGACATTGCTGACCGTATAGGTCGTCCCATCAATATGGAACCGTACAGTGACCGGATCATCCGGGTCACTTTGGCCACCGCTGACCTCTACCGCCGTGATGACCTCGGTATTGGTTCGGTATTCATAGTCATAGGTACTGATCACCGGCTCCTCCGGCTGTTCCTCAAAGCGGACGATGCCAAGGCCCAAAGAAGACTTGATGTCCGAGTTGGACACATTCTTATTGGTGGGGCCGGACCATGCGGGATAGCCTAAATCTGGGGTTTCCAAGAACATGGACAGCGGGAGGTTTTTGGCCGTCAGCGATCCCATCCAATAGCGGAGCTGGCCTCCGACAATTTCGTCATATAGGGCGGCCTCCGTTGCTGTTGTGGCAATCATGACACCTTCGAATTTATAATAGGCGATGGGTTCCAGCAGAATTTTATACTCGCCGCCGATAAGTGTTTCATAGTCCATTCCAGTTTCTTCCGCAATGAACTTGACAACATATTCTGAGCAAAAATACTTTTTGATGGCCTCGATGTTATTGCGTCCGTTTGTACTTATGATGCGAGGCATGGGCTGTACAGGGTTTTTATAACTATATCCCCCTTGTACGGGAGAAAGCCCAGTTCCATTATTGTATTGGATCTTACTTATTTTTCCGAAATGATATATTCCTGTGGACGGTGTCTTGTTGGTCAAGTCGAATGGTGTAGTTACAACGGCATGATCACTGGTTCGTACTACTGTTACGCGGACACCTTCATTTCCAGGATTCCAACTGCCGTGACTTGTCGCATCTCCCATGCTCCCGCCGCCACCATCAATGTTTCCTGACCCACCAGTTCCATCCGTAGCATTGGCTTGCACAAAAGTAAAGGAAAATATCAGCGCAATGGTCAAGAACAGATTAAAAAGTCGTTTCACTTGCTCTCCTTTCCCGCAAAATAAAAGGCACAGCCGAAGCTGCGCCTTTCTCAATGCGATGTTGTTTTATCCCATTATGCCAACCTGAGTATTGATATCTCCATCACTGTCAATACTCCCGCCCTGATTTTCCCCTGCATTGGGGACATTGTCGAAACCAGGCAGGCCGCCGCTGGTGTTGGTGGAGGGCTGTTCAGGGGGAGGTGTCACATTATTATGATCCTGCGGCTCAGGGGAACCCTCGACCGGGGTTCCATCCGGTGTCTTGGTGGGGTCCTTCAGTTCTTCCTCTGTATATTCCGGTTTTACCGGGTCGCCTTGGATGGTCTGCTCTGTGCCGGTAAAATCCGCGCCGTTTCCCTCGCCAGTGTTGGTATTGGCATCAGGGGTTTCCGGGTTAACGGTCACATCATCTCCCGGCTCCTGACTATCATCGAATTCTGCAGGAGGCTGGGTACTGCTGTCCGGGTCCACCACTACATCGCCCTGCTGGGAGCTGCTGGGCGGGAGCGGGTCATCGGTGACCTTGTCTTTGCTGAAGCTGCTTGCGATCACAGCAACCAGGATTGCGCAGACCACAAGACATCCGGCCACGGTCAGCCACTTCTTGGTATTCTCCGTCATCGTTTGGATTCCTCCTTTTTCTGTTGATTATGCTTCTTGTCAAACTGTCTGTGTGACTTCAGGCGGCCGAGGATAGTTCAGCTTTAAGATCTGCTGCCTATATTTTCCTATACCGCCCGTCCTTTGTCAACACGAACCCTACCACAAACAGGCAGAGAAGTCTATTGGGACAATAGAAAACTTTTTGAAAACTGCGTTAAAACCGAGGAGTATAGCCCGCGCTGACCTTGACTGTCATCCGCATGGGAGGCAGAAGTTCTCCTCCAAAAGACACTGGAACCTCCAATTCGATTTCACAGTCCGCCACAAAGCGGTCGCCGGCGCTGTCGCCAGAAGCGAACGGCGCGTTGCGGATCTCCACATCAAGGCCCCACACACGGAACTCCATCCCACCATCCTCTGTGTACTGAGTATGGTAGCCGCCCCGATAGGTCAGCCCAAGGATATCGTCCAAGCGTCCATAGATATCGCCATAGTCCAGTGATTCCTCAAAGTCTCCCGCCAACGGCTGGTAGGCGCCGGAGTAGCCCTCCCGGACTCCATGGTACACATCGTCATAGTTGTCATTGACGGTGGAGATCACAGCCTCCTGTACCGCGTCCCGGACGCCCTGGGCCACGATGAGCAGACGGAAATATTCGCTGATGCAGCACATCAGCATTACCAGCACCAGCACAATGGCAATAATCAGGGGGAAGGCCACGCCGCGCCGGTCTTTCAAAATCTGCCGGAGTCTGTTCATTTCCAGTACACCTCCGACTTTCCTGTGGCATCTGCCCGCAGGGTGATGGGGAAACTGCCAAAGCCGGCAAAGAGACCGAGGTCGATCTCATGAGTGAGCGTGACCGTGACCTCCTCGTTGAGCTGGATACGGCCGGTATCGCTCCATTCAATCTCCGGGTCCAGGCCGGTCTGCTCCCGCAGGGCCTGTTCCCGGCGGTCAGTTTCCGGCCCGACCCTGCCGGCGATTTCCACCTCACGCACCAGTTCAGCGGCAAAGGTATCGAGCTGCTGTTTGGCAATAAAGGCTGGGAGAACCTGCACTGCCAGCGCGATCACCAGCATGGCGCAGAGCACCAGGACGCACACATCGATATATCCCTCTCCGCGTCGGGATCTCAAAATCTGTTTCAGCACATGGTCACCTCCATCCCGACATTACTTTGTTCCAATTCGGAATGATCACTGATGATATACCACGCTCCCTCATGGTAATTGCAGTTTGCGATTACCTGGGGGAGAAGTTCTTCTGCAGTTACCTCCCGGTCATATCCTGTGCATCCAGGATGGCCGGACACGCTTTGTCCTGTCAGCAGTTCAGCCGCCTGTGCCGCAGTCAGATCCACATAACCGCCAGGGGTCATCAGGTGAAATGCTTCCCCTGGATGAGCGGCGATAAAATCCTGAACGGTAAGGAGCTGCTTCTTCAACGAGTCTTGCATATAGTCCATTTGGCGCCTCCTCTCTTAAAACATCCCGCCCAGGGAGTGGATGATTTCATAGATGATGATGGCCAGATAAGTCACCAGGAAGCACATGAGCAGGACAAAGGAGAATACACGGATCTTAGGCGGGATTTTCATGGCCTTTGCCTTGAGCCGCTGGAGTTCCAGCTGCTTCATATCGTGGCTGAGCATCTGAAAGTAGTGGACTCCGTTGTCGCCTCGCAGCACGCCGATGAGTCCGCGGACAATGTCCGAAAGCAACGGAGAGTTGAACCTGGCCTCAAAGCGGGTCAGCGCCGCCTCATAGGAGCCGGAACGCATATCCGCGGTGAGGACATCCAGTTCAGCGGAGAAAACAGGACCGGAGTTCTGCTTGTAATGCTCGATCATGCTCAGCACATCCCGGCTGGCGGCCAGTTCTTGGGTGATGGTGGCCACGAACCGGGGCAGTTCCGCCTCAATCTCGTCCCTCTTGGCAGAGAGTTTTTCCTCCGCCCTGCGAATCTCTTTGAAATAAACCGCCACCGCCAGAAGAACAACTATCAGCGCCAACATTGGGAAAATCAACAGGCACGGAATCACCGCCAGTAGCACTGCACCGGTCTTGACCATGGCAAAGGCGGTGTACTCCTCCGGTGTCATGTTCAGCCCAGCAGCGGCCAGCGTATTTTTCAGACGGCCCCGCTTATACTCATCCATATGGATGTGTGGGGCCAGCTTGATCGCCCAGCCCATGAGCAGGGCCTCCACACTGCGGGCCTGCTTCTTCTCCTGGCGGCCCACCGAGAGCATGGCACGCTGGGTGGCCAGACGGGGTAGTTTGAGCAGGTCGGCCATGATAAAGAACAGTCCCAGCGCAAGGAGTACCCCGAAAATAAAAATCAATAATACCATGGCCGTTACCTCCGATACTCAATGGGCTGGGTCAGCTTGATGACCGCCGCGGTGCTGATGAACATCACGGCGGCAATGGCTGCCAACAGCGCCTGCCCCAGCGGGGTGTGCATCAGGACATCGTACCAGTCCTGATTGAGCCAGTACAACAGCGGGATATTGCCGAGGACCAGGACCTGCATGGTGATGAATTCCTTGCGAGGCTCAAACACCAGATTCTCCAGCTCGCCATTGACGATCCGCATATCGGAGAGTTTGGCCACAATAGGGGTCAGAATGGTCTTGAGCCCCCGGTCGTGTCGGCAGGTCAGCAGAGCGGACACCCACTCCCGAAACACGGCGTTGTCGATCTTCGTCCCCATGTCCTGGAGGGCAGCGTCCACATCGGGGTCCACCAGCTTGATCCGGGTGAGAAACTCCGCAAACACACTCTGGACGGGCGGGTTGAGATAGTCAATGTTTTCCTCCACTGCCGTCTGGATGTCCTCATTGCGGAGATAAGCTGTGGTGATGATAGAGAGGGCAGTTTCCAGTTCAGCGGCGATGTTCTTTTTGTAGTGATTTGCGGTCAGACGGATAAACCAGAACGGCACGAACATCATGCCCACCGCCAGCACCGGCACCAGGAAGAGGTTGCCCAGCGTCAGGGCGAAGGCGGCCCCTACCAGAAAAAGAAGCAGGGACAGGGCGCACACCATGGGAAACTTGGCGGCCCGGCCAGTCATCCGCAGAATGGTCTGTGTCTCCTCGATTTCCCGGCGCAGAAAGGATTTCTTTTTGCGCCGTGTACTCTCATTAACCTCCGACCGGATGCTTTTGGGCTTACTGGTGATTCTGCGGAACACCCCTTCAGTGAAGTCCATAGGGGAGATGTGTAAAAGGACAAAACAACCTGTGATCAGCCCTATACAGGCAATCAACTGGATCAGATTCATACAGATTCGCCTCCTTCCTTGCCGGTTTCAGGTTTGGCAGGCGGCTTGGACTGTGCGCTCCTGGTCTTCGGAGCGGGCGTTGCCTGTCCTGCCTTTGCCGGACTGGAGCCTGACTTACCCTTAGAGGGAGCGGACTTTTTGCCCACGAGCTGAGTCAGCACCTCCTGCGGCATACCATTGTCGATGAACCGCTTCTGCAGGCTTTCCGAGATGGGGTTGACCGCCTCGTGGCGGCCCTTAATACGGTATTTGCCGTCCTCCAACCGGTTTTCTTCGATTTTGAAGTGATAAAGGGTGTTGTACCGGCGCTCCCCAGTGGGCAGGATCTCACACTCCATGATCTCCATGATTTTACGGCTCTTATCCTCCAGCTGCTTGGCGAACACCACGATGGGGAATGCCTCGGTGACCAGATCCATGAGGGTATCGTCGGCCATCTCGTGCTTACGCTTGCAGAGGGTGACCATACGCCGCCATGTAGCCTGGGATGAGTTGGAATGAATGGTGGTCAACACGCCGTGGCCAGTACGGGCGGCCTCCTGTGCGGCATACGCCTCCGCAGACCGCATCTCGCCCACACAGATGATGTCGGGGTGGTACCGCAGGGCCATGTCCAGCAGCATATCCTGATCGATATTCTGCTTGGCGTTCTCGCTCTCACGGGTGATGGTGTGGATGACGCTGTTGCACACCCGGCCATCTTTCTCCCGCACCAGGTCCAGCTCACGGGAGCCGTTCTCGATGGTGAAAATACGCTTGTTGTCCGGGATGGTGGTCAGGAGCCAGCCTGCCACCGTAGTCTTGCCGGAACCGGTGGCCCCGGCAACGCAGACGGAAACGCCGTAACGCAGGCAGGCGGCCAGAAAGTCCAGCATGGGGCCTGTGGCTGTTCCACCTTTTACGAAGTCCTCTTTCTGCATATTCTGCGGGTTGACGATACGGATGGATGCCGTGACGCCCACATCCTCGTCCACCAAAGGGGTCTTGAGGACCGCGATGCGGATGTTCTTGCTGAGATGGCCCAGGACGGCGGGACTGGCATTGTCCAGCACCATACCGCTGACATGGAGCATACGGCGGATCACATTGACGGCGTGTTCAGGGCTGTCGAAATGTTCCTCCAGCTTGACCGTTTCGCCATTGGCGTACAACACCTCGATATCCCGCCAAGAGTTCACATTAATCTCCTCAATGCCGGTTCCGAAGATGTACTTGGTGAGCAGGCCGAACTCGGCCATCTCCGTGTAGAGGGCGTCCACCAGCTGGTCGCCGGAATAGCCTTTGACCGCGATGCGCCGGTCCTGCACATATTTGGTGATGTACCGTTTGATCTGGGCCTTGGCGTCTTCATCGCCGCCCTCGGTGATGAGGGCGGAATACTTGCCGGAGATATATTCCTGCACATCCTGCAGGACGGTGTTGAAATCCTGCCCTTCATTCTCCGGGGTGAAGAAGAGAGAATGCGCCCGATAGCCGCCTGCAGACTCTGTATTCAGGGACCGCCTGGGGAGATCCTCCGCCATGTTCACGCTATCTGTGGGATCAGCTTCAACCCCTGTCCCATCATCAGCTGGGGCGTGACGCAGCGGCTCATCTGCGGGCTGGGGTTCTCCAACGCCGGCTTCATGCTGATTCTGACCCATATTGCCGCTTACCGGGCAGTCCGGGCCGAAATAGAGGGGGAGTTCTTTTTTCCGCCCGTCCGGACCTGTCGTGATATGTGTTGCGGCGGCTTTCTCAGCGGACGCTTTGGGAGCGAACAGGGACTGACTTCGCTTCTCGCCTAACACCCAAACACCTCCCTGGCAATCTTCTCGATCTCCTTGCGGAATACCCGGCTGTCCTTCATGGATAGGTCCGCCAGCAGGTTGCCGGCCAGATACTGTCCCTCCAGCTCCGCCGAATGGGGCAGCGTGAAGGCCACTGTCCCCAGCGCCTGACTCATGTGATCCCCGGCCTGCTGGGACTTTACATTGCTGGCGGTCTTGTACTGCTTGTCCGTATCCCATTTGGCATCCCGCAGGAGGGGAAGTTGGCTGGACAGGTAGCTGATGCTCTTGAGGTCGGCGTTGGCCAGCCGCAGGACGGAATCCGCCTCCATGAGCGCCACAGCGGAGAGGATGTCGTTGGCGATGTAACTGCCGCAGTCAATGACCACATAAGGAGCGATCTCCCGCAGGCAGTCGATGAGCTCCCGCGCCTGCACCTCGTTGTAAGGCGGGTAGGTGTACTCATTCTCTCCCTTGAGCATCCCCAGCATGGTGAGGTAACCCAGGCGTTTGTGGGTGACCAGGTTGTTCTTGACCAGATTCTCCGACACATGGGCGGCGGCCAACACGCTCCCGAGGGAACGCTCGCACTCCAGATCTGCCGCCGGGCAGATACAGGGAAGCATTGGGGCTGTCATGTCGCAGAGAAGGAGGATTACATTCCGGCGCTTGTCGGCCAGATACTTGGCCAGCCGCACGGCCACGGTGGTCTTGCCGCTGCCGGGGCTGCCCCACACCGCCAGCACCCCGCCGCTCTGATCCTCCTGCTCACAGGCGTCCTCCTGGCCACTTCCTCGGGAAAAAATACCCGCTTTCTTGAAGTTCAGCATCAGGCCACCTCCTCGGTTTTCGCGGGCGCCTCCGTTTCTGCGGTTTCGCTGGAGTCAGCGGCGGGTTCGGACTCTGCGGGATTCTCCTGTGGTTTCTCCTCGGGGTCCGGCTCCGGGGGATACAATTCCAGAATGATCTCGTCTTGAGAGGTCAGGAACTTGTCGGCATTCTCCCGGTCGCCCCGGTAGACCAGCGCCAGATGGATGGTCCCCTCGGCCTCCAGCTCGGCCAACACTTTGGCCTGCTCGGGGGACACCAGCAGGGTGACAGTATCGGGCAGTTCCTTGTCATCCTCCTCGTCCACAGGCTCACCGGTGTTGGCGTCATAGCCGGAGGAGGCGGTAACACTGATAATCTCCACATACTGCAGCTCAGCGGGGACAACGGTCTGGCCCTGCTGCTTGTAGTCCGGGGCGATCACCGACACGATATCGCCGCTCTGCAGCTTGCCGGAGAGCCCCTCCGCAAAACTTTTGATGGACACGGAGATGGCCTGCTGGCTCCCGTCCAGGCTGTACAGGTAGGCGTTTTCCGCTGCTGGGGCGTCTGAGAGTTTGGAAGGGATGATATAGTCGCCCACAGCCAGATCCGCAGTAGCGTATTTACCCACGGCGCTCTCTTTCTGCCGAAGGACATCCTCTGGGAGATTATAGCCGCCCACCTCCACGATCTGAACCATGCTCTCGGTGATCTCATCGCCGGCCCGGATGGGCTGGACTACCCGCACGATCTCAGCTTTCTGGCTGACGCTCTGGTTGAACAGCGGGGTCAGACCGAAGCAGATCAGCAGGGAGAGCAGGATGCAGATTACACCGACCACGGTGCGATTTTTCAAAAAACTCATACTGGCATTTCCTCCTTGATTTCATGTTGGGTCGGAAAGTCCGGGCATTACGCCCGGACCGATCTGGCCCTTCTGCTCCGCTTCAACCGGGGCAGAAGAATGGCGGCCGCCGTCAGGGGCAGGGTCACGCCAACGATGGTGAGCACAGTCTTTCTCGTTACATGGAACTTCTTCATAGCAGTCAACCTCCAAAACAGTATAGTGCGGCAAAGCCGATGGATAAAAATGGTCCCAGCGGTAGCGCCGCCCGTGTCATTGCGGGTAGCGGATGATGAATGAATTTTTGAAATAACATAGCGGTGCAGAAATACAGCACCGCCAGCAGCAGACCCAGCGCCATCCCCCAGATCCCCCGCCAAAAGCCCAGCACAAAGCCGGCCGCAGCAGTGAGTTTGATGTCGCCGCCGCCCATGCACTCCGGCCGGATCAGGGCGGCAATCAGCAGGGGCAGAGCCGCCAGCACTCCAAAAAGCTGGGCGGGGCTGAAGGAGATCAGCCCCGCTGCAGCGGTTAAAAGACAGAGGAAATCCGGGATAGTACGCTTGCGGCAGTCCACCGCAGAGGCAGCGGCCAGTGCCGTGAGAAACAGGAACGCCTGCACCGGGTATCAGCCCTTGTAGTCAAACATTTCCTCTACGCGCTCGGTCACGGTGGGCAGGACGGTGTCCCCGAACAGAGTGTAGAGGCCAGCCAGGAGCAGGGCGCCCAGCACCACGGCAATCAGGATCTTGATGGCGGTGTCGATGTAGCCCTCGCCGCGAGTGTTGCAGAGAGGGGCGGACAGGTGGGCACGAGCGCAGGTCATGGCGCAGTGTGCCTTACAGGTCACGGTCTTCATGGTGTTGGACATCTTGTTAAACATTTTCTTCATAAAGCAGTTCCTCCTAAAAATTTTATCTTGTGGCTCATTGTGCAATCATCGGGTCACATATCCATCTTCTGGGTCTGCTGTGCCGTGGGGTCTGGCGCCGACTGCTGGGGCTGGCTTATGGTTTGGGTCAGCGCCTGCTGGTAGGCAGCCAGAACGGCATCCTCAAACTCCATCCGAGCATCCTTCGTGCAAGGAAAGCAGATATCTTTGTACTCGCCGTTCCCGGTTTTGTAGCTGGGCATGGATACAAAGAGCCCCTTGCTGCTCTCCATAACCTTGACGCCCCGGACGGCAAAACAGCCGTTGATGTTCAGCGATGCGGTGGCCCGGCAGGGACCGTCAAACTGGATAGAGTGGATACGGACATCATACTGCATGGGAAGGACAGGAGTATCCTGCTGGGAAACCTCTCCCTGGGGGTTTTCACTTGTGGTCTGCGCTTTTGCCATGGTGGGTTCCTCCTTTTCTGAATATAAAAAATAAGTGGCTTTTCCGCTCTTGGGTCACAGGGTCATGGTCATGCCTGATTCCTGCTCCGGGGCTTTCAGTTGGACGGGGACGATAGCTGTGCGGTCCACATAGTAGAACTCGCTGCCGGAATCGTCGTAGAGTTCGACAAGGTCTGAGATGGCCAGCGGCTGTCCGTCGCTGCCCAGGGACCTGCGACAGAATGCCTCCCAGATCCCATCCAGACTGTTGGTGCTGACAGTGCCGTCAAACACTGCCTGGTAACGGGTAAGGTCAGGTCCGCCATATTCACCACTCATGCGGTCCAGCCCAATGAAGCGCATGGCGGCGGGAGCTGAGGGGCCGAGCTGCCAGATACGGCAGGATTTCAGGGCTGGCCCGTTGTCTGCTGCCTTCTGGTATCCACCGCTGGAGAGACGGTCATAGATGCCGTCCTCCCACCGGACAGCCAGCCCCTTCCTTGCCAGCCAGTCCTCCAACTCCTCACGGCGGAACATGGAGTCCGCCACCACTCCTTGTTCTGTCCTGTAGCCCACTGGATTCCCATAGTAGAGCAGACATCGATTTTTCATTTCCACACTTCGCATGGCGGCATATCTCCTTTCTGCGGTTAAGTCATTTCCATCCCTCCCATGCCTGCGTTCTGCCCTTGAAACTCCTCCAGCTTTTCTCTGGCCCAGCCGGGGAGGAATTCCTCTTTCAGAACGCCGGTGAAGTCTGTGCGGTTCCATCTGGTCTGCTCTCCATCGCCCAGGCAGGTACAGCGGATAGACCGACCGACAGCGTGGGGGCTGCATCCAAAGCCGTCATGGGCCAGCCAGAGCTGGTTCTGGGGCGTCCAGCAGGACTCCTTGAGGGTGTCTGGACTGAGCACCAACACCCGGCCCTCATAGTCCAGAGATTCATAGGAGTTGGGTTCGCAGTGCTCCGGCCCAAATAGTTCCAGCTTGCCGTATGCCTCCCTCACTTGACTGATAAATGCGTCCAGATACGCCAGGGCGGTGTCCACTTCAAAATAACGGTTATGGGCATCATCGGGTGGGACATAGGCTTTCTTTTGCCATTCTTGGTTTTCCGCGCTGAGCTGCTCCTTGTAAGGCCCCAGCCTTTCTATCGTGTTGGCCAGGACGAAATTGGTCCGCTTGAAGCCCCACCGTTTCAGCACCATTTGGGATGCTTCCGGCTTTAATGCGCTGCGGCCGTCGCCATAGACGCGGATGACGGCTTCGATGTCCCGCGCACAGGATACATTGGCGTGGAAACTTGCATCCCAGAGCGCAGCTTCCCCAAGTCTGTGGGCCTCTGACTGTGAGCCGGGATAGAGGTAGATATCCTGTTCCATCTTGCCTCCTTTACGGCAGGCGCCATTTGCCCGCTGGGGGGATCGTCAGCGGGCTGATGCCCAGCTCATTGAGCAGGCAGCAAAGCTCCACCGAAAGCTCCCGCAGTTCCTCCGTTGAGGGGACGATGATGAGCGCTCCATCCGCGGCCAGAACCGCGACTTCTTCTCCCACGGGGATAGATGCCTCGGATAACAGTGCGGCGGGCAGATTGAGTTCCATACCGCTGCTGGTGTATCCGGTACACTCAGCGTCGTCACAGGTTCTGGTCACCAGGAGTCTGTTTGCGTCACAGTCGCAGATGTACTGGTTCGCTGGGGTGGTGATGGGAACTTCTTCCCCCGGCTCATAGCCCATTCCGCGCATGAAAAATGCAGGCAGGGTCAGAGACCCGTCTACACCGACCCGAACCGTTGTATGGATCTTACTCATCGCCGTGTTCCTCCTGCCCATTGCATGCAGTGCGTTCTCCGTAGATGAGATTCCCCACCATCAGCTGTTCCTCCAGCTCGCCCAGGCAGATTCCGGCTTCACCCAGCATCTCCAGCAGGTAGGGAGGCACATCCCGCAGGTCATGGTCATATCCGGCCTCGGCAATGGTGACGGTCTTTTCTTCGTCATCCACATAGACACAGAGCTTGGCCCCGGCAGGGATGCCGGCTTCTTCCCGCAGGTAGTCTGGCAGTTCCAGCATGCCGTCCTCCAGATCATCGAATGGGCAGCCATCCTCGCAGTCATCACAGGTGCCACAGACTCTGGCCAGATGGACGGTGAGCTCCGTGGCCAGCCGGTGCAGGGCATCCATCGCCTGGATCAGTTCCATGGTGGTCATTTGCTTTTTCAGAACGACCACCGCGCTGTCCAGCGTGTGGATCTCGACCTTTTCTCCGCCCTCAAAGCCACTGATCTTGAACGCTCCGCCGGGAATCAAAAGAGTACCATTGTTTATCTGTTTGTTGAATTTCATCTTCTTCTCCTTATTACATTGAAATTGTAGAACGGGCTGGATTGGATGCTCCCGGCCATTCCTGTCCTTGTTGGGCAGCCAGCCCGTCCCGGAAGGCTGTCAGATCTTCTCCTGTCGGCGTATAGCGTCTTGCTTCAAGGGCGGCCATCAGCGCATAGGTCTGGCCAACCTCGGACAGCAGTGCCCGAAGATCGTCCGCAACCATATCCGTCCCCATCCGGCGGAGCTGCACGGTAAAGGTGATTCGGTAATGCGGCTGGCCGGGGATGCTGTCGATCCGCATATCCATTCCCAAGTTGGAATCGTGTTGCGGGCGGATATAGACCTGACCCACTACGCTGGGGCAGACCTGAAGGCGGCCCTGACTCATTTCCTCAATCAGCTGAGCCGCCTGCTGGAGCTTTTCCAGTTCAGAGAGCTGTTCATCCAATTGCCTCACCCCCGTTCCAGTCAAACAGCGTCATTTGAGAGGGAACCGCCCGGCTCCGCTCCCGCAGGTCATAGTTGGCGATAAGCAGTTCCGGGAACTGAGCCCCATTGTCGTACCTCTGCTTGATGTTGTTGATACGGGTGGTTTCCATGAGGTAGATGCCTGGCCTGTCGTACAGCCCGCGGACAAAGGCGTCGTCGTTGTAGGAGAGCAGGAATTTGCCCTCGATCCGCATCAGGGCGTCCCGCAGGCGGATGTGGTCGGCTTCGGTGAAACCGTCTTCACCAATGTTCTGGTAATACCCCTCGGTGGCATGGTAGGGCGGGTCGAGATAGAAAAAGCTCACTGGCCGGTCATATTGATGGAGCAGTTTTTCAAAGTCCTTGTTCTCAATAACCACCTTGGCAAGCCTCCGGTGGGCCTGCTCGATGAGCGAAAAGTTGCTACGCATATCGTGGGGCTGGCTGCCAAAACTGGTCAGCCCGGAGGCGTAGCTGTAGCGGATGAGCTGATAGAACCATGCCGCCCGTTGGACATCGCTGGCGGGGCTGTCCCGCGCCAAGGCGGAGCGGATGCGGTCAAAGTCCTCCCGTGCGTTGAGTACATACCGCAGAGCCTCCATCAGTTCCTCCGGTTTGTCCAGCACACAGCGGTACAGGTTGACCAACAGGCCGTTGAAGTCATTGTAGACCTCAAAGTCGTTGCCGGGAGGCTTGTGGAACAGTACCCAGCCCCCGCCGCCGAACACCTCAATGTACCGCTCATAGTAGAGGGGGAACAGCCGGACGATCAACTCCCGCAGGGCCTTCTTGCCTCCAATCCAGGACATGAAACTGTTCAGGGCGTATCACCCCCATCCAGCGGCAGGCGGGTCTGTGCGGTATCCTCTCGCTCCAGAGTCCGATCCAGTCCCCGGATGGCGGCCGCGATTCCGCTGATCCGCCTGGTCAGATGGGCGATGGTGGCCCGCACCTCCTGGTCCGTGGCGGCATAGAAGTATCCACTCCCGTTGCTGGCGATGGGGACGCCATCCCGCCGCAGGGCATTGACCATGTGTCGAACCTGAATCCCTTTGATGCCGAAGGTCAGTTCCAACTCCCGGCTGGTGGCGGCGTTGAGAGCTCCCATGTGGTACTGCTCCAGATATTCCGCCAGCCGTTCTTTCTCCATGAATGCCTCCTTTCCGGGCCTGTTTTCCGAAAAAGGGCATAAAAAGAAGGGGCCGTTTTCCCCTTTCGGAAAACGGCCCCTGTGTCATATTCTATATCCTGTTTTTACTTCATCGAATCACCCCCAGCTCCCGCAGCGGACAGATGCGGTTTTTGTGACTTGGCAATAGATCGGCTATATTGACAGAGCGGGACTGTGGTGCTCAGGCTGGCTATACTCATACCGGCGCTCTCCACCGTTCCAGGCTACATAGCCGTGGTCGGTGGTCGAGAGGCCATATTGACCCATATTGGCCTCTGCGTAGGCAGCCCCGTCAAAGGCGTCTGTTATCAGTCTGCTGGGCGGGATCACGCCGTTTCGGACCGCAAGTTCCCGCCCGTATGCGGCCAAGTCCATGCCGCGGGGGAAGAACTCATAGTGCTGGAGATTCTGGGCGAGATCCAGAGCCAAATCCAGCCGGTGGCAGTCCTCCAGCTCCAGCACCGCCTGCCATTTGTCCAACCAGTGGGGTGCCCCCTGACCCTGTTCCGCCCAAACATAACCGAAGTCAATGGCATGGCGAACCAGTTCGCTGGCTGAGTCGTACTGGTCGAGAATACCCGTCAGCTGGGGCAGGCAGCAGTCCACCTCCAGCGCGATGCACTCGCTGAGGCTCTCTGCCTGTAGCGAGTCCAGCCCCAGCAGGAGTTCGTCCGGATGGTTTGAGTCGATATACTCGCCGGAATCCGGGAAGCCAACCCAAATCCCCTCCATATTGCTCCGGCTGGCCAGTTTAACTCGTATGGCATAGTCACCGGCGACCGGCTGGAGGGTGGGATCTTCCTCTACGAAGGGATCTGCCAGTTTGATGTTCCGCACATAGTGACCGTTACAAAAGGCTCCATTCTGCGACTGGTGGTAGGCGGCCCCCAAATGCTCCGCATTCAGGAATGGACGGGCGGCATCCGAGGAACACTCTATGCTCTCCATGACAAATTTTCCAAGCGCGGCCTCGTCTCCCGCGCCATAGAAGAGGTCGTAACAGTCCAGTTGGGACGCAATCCGCATCACATGGCCGATCTCTTGGGGCTTCTCCAACTCCATCGCCCCTTGGAACAGGATCTTTTCTTTCTCTGTCATATTGGAAAAGCGCCGCTCCAGCCAGTCATGCTCCGATTTTGTAACATAGAAGCCGTCCAGCTTGTCAAAGAGGGCGGCGTTTTGATCTGACATCGCTCACATCATCTCCAGTCCTTGTCCTATTTCCTGTTCCGGCTGAAATACCGGGAGAGGCTGGCCGTCCTTTCTGCGGATCAGACCATACTCTGTGATAACCCCCAGCCGGTCATCCAGCATCTTCTGGCCGATCTGGGCCGCCTGCGGGGTCTGGAACAGCTCCTCTGGTAAAGCAGAATACTTCTCACGGAACATCATCTCCGCATAGCCCCAGGTCTGCGCTACCTCGGGACGGAGTTCGTACTGGTCAATCTCGCCCATCAACCGTGTGGCGTCCTGCAGACTGGGGTGGTCAACCACGGATAAAAGCGCCTTATACTTGACCATATCCGATTCGGGCCACTCCCGTTCTATTTGAGCCAACCGCTTGGCAAATTCGTCGGCCTGTTCAATGCCATCCTCATCGTCGATAGCGTTGTTGATAGCATCTCGCAGGAAGGGGATCAGGCAATCCACACAGCGGAATGCACATTCATCCACTGAGGCGGCATCTACTTTTTCCACCGCTCTCCATATACCGGCATCCGCTGCGGGAAGATTCAGCACTGCGGTTTTGTCGTTATCATAGCTTGGGTCATTGAAAAATCCCTTACGCACCTCCAGCATCACCGGAGCATCGGAGCGATGGAAGCAAGCCGTTTCATTGGACTGGCACACATAGATGTCCTTGATTTCTCCACCCAGTTCCGCATAGCCGAAGTCGGTGAACACGCCGCCATGATCCTCCTGATGCTGTTCTCCCAACAGTTCCAGCAGTCTTTCTTGAAAGCCGCTGCCCTCCTCTGTGGTGTCAAGCAGAGCCATAGCCTCATTTGAGAGCATTTCATTTGCGTATAAAAACGCCCCCAGTTCTTCATGATTGGAAACTCGGGGCGCAAAACAGCAGATATCGGTATTGTAGGTCAGGTTAATCAATTGGTTCAGCGGAATGGGAGCGACGCGGTGATTCTGCTTGATTTTCAAAAGAGCATCCATCCCTTTTTTCTGCTCCTCTGTCAGTGAGGCCAATCGCTGGGCAAACAGGTTTAGGTCGTATAGATTAGCATTCCACCCAATCATGGCATGCGTGAGGCCATTGTAATGGATGCAGGTTAGCTCATTTTTGCAGAAGCTACCGTCTTTGATTCTCGCCTTTTGGAGTGCGTCGCTGAACTCCGCAAAGGATGCTGGCATTTTCATTACCGTGGCCGTCTCATAAGATTTAGGTCCACTGTTGCTGATCTCCACCTCGAAAATTGTCTTATCTAAGAGTAATCCCTCCCTGTGTAGACTCTTGCTCAGGAGCCTCGGGCGGTTCCATGTCTGAGTGAACTTCGTTTACGGTTTCCAATATGGATTCCAAGTCTCTTTTCCGAGAAATATTCGCAAAATCCACGGAGCGGCAGTATACTTCGCCATCCTTTCCCACAGAGCACTGTGTCTGCTCTTTGCCTCGCATCTTTTTCGATTTCACTGCCAGGCATCCGTCATCGGCAATTCGTGAGGAGAAGCCCTTTTCCTTTAACCGCTCCGACAATACCGAAAAAAACTGCCGCGTTCTCCCATCAAGATCCATTTTATACGCCTCTTTCTATAAACTCATTCCCTGCATCTCAATATCTTCTGCAGGAGCGGAAGGGGCCTCATAGAGTGTGCTTCGGCCATAAGCGATGCGGATGATATCCTCTGCGGAGTAGTCGGAGCCAGCGCCAAAAAGATGCCTGAACTGCAGGCGGTCTGACGGAGCAATGTACCATGTGGAATACTGAGACTTCAGCCCTTTCAGGGATTCAGCCGATGTTTTGAAGGTCAGTTCCACTCCGTCCTTCTGTACCGTGACATTGACCGTCTTTGCGCCACTTTTTTGGAGGGCATCTGTAATCGCCCGCATCCGATAGACCGGTGCATCGCTGTCCTGGCTGAGCATCTGATACTCTGCCAGCAACGCATCCTTCTTTAGAAACTGCGCCAGAAATTCCTCCTGGTTGTCCCGCATGTACTGTTCCGCAGTTGTTTTTATATAATCCTCCGGGGATTTGAGGTAGGAGAGCAGGGTGTCTTCTGTCAAGGATGTATAATACTCACTGTGAAACTGTACATCGGGTTTCTCCCCAGAAAAAACGAGGGAAGCTGCCTCCCGCCCTGCCTCGGTTCCCTTGTAATACCGGTATGAATTGATGTTCCTCTCACTGGTGAGTTCCCTGACAGAGAGGCGACTTCGCTCATTGGAAATGGCCGCCTCAACATAGCGGTCGACCTCCTGAGCGATGCGCTTCCCAAACGCCGTAGAATCCTGGCATTCTTCTTCCGTCAGTCCGGAGACAAAGTTGGGAAGGGGGTCATCCAGAAGATGGAGCGCCTGGTGTTGCCGGTCGTACAGGCCGCAGAACTCCAAACGGTCGCTCCAGCTGATCCTCTCTCCATAAAATGTTTCGCATCCAAAGAGGTAATCAATCTCTGGCGTTGCGGGAACTTTCACTACTGAGCCCAAATGCTTGCCCTTTTGCAGAACTAAAACTGGCACAGCGGCATTTTCCAGCCACTCTTGAAACTCCTGCCGGGGAAGTGGGGCCTGCTTTTGCTGCGACATTACAAAATCCTCCCATTTTACTGTTTCTGCTCAAAGTTTGCACAACTTGTCTGTCCCGAGTATGACTCTTCATAGTGTTTGGGGTCAGCACCAGGCACATCCCACCCAGCCATGCTTCCTATCTCCATAGCTTGCCGCTGGATGGGGGTGACGCCCAGGTCTTCGTTCAACTCATCCGCCAGTTCCACATTCCCTTCCTTGTCGCCGGTATCCCAGTCGGAGGGGTAGTAGCCAGTTTCACCCCGTTTGATGCAGATAAGCTGTCCGGTGGTCCGCAGGGTGGAGAAGCACAGTTCCGGCAACCCCTCGGCCACCTTGGGGGCAAACCGTTCCTGTTCGGTTTGGATGCTCCAATCATCAGGCTGCCACAGATGGACATACAGCTCGCCGCCGTCCACCTCGATGGGGCGCTGCTCGAAGCCTTCGCCCCATCCGTCAGAGGCTTGTCCACCCAGGTACTCTTTTAAGATGGTAAGCTCTTCCGGAGTCAGCTCTCCGGCCACCCGGCACTCCGCTACGCCCCAGAGCTGGCGATTCCTGACCTCAACAGTAAACACCGCCGAGCGGACCTTGTGATCTACACTGTCGTCCTCACCGTACCAGCGCATGAGGCCGCTCTCGTTTTCCTCTGGTACCCGGTTTTTTACCAGAGCGGACAGAATTTGTCCCTCATAATCCATGAGGGTGTGGCCATCCCACTCCTCACCGTCCTCTGACATATCCCCCCACTCGTCCCGTCCATAGAAGTCCGCTGTGAGCGGCATATACAATTTGAATGTCTGAGGCTCTGGCAGATAGACCGAGAATCGGTCTTCTCCCAGCACCAGAGCCAAGGTACATCCATTGTCCCACTTTACATGGAATTGCCCGGCATCGTCGATATAATCCAGTTTCCCGGTACTGCCGGGGGAAATGGGCCGGGGATTACCGCCTATCTCTGTGAGTTGGATGCGGGAATCCTTGGGGAACTGCTGCCGCAAGAAGTCCAGCCACTCTCTCGGTACGCTTTGCATTTACATCTCTCCCATTCTAATCCCAATATCCGGCTGATTTAATTGTTGATAGAGCCGTTCCATCGCCTCCGCCACCACGAGGTCCGACCGGAAGCTTTCCAGTTTTTCGTGATCCGTAAAGAATTGCTGTTCACCGCTCTGGAAATGAACAAAGTCCACTGTGGCGATACCGTCCTTAATAACGCCCAGCCGTTTCTCACTGGTATTGCTGTCCTGGTAGATTTGGATTGCTTCCTCCAGAGTCAGATCTTGCCTGATTATCTCCTGCGGGGTATTGGTGTCCGCCATGACAAACCAGGCATAGGTGTGGGGAATGCTGGGATCTGCGGCTTTCCTAAGAGCCTGCTTCCCAGTTTCAGTCAGTCCATAGTTGCAGGTACGGCGTGAATTGTCCTCACCGGCAAAATCCAACAGGATATCGTCTACCGCTTTTTTGACCTCCGGATCGTCTGTCAGCGTTTCAAAGCGGAAGCCGGTTGTGCTGCGGAAGGGCAGTTCCTCCCGGATGGCCTGGAGCAACGCCTTGGAATCCGTGAACTCCTGCTGTTCGCCGCTGGCGAAGGTTACCCGACCTACCACAGGGTGTTCCTGTCGGTACATCTCCTGCTGGCAAAGATCATAGCAATAGAGGTACCCCTGATACTCGCCGGGAAAGGGAGTACAGCGTAGACAGAAACGGTAATTTTCTGTTTCCGCAATATAGCCATAACTCCTGCGGTCCTCTGTGATGGAGCCGCCATGCTGCCAGCAGTAGGCGTCCATGGCCCCCAGATTCTTCAGGAGTCCAGTCTGACGCAGGTCGTCCACAAATCGCTGCAGCACCTCTTTGAACTCCGGGGTGTTGAACCTATCCTCGTTATGGGGCCACCAGGTGTGCCAGAACTCCTTCTCACCATGGCCGAAATCCATGCGGAGGTGGCCTACAGTACCCAGTGCCTCGTCCAGCTTTTCTTCGGAATAGAACAGCCCCACCTCATCCAGGGAGGCGGGGCGCAGTACAAACTCACGATTATCCTGGGGGTAGGCCAGATCATGCTCCTCGCAAAACTGCTCCAGCGTCATTTCTTCTCCCAGCAGATAAAATGTGCCGTTGACCCGGCGCGAAGCAGTACCTTCATGCTTTAAAGGGATTGGAGAAAGTACGGTTCCTGCATGATAGTCAGCGGCATGATCCACCAGAGTGGTTCGGGTGCTGGGAGATTTATGTGTCCCCCGCAGGTCATAGCAGTACCACCCATCAGGAATGATATCCCGCTGAATCAGCCAGTTGGTGAACAGCACAGGTTTTCCAAGCAACGCTGCGTGTTGCATGGAGTCTGTCCAGATGTTAATGCTCATTTAATCCCTCCCATATTCACAGTGTTTTCCCACTCGTGCTGGTTCCACAGCGTATCTTGTATCTGCGTACAGGGATTAATGCATCTGCAACCCATCTTGTACTTCAGGGAACGGATCACTGAGCTTTCGGAGCAGGCCAAATTCGGTCCTTCTCACACCATCCTCCCGCATATAAAAGTTGCCCATTGCTTCGAAATCCGTAAAGCCATCGAGGGTAGAGATCAGCTCCTCGTCCGCCCCGATCCGCTCCAACACCTGCTTGCCATATTCCTCCGGATCGTCCGGTACACGCTCGTAGTCATCCAGTTCGATGGAAAACCTCAAAGCCTCCTGGAGCGTTGCCGGCTGTTCCACCTCAAGGACAGAGAGGTATTTCAGCAATGCGCCATCCTCCTGATCCATTATCCGGATATTTTCCGCCAACTCGTCCAATTGCTCCAGTCTCAGATCCATCCCCTGGAGAGGAAGATATTCCCCCAGATAAGGCCGCAGGGCCTCCACCCGAGTGAGTTTCGCCATATTGAGGCTGTCCACTCCCAGAAGTTGTCTGGCGCTCTCCAATTGCTCAAAGGTCGCAGGCAGAGTGATCTGCGCTGTTTCGCTCTGTACACGAACAGGGCAGGGGTTTTCCATCCATATCCGGAAAACGCCGTCCAATCTCTCGTTCTCCAAAAGTTCAGGTGTCTTTTTCTGCACATAATTGCCGCTGGAATATTCTCCTCCATGCTTTTCCCGATATTCAGCCCCCACACGGGCATAATTGATATAGGGCTTGAAGCGATCCGGAAATGGTGTGATCCCTTTGTTCACAAGGTAGATGCCCAATTCTGAATCAGACGACACATTGTTGACGAGCATATACTCATCCAGCCTGTCCGCCACAGTAAGGGCCCCCTCCAAGTTCCAGACACACTCCGCATCCAATGCCCCGGAAAAGATGGCGGCTTTCGCCGGAGAAAGTGCCTCTGTGCGTTCCGCCAGTTTTTGTAGTTTTTGAAACTGCTCCGAATCTTCTACATCCACATCGTACAGGCATCGGTAAAGGACCGGTACATTGCTGCTCACATCCAGGATGGCGGTGGCTGTGGTATCGAGGCTGATTCTGTCCAGGAAGGCAAATGTCTCCCCAATCTCAGCGGGACTGGCGGGCAGTTGCAGACGGACAGTTTCTTCTCCTTTTCCCCGGCTCAGAGTCAACAGAATCATCGTTACATTCCTCCCATCTGAAATTCCTGTTCCCGCTGGTGCTGCTCTGCCGGACCGCCGGCCATCAGCTCCCCCAATGTCAATGTGCCACAGTAGGCCACATATCCTTTCTCCGTGAAGGCTCCTGTTTCCTTCTCCATACGGAGTTTGCCGTAACGCTCATAATCATAGAACTCCTCCAGATTGGGGTCATATTCATAATGGCCGGAGTCCTGGATCATGTATCTGCCATATTCGGCGGGAGTGCGGACTTTGGGTGCAAACTCAAACAGCTCCAGATTTTTGGCCAGTTCGCGTATCTCGCCGGCACACTCCGGCTTGGCCATCTCCATGACCGCCGTCAACTTTTTCTGTTCCAAATCAGACAGTGCAGCGATGGCCGTCGCCATATCATTCAGCGCGAATAGATCCTCCCGTTGTCCCTCCAGGACCTCCTCCACCTCGGATGGAAGCAGACTGTCCTCATACCAGATGCGGGCATCGTGGATGTTAACGCCTGAGCGTGCAATTCCACGCTGGAGCTGTTGCTCGGAGCAGGGCAGGAGCAGCCAAGTGATTTGATCTGTATTTTCCGGCTCCTGCCGGGAGGAAAGCCCTACCGCCAGCAGATTCGGCTGGTAGTGGTAACAGGGGAAGTGGCGGCCGTCATAGAGCTGCTCCAGTTTCATCCCGTTATCATAGACCACGCCATAAGGGGTAATCCTTCCCTCAAGATGATTGAGGATCAGGTCCAGAGCGAACTTGCGGCCATCCAGCCGCTCGAGCTCCTCGATTCTGCAGCCCCCACCCTGCATCGTCATGTAGTGCTGCCGCCCAATGGCGTCCAGGTCGGAGAAGTCTGTGATGACCGTGGCCTGCTGGCAGCAAAAGGTCAGATTGATGAAATCCTTTATATTTGAGACGCCCAATTTGCAGGCCATTCCCTGGAACTGGGCAGCCTCACCGTCATCAAAACTGTCCAGCCGTTTGGCCAGATAGTCCAGCTCATCAAAATTGACCAATGAGCCAACCAGCCTGTTCAGTACGGTATAGAAGCTGTCCAGTTCATCCACCCGGCAATCCCGCCGGAGCGCGTCACCGATTTCCAATGGCTCCAGCAGTTCGATCATGCGGTCATATTTCTCATCGGGGATAGGGAATGGAACCGTAATCTGCCCATATTCCGGGTGCTGAGCGCTGCTCAGTACCGCTTTCAGCACATAGCCCATTCTGGTGCCTCCTTACTCGCATCCATGACCGCCTTTCCATATCTGGCAATCATGGTTGCGTAAATAATATTGTGGAAGTCCAGATCACTCACCAGTTTTGGGTGTGCCAAATCTTCTGCCTCCATGGGTGACTTCAGGTCATACAGCCGTCTGGCGGAATAAAAGATGGGGTAATCCTGTATCGCAAATCCATGGGGTTTGGATACGATGCGGCTGAAATCAATGGAATCGTGTGAAAGAGCGGGGAGCGCCGGTTGCCAGAGTCGCTCCTTTGAGGCGAGAAGATAGAGCGCCGCCAGATAGCCAGGAGGCGCATCATCCCATACCCTGTCCGCAAAGCGGCTTCTGAGGTGGACGGACACTGTGTGCAGGACTGCCTGATCCGGCCCGCTCCAGTGTTCCACAGCCTGAATCCTCTTGTGCAGGCCGGCATGAGGGATGTGTCCGAAATATTCCAGAATCAAATCCAGGTACTCAATCGCGCCGGACTTCAACCGCTCCGCGATATACGGACAGGTGCGGACTTGACAGGATCGGCGGCGGTAATGCAGGCAGTACCGGCAATCCACATCCTCCGGCTTGTAGCAGAAGCGGCTGAGGATCATCATCCCGCCGCCGCGCTTCTGGAAGCCAGGGACGCTCATCATCATATGCTCCAGACCAGCTCGAGGGGTATTCTGAGCGAAATATCTTGTCATGGCACACTCCTTCTTTCAAAACAAAAAAGCGGGAGCTGCTTATGCTGCACAGTGTGTGCAGATGCGGCTCCCGCTTTTTCTGATGTCACATATCAATTTGTGGCTCCTGTGCTTGTCCCTGCTCCAGTCTGTCCGCCAGATCTGGGACAGTGTATTCGATCTTTGTCCTTGCGGTCTGCATGGCTTTGAGGTGTCCATCTTCCAGCTCTGGGCCTTCATCCAGCAGGTAGTCTGTGGCCCGGTAGAGTTCAGTTAGCTCCTCCGGTGAGAAAAGCTGGGTCTTGGAGATCAGCCCGGAGCGGACGGCAAAATCCTGCTTGGCCCCGCAAAAATCTTCATCATAATAATGTCCGTAGCTCACGCCGGTTCTGTTATAGTCCCAGATCCAAGTGACAAACTGATAGCCCCTGCCATTTTCCAACTCCCGGCCAGCCAGCACTGCGCCGCCAAAATCCGCCAGCAGATGGAATTTTTCGCTCAGACCGCTGATATGAAGGGTGGGCGCAGTTTGAACCTCCTCAACATAAGTGTACACTTCATCTGCGGTCTGTGCGACTCTGTGGTACAATTCACTGGCCTCCGGATTATTGCTTCCGGCAGGAAAAAGGAACACATCGTTTCCTGGAGAAACAAAGAGGACAGGCTGACCATGGAGGAAAATCTCCAGCCGCCTATCCTCTACATTGGATGATTCAACTCCGCCTTCTCTCAGGCGCCGGGAAAGTTCTTCAAAAAATTTTTTCAATGGTTAAACCTCATTTCTTTTTTATCTGTTGGGACGACAACAAAAAAGCGGAGATTCTATCATCGAATCTCCGCTTCAATAACTATATTGGTTTTTCTCCGGGGGAAGGAAATCAGGTGTCCGTCCTCTTTGTGTTTTCGTATGGATAGAACAATGACTCACACATTTGGTCTGTGTGAGTCATTGTTTTTGGTGGAGATAAGCGGGATCGAACCGCTGACCTCTTGAATGCCATTCAAGCGCTCTCCCAGCTGAGCTATACCCCCATGTTGCCAGAAACCCTTGATTTTGCTGGATTTCTGAGCTATTCAATTTTTTGACTTTACTCTCCGTTGCGGGGGAGCACACCCGGTTGCTTGCGCTCCCAGCTGAGCTATACCCCCATGCCGTTTTGTTTTTTACCGTTCCGTTCGGCTCGGAACAAGTGATAATATAGCACAGAGAGTAGAACCTGTCAACACTTTTTTGAAGAAATCTTTGCTTTTTTGAAAGGTTCCCCTTTCACTAGAGCATTTTCCCCGATTTGAGAGGCTTTCTCCTTGGTCTCCGGATGCCGCCAAAGCCTCTTTCTCCCGTCAGATGCCAAGGGGGTGTGACCGCATGGATCAGGAGCGCGGTCAAAGCGATCCCCCCCTCTAATTTTGCTTAGCGCGTCAAAGCCGCAAAAAAGCAGGGCCCTTCCGCGCTCAAAAAAGGCCCTGCTTTTCTTTTTACCCTCTCGCAAACACTGTGTAGCGTCCGCTCGGCGCGTCGAAGAAGTTTTCGCCTGCGACGGATTTGACGTGCAGGCCGTCGCTGCCGCGCAGCAGCGTGAACGCGCCGTAGCGCACCGTGCCCGCATTCTCGTTCAAGTGATAGCCAAAGACCATGCCCTCGCCGTTCGTGCCGAGGTAGTTGAGCTGGCCGGTGTACTCAAAGAAAAGCCCGACCTCACTGTTGATGTCCTGCACCGTGAGGCCGCCGCCATCCGTGAGCGTCAGAATATAATCGCTGTCATAGCTGCCCTGCTCGGCGGTGTCGTGCGTCACGGTCGCCGTCCACTCGCCGAGAAATTCCGACGGGATCGTGTAGTCCGCGTCGCTGACCGCGCCGGAGAGGTCGTGTTTCTCCCCTGATGCGTCGACGGCGAACACCGTCTGATACGTGCCGTAGTCCTCCTCGACCTCGCCGGACTCAAACGAAACAATGCCCTTCACGCCGCCGAGCGGTCCGCCGTCGCAGAGGAAGCCCGCCGTCAGGCCCTCGAGCAGGTTCACGTACTCCACCGTGCCCTCGCTCGTCAGCAGGAAGATGTACGGGAAGTACCCCTGCCCCACCGAGCCGACGAACACATCCGTGTAGTCGGAATACAGGCCTTCCACGGGGTAGATGGTCTCGTAGTCAAAGCGGAAATTCTCCGCGTACCACGCGGAGTCCGCCGTCTTTTCAAAGCTGACCGTCAAATCGCCGCCCGAGAGCGCTGCCTTGACAAAGCTGTCCTGCGCCGTCTTCTCGACCGTCTCGCGCGCAGAGAGGTCGAGCGCAAGGTCAGCGTCGTAGCTCTCCGCCCCGGCGAACGAGCCGACGGGCACGATCATGTGCAGCACGCCGCCGTCGAGATAGAGCCGCATCTCCGCGTTGATGTTCTCGTCCGAGAGCGTCCACGCGCGGCGCTCGGCATAGGACGCGATGAAGCCCGCGCCGCCCATGCTGCCGCTGAGCGCATCTCGGTACGTCTCATCAAAGTAGTTTGCCGCGGTGCGGCGCGCCGCCGTGATGAAGTCCTGCGTTGAAAGCTCGCAGCGCGCCAGCAGGTCCTCGCTCATGAGGCGTTTGCCGCCGAAAAAGTCGTAGCTGTACGTCTCCGTCATGCTCGTGTCGCCGTCCATCTCCGCGCGCACCACAAGGCAGAGCAGGCTGTCGTTCCAGTAGCTCGTCCACGTGACGGAAAGGCATGTGAGCGAAACGCGGGAGGCCATCATGTTCTTCTGCTCCTGCACGAGCGCGCCGAATTGATCGGCGATCTCGTCGTTCAGCGCGGCGGCGACCGCCGTTTCCGACATGATTCTTGGCACATGGTAGCTGTATGCGAGCGTGTTGTTCTCGGCGTCCGTGTACTCGCCCTCCTCGCTGTAAAGCTCGGAAATGAGCGAATCGTCGTAGCCGGACGGGGTGTCGTCCGGCTCCTTTTCGCCGCAGGCGGCAAGGTTCAGCAGCAAAAGCGCCGTGAGCAGCGCGGAAAACAGTTTTTTCATAGGGTCCCTCTCTCAAATTCAGTGTCTGTCTTTTCTGTCATTATAGCGGATTTTTGCAAAAGCGCAACGGCTTTTCGCGCGCGGCAGCGCGCGCCGATTGACAGAATTCCGACAAGGTTATAGAATATGTGTACTTTCAAACCTCAGGAGTTTTTATGTACGATTATACACAAGCCAAAATGAACGACGACGCCATCCGCGCCATCAGCTCCATCGGCCTCGCCCATCTGGGCGACGCGGTGTATGAGCTGCTTGTGCGCACATATCTGTGCGTGCACGGCAAGGCGACGGGCAAGGGCCTTCACCGCGCGACGGTCGAGCTCGTCTGCGCGCCGCAGCAGGCGCGCTTTGCCGAAAAGCTCTTACCCCTTTTGACGGAGGACGAGGCCTCTGTGTTCCGCCGCGGGCGCAACGCGAATGTCCATTCCATCCCCCACCACGCCGACCGCGCGGACTATCAGAAGGCCACAGGCCTCGAGGCGCTGTTCGGCTGGCTGTATCTGCGCGACGATCACGCGCGCATCAACGAGCTTTTCAACCGGATGATGGAGGACGACAATGCCACTTGACGCGATCTGCCTGCGGGCAGTTTTACACGAGCTGAGACCTCAGCTCATCGGCGCGCGCATCGACAAGGTGCAGCAGCCCGCGCGCGACCAAATCGTTCTGCTGCTGCGCGGCAATCTGCGCCTGCTGCTCAACGCGGGCGCAAACCAACCGCGCATCCAGCTCACGAACATTCTGCGCGACAACCCTGCCCAGCCGCCGATGTTCTGCATGCTGCTGCGCAAGCACTTAGTCGGCGCGCGCGTGCTGTCCATCGAGCAGCCGGATCTTGAGCGCATGGTGATTTTAACGCTCCAGTGCACGGACGAATTCGGCGAGATCAGCCGCAAGCAGCTCGTGCTCGAGTGCATGGGGCGGCGGTCGAACCTCGTCCTGCTCGACGCGCAGGGGCGTATCGTCGAATGTCTGCGCCGCGTGGATGCAGACCTTTCCGCCACGCGCCAACTGCTGCCCGGCCTTTTTTACCATCTGCCGACACCGCTCGACAAGCTGTCGCTTTTATCGCAGGAGGAGGACTCCCTCGCCCTCGCGCAGCGCGGCGGCGACGCGGAGCAGGCTGTCGACAAGTGGGTGCTCGACCATTACACCGGCATTTCGCCGCTGATCGCGCGCGAATTCGCCTTCCGCGCGGGACACGAGACCGACGTGCGCTTCGGCGCGCTGAATGATACGCAGCGCGGGGCGCTGGTGCAGGAATTTTCCGATACAGCCAACGCTGTAAAGGAAGATAACTATATGCCCGTCATCCTCTACCGCGACGGCAAGCCCGTGGATTTCACCTACCGTCCCATCGCGCAGTACGGCGCGGAAACGCAGGTCGAGACGCGTGAGAGCTTCTCGCAAATGCTCGACGAGTTCTACGACGCGCGTGAGCGGCAGGAGCTCTCCGCCCGCCGCGGCCGCGAGCTGACGCACGCGGTCACGGTCGCGCGCGACCGCATGGCGCGCAAGGCCGAGAACTTAAAGCACGACTACGCCGCGACGCAGAAGCGCGACGAATTCCGCCTGCGCGGCGACCTCATCACCGCAAACCTGTACCGCATGAAGAGCGGAGAAAAAGTCTTGCATGCGGAGAACTACTACGAGGACGGCTGCCCGACCATCGACATCCCGCTCGACCCGCTGCTCTCCCCCCAGCAGAACGCCGCGAAAAACTACAAGCAGTACAACAAGCTCAAGACCGCCGAATTCCACCTGCGCGAGCAGATCGAAAAGGCGGAAAACGAGAGGGCGTACTTAGAGAGCGTCTTGCAGGAGCTTTCGCAGGCGGAGACTGAGCAGGAATTCAACGAGATCCGCCGCGAATTGCAGGAGACGAACTATATCCGAAAGTCGAGCGGCAAAAAGGAGCTCAAGCGCGCCTTCGCCCCGCGCACATTCAAAACCTCGAGTGGGCTTGAGGTCCTCGTCGGCCGCAGCAACGTGCAGAACGATCAGCTGACGAAAAAGGCCGACAAGCGCGACTACTGGTTCCACACCCAGCACATTCACGGCTCACACGTCATCCTGCGCTGCGCGGGACTCACGCCGAGCGACGATGATCTGCGCGAGGCCGCAATGCTCGCATCCTACTTCTCGCAGGCGAAGGAGAGCAGCAGCGTCCCCGTCGACTACTGCCCCGTGAAGTTCGTTAAAAAGCCCGCGGGCGCACGCCCCGGCATGGTGACCTACGACAATTACCGCACACTCTATGTCACGCCCGAAGAGGGGCTTGCCAAAAAGCTCTTTATCAGGTAAACTATTAGAAAGCGATTCCCCTCTCCCCTGTTAGACGACAAAAGCAAGTTTGATATTGGAAAGGAGAACCACCCATGGACAAAAAGAGAAGGACTCTGCTCATTACTGTTGCCGCAGTGCTTCTCGTCGTTGCCGCGTTTTTGCTGCTGCGCCGCTCGCAGCCGCTCGGCGAGCTGATCCCCGCGCCTGAGACCGCCCGTGTCGACGGACTCTTCTGCATTTCGACCATTGTTCCCACGCCGGACGGCTACGGCACGTTCGACACCGGCGACTGCCGGGTAGAGGGCTATCCGGACAGCGAGGCCGCCGCGGCTCTGCGCAGCGCCATGTCCGAAATTTCGGTGCAGCGCTATTACCGCCTGCCCACCTCGCTTTTCTCCCGCTTCACGCAGAACGAGAACTATGTCACCGTCTGGTGGATCCCCGAAGACGGACAGAAGCACGACCTATACCTCAACTGGGACGAGGGCTTCATCTACGATGACGCCCACCCCGCCGTCGCCTACAAGATCGACGGCAACGCGCAGCAGGTGTTCAGCGAGCTCTGCGCCGTCATCAGTGAGTACGGCACGTACACCCGATAAAATTCAGCAATAAAAACCTCCGTATGAGAAATCTCATACGGAGGTTTTTTTGCGTCCTTACAGCATTTTCTGCGGCATCTGCCACGCGTTGTGGTCGGTGTGCAGCAGGTGGTGCGACTTTTCGCCAAGCGGCGCGCCGAGGTAGTCCTTGTAGAGCGCCTTGACATCCGGATTCTCGTGCGAGAAGCGCAGAAGCTCACCCTGATCGAGCCGCCAGAGCACGTTGCCGCGATCCTCGGCAAACTCGGTACCGTCGTGGATGGGCTGGCCGCCGCCGCCCGCGCAGCCGCCGGGACAGGCCATGACCTCGACAAAGTCATACGCTGTGTCGCCGCGCTTGACAGCCTCAATGAGCTTGCGGGCTTTCCCGAGCGAGCTCACGACCGCGACGCGCACGTCGCCCGCGCCGGGGATGTTGAACGTCGCCTCCTTCCACCCGTCCATGCCGCGCACGGCGGTGAAAGCGTCAGGGTCAGGATTCTTGCCCGTAACAAGGAAGTACGCAGAGCGCAGCGCCGCGTCCATCACGCCGCCGGTCGCGCCGAAGACGACCGCCGCGCCGGTCGCGGAGCCGAGCGGGCTGTCGAACTCCTCCTCGGGCAGGTACTTGGGTTCAATGTGATTCGCGCGCATCATAATGTTCAGCTCGCGCGTCGTGATGCTCACGTCGACATCGGGGTCGCCCGCGTCGTTTTTCATCGTCGGCAGCGCGCATTCGCTTTTTTTCGACACGCACGGCATGATCGAGACGACGAAAAGGCGCTTGGGGTCGATACCGACCTTTTCGGCAAAGTAGCTCTTCGCCACCGCACCGAACATCTGCTGGGGCGACTTGGCCGTGGAGAGATTGTCCGTCAGTTCGGGGTACTGGGACTTCACAAAGCGAACCCAGCCCGGGCAGCAGGACGTGAACATCGGCCACTGATACTGGTCCTTGTGGGTGAAGCGCTCGATAAACTCGCTGCCTTCCTCCATGATCGTGAGGTCGGCGGCAAAGTCGGTGTCGAACACATAGTTGAAGCCCAGCTCGCGCAGCGCCGCGACCATGCGCTTGGGCGTTGCGAACTCGCTGTCGAGCCCGAACTGCTCGGCCCATGCCGCGCGCACCGCGGGCGCGACCTGTGCCACGGTGACGGTATTCGGATCGTCGATCGCGTCGAAGACGAGACCCGTGTCGTCGCGCTCGCGCAGCGCCGCCGTCGGGCAGTGGGTGATGCACTGGCCGCAGTAGGTGCACTCGGTGTCCTGAATGCGGCGGTTGTACGACGCGTCCACGACCGTGCGCGAGCCCGTGCCGAGAAGGTCCCAGATCTTCACGCTCTGCACGTTTTCGCACACCTGGATGCAGCGCAGGCACTGCACGCACTTGTCGTTTTCGCGAATGAGCGGCGTGGAATAATCCACCGCCTCGTGACGCAGCTTTTTGGGGAAGTGCGTGCCGCGCATGTTGAAGTCGTTCGCCAGCTGCTGCAAGGTGCAGTTGCCGCTGCGCGTGCAGTTCGTACAGGACGTGTCGTGGTGCGAGAGGATGAGACGCAGGTTTATGCGGCGCGCCTCGCGCGCCTTGGCGCTGTTCGTGAAGACGACCATGCCGTCCGCCACCACGTTGTCGCACGCGGGGACAAGGCGCTCCATGCCCTCGACCTCCACGCAGCAGATGCGGCACGCGCCGATCTCGTTGATGTCCTTTAAGTAGCACAGCGTCGGGATATTGATATTGACCGAGCGCGCGGCCTCCAAGATCGTGGTATTCTCGGGCACGGTGACGCTCTTGCGGTCGATGGTCAGTGTGACGTTTCTTACCATTTGCCTTTCCTCCCTCCGCGGAAGATGCCGTAGCCGAAGTGGTCGCAGCGCAGGCAGCGCGACGCCTCGGAGTACGCCTCTTCATCCGTGAGGCCGCACTCGATGCACTTGAAGTCGTGCTTGCGCTCGCCCGCCTCGCGCTCGGTGGTGTCGATACGGCCGTGGGGCGGCTTGTTGTTCAGCCGCGCCGTGGGGATCTCGACGCCGGGGTCGATCTCGTGGTGGAAGCCGAGGTATTCGTCGATATTCGCCGCGGCGACCTTGCCGGCCGCGATGGCGCGGATGACGGTCGCAGGGCCGGTGACGCAGTCGCCGCCGGCGAAGACGCCGTCCATATTGTCGATCTGGCCGCTGGCCTCGGCGACGAACGCGCCGCGCTTGATGGCGATCTTCGTCTGCTCAAAGCCATGGGTCTCCACGCCCTGACCGATGGCGACAACGACAACGTCCGCCGCGATGCGCTTTTCGCTGCGCTTGGCCTTTTCGGGCGCGGGGCGGCCCTTTTTATCCATCTCGCCGATGATCTGCGGCTGTGTCCACAGCGCGACGGCGTGACCGTTCGCATCGGTCTCGATGCGGACAGGTGCCTGAAGCGTCACGAGCTCCACGCCCTCGGCAACGGCGCCCTCCACTTCCTCGGGAAGGGCCGTCATGTCCTCCTGGCGGCGGCGGTAGACACAGCTCACTTTGCGCGCGCCGAGACGAACCGCGCTGCGGCAGACATCCATCGCGACGTTGCCGCCGCCGATGACGACGATGTCCTTGTTGCGGAAGTCCGGCATGTGATCGTCGCCGATCTCGCGCAGCATCTCGACCGCGGAGATGACGCCCTCAGCGTCCTCGCCCTCGATGCCGGTCTTTTTATCCGTGTGCGCGCCGAGCGCGATGTAAAGCGCGTCGTTCTGCTGGCGCAGCTCGTCGAACGTCACATCATCGCCGACATTGACGTTGACATGCACATCGATGCCAAGCGCCAGCATCGACGCGATCTCCGCGTCGAGCACTTCGCGCGGCAGGCGGTAGTTGGGGATGCCGTAGCGCAGCATGCCGCCGAGCTTCGCGCACTTTTCATACACGGTGACCTTGTGGCCCATCAAAGCTAAGTAATACGCCGCGGAAAGGCCGCTCGGGCCGCCGCCGATGACGGCGACCTTCTTGCCTGTGGGCTCGGCACAGTCGGGCTGCGGCACGTAGCCCGCGTTATCCACTGCGTAGCGCTTGAGGCCGCGGATGTTGACCGCGTCGTCGATCATGTTTCTTCGGCAGCGCGCCTCGCACGGATGCTCGCAGATGTACGCGCAGGCCGAGGGGAATGGGTTATCCTTGCGGATCAGGCGCACGGCATCGGCGTAGCGGCCGTACTTGATGAGCACGAGATAGCCCGGGATATCCACGCCCGCAGGGCACAGCGCCACACAGGGAACGGGCTCGCGCATGCCGCCAAGGCAGCGGTGGCGCAGAATATGCTCTTCGTAGTCGTCGCGGAAGCCCTGCACGCCGTCAAGCACCAGGCGCGCCGCATCGCGGCCAATGGCGCAGTCGGCGCTGTTGACGATCACGCGCGCCACGCGCTCGATGATCGAGATGGTCTCCATCGTGGCTTCGCCCTCGAGCACCTGCTCCATCAGCTCAGAGAGCTGGCCGAGGCCGATACGGCAGGGAACGCACTTGCCGCACGTCTGCGCATGGCAGAGGTCCAGAAAGCTCTTGGCCAGGTCCACCGGACACAGTCCCGGAGGGCTTGCGGCGATACGCCGCTCCACATCGCGGTACAGCCCATCGATGACGGTCTGGGCATGGGAGGGCGTCATAATATCGAGTCTTGACACTGCTGTTTTCTCCTTTCACTGCTTGCCATCAGTGTAGTATCGGCCGGCAGGACAAATGCACGTATCCCGCCGCCTGATGTCAGCACCCATAAATAGATGTTATCAATAATAAACGTTAGTCATTCCATTTTCAATAGTCAATGCGGATTTTTTGTCATATTTTTCCATTTCACTCCATTTGGCTAACAAAGAAAAGCGAGGGCCGCAGCCCTCGCCTGTTCTTCCCTTTTATTTGCCGCAGATCTCGTCGAAGGTATCGGTGACGGCCTTCTCCGGCGCAGGCGTCGCGAGCGATACGATCACGATCGCAATGCACGCCGCAAGGAACGCGGGGAGCAGCTCGTAGATGGCCCACGCGCCGCCCATCGGCGCGATGAGGTACTTCCAGATGAAGACCACCGCGCCGCCAGTGATCATGCCCGCGAGCGCGCCCTGCTTGTTCGCGCGCTTCCAGAAGAGCGAGAAGAGCATCACGGGGCCGAACGCCGCGCCAAAGCCCGCCCACGCGAACGAAACGACACGGAACACGGAGCTGTTGGGGTCCCAGGCAAGCACCATGCCGATGATGGCGATGCAGATGACCGTGGCGCGCGCGGCCAGCATCGTCGTACGCTGGTTCATCTTGATACCGAACGAATGCTGCATGAGGTCCTGTGACACGCTGGACGCCGCGGCCAAAAGCTGCGAGTCTGCGGTCGACATCGTTGCGGCCAGAATGCCGGAGAGGATGATGCCCGCCATGATGGCAAGCAGCACGCCGTGCTGGCTCATCAGGTCTGCCAATTTAATGATGATGGTCTCAGATTCCGCGCTCGTCGCCAGGAAGGGCACCTTGCCCGCGGCGGACACGCTGTAGCCGATGACGCCGATGCACACGGCGATGAACATGGAGATGACAACCCAGATCGTCGCGATGCGGCGGGACTGGTTGAGCTCCTTTTCCTCGCGGATGGCCATAAAGCGCAGCAGGATGTGCGGCATGCCAAAGTAGCCGAGGCCCCATGCGAGCGTGGAGACGATGCTCAGAGCGCTGTACGTCGAGGCTGTGCCGCTCGCAGCATCGTAGCCCTGCGTCATGTTAAGGTAGCCCGGCAGCGCACGGGCATTGTCGATGACCGTGTCCAGTCCGCCCGCCTGCTGCACGCCGAAGCATACGATGACGATGAGCGCAATGGTCATGAAGATGGACTGGATCAGGTCGGTGAACGAAACGGCCATAAAGCCGCCCATCACCGTGTACAGCACGACCACAATGCCGCCGACGATCATTGCCGTGTGGTACTCCACACCAAAGAGGCTGTTGAAGAGCGTGCCGATGGCTTTGAAGCCGGACGCCGTGTACGGGATAAAGAAAATGAGGATCACGACCGCCGCGATGCAGGAAAGCAGATGCTTCTTATCTCCGAAGCGGCGGGCGAAAAAGTCGGGGATCGTGATGGCGCCGAGTTTGGCCGAATACCGGCGCAGGCGGCGCGCGACGATCAGCCAGTTGAGATACGTGCCGATGGCCAGACCGATGGCCGTCCACGTCACCTCCGGCAGTCCGCAGAGGTAGGCAAGGCCAGGCAGACCCATCAAAAGGTAGCTGCTCATATCGCTCGCCTCGGCGCTCATGGCCGTGACGACGGGGCCCATCTTGCGCCCGCCGAGGTAGAAGTCGTCCGAGCTGCTGCCGCTGCCCTTTTTGCCAAAATACACGCCGACGAACACCATCGCGACGAGATAGAGAACGATGGTCACTACAATAATGATCTGTGCGCTTGTCATGTGATTTTCTCCTTCAGCTTTCGTTAAGACCTGCACAATATAGCACAAAAGAAAGCAGACGTAAATACAGAACGCCGTACAGAATAATTCCTGTACGGCACTGCAAAATTCTGAGTTTTTGATTAATTTTACTGCATTTTCTGCAAGACGATTTAGTAGACTGTTTTTGAAACGAATTTTATTTTTTGCGAAAGCCGTCTAAAAAGAGCGGCATCATCTCGCGCGCATACTGCACAAGCGAATATTCCCCGCCCGAAAGACACCAGTCATACATCAGCCCGCGCTCGAACATCGCGTAGGCCTTGACGATCTCGCTCACGGTACGCGTGTCGGTCAGCTCCTCACGCTCCTGCCCCTGAGAGACGATTTGGCGCAAAAGGCGATAGTACGTGCGTTTGCGGTCGAGCAGGTGCTTTTCTCCCTTGGTCACGAGCTGGGAGGAAAAAAGCCGCGCCAGAAGCTCGATGGAGACCGTGTTCTCGATCGTCGTGAACAGCTCCTGATTGAGCCAGCATAAGAGCTCGATGCAGTCCATCTCGTCGTGGGGCTGCTGCATCAGCTCCTCATACCGCTCGTCAAACAGCACCGAGAGGGACGAGAGCAGCGCGTCCTTGCCGTCAAAATAGTGGTAGAACGAGCCCTTCGACGTCTCCGACTCGAAGATGATCTCCTCCACCGTCGTCTCCTCATAGCCCTGCTCGTAAAAGAGCTTCCACGCCGCCGAGACGATGCGCGCCTTGGTGTTGCGGCTCGATTTTTTTGCCATGTGCTCCCCTCCCCTGTTTTTATTGATTGTATCACAGTGCGCCGCCCGCTGCCAAGCGTTTTGCGCTCACCCAAGGTTTTTCCGCAGGAATGTGCGAGCATTTTCAAAGAAAATGCCGTCCGCGTCCTGCTGCGATACGCCGCGCGAAAGCAGATACTCGTAAAAATCCGCCGCCTTCTCCGGCGAATCAAGGCACGGCGGCAGCACCGCGCCGTCGAAGTCCGAGCCGAGGACGAGGTTTTTGCGCGCGCCGAGGTCAAAAAAGTGCGCCACATGGCGATAGACGTCGTCTAAGCTCCTGACCGCTCCCCCGTCGCGCAGGAATGGCCCGTAGTAGTTGAGGCCGATCAGGCAGCCGCGGCGCACCATCTCCTTGATCTGCACGTCCGTCAGGTTGCGCTTGTGCGCGCAAATTGCGCGGGCGTTGGAGTGCGTGGCGAGAAACGGCCTTTCCGCCGTCTCGAACACGTCCGCGAGCCCCGCGTCGTTCAGGTGCGAGACGTCGATCAAAATGCCGCAGCGCTCCATTTCGCGCACGGCGGCGCGGCCAAAGTCCGTCAGGCCGCGGTCCGTCACATTGCCCGAGCCGAGCTCGTTTTCCCCATTCCACGTCAGCGTCACGGCGCAGACGCCCTGACGCTTCGTCTTCCCGATGCGCGACAGGTCGCCAGCAAACGCGCTGCCGTTTTCCACGCTCAGAAAGGCCGCGGTCTTCCCCGCCGCCCACGCGCGCTCCATATCGGCAACATTGCGGCAGGGCGACACAAGATCTGCGAATTTTCGCATCTGGCGGTCGAAATTCGCGCAGGCGTCATCAAAAAAGCGGATGGCCTTCTCCCCGCGCAGCTCATCGGGCACGAACACGGCGAAAAACTGCGCCCAGTGGATGTCCTTCGGAATACTTGTGAGCGACAGCGTGCGCGCGGGATCGTCGAGTGTGTCGATGATGTTCGATCCTGCGTACATGCAGTCGGTCAACGTGTCGCAGTGGAGGTCGATGAGGGCATAAGGGCGCATGCGGGCACTTCCTTTTCAAAAAAGATCACGCTGCATTATACGCTCTTTCCGCCCGTTTCTCAACCGGCAAAGTTTAAGGAATTCTGAGGATTCTTAGCGTGCTCTTTACAAAGGCGCGGCAACACTGATATACTGGGCATCGAAAGGGGCGAAACGCCATGGACAATATTTCCCAGATCATCTCCCGCTCGATCGGTGGCTACAGCATCGGCAGCATCCTTTCCGCGCTGCTGACGTTCCTCATCTGCCTGATCGTCGTGCGGCTCGTGCTCAAGCTCTGTTCGCGGCTGCTCTCGCGCGCGAACCGTCTGAACGAGCGGCTGCAAAAGGTCATCCTCACGAGCCTCAAAACGCTTCTGTATCTGCTTACCATCATCATCACAGCCGAGGCGCTCGGCATCAATACCTCGTCGCTCACCGCCATCATGTCGGTGCTGACATTGGGCGTCACGCTGGCCGCCGAGGACATTCTCGGCAACGTCGCCGGCGGACTCGTCATTCTCTTCTCGCACCCGTTCTCGCTCGGCGACGAGATCGAAGTCGGCGGCACGACCGGCACGGTGCGTGAAATTTCACTGACGCACACGAAGATTGAAACGCCGGACGGACAGATCGTGCTCCAGCCCAACCGCGAAATGTCCAGCTCGAAGATCATCAACTTCACCGTCCTGGGCCGCCGCCGCATCGTCTACAAGGTCACAGCATCCTACGACGCGCCGACGGACGAGGTGAAGCAGGCCTGCATGGACGCCGTTCTCGCCTTCCCCGCCGTGCTGAAAGAACCCACGCCGACGGTGTATCTCTCGAATTACGGTGCCAGCTCCATCGAATACACCATCCGCTGCTGGACGGCGGCAGACGCCTACTGGGACACTTATTTTAAGATGTACGAGCGCCTGCGCAACACCTTTGCAAAGCACAACGTAGAGATGTCCTACGATCATCTGAACATCCACGTCGTGCCGGAGAAACAGAATGAAAATTAAAGTCGTCGATATGACATATGAACAGGCGCTTGCCCAGCCGCCGCAGGTGCACAAAAAGCCGAAAAAGCCGTCGCTCCTGTTCCGGACGATCCTGCGCGCAGCCTCCGCGCCCGACCTTCTGGCGACGCATTTCCACTGCGAGAAGATCGGCATGGCACAGATCAAAAGCGATGAGCCCTGCCTTGTCCTGATGAACCACTCGTGCTTTCTCGACCTCAAAATCGCGGAGGCGGTGCTGTACCCGCGCCCGTTCAACATCGTCTGCACGTCGGACGGCTTTGTCGGCAAGGAGTGGCTGATGCGCAGCGTCGGCTGCATCCCCACGCGCAAGTTCTGCTCGGACACGACGCTCGTGCGCGATATGCTCTACTGCGTGCGGACGCTCAAAACGTCTGTGCTGCTCTACCCCGAGGCGAGCTACAGCTTCGACGGCACGGCCACACCGCTGCCGGAGAGCATCGGCAAGTGTGTCAAGGCACTGAATGTGCCGGTCGTGATGATCCGCACCTACGGCGCGTTCGCGCGTGACCCGCTCTACAACGGGCTGCAAAAGCGGCGCGCGAAGGTCTCAGCGCAGATGCAGTGCCTGCTCTCGTCCAGCGACGTTGCAGAGAGGAATGTCGCCGAGATCAATGAGCGCATCTTTTCCGCCTTCCGCTTCGACAATTTCCGCTGGCAGGAGGAAAACGGCGTCTCCGTCAGCGAGCCGTTCCGCGCCGACGGACTCAACCGCGTGCTCTACAAGTGCCCGCACTGCTTCGCCGAGGGGAAAATGGAGGGCAAAGGCACATCACTCATTTGCCGAAGCTGTAACAAGGAATACCGCTTGACAGAGATTGGTACGCTGGAATGTTTGAACGGCGAGGCCGCGTTCACCCACGTGCCGGACTGGTACACCTGGGAGCGGCAGTGCGTGCGCGAGGAGCTGGAAAGCGGCGCCTATCAGCTTGATATTCCCGTGCAGATCTGCATGATGGTCAACATGCGCGAGATCTGCCGCGTGGGCGAAGGCCGGCTGCACCACGATGAAAACGGCTTCCACCTGACCGGCTGCGGCGGGAAACTGGACTATTTCCAAAAGCCTGAGGCCTCGTACAGCCTGTACGCCGACTATTTCTGGTACGAGATCGGCGATATGCTGTGCATCGGCGACCACAAAGCGCTGTATTACTGCTTTCCGCAAGGCGGCGGGGATGTGGTCGCCAAGACGCGGCTGGCCGCCGAAGAGCTCTATAAATTAAAGCGCGCCGCTAAGGCGCGGGGATAATGCAGCACAAAGTGCTGCCGCCTTGTTCCCCACACCGTGTGGGAACGCGGATAAGGGAGGGGTGTCTCTTTTTTGAAAAGAGACACCCCTCCCTTACACCCTCCCAGAGAAAATTTTTCATTGCAAGCGAGCAGCTCGAAGAGCTGCAATGCTTGCCGATTGCACCTCTTGCGTGCGGCAAAGCCGCATTTACCCCTGCTATACGACTTGGCGTACTCCTATCATCCGCTGCCGCTCTGCCCATCTCGCGCTGGTACAGCCTAATTTCCGTCTACCGGAGCACTCATCAATGCGGCGAGCGAAGCAATGCCGCATTCCGCAGGCAGTCTGCCGCCAATCTAACGTCACACGCGCCTCACGATAGTAAGGCGCGGTTGCAAAACGGTGACGAAACGCACGGATTCATGGCGAAGCCATGTACACCGCACTTACATTGCGCAGCGCGTGCAGTTCTTCAAGATTGAAACTGCCAATGTGTGGGGTCGAGGGGGAAGGCCCCTCGTCCTTTCTCTCGGGGGTTTAAGGGGGATACTCTCTTTCGAGAAAGAGAGTATCCCCCTTTAGCGCACTCCCGCACGGCGCAGGGAATCCCCCGACGGCCTCAGGCCGTCATAATTTTCAAGCGCTTTGCGCATCAAAGCCTTTCAAAGATTTCTTCTCCTCGCGGAGAAACACGATCACGCTCAGAAGGAACGGGAAGAAATACGTCGCCACGCGATAAAGTACCAGCGCCGACGAGGCGATTGCCGTGTCCGCCCACGGGGCGAAGAGCAGCAAAAACGCAAACTCCATCGGGCCCACGCCCGCGACGTTCGGCAGCGCGCTTGTGATGAGCAGCATCAGCAAGGCGAGCAGCTGTGCCTGCGCAAAGTTAAGCGCCGTGCAGCCCACGAGCCGCAGCGCGGCATAGGGGATGGAATAGAGCACGAAGAGCTTCACAAGGCTCACAGCGATACCTTTGACGCGGATTGACGGAACGAGCAGCACCTTTTTCGCCTCGCGGTTGAGCTCGGTGAGACTATTCGCCCACTTTTCGCGGCGTTCGTCCCACTTCGGCGTGTGCGGGAGCTTGCCGAGCAGCATCAGCACTAACTTCAGCACCTTATCCCAGGTGTAGAGCAGCGTGAGCGCGATCACGATGAGCGCGCCGATGACATAGCCGATCAGAAGATAGCGTGCAAGGCCGCTGGCGCTCTGCTCCAGCCAGTCGCCGCCGAGCAGCAGCGCGACCGTCGCGTAGATCAGCACGGATATCTTGTGCAGCACGTACTCGCTCGCCATGATGCCGAGCCCGCTGCCTGCGTCCAGGCCTCGCCTGTAAAGGTAAAAGCTTTGCATCGGCAGCGTACCTGCACCCAGCGTCGTGATATTGCCGAACACGCCGAGGAATGTCACGCGCAGCGCGTCAATAAACGTGCAGTCCGGCTTTTTGTGGTGGATGATGACGAGGCACAGCACGGATTCCATCGCCTCGTAGGCAAAGCCGAGTGCGAGCAGGAGCAGCACACCCCAGAACGGCACAGTACTCAGGTCCTTGACGATATCGGGCAGCACGTCGCGGAAAACAAGGATGATGGCAACAAAGATCAGCGCCAGCGTGAGACCGCTGACGAGATAGGTTCTGCTCCGTTTGCTTTTCAATGCTGTTCCTCCCCGCCTTCGCAGATAATGTTATGATAAAATTTCCTTTTGCAGCACCTCGGCGATGTCGGTCCACTCCCACGGAAGACCCACGGCATTTTCGCCGAAGTGTCCGCCGCAGGAGACGTGGCGGTAGATCGGGCGGCGCAGTTCAAAGCGCGACGTGATGCTGCCTGGGCGCATGTCGATATGCTCCATAAGCCAGCTCGCGATCTTTTCGTCGCTCACGCGCCCCGTGCCAAACGTGTCGACCATCACGCTCACAGGGTCGGCGAGGCCGATGGCATAGGCAAGCTCGATCTCGCAGCGGCTGGCCAGCTCCGCGGCCACAATGTTCTTGGCGAGATAGCGCGCCATGTAAGCGCCCGTGCGGTCGACCTTGCTCGGATCCTTGCCCGAGAACGCCCCGCCGCCGTGGCGCGCCATGCCGCCATAGGTGTCGGCGATGATCTTGCGGCCGGTAAGGCCGCTGTCGCCCGCGGGTCCGCCAACGACAAATCGTCCCGTCGGGTTGATGAAATACTCTGTGTGCTCGTCGAGCAGTTCCGGCGGCAGCACAGGGAAAATGACCTGTTCTAAGATCGCATCGCGCAGCGCGTCGATGCCGACCTCCGCGCTGTGCTGCGCGGAGACGACGACGGCGGAAATGCGCTTGGGCTTGCCGTCCTCGTATTCGACGCTGACCTGCGCCTTGCCGTCCGGCAGAAGATAGGGCAGCAGCTTTTCGCGCCGCACCTGTTCGAGCTTTCTCGTCAGGCGGTTCGCAAGCGTGATCGGCAGCGGCATCAGCGCGCCGGTCTCGCAGCAGGCGTAGCCGAACATCATACCCTGATCGCCCGCGCCGGCTTCTTCCGGCGCGCCGCGGTCAACCCCGCGCGCGATGTCCGGCGACTGGGTGTGGATGCTGACGCGGATGCGCACATTTTCGGCGTCAAAGCCGACGACGGGCACGGTATAGCCGATCTCGGCGATGACCTTGCGCGCAATGGCTTCATAGTCCGGCACATAGGATGAGGTGATCTCGCCCATCAGGTGAACTTCGCCGGTGCAGGCCGTCACCTCGCAGGCGACGTGTGCGTCGGGATCGTTGGCAAGGATGTCATCGAGCACCGCGTCGGCGATCTGGTCGCAGACTTTATCGGGATGTCCGCACGTGACGGACTCAGAGGTGAAATAGGTTTTCATCGCTTTCGCTTCCTTTCTGCTCGTTCGCATGGGGAAAGAGCGCTGTCTCAGTTTTTGACAGTCTGATGATAGCGGGAATATGAAAGCGGGAAAAGTGGCAAAGTCCGCAAGGCGCACAAAGTTTTCACACTCCCGCGAGGCTGACCAAGTTTCCGACAGGAAGCGGCGAGTATAGTGTAAAGATTTCGTTAAATGTTCACGATTTTGTCACTTGCAAGTTTTTCCCATATCAGATATAATGAATATTACCGAATCGAGAAAGGGAGGAACCCACCCATGGCTCTGCGCACCAAAAACGCCATCCGCCGCAGCTTCATCGAGCTTCTGGCAGAGCGTCCCTTCGACAAGATCTCCGTCCGCGACATCGCGGAGAGAAGCGAGGTCACGCGGAACACTTTTTATTATTACTACACTGACATCTACGCGCTGGCCGAGGACGTGTTCGAGTCGGAGATTGAAAAGCTCTCCGAGCGCGTGGAGGGCTATGAATCGTGGCAGAAGGCATTTTTGACCGCCACGTCTTTCGCCGCGGAGAACAAGCGCATGATCCTGCACCTGCACAACTCCGCCCACAGCGATATTCTGGCAAGATATTATCATAAAACGATCCTGACGACAATGCTTTCTTACATCCGCAAGGAGGCCGAGGGCCTGAACGTCAGCGAAAGCCAGATCATGGCGCTCGCGCGCTTCTACACGGCAGCGCTCGCAGGGCTGACGCTTGAATGGATCGGCAGCGGCATGAAGGGCGAGCCGGATTCGTTCATCAATGATCTCGGTGGAATGCTCGACGGCAACATCCGCCGCTCTCTCGAGCGCGGATGTGCGCACGCGGCACAGTAAATAATATGCATTAAAAATAGGAAAGCGGCGGGATGGTTTGACCATTCCGCTGTTTTCGTCCACGTCGGGTGAACAAGCTTAACACATCCTTTACCCTTTTTTCCTGTTCATCGCGGCGAATCTCTGCTATGATATTTTTGGAAGTATTGAATTGATAAAGGAGTGAGGTTTTGTATCAGAAACAGATCTTAATGGAAAAGCTGAAAGAAGCCACCGCCTCCGTTCTGCCCATCAGCCTGATCGTTATGGCGATCAGCTTTGTGCTCGTGCCGGTAGACGCGGGACTGATGCTCTCGTTCGTGATCGCCACGGCCATGCTGATTCTCGGCATGGGGCTCTTCACGCTGGGCGCGGACATGTCGATGAGCCGCATCGGCAACTACATGGGCTCCAAGCTGACGAAATCGCGCAAGCTGCCGCTCATCCTGACCGTGAGTTTCGCCCTCGGCGTCGCCATCACGGTGGCGGAGCCGGATTTGCAGGTGCTCGCGGGCAACGTGCCGGAGATCGACACAACGGTGTTGATCTTGACCGTTTCGGTCGGTGTCGGCTTCTTTCTGATGCTGTGCATGGTGCGCATTCTCTTTTCGATCTCGCTGCGCACGATGCTGATCGTATTTTACGCCATCGTCTTTGCCGCGGCGTTTTTGTCGGATGAGAGCATCCTCTCCGTCGCGTTCGACTCCGGCGGCGTGACAACGGGGCCGATGACCGTGCCGTTCATCATGGCACTCGGCGTCGGCGTTGCGTCCATTCGAAGCGACGAAAACGCCAAGGCGGACAGCTTCGGCCTCGTCGGTCTGTGCTCGATCGGGCCGATCTTATCGGTGCTGCTGCTCGGTGCGATCTACAAAACGCAGCCCGCGCAGGGCGAGAGCGGCACCGTCTCCGGCGTCGCCACCACGGTAGAGCTCGGCAAGGACTATCTGCATGCCCTGCCGGAGTATTTATGGGAAGTGACAATGGCGCTGCTGCCGATCGTTGTCTTCTTCCTGATTTTTCAGGTCATTTCGCTCAAGCTCCGCAAGCTGCCTTTCATGCGCATCGTGATTGGTATCCTCTATACATACTTAGGTCTCGTGCTGTTCCTCACGGGCGTGAACGTCGGCTTTTCGCCGCTGGGCTACGCGCTCGGTGCCGCGCTGGCCGAGGGGTGGAAGGTCTATCTCCTTGCCCCCCTTGCGATGCTGATGGGCTGGTTCATCATCAACGCCGAGCCCGCCGTCCATACGCTCAACAAACAGGTCGAAGAGTTGAGCGCGGGCGCGATCTCCGCCAAGGCGATGGGCATGAGCTTATCCATCGCGGTCTCCGCCGCAGGCGGGCTTGCGATGCTGCGTGTCATCACAGGCATTTCGATCATGTATTTCCTCGTGCCCGGCTATCTTATCGCGCTGGCTTTGAGCTTTTTCGTGCCGCGCACGTTCACGGCCATCGCGTTCGACTCCGGCGGCGTCGCGTCAGGTCCTTTGACGGCGACATTCATGCTGCCGTTCGCCACAGGCGCGTGCGAAGCGCTCGGCGGCAATGTGATGACAGACGCGTTCGGCCTTGTTGCGCTCGTCGCGATGATGCCGCTCATCACCGTGCAGGTGATGGGAGCCATCTATGTCGTCAAATCCCGTCATGCTTCGCAGGAGCCCCAGCTCCCCGACTTTGGCGACAACGAGATCATCGAACTGTGGGAGGCCTGCTGAAATGGAACTCTATTACATCATTGCCATCACGGATCACGACCGCGGCGAAGCGATGGGCTCGCTCTACCACGCGGCGGGGCTGCACCTCATTTTGAGCATGCCCGCGCGCGGCACAGCCACGAGCGAGCACCTCGCCATCTATGGGCTGGACGCGACGGAAAAGTGCGTTATCGCCGCCGTCGGCAGCGCGCAGGAGGCGGATTCGCTTATCCGTTCCGCCAAGCGCAAGCTCTTTATCGACATTCCGGGCAACGGCGTCATGCTGACCGTGCCTCTCAAGAGCGTGGCCGGCGGCAAGACACTGTCCTATCTCACCGACGATCTCAAAGCAGGAGGAGCGCCAAACATGAACTTTGAACATGAACTCATCACCGTCATCTTAAACGAAGGCTATTCCGACTTTGTCATGGACGCGGCGCGCGCCGCGGGCGCGGGCGGCGGCACGGTGCTGCACGCCAAGGGCACGGGCGGCACGCGCGGAGAAAAATTCTTCAGCGTCAGCCTTGCCGACGAAAAGGATATGATCTACATCATCGCCCACAAGGACGAAAAGGCCGCCATCATGCGCTCGATCAACGAGCAAGCCGGTCCCGGCACCAAAGCGGGCGCGATCTGTTTCTCGCTGCCGATCTCGTCCGTCGCAGGCCTGCGTGCACGGGAGGAAAACTAAGCGTCCCCGTAATACAACAAAGCGCCGCTGCTCACGCAGCGGCGCTTCCCTTTTTAATTTTCAATCTTCCGTCTTTTCCCCGCGGGCGAGGCTCACGATGTCGCCCACGCCGTTCAACACCATGCTCGGACGATACGCGTAGGTCTTGATGGTCTCGCGCGTCGAGACGCCCGAGAGCACCAGCACCGTGGACATACCGCTCTCCATGCCGGAGATCACATCGGTGTCCATACGGTCGCCAACCATGACGGCCTCAGCTGAGTGGCAGTGCAGCATTCTGAGGCCCGTGCGCATCATCAGCGGGTTCGGCTTGCCGCAGAAGTACGCCTGCGTGCCGGTCGCCATCTCGATGGGCGCGACGAGCGCGCGGCAGGCGGGCACAATGCCGTTTTCGATGGGGCCGGAAACGTCGGAGTTCGCGCCGATGAGCTTTGCGCCCTTCCAGACGAGGTTCGTCGCCTTCGTCAGCGTATCGAGCGAATAGGAGCGTCCCTCGCCCACGACGACATAGTCGGGGTTCACATCGTTCATCGTGATGCCTGCGTCGTAGAGCGCGTTCAAAAGGCCTGCCTCGCCGATGGCAAAGACCGAGCAGCCGGGCGCCTGATCGCGCAGGAACGCCGCCGTCGCGAGCGCGCTCGTATAAAAGTGCTCCTCCGTCACGTCGAGGCCCATGCGCGCAAGCTTCTGGCTCAGCTCGCGCGGCGTGTAGCCGCTGTTGTTTGTCAGGAACAGGTATTCCTTGTTTTTATCGTGCAGCCACTGGATGAACTCCGCCACGCCCGGCAGCACGCGGTTGCCATGGTAGATGACGCCGTCCATATCGCAGATGAAGCCCTTCTTTTCGTTAAAATCGATCATATTGTAAGTATCCATTCGTATCACTTCTCCTCTCTTCTCTCCAAATTTCATCGAATACAGTATAGCAGAGGGATTTGTCAAAAACCAGCAAAGAAATGTAAAATCTGCGTGAAATGCAAAAGGAAAAGAGACAGCCGAGGCTGCCTCTTTTTTCTCTTTATACTTCGCCGCTTAAAAGGCGCGCGACAGTGCGGCGGTAGACCTCGCCGCAGTTTTTCACCTGCCATGCATAGCCGTACTCGTTGTCACCGTGCATGTTGCCGCCCGAGGGGCCGAACGTCACGACCGGAATGCCGAGCGAAACGGCTAAAATATTCGAATCGCAGACCGAGGCGTCGTATGCGCACGGAAGATCCTTGCCCGTGACGGAGTGGAACTCCTCCTGCAAAATTTTGACGAGCGGATGATCCTCCTCCACCGCGAACGACTGCATGTAGGGCGATTTTCTCGGCTTGAGGCGCACGTCGACCTTGCCGGAAAGGCCGAGCTGCTCCGCCGCCTCCATGATCTGCGCAATGCAGATCTCGTCCGTCTCGCCCGGAACGACGTAGCGGTCAACGAAGAGGTAGCACTTCTCCGGCACAACGAGCGTGCCGGGATTGCCGCCCTCCATATAGCGCACGCACCACGTGCCGTGCTTTCTGTGCCTCGTGTCCGTTGACCGAACGGATGGAGATCATATCGTACCAGCGCTGTAAAATCCGTTCCATACCTTAGTCCTCCTTCGCCTTGGCCGTGCCGATGCCGGTCACGGCGCAAATGACAGAAAACACGATCGACAGCCACAGCATCGGCGCAAACGGCGCGAATGCCAGATTGGAAACGCCAAGCGTCGTGGCGGTGTAAGAGCCCGTGGTCGACCACGACACCATGGGGGCAAGGCCCGTGCCGGTGTCGAGCATCGTGCGCATCAGATTCTTGCGGTCGAGATGATATTCCGGATACAGGTCCTTCACCATACCGCCGACGACAGGATAGGACACATAATAAGCGCCCGTAATCGTGAAAAACACCGCGTGCAGGATCAGCACACCGAGCGACATCGAACGAGAGGTCTTCGCGATACGCTCCACAAAGGCGAGCAGCACGTCCACAACGCCCGCTGTGCGGAGCGGCGCGCCGAAGATGCCCGCCGCGATCAGAAGACCAATGGTCGAGAGCATCGAGGTAAAGCCGCCGCGGTTGAGCATCGAATTCACGACGTCCGAGCCGGTATCGGCAGAAAAACCGGAGTACATGACCGTCAGAATGTCGTGCAGGCTGACACCCTGGCAGAGCATCGCCATCACCGCGCCCGCGGCGATGCCGGCGATAAAAGTCGGGATCGTCGGCTTTTTCATCAAAATCAGCACGACCACGACCAGCACGGGCAGAAGCAGCACGGGGCTGAGCCAGAACTCGGCGGAAACGGTGGAAAGGATATCCTCATACACTTCCCCGCCGACGCTGCCGCCGGAATAGCGCAGGCCGTAAACAAAGTAGAAAACGAGCGAAATGAGATACGCAGGCCCCGTGGAAATGAGCGCGTGGCGAATGCCGTCCATCAGCGGCACCTCGCACACCGTCGCGGTGATGACGGGCGAGTCAGACAGCGGCGAGACCTTGTCACCGAAGAACGCGCCGGTGCAGACCGCGCCCGCGGCCGCGGGCAGCGGCACACCGAGACCCTGTGCAACGCCCATGCAGGCGACGCCGACCGTCGCGAGCGTGCCCCACGACGTGCCCGCCATGGTCGACATCAGCGTGCAGAGGATGCAGACGACTGGCAGGAATAAGTCCGGCGTCAACACCTTCATGCCGTAGTAGATCATGACCGGCACCGTGCCGCTCGCCATCCACGTGCCGACGAGCACGCCGACGGCCAGCAGGATCAAAATGGCCACGATCATTGACGAGACCGTCTCCTTGATGCCCTGCTGCAGCTCTGCATACGGGATGCCGAAGCACCACGCCATCAGACACATGATGACGCCGTCGAGCGCCAGCACGATGCGGTTGTTGAGCTTCATCACAAGAAGCCCCACGATGATAACGGCGATGCCGACGAGCAGCATCAGCCCTGCCTGCCAGGGCTTTACGATTCTTTTTTCTTCCATGATTGTCGTCCTTTCTCGTTTTGGCTGGGTCAAATTGAAAAAGGATAACAAAAAAGCGGCTCTCTCCCGCTTGGGAGAGAGCCGCTTTTTATTCACTTGTTGACGCAGGTATCAGCAAAGCTGAAGCCGTTTTTCATTTGCTCACTGGCAGTGCGCAGGACCTTGTTGAGGATCTGCGTGCTCTCCTCTTTCGCCATCGCGCAGAGCTCGTCGTTCGCCTGCGCGGCGAGCGTGAAGTCGCCGCTCTCGCGCATCAGCCTGTCGTATTTAAGGACGATCTGTCTGCCGCGGATATTCACCGTGTCCTGATAGCCCCAGACATTCTGGATGCACGAGCCGTAGCACTTGTCGGCCAGCGCGCCGACAAAGCGGCTGACCCAGTAGAGATTGTCGGTCTCGGCGTCGAGCGTCACATTGCTCAAATAGTCCGGCATCTGCGGGACATTTGTGTACACCGGCAGCCACGCGGAAAATGTCGTGGAGCCGAAGCACACCCACTCGATACCCTTAATGGCATCGGGGACGTCGCTTCTAATTTGACAGATCGTCGTCACGCCCGTGCGGTTGATGCCGATAGGACGGTAAATGCCGCCTTTTTCCGCATGGCCCGCATAGGGATCGTAGGGTGTACCCTGATAGTGGGACGAGAGCAGGTATTGGATATCCTCCGCGGCAACCTTGCGCTCGGGAACGTAGGACCACGGAATGTCATCGCTTTCGGGCGTGAAGTCCGCGTTTTCGCCGTCCCAGCGGTAGGTGTGCGGTGCAAGGCAGCGGCCCATGAACCACGCGCGCGGCGTGTTGTAGATGTGGTCCATGTCGCGGTGCGAGCCGAAGATATCCCGCGGGTTGAACTCGCCATCCTGATTCAGATCCAGATGGTTTTCCGAGATGAATTCTCTGAGGTCTGCCGAGCAGAGATGCGATTCCCGGGCACCGAAGGCGTCCTCAAGGTCGAACGAGTCCATACCGAACTGGTTCGGGTTGATGATGACGCGATCCTCGGGAATTTTCTTCGCGATCCAGTGGTGCCCGCCGATGGTCTCGAGCCACCAGACCTCGTTTTCGTCGTTGAAGGCGATGCCGTTCGACTCATAGGTGCCGTATTGCTCCAGAAGCGCACCGAGGCGCAGCACGCCCTCGCGCGCGGAGCGGATGTAGGGCAGGACGAGGACAACGATGTCCTCCTCGCCGATGCCGCCGCAGCGCTCCTCTTCCCCATCCTTCGCCTCGCGCAGCTCGACCATCGGGTCGGCCGCGAGCACGCGTGGGTTCGAGGTCGTGGTTTCCGTCGCCGTCATGCCGACGTTCGCGGCGTTGATGCCAGTCGCGGCCCAAATGCCGTGCTTCGGGTCCACGCTCGGGCAGGACGTGTAGCGCATGGGGTTCTCCGGCAGTGTGATCTCCACGTGGGACTCTACGCTTTTATAAATCTTCGGCTGCTGGTCGGGCTCGACCACGATCAGCTTTTTCTCATCAAAATGACCGTCGTCCGTACGGGCGATCATCGTCGAGCGGTCATTCGTCGCCAGCTTACCGGCCAGTACAGTGGTGCAGGGCATAATGACATCTCCGTTTCCTGTCGATTTCACCGCAGCGCCGCTTTTTCGCAGCGCCGCCAAATTTTATCTGCATCCATTATATTCACGGAATCGTCCTCTGTAAAGGCAAAATCCCCTTGCAGGTGCATCTCCCCTGCTGCTCTGCCGCGAAAAAATGTGGACAGGCCCGCTAAAAAGCGGACCTGTCCAAAAGGTTGGTAAAGAGAGGTCGTACCTATCAAGTTTGGATCGATCACACCATGATGGGCTCGTCCCAGAGCTTGAGCTTCTGGCCGATGCCGTTTTCCTTGGCATACTGGTAGACGCGCGCGGCGATCGCCACGTCGTAAAGGCCGAGGCCGACGTTGCAGGTGTAGGTGAGCTGGTCGCCGTTGTCGCGGCCGGACTTCCGCCCCGCCACCAGGTCGGAGACGCTCGCGTCGATGCGGGAATCGTCGATCTTGCCGTCGCGGAACATGCAGGCCATCGTGTCGCCCATGCGGTGCTTGTCGGTCTCCCAATCGTCGATGACGACCTTGTCCGCGCGCAGGATCAGCTCCTCGTCGACCTCGTTGTTGCCAAGGTGAGCAACGTAAACGCCCTTTTTGATCTCCGCGCCGCGGATGATCGGCTCGGTCGCGGTCGTCGCGGTCACAAGGATGTCGCCGCTTTCGATCGTGGCGAGGCGGTCGCTCGCCGCCTGCACGTCCATGTTCAGCTTTTGCGACATCTCCGCCGCAAATGCTCATGTGCGGTAAAGTAATAAAAAGATTTAGGTAGCCGCCTTAACTATTCCTAAATAAGATAATATGCACAGTATTTTCTCGTAAATAGAAAATAAATTATTGCATTTTACCAATTATTATGTTAAAATGACAATGTAACAAAGAGCTATGTATTTTTAAGGAAAGGGAGGAACTTATGAATTTAAGAAAATCTATTTTAGCACTTTCAGTAGTAGCTGGAATTGTAGCTGCTCCAATGACTGTATTTGCCGCTCATACTCATAGTTGGGGTTCTCCCCAGTACTATGGATATGAAGATGAAATGCCTGGTATATATGATGACTGGGATAAATGTGCGACACGTCATGTATATAATTACAAACAATGTTTAATTTGTGGAGAAGTAAGCATTTATGAAGTTGAGACGATTGAAATGTCTCACAAATGGGTGAATGGTGCATGTGTATATTGCAACAAAGGTTACGCGAAAGAGATAAATTAACATAGTATCATTACCGGCAAGTTTATAATCAAAAAATAGAAAGCATTGAGAATATTTCAAAATTTCTTGAAAGTACTCTCAGTGCTTTCTTTGATAATATGAAAGGAGAAATAAATGCAAAAAAAACAACTTTCTGTATTAGTACTAATTATTTTATGCTTTTTATTAGGATGTAACAGAGAAACACCAAAAGATGAATCTCAACAAAATTATGAAGATGAATCTAATATTTCTAAAACAAATGGAGAAGAACTTGTAAATATAAACAGTGAATTGTTAGGTTCGACTCCTTTTGATATCCAAATCGATAAAACAGCATTGCAGACTAGAAAAGAAACAGAAACAGAAGTTACAATAAAGACAAATTTAACAGACTGGGGTTATACTGTTTCTTCTGAAAAAGGGAAAATATCTGATATAAATAAAAATTCATTCATATATATAGCACCTAAAGATGAGAGGGATGATACTATAAAAATACAATTATCGGACTATGAAAATGGCATATCATATGAATATACAATTCCACTTATTTTTGCGGGAAACAATGAACATTCTTTAGATAAATTCAAGGAAAATCTTTCAAGATTACCTAATAGTTAGTAAAGAGTCGATAGACTAAAGTACCACCATCCTCTTTTATTTCAACTGAATATCCATCCCGCCGCACCGCAGCGGCACATGAAGCAGTAAATCCGAAAAAGATTTGCTGCTTTTTTTGCGTCCATTTTTGGCAAATTTCCAAAAGTTCCGTATTAGACAGTGAAACCAAAAAAGGCTGCCATTTTTTTCAGACAGCGGGCAAAACGCAGCTTCCGAAACGCCTTATTGTCGGGAAAGACCGAGCCGCCGGAAAAGTTCTTGCCGGAAAGTCCGTCCATTCTGCTCTTTTGTGGTTTGTAGGGAGTAAGGGAAAAACGCCAGCCCGCAGCCTTTTATAAAAAAAGCTGGTTATAGATTTTCTGAAAAAGTGGCAGTAGCAAGTGAACGGCAGGCCGGCAGTTTCTTAGAGCAAGATTCTACCGAGGTGCCAAAATTCGCTTATCGCTCATTTTGCCCCTGCGGGAATCTTGTTGGGGAGTGCCTTCCCCAAACCCTGCTTATGCGGCTTGCGCCGCTGAAAAACCCCTCAAAATATTTTTCGGATTTTTCAAAAACAGTTCCGCTTCACACCCTGTTTTTCTCCTATTAGTGAGAGGACACCACGCACAGAAAGGAGGTCAACCACCTATGAAACGATACAACACGCCGCACCGCAGCCGGGTAGTCAAAACACGCATGACCGAGGAAGAATACGCCGAGTTTGCCCAGCGGCTTTCTGCTTACCACATGAGCCAAGCCGAGTTTATCCGGCAAGCCATAACCGGGGCA